>Ga0302320_10024905_pt1 | contig 11657 bp, 8 predicted proteins | sample Bog_T0_3_FD_202130 | JGI IMG/M metagenome (GOLD analysis project Ga0302320, IMG submission 202130) | Peat permafrost microbial communities from Stordalen Mire near Abisko, Sweden - Bog_T0_3 | ecosystem: Environmental > Terrestrial > Soil > Wetlands > Peat | place: Sweden: Abisko, Stordalen Mire... | reverse complement strand
GGGCGGGGGAAACAATCCCAACTCATCGACGCTTGGCAGTAATGGGACGCTCACGCAGCGGCCGCTTTTTGTTTCCGGAAAAGTCGCGTTGAGCGATGGTGCGGCGCTTCCGGAGCCCGTGAAAATCGAGCGTTCCTGCGCCGCCAGTACGCGCGTGGAAACTCACACGGACCTCAAGGGCCGCTTTAATTTCGAACTGGGGCGTCCGCAAGAACTGGCAGACGCAAGCGATCAAACGGCCGGCGGTGCTTCCCGGACCGCGCGCAGCCGCAGTTCGATGGATTGCGAATTGCGATTTTCACTGCCGGGGTTCCGCATGGAGACCGTCTCTCTAGCCGAGGACCGCTATCTCGATAATCCTGACCTCGGCACTATTATTTTGCGGCGCATCGCGAACGTGGAAGGCTTGACGGTCAGTGCGACGGCCTCGCTCGCGCCGAAGGATGCCAAGAAAGCTTACGAAAAGGGCCTGGAAGCGAACGGCAAGAAGAATGCCGCCGAAGCGCAGAAGGATTTCGAAAAGGCGGTCGAGATTTATCCGCGCTTTGCGGCGGCTTGGTTTGAACTGGGACGCCTCAACGAGCAGAAGAACCAATTCGACGACGCCCGCAAATCCTACGCGCAGGCCGTGGTGGCCGATGCAAAATATATTCCTCCGCATGAGCGGCTGGCCTGGATTGCGCTGAAGGATGCCAAGTGGCCGGAACTGGCCGAACACAGCGATGCGATTCTGCGCTTGGATCCGATCGATTATCCGGACGCGTATTATTTGAGTGGAGTGGGAAATTTTCAGCTGAAGAATTATGACGTCGCCGAAAAGAGTGCGCGCGAAGCGATGACGCGCGATAAGACGCACATGAATCCGCGGGCGCCGTATTTACTCGGACTAATTCTGGCGCAAAAACACGATTTCGTGGCGTCGGCTCCGTTGCTGCGCGCGTTTCTCGAGCAGAACCCCGACGCACCCGATGCGGCGAACATACGGCAACAGCTGGCGTCCATTGAACAAGCAGCCGAAGAAGCCGCGAAAGCGCAGCAGCCCTCTTCCGGCGCACCGGCAGCTCCCTAAGCGAGTGCTGGTTTCGTGATGCCTGCGGCCTATTTGAGCGAGGCTCGCAGCTTATTTCAAGGACGCTTGCAGCATCCCCGTCTCGCGCAGGATGTTCAGCCGCGCGGTTTCGGCGGCGCGCTGCGTTTCGTAATACGCGAGCCACTTTTCGTCTTCCGTCGCCCGGGCGGCTTCCACCGACGCGAGCGTCACGCGGCCTTCGTCCATTTGCGCCAGCAGGATGGTCAGCTCTTCGCGCGCGACGTCCAGATCCGCGTGTGCCACTTCACGCGCCGCTTCGGTGCGCTTCAAATTGTTGTATGCGGCGCGCGTATCGGCGGAGATGCGTTCGCGCGTACGTGCCGCTTCGATGTGAAACTTGGCGATATCCGCGTCGGCCTGCGCGGCTTCGGCGGAACTGCGATGGCCGACCAGCAGCGGGAACTGAATGGATGCGCCCAGCTCCGCGTTGTTGGTTTGGAATTTCTGGAAATAATCCGCATAGTTGTATTTGCCGAACAAAGCGTACTGCGCGATCAGATCGACTTTGGGCATCCACGCGGAACGGTGGCTTTTCAGTTCGAGCATTTTGCCATCGATGCTCGATTGCAGACTCTTCAACTCGTTGCTGTTGGCGAGCGCTTGCTCGATGGACGCCTGTTCGGAATCGGGAATCGTGACGGGAGGGCGCTCCGCCGCGGCGGGCTGGACGCGATCGGCGGCGCCCAATCCCACGGCGAGTGCCAGCGACGTTTCGCCGGATTCCAGATCGAGCCGCAGCGATTCCAACTGCTGCTGGGCGCGCAGCACGGCGAGGGTCGCTTTCTTCGATTCCAGAGGAAGCTCGCGGCCTTCGGCGACACGTTGCCCGGTAAGATCGCGAACCCGCGTCAGACTTTCGATACGGCGTCCGGCGGCTTCGAGGCTGTGCGTCGTTTGCTCGATGTTGAGAAACAGCGTCGCCACGCGGTACACCACTTCTTCCTGTCTGCGTGCCGTGTCGAATTCGGCGCCATGGGCGCTCTCCTTGGCCTGCGCTTCCAAATAATGTTGCGGGCGGTTGAACAGAGACATGGTTGCGCGCGCTTGGGCGATGGAGGGAGCCGCGCCATCGATGGCGCTGGGATATCCATACGTATACGCTGCGCCGCTGCCGGCGAAAATCTTGGGCGCGAAGGGATCATGCACAATCGTGATTTCGTCGCGCGCCTTTTGTTCATCGAGCCTGGCGAGCAAAACGTCGGGATTCTGCAGTAAAGCAAGCGCGACAGCCTGCTGCAGTGTCATGGTTCGTACTTCGGCGCACGCGGTGCCGCACAGCACGGCACTGCAGAGGGAGAGAAGGCAGATCCTGGGAATCAGCGCGGAGTGTTTCATGCTTTTCCCAGTTTAGCGGCGAGAAGGAAGCCGGGATGAGTGCCGCTACTTGGTGTGAGGCGCGTCGCCGTAGAGCCCGGGGTCGTCCTCCGTACGCGAAATAAAATAACGGCGGATGTCGTCGCGGAGGGCGGGCTTGTTCCCGCTTAAGGTATAGACGCCCTGCCAATCCTTCTGGAGATCCGTGGTGGGCGAGTATTGGTTCTTCACTAGTATGATGTCGCGGCTGGAATAACCGCGCCGCGATTTTGCGCCGTGGAAGTGATGCGTGGCGAAACAATCCACGTAGCCGACGTTCTTGTGCAACTTCGCGGCGTTGCGTTGCCAGGCTCCGATCGCGCCGAGGTAGTCGGCCGTGTAGCCGTTGACGTGCATATCCGGCGCAGTTTCGCCGACCAGGCCGAAGGTCATGAACCAATCGCCGTGCCCGAGAGCGCAGACGTCGAGCATTCCGCCGACCGTATCGAAGGCGGAACGGCGAAAGGCCCACGCTCCGCCGGTCGCCCCAACACCGGTCGCGCCGACGCCGGGCCCTCCTGAAGACGTGCGCGTGGATGCCTGCGCGACCGACCCGTTCATGAGGTCGTGGTAGGTGAGCGTGTAGCCGCCGGCGTCGTAACCGGTGCCAGTTGCAGCTTGCTTCCATCCGCCGCTTTCGTAGCCGTCCGGCAAACGGTAGCCGTTTTGAATGTAGTTGTAGGCGAACCCGTTGTTGACCCGGAGAGGCCGGTGCCCGGTGCCGTAGGTTTCGCCCGTCAGGTCGGCATAGGAACTGAACAGCTGAACGAAGTCGTAGTGCTGCATTTGATGAATGGCTTCGATGGCCAGGTCGTGCCGCGTGAAATGGAAGTCGCCGTCCACGTAGGCGCCATATTTCCAGTTGGCGGGGAAGTGGGCGACGCCGATGTTGATGAGTTGCTCTTTGTGCCACAGCTCACTGCTGGTGCGGAGCTGGACGTCGCTCGGATGTCCGCCGGTGACTTCGAAGGGGCGATCGCCATAAGCCAATTCCACGACGTGAAGATCGACATTGGCCATGCCGCGCAAATGGTGGATGCAATCGTTGACCAGCTCGCGGCGAGTGCGCCAGCGGAAACAGTTGCTGTAGGGAATCACGACGTGGAGCGTCTGCTCCTCTTGCCACTGGCTCCAGGGAACCTGGACGTCCGGATGCTGCAGGTGGGCCATGCTCGACCCTGGGGACGGGTTCTGAAGCGACGGGGTGTTCAACTGAATCTCCTTAGGTGACCGGCTTTCCGGTTGGCCGTGCGTGGTCTTTCTTGCCCCGAGAATATTTCAGAAAAGGAGTTTGAGATCGCCACGAATGCCGGAAGTAACAGCTGACAATGGGGAATATTGAAGCCCGGCGATGTTACCAGCACGTCACTCGCACGTGCGAAGAACTCTCGGAGACCCCTCGGCATGCGATATCCTGACGTTTGGCCTCCCGCATTGAACAATTACAGCAGTTGCTCGCCCAGGATCCCGGCAGTTCGTTTGCCCGTTACGGATTGGCGATGGCTTACGTCCAACAAGGCGACTTGGAAAAATCGATCAGCGAGTTCGCGGCGCTCTTGCAGCACGATCCAAACTATGCCGCCGGTTACTATCACGGCGGCCAGACGTTCGAAAAGCTGGGACGCCTGGACGAAGCCCGCGATTATTACCGCCGCGGTTTGGAAGTGGTCCGCGATCCGCACGCCCGCGGCGAGCTGCAGGCCGCGCTCGATATACTAGGCGATTGAGGGACATTCGCCGTCCTCGACGAACATGAGTTTCCGATCCATTTTTCGGTCCGTTGTTCAATCGACGCGCGAGGTTCCGGCAAATCTTCGGTCCATCCTCACGACGGGCCTTGCAATGGCCCTCGCGATGGCCATGCTACTGGGTGGATCGCAAGTGTACGCTCAACTGCCGGTCAGCCCCCAGGCCCAGCCGCTGCGCCGGCAAACGCAGCCGCGATCGGATCAAAACCAGCTCGATGGAAATCAGGCGCTCTTCACGGTACTCGCCGCGATCAACGTGGCCGGATATGACGACCAAATCGACGCCGCTTCCACGCATCCCTACCGTCATCAACTGCGCGCGAAGTTCGACGCAAAGAGCCTCGATAGCGTCTTTGCGCTGAAGCGCTTTGTCCGCGATCACAAGAGCAACGATCCGAAGGTCGAGCTCGGCCGCTATATTTCTTATGCGCTGCTGATCAACGGGCCTCCCGATTTCGGTTACCGCGATCCCGATATGGTGCGTCCCGCCGACGCTTCGGCGCTCGAAGGACTTTCGCCTCTGCTCGCGGCGTTTTACCGCGAAGCGAATCTGGAAGAAGAGTGGCAGCGGGCCCAGCCCTTCTACGATCAAATGATCGACGCCTATCACGAGCCCATCGCGCGAGCGATTCTGGGCGTCAACGGCTATCTGCGCAACACCACCAGCGGCTACCTGGGACGCCGTTTCCAGATCTATGTGGATTTGCTCGGCGCGCCCAATCAAGTGCAGACGCGCAGCTACCAGGACGACACGTTTGTCGTCGTCACCCCCAGCCAGGAGCCGCAGATTGACGGCATCCGCCATGCATTTCTTCATTACTTGATCGATCCCCTGGGATTCAAATTTGCCGAGGACATTCAGAAGAAGCACGCGCTCGGCGATTACGCTCAGGGAGCCGGAACGCTGCCGGAAGTGTACAAATCCGATTTCGTTTTGCTGGCCACGGAGAGCGTGATCAAAGCCGTGGAAAGCCGCTTGGATCGCAAGCCCGCGCTGGTCGAGCAAGCCATGCGCGGCGGGTATATCCTCACGGCCGCCATCGCCGAACAACTCGCCGTGTACGAAAAGCAGGAAGTCGCCCTGCGCTTGTACTTCCCGAATTTGTTTACGCCGATCGATCTCAAGCGCGAGCAAAAACGCATGGCCGACGTCGAGTTCGATCTCGCTCCCACCACGCGCGTGGTTCGTCCCGCGCAGGTGCAAAAGCCCCCGGAGCTGACCGGCGCCGCGAAAACGCTGGCCGAGGCCGAGCAAGTCTACACCGATCGCCAGCTGGATCGCGCCAAGGAAATTTTTCTCCGCGTGCTGGAGCAGACGCCGGAGAAACCCCTGCATGCAAAAGCGTATTATGGTTTGGCAAGGATCGCGGTGCTGCAAAGGGATCCGGAAACCGGCGACAACCTGTTTCGCAAGGTGCTGGATTTGGAACCGGACGCCGACACGAAGTCTTGGAGTTTGCTGTACCTCGGCCGCCTGGCCGATTCGCAAGGGGATCGCGAGCAGGCGGTGGAACAGTACAAGGCGGCCTTGGCCGTCGACGGCGCGCCCGACTCCGTTCGTCAGGCGGCGCAAAAAGGCTTAGACGCCGCATTTGGCAAGGATGCCGGCAAGCAATAGTTTTGGGAACGTGAATTTTACTGAGGGAGTGATGGAAATGAGGATGCAATCTTTCGCGATCGCCCTGGCCTTGACGGCCACAATGGCGGTTGCGCAGAAACCGAAATCGCAAAAGGAGCTGGAAGCCGTGAAAGCGATGCTTTCGGCCACAACCGCGGACGCTAAAATCGCGGCCGTGGAAGATCTGTTGTCGCGCTACAAGGACACGGAATTCAAAGCCATTGCGCTCACGCAGGCCGCGCAGGCGGAGCAGGCCAAGGGCGATCAGATCGCCGGCATCAACTACGCCAACCGCGCGATTGAAGCCGATAAGAAAAACTATCAGGCGATGATCGTGCTCGGCCAGCTCACCGTGCAGGGAATTCGCGAATTCGATCTCGATAAGGACGAAAGGCTGGGCCGCGCCAGCAAGGCCGCCAACGACGCCCTGAATGAGCTGAAAACCGCTCCCAAGCCGAACCCCAATCTGACCGACGATCAGTGGAACGGAATCAAGAAGGACTTCGAGTCCCAGGCGCACGAAACGCTCGGTATCGTCGCCACCGTGCAAAAGAAGCCGGATGTCGCCGTGACCGAATTCAAAGTGGCGCTCGATAGCGCACCGGCGCCCGACCCGGGCACGATGGTTCGCCTCGCATCCGTGTATGACGACATGGGAAAGTTTGGCGATGGAGCGGCGCTGTTGGACAAGGTGGCTGCCTCCAATGCTTCTCCTGCCGTCAAGCAGGTCGCACTGAACGAAAAAACACGCGCTGAAAAGATGAAGGCCGCAAAGAAGTAGCCGCGCAGGCGGCGCCGAAAGAGGCGGCTGAACTTGTGATGAGCGCGGAGCTGGATGGACTCGAACAGGCGTTAGGTCATGTTTTCAGCAACCGCGAACTGCTCTCTCGCGCCCTGACCCACAAGTCGCGGATCTACGAGAAGTCTCCAAACGGCGACGTCCTCGCCGATAACGAACAGCTTGAATTTCTCGGCGACTCCATCCTCGGCTTCGTGGTCAGCGAGTCGCTGGTCCGCCGCTTTCCCTCTTTCCCCGAAGGGCGCCTTTCCAAACTGAAGGCGCACCTGGTCAGCGCCGCGTGGCTCTATGAAGTGGCGCAGGAATTGAACCTCGGCGAATATCTCCTGCTGGGGCGCGGCGAGGAAATGAGCGGGGGCCGCGAGAAGCGTGCGCTGCTTTCCGATGCGCTCGAAGCCGTCATCGCCGCCCTCTATCTGGATGCGGGCATCGGCGCCGTGCGTTCTCTCATCGAAGAGCACGTCATCGCCGACCTGGTGGTTCCCGAGGATGGATTCGACAGCGCGGTAACCGATCACAAAAGCGCTTTGCAGGAAACCGCGCAAGCGATGAAGCTGCCCCCGCCGCGCTACGCGATTGTCGCCGAAGAAGGACCCGAGCACGCCAAGATTTTTACCGTCGAAGTCCGTCTCGGCAAGGAGTGGGCCAGCCAGGCACAAGGCATGTCCAAGAAAGCCGCCGGCCAAAAGGCCGCCCAGCAAATTCTTCAGCAACTCGGCCAGGCACGGCAGTAAGATCCGGACGAGTGCCTCCGCCTACTGAGTGATTCCGGCTTTCTTGAAATCTCCCGCTTTGAAGTACGAAATCCCAGCGGGATCCACATATTTCCGCACTGCGGCATTGAGCTGCGCCGCGGTCAGCGACGTAATCTTCTTTTCCAGATCCGCCTGCCGCTGCATGGTCCACCCGTACTGCGCGTCGCGCGTCAACTCACGCACCAGGCCCCCGTCTTGCGATCGCCCCAGCGTGTGATCGTCAACATAGGTCTTCTTCGCCGCCGCGATTTCGTCATCGGCGAAACCATCTTTCCGCAGTTTCGTGACCTCATCTTTGAACGCCGCTTCCACTTTCAACACATTCTGCGGAGCGCAGATGGCCTGCACAAACAAGCGCGCGTACTTGGATTTCACGCTCGCCGCGTAACCGCTGCCGACGCCGTAACTCAAGCCTTCCAGCTCGCGAATGCGATGGAACAAGCGGCTCTTCAAATCGCCGCCGAACATTTGATTGGCCAGCACCAGCGCCGGATAATCCGGATCGTCCTCGTTCATGGGCATGGTGATGCCCGCCGTGAACAGCGCGTTGGCTTTGTCGGGCGTTTCAATCATGCGGTCGACGGCCTCGGCCTTCTGATACGTCCGTAGGATCTCGGTATAAGGAGCCGCGCTCTTCCACGTCCCGAATTCCGCTTCGATAATCTTGCGCGCTTCGGCCGGATCGAAATCGCCGACGATCGCCAGTTCGGCATGGGCCGCGCCAAAAAACCCATTGTAGAATTTCTTGGAATCGGCAAGCGTGGCCTTCTTATAGTTTTCGATATCCTCTTCGTAGGTGGTCACGCCGCGCGGATCGCCCGAGGGATACTGCGTGAAGTGGCGATTCAGCGCGTTCGGCGCGAGCGCCTGTGGCTCATGCAGGGCGTTCTCGGCTCCCGCGAGCGACGATTGCCTGATTTGTTCAAATTCGTTCTCCGGGAAAGAGGGCTGCTGGAGAACCTCGGCGGCCAGCTGCAGCGCCGCCGGTAAATTCGGCCGCAACGAAGTGAGGGTCACGTTCGCTTCGGTGGAGCTGGCGTTCGCCCTCATCTGCGTTTTGATTTTGTCGAGTTCGTCCTGCAATTCCTGGCGCGAATGCTTCTGCGTCCCGCGCATCAGCATGGCTCCGGCCAACTGCGCCGCGGTGATGCGTCCGAAGACGGATTTCTCGTCGCCATAATGCAAAGCGATCGCGGCTGTCACGGCGCCGCCACGCGTCTTCTTCTGCAGCATCGCGACCTTCATGCCGCTCGGCAATGTGAAGCGCACGGTGCGCGCGTCGATATTCGCCGGCGATGGATCGAACGCCTCGCCCTCGGCTACGGCCGCTTTGCCGGTGTAATTCTTCAATAGCTCGGAGACATCGGGCGGCGCGGGAACCACCGTGCGATCCTTATCGGGATTCTCGGTCGGAATAAATTCGCCCGTCGTGCGATTCGACGCCTTCAGGTATTTCGCCGCCACGCGCTCCACATCTTCGGGCGTCACTTTTTCGAAGCGGTCGCGATCCAGGAACATCAGCCGCCAGTCTCCCATGGCGGCCCACTCGCTCAGTTCGCGCGCCACACGCTCGCTGTTGTTGAACGAGAGTTCGAAATCCTTCAATACTTTGGTCTTGATGCGATCCACTTCGCTCTTGCTCGGCGGTTCCTTGATCACACCGTCGATCACGTCGAGCATGGTTTTGCGCGCGTCCTCCAGCGAATTTTCCTTACGCATTTCAGCCATGAATTCCACGTAGCCCGGGTCGTGCAATTGATCGTGTCCGCCGGATACAGACGTCGCTTTTTTCGATTCCACCAGCGCCTTGTACAAGCGTCCGGAAGGAGGATCCGTCAGAATGGCCGCCAGCACCTGCAGCGGAGGCGAATCTTCGCTGGAGCCCGCGGGCCCGTGATACACCATGTAAACCGCCTGCGTATCGCCCACGCGGCGCAGCGTCACTTCGCGTTCGCCGTCCTGCACCGGCTCTTCGGTATAGGTGGTTTGCAGCTTGCGCGTAGGCCGGGGGATGGCACCGAACGTCTCTTTGATGAGCGCCAGCGTCTTGGCCTGGTCGAACTTCCCGGCCACGATCAGCACCGCGTTGTCCGGCTGGTAATAGTTGCGATAAAACGCCTGCAGCCTTTCGATGGGCACCTTTTCGATATCGCTGCGCGAACCGATGGTGCTGTGTCCGTAGTTGTGCCACAAGTACGCCGTGGAGAGAACGCGCTCCTCCAGCACGCGCACGTTGCTGTTTTCGCCGCGCTCGAACTCGTTGCGGACCACCGTCATTTCCGAATCCAGATCCTGGCGGGAAACGCGCGAGTTCACCATGCGATCGGCTTCCATATCCAGCGCCCACTTGAGATTCTCGTCGGTGGCGGTCATGGTCTCGAAATAGTTGGTGCGGTCGAACGATGTGGTGCCATTGAAATTAGCGCCGTGATCGCGGATTTCGTTCTTCACGTCGGGATGCTTGGGGGAGCCCTTGAACATCATGTGCTCCAGCAAATGCGCCATCCCCGCTTCGCCGTAACCTTCGTGGCGCGAGCCCACCAGATAAGTCACGTTCACCGTGATCTTGGGCTGCGAACTATCGGGGAACAGCAAAACCTTCAGGCCGTTATCCAGCCTGTATTCGGTGATTCCTTCCACCGAAGTGACCTTCGTTTGGGCAAAACCGGCGGGACTCAGGCTGAGGCAAACGCTGAAAACAAGGAGGGCGGATGCAAGGCGTTTCATGGCTCTAGGCTATCAGACGGAGCGAAACCAGAAGGGTGAGCCTCAGCCCTGCGTAACGCGCAAGAAAAACATCACGGCGTTCCAAAGCTTCCTCCGATAGAGCCTTGGAACGCCTCCGGGATCAACGCGTCGCTGTACCGCTTGGCGCTTTAATGTTTGTCCTTGTAGATCTCGTTGCTCGTGTGATTCAGTTGACGATTCACTTGAGCATGCTCCGCGGGCGTCAGCTTTCCGCCGTTGGCGGCGCGATCCGTGCGCACTTCCTTGTTGATGTGCGCTTCCTGGCCTTCCACTTTGGCCGCTTGGTGAGCGTTCATAGTTCCATTGCCGACGCCGTTGGCAATCCGTTGCTGCTGGTTCTCCCGGCGCTGGTTCACTTCATTCTCGGCGAACATGGACGTCGTGCCGGCGATCATCATGGCTGCAATGGCGATTCCCGTGAGTAAGCGTTTCATGGTAGGTGTCCTCTCCTCCGAAGCGTCTCGTTCTCTGTTTCCGCTTCTGTAGGTGCTAAACCTAAAACCCGCTCCAGAGTTGCGGAGGGAAACGTTAAAATCACATCATGTCTTCGCGCACGGTCTATTCGCTGCTAGAGAAAACGGCAGCCTCTTATGGCGATAAACCGGCCCTCCACCAGCCTCTAGGCGGAGGCAAGTACCAGAGTTGGACGTGGCGCGAGTTTCGCGACGTGGTCCAGTGGACCGCCGTCGGGCTGAGTACCATCGGCGCCGTGAAAGGCTCGATGATCGCGCTGCAAGCCGATACGCGCGCCGAATTTTATCTCGCCGATCTGGGCGTGATGGCCGCCGGCGCGGTCTCCGCCGCGTTGTACACAAGTGTTCCGTACGCCGATCAGGCTCGCGCGATTCAATTCTGCGATTGCAAGATCGCGCTAGTGGAAAACGCCAAGGCGTATCGCGGATTGGTCCAGGCTTTGGGTGACGCCGCGCGCAATATCCGCTGGATCTTGATGACGGGCACGCCTGAGGAGGCGGGGTTTGTTCCAGGCGCCGCCTGTGACGCGGTCATGACGTTCGAGCAGTTGTGGGATGCCGGACGCCGTAAGCTGGCGGATGATCCCGCGGCGTTCGAGCGCCTGCAGGCGCAATACGACGAGAAGGACGTGGCTATCCTCTATATGACATCGGGCGCGACGGGCGAGCCGAAGATGGGACTGGTGAGCCATCGCGCGCTGGTGACGAATCTCGACATGGTCCCGCCCGTGTTGCTGCTGGGGCCGGAAGATTGCACCGTCGCGTTTCTTCCGTCGGCGCACATGGCGCAGCGCGTGGTCGGCGAATTGCTTCCCATTTATTTTGGTTCGCCGGCGTGGTTTTCCGAGGGGCTGTCGAAACTACCTCACGAGATCCGCTCCGTTCGTCCCACGTTTTTTCTCTCGCCTCCGCGCTTGTGGGAGCGCATTTACGCGAGCATCATGGCGGAGATCAAAAAGCGTCCGGCCGCGATCCGGAAGCTTTTTCAATTGGGACTGGGGCTGGGCAGCAAAGCCGCGGAACTCAGGCGCGCGGGGAAGCCCATTCCCGCAGGCATTCGCCTCCCGCTCGCG
>Ga0302320_10024904_pt1 | contig 11657 bp, 7 predicted proteins | sample Bog_T0_3_FD_202130 | JGI IMG/M metagenome (GOLD analysis project Ga0302320, IMG submission 202130) | Peat permafrost microbial communities from Stordalen Mire near Abisko, Sweden - Bog_T0_3 | ecosystem: Environmental > Terrestrial > Soil > Wetlands > Peat | place: Sweden: Abisko, Stordalen Mire... | reverse complement strand
AGATTCAAAACAACATGCATATTGGCTCTGCTTTTCGGCAGAGCGTTATTTGGCGCGGCAACGATGCATTCTCCAAGGACACCAAATCTGTTCTGTTTACGCTGATTCGCAGTGATGCAGACCTAGCGGACACAGTTGACGTTCTACTGACGGTAGCCACTCTGCCTGATCATCCTTTGAATGCAAAATACCTGAACGATGTGCTTCGCAGATATGAAATGCCAGACCGCGATTCGTGGTGGAGCATTTGTCTGCACCGATCCTACGGGGAGCATAATGCTGTGGACCGAATCATCGATTGGGCTTCGGCAGTCACACCAAGTACGAACGTGGACAATGACGCGGTAGACCTCTGCGCTACTGCACTCGCGTGGATGCTAACCACTTCAAACCGATTCTTGCGAGACCGTGCCACGAAAGCTCTCGTTTCGCTATTGACCAATCGCCATCAATCTACTGACGCGCTATTGTCCAACTTTGCCGACGTCGATGATTTATACGTGGTCGAACGTGTATTTGCCGTCGCTTACGGCGTTGCAATGCGAAGCAACAACCCGCTGGAAGTGGCGGAGCTGGCGCAAAACGTTTACCGTCGCATGTTCGAATCCGCGCAACCTGTGCCGCATATTTTGTTAAGGGACTATGCTCGCGGAGTCGTCGAACGAGCACTGGCTCTAAATGCGCCGCTTCAGGTAGATTCAAAGCTCATTCGGCCTCCATATCAGAGCGCATGGCCGAAGATACCATCCACAAAGGAGCTATCGCCTTACCTGCCTAACTGGTCACGAGGTTCGCATGATAGTGGGGAACATTCGTGGTCATTCAATAGAATCGGCAATTCGGTAATGGACGATGATTTTGCGCGGTATGTTATCGGAACCAATTCCTGGTCAACAAATTGGCTCTCAGTGCGCCTTCGGGCAAAACCTTGGAAGTCACCTGATGATCTTATGAATGATTTAGTATTGTCCTTTTCCCAAGAAGAACGAGCCGCCTGGGATCGCTTTGATTCCGCTGAGACGGGAGTGTCAAGGGCGTCATTTCCGAAGATATTCCTTGCTTTTAGAAGATCCGGTGAAGCGCAAGATGCTGCTGATGGTCCACACATATCTACGAAACAAGTGAATGAAGACGAGGATGAGGATGACCGCGAACTCGAAGCAGCGAAGCAAGAGCGAGACAGCGCATTGGAAAGGTTGGAATTGCTGCTCAGTTACACACTCCGACGCAGTCTACGAGCCATCTTGAAAAAGAAAAAGGACAGCGATGGTCGCCGCCCGCCGAAATTCGACCTACGTCTCATTCAGCGATATATTCTCCGCCGCGTATTCGAACTCGGCTGGACAGTTGAGCGGTTTGGGCAATTTGATCGGTTCTCTGCGGGATATCACGGTCGAGAGGCGTCAAAAGTCGAGAGGATTGGAAAGAAATATCAGTGGATCGCCTATCACGAAGTATTGGCATTGGTGGCAGATCACTTCCAATACAGGCCGGAATTTGGGGATCACATGGGTAATCGGCAATATCAGGGGCCGTGGCAGGACTATCTTCGAGACATCGATCCATCATGTCTGCTCCGTTCGACGCCAGGAGGCACGTCCTGGGATGGTCATTCTCTGGCGTGGTGGGGAACAGCGAAATATGATGACTGGGGGGAACCCAAAGACCCGAAGAGCTGGCTGTTAGATTACGATGACTTGCCGGCAATTGAAGAGATAATTAAGGTTACGAACCCGCGAGATGGTTCGCAATGGCTGAATACCGACGGCTATTTCAATTGGAAAGAAGCAGCGCCACCGGACAAGGAATCGTCCGAGGTTGACCGCAGAGAATTGTGGTATAGCTTCACTGCATATTTGATTCGCAGCCAGGATCTTGACGCTTTCTTGGCGTGGGCTGAGGGAGTCGATTTTTGGGGTCGCTGGATGCCCGATCCACCTGATTCACACAAATTATTCTTGGGGGAGTATGGCTGGTCTCAAGCATTCGAATATTTTTCCCAACCATATTTTGGGGAAGACGGATGGATTCAGCCGGGACATGATTGTCCGGTGAAGATACGGACTGCTACTTTTGAATATAAACAAGAAACGAGCGGGTTTGACTGCTCGATAGACGAAGGATTCACGCTTCGACTTCCCGTGGTTGATCTCCTTTCATCCCTTGGACTGCGTTGGAATGGATGTGGGGCAGATTACACGGATGGTACAGGGACATTGGTCGCTTTTGATCCAACGGCGCATGAGAGTGGCCCAAGTGCATTGCTGCTTCGAGAAGATGCCCTGAGGCGCTCATTAGAGAGCAAGGGACTGACATTGTGTTGGGCGCTGCTTGGAGAGAAAAGGATATTAGATGCTGGGTTGACGCCACGACGTAGGGTTACGATGCGCTTGTCGGGAGCATACGGGATGAGAAATACTGGACTGCAGGGGTTCCTCAAATGTATCGCTGATGATGTTGGTGCGAGCAAGTCAAAGCCAAAAGTTATCGCAACTCTCCGTACCGGGAAGCTTGGTCAGTGAGGAACAACGAAGTGAATCTGACGGATCTCATCGCAACGATAAGCGCATCCCGACCTGGCGACTGGAATCACATCGTTTGTTGGGGTGCGGCGAGTGGCCCATCCTACCGAGAGCGTTCGGATTTCTACGACCTATACGAGGGCGCACAGCATGTCGTCGTTACGACCAGTCATACAGATGTCTGTTCTTATATGCCTGACCTGTCAATTTCACTTGCGTTTGGATTGAAATGGATGGACTCATTCAAAGAACCCTGGGTGGAACATTTTCCCGATTCTCATGCGAGCGCATCATTTATTGATGTCTTTTATAACGGATCGCTCGTCTTTAGAACTGAATACGTGACCGTCGACGGTGGTCGTTCAAGACTCCCATTACCGCGTACCCGCAATCAATTGACAGTACCTAAGAGACAGGTTGAATTGATTCACCTAGTGGATCAATTCGGAAAGCACTCTTCATTCTATGAAGACTTTTCACGCGCTGGGATGATTGCAGTCGATGTTCTTTGGCCAGAGTTTGGATGATTTCGTCCGGGATGCATATCAATGAAAATCATGAGAACATACTTCGAGAGAGCGGTCTGGGAGCGCCGTAAGGCGTGTCAATTTTAGATAAATCACGTTGTCTTGGTTCTGAAGCTGACCACATGTAACTGGCAATTCCCTTTCCCTTCGACCAGTTTTCTGATCGTAAGGAGGCGAGGTCTCGGATTGCTCGCTGCTCCTTCTCTCATCGCCGGTTGGTCTCTAAAGGATCATTCTATCTTCCTCCATTAAGGGGAGGACGTCTCCTCCCTGGTTCCAGCCGCCAGTGATGCTGGCGTCTTCCACTACCCACCTCAGCGGGGCCTGTTCCTACCCCGCAACGCCCGGCCCTGACGAGCGCATTGCAATTCGGGTCGGGTCCTAAATTTCTTCTTTTATCAAGTGCTCCCGCTTCAGGCGGCCTTATGGCAGAGGCGGTCGGAACCTGTCAAGGCTCTCCGCTGCGCTTCGACCGCTGACGCGGCGCCTTCTGCGGCCTGGACAGAACCCTCCGCGCCCCTGCCGCGCCGCAAGAGCCATGAAGCGGGAGCACTCAACAAAAGAAATTTGGGTTTCAGGCAGTGCTCTCCCTCATGCACGCAGATCGCCCCACAGCGGGCAGCAATCGAGGAGAAGAGTTATGCCAACCACAATCAGCAACACAGCCTTCGCCGCCAGCAATGGCACAACCGTAATCAGCAACGCCGCGCCGCACAGAAAAAATGCGGCACGGCAGAACCGCAGCGAGTCGCCTTACCAACAGCGCAACAGCCAGAAAGACAACCCGACACAACAACTCATCAAGCAGGCCGTGGATTACCTCATCCAGCAGCTTGAGGCGGGCAAGAGCGAAACTTTGACCGCGTATCTCGGCGCGATGGCGCGTTTCCATTCGTATTCCTTCGGGAACATTTTGCAGATCGCCAGACAGCGGCCAACGGCCACCAGAGTAGCGGGAATTCGGGCATGGAACGAGCTTGGCCGATTCGTAAAGAAGGGCGAGAAGGGAATCCAGATTCTCGCTCCGATCATCGGCCACCGCCGCAAGAGGGACGCGGCAGAGCAGGAGCCGGACGCGAAGCCAGCGCCCATGCTGATAGGCTTCCGTGCCGTGTACGTGTTCGATCTCAGCCAGACCGAAGGCACGGACCTACCGGAGTTTGAGCACAACATCACCGGCGAAGTCGGCGAGCACCGCGACCGGATGATTGCATTCCTCGCACAGCAGAACATCAAGCTGGAATTCAACGAGAAGATCGCCCCGGCGCTGGGTGTCTCCTACGGCGGCAAGATTGCTTTGCTGCCCGGTCAGTCGAAGGCCGAGGAGTTCACTACGCTGGTTCACGAAACGGCGCATGAGCTTTTACACAAGGCCGAACGCCGCACCATGACCACCCCGACCGTGCGCGAAACCGAAGCCGAGGCCGTGGCCTTCATCGTGGGCCAGAGTGTTGGTTTGGAGATTGGAACCGCATCAAGCGATTACATCCAGATGTACGCGGGCAACGCCGCGCTTTTGGCTGAAAGCCTTGAAGTCATCCAGCGCACCTCCGCCGTGATTCTCGCCGCGATTCAAGTGGACGATCCAACCCAAGAGAACGAGGCCGTTGCGGAGGTGGCGTAATGCGGACCCTGGCTCTCATCCTGATGGAGGCCGGGCCGCTCTCGCCCGGCTTCCATCTTCACATCGACAACCCGCCATGGATGGCGCTTGACATCGAGGACATCGAGACGAGCGGCCCCAACGGTCTGCCAACCGTTTCTGTTGCGCACTACGGCCAGCAGAACGGCGACGCCATGCGCGACCCGGAGATTCTCTTCGAAATGCGCCGCGATGGAAACGAGATTGTACTCGCCCCGTACTACTGGCGGAATGACTATCTCGGCATCGAGCAGTATTCAAGCTACCGCGACGATGCGCAAAAGCTGTTTACCCTCTCAGGGCTGAAACAGCAACACGAAGCGTTCGCCCGGACTTGGGACAGAAACCTCCGGTCTCAGAGCTTCTATGAAGCCTTTGTGCGCAGCCGGAGCCAGTAACCAGCCATTCAATGGGCGGGTACTGGACCTCCCCGCCTACGCATTCACGCTCGATAAACCCAGAAGGAGAATCCCATGACAACCGCAGTTCAAATGCAATCCGAGTATCGCAACCTGCCGCTCGTGAGCCTCACTGAGTCGGCAACCAACCCGCGCCGCAGCTTCGATCAAACGGCGCTTGGCGAACTGGCAGATTCAATCAAGACGCAGGGCATCCTTTCGCCCCTCGTTGTGCGGCCTATAGGCCAGGACTTCGAGATCGTGGCCGGAGCGCGGCGCTACCGCGCAGCGCAACTGGCCGGACTCGAAACCGCGCCTGTCCGCATCGTCGAATTGACCGACGCCCAGGCCCTCGAAACCAGCATCGTCGAAAATCTCCAGCGCCGCGATGTGCATCCGCTCGACGAGGCCAACGGTTTCGCCGCGTTGATGCGGCTTGAAGAACCGAAGTACAGCATCGAGCAGATTGCCGCCAAGGTTGGCAAGGCACCTGCATTCATCCTCGCTCGATTGAAATTGGTCGAGCTTGTCCCCGCAGTGGTGGAGGCATTCTCGCAAGATGAAATCGGCTTGGGGCATGCTCTTTTGCTGGCAAAGCTACAGCCCGCGCAACAGGAGGAAGCCCTTGCCGCTTGCTATCAGGAGCAGTACACCAACGGCAGCAAGGCCAAGCGCATCTTGCTTCCGGTTCGGCATTTGCAGCAGTGGATCGAGCACAACATTCTGTTGGAGCTTGCCTCCGCTCCGTTCTCGAAAGAAGACGCTGCGCTTGTATCCGAAGCGGGAGCGTGTCTTGATTGCCCGAAGCGCACCGGCCACAATGTTCTATTGTTTGAGGGCCTGACCCACGCGGACCAATGCTCCGATCCGAAATGCTACGCCGCGAAGGTCGATGCGCACATTCGCCAGACCGTTGCAGCAAAACCGAAGCTGGTACAGATTAGCACTGCTTATGGAACGCCAAAGGATGGCAGCGCAGTCGTGCCCCGCAACAAGTACGTTGAGATTCGCAACGACAAGCCGACCAATCAGAAGCAGCGCGACTGGCCGGAGTACAAGACATGCAAGTTCACCACCGAGGCCATTGTCACCGAGGGCAGCGAAAAGGGCGAGTTGCGGCGCGTATGCGCAAATCCTGAATGCCCCGTGCACCACGCCAAGAAGCAGCGGTCGAACGTTACCGCCGATGGTGGCGTCAAGGCCGAACAAGAGAAGCGCCGCCGCGAGGAAGCACTCGCCCAAGCGACCGGCCTTCGCGTGTTGGGTGCCATCGTTGAAGCTGTTCCCGTTCGTCTGATGAAGCGTGACCTGCTTTTCGTGGTCGAGCGTCTTGCCGCAATGCTGGACGAGCGCCGTTTGGCAATCGTTCTGCGTCAACACGGCATCGGCAAGGCGAAAGGCCCTGCCGACACATCGGCCAAGCTGCTTGCGGCCTTCATCCGCAAGGCCGAGGAGAGCATTCTCGGACGCCTGTTGGTGGAGACCGTCATTCTCCACTCGGCAAGCTCTGTGAACGACTCCGGCAAGCTACTCAAGGAAGCAGCCGAATTCTACAAGGTGGACGTGAACGCCATCACCGCCAAGGTCAAGCAGGAGTTCGCTACCAAGGACAAGGCGGGGGCTGCAAAGAAGGCCGCGCCGAAGCCAGCCGCCAAGGCGGAGAAGAAGCCCAAGGCAGCATAATCCAACCAATCGAGATGGCGGAGCCAAACCACAGACTCCGCCATTCTTGCGTCCTATGCCCGTCTTCCCGCCCGCACTTGAGGCTCCAGCCTCGCGGCAGCAGCACCAGATTGATCCCACCCGACGGGCATGAGCGCTGAGGAGTTCAGCGCACCTTGCTTATTTGATGGCCTACACGTCGGAGCGGAATCCGGATACAGCGGGGAAATCCTGCGACTCAAGGGGTCCCGGCGTGCCTGTGGGCTGTGCCGGGACGGATACTTCTCTCAAATGCCAGACAGGATAGGGGATAGGTCGGTCCCCGAAGAGGTATTTCTATTTCGTCTTGCTCAGCACTTGCCCTGAGAACCCATCAATCCGGGACTATAATCAAGTGGTTCCGCAACACAGAAACAAGAAACCTACAGAAGGCTCGATGATGAAAACGCTCGCTTCTTGTACGCCCCGCCAGGCTGTTCTCGATGGCACCGCAGACTTCGTTGTCAACTTGGCGGATCTGCCCGAGCTAACCGAGTCTGAAGCCCAAGAATTCCTTGATTCCAATGTGCTTACATCCGGCATGGAACTGATGCTTCAGCAGGCCTTTTCTCGCCTTGGAGGCGAGAAGTCGGTCAGCGGCATCTACAAGCTCTCGGAGTCTATGGGTGGCGGTAAGACGCAGACCATGATCGTGGCCGGCATTCTGGCCCGTTTTCCGCAGTTGGCGAGTCTTCTGGACTTCCACAAGGCGTTACCTAATGCAAAGACAGATGTCGTTGCTTCCTTTACAGGGCGCTCCACGGACCAAAAGGTTTGGGTCAGCATTGGCAAGCAACTCGGCGTGGAGTTTGCGGCAGATCGGGCGCCTTCGGAAACTGAATGGCGCGACGCTCTCAAGGACCGCGCGGCTTTAATCTTGCTCGATGAGCTGGCGTTTTATCTCGTCCATGCAGCGAGCCAAGGATCGAAGGATGAGGGCACCCGCGCGGCAACGCTCGCAGGTCTCGCACTCACGACACTGTTCGGAGCCGTGCGTGACTATAAAGAGTGTGGCCGCTGCGTACTCGTGATTGCCGACCTTCAGAAGGATTGGGAGCAAGGTGCGGAGGAGTTGGCAAAGATTCTCCGGTCCAACGACATTCTTGGAGGCGCTATACAGAGCGTCAACAATGAGATGTCAAAGGGTGCACAGTCCATCGCCCCGGTCGACAATCAGAAGGATGAGCTTTACTCCATCCTGCGCAAACGTCTATTCAAATCCATTGATGTCACGGATAAAGATCGGGGAGCAGTCGCCGACGCCTATATCGCAGAGCTTGCCAAAGCCAGTGCAATTCTAGAGCGCCCGACCGTCAGGATTCGCGAAGAGATTCTGGTCTCCTATCCCTTCCACTTCTCGACAAAGCACCTCATTGCATCGTTCAACGACAATCCAGGCTTTCAAAAGACGCGCGATGTGATCCGGCTGATGGCGGCAATCGTTCGCGGACTCTGGGCCAAGGGCGATGCCGAAGTTAAAGGCCACTCGCTTCTCTCTTTGGAGACTGCAAATCTTAACGACCCAACGGTAGCAAGTCGTTTCATCGAGATTAAGAAGTCGCTGCAAGATGCATTGCAGACGGATATTGCCAACAACGGGACTTCTCATGCCGAGAGCGTGGATGAGGGCGGTGAGGGCCTCGCTGTGCGCTGCGCAAAGTGGATCTATGCGGCATCCCTAGCCGACGTTCGTCCGCACGGCCTTACCACCGGCGAATTGGCAGAGTACTTGCTCGCGCCGGGTGAGTCGATTGTCGGCCTCCCCGAAGCGCTGAAGAACCTTTATGACAACTGTTGGTATATCGAGGTAACCAGGTCCGGGCGGTACTTCTTTGATAAGCATAAAAATTTAAACGCCCAGGTCAACAGCTATGTGAAAAGCTGCACGAACGCTGATCGGGACGCGCAGATCGACGGGAAACTCACAGAGATGTTTGAGCCGAAAGACAAGCGATGCTACCAAAAATTGGCGGTGCTGCCTGCGCTCGATGAGGTGCAACTTGAAAGGGATAAGGCCACTCTCCTAGTTCTCAAGCCAGACACAGACATTGCAAAGTTTTTTGCTGAGCAAAAATTCAAGAATCGCATGGTAATTCTCAGCGCAGACGATCAGACGGGCATCTTCAATGTAAATAAAAAGGCAGCACGACTTTGGGCAATCGCTCAGGTCGTTAGGGATCTGAGTGCCGAGGACACACGATACAAAAGAGCCAAGGAAACGCTCGCGGAATACCAGACTGAACTCTTCTTGGCCATTAAGGCCGTCTTCAACAAGCTGCACTATCCGTTGATTGACGAAAAAGGCGAGGCGGCCTTGATACCCGCCCCGCTACTTGATAGCTACATCAACGACAAGTCCGGCCAGCGGATTCAATACCGCAATGATGAAGCGTCAAAGGGCGAGTTTGTTATCGAAGCCACCCTGCGTGATGCGAAAAAGTATCAGATTTTCTCGCCTGCCGCTGGACAAGACAAACTGAAGACCTATCAGCCGCTGCGAAATCGCATTGAGCAATTCCTGTTCCCGTCTACTGGCCGCACTACTTGGCAGCAAATCCTCGACGGAGCTGCGTCAAAAGGTGAAATGCTCTGGACCGAACCAGGGACGCTTGACCGTATGCGCGAAGTGTTGCTCACCGCAGGGCAATGGCGTGAAGATGCCGGTCAGATTCAAAAGCCCCCGTTTGAAGAGATCTCTGGCGTTCTCATCGAATACCACCGCGACAAAGATTCCGGCGTGATTACAACCACCGACATCAAGCTATCTCACGCCGACAAGCTCAAGGTTCGGGAAGACTCCTCCGCCTACAAGGACATTCCTTCTGACGCGCCCTATGTTAGCAGCGCAATGGTCATTGAATTCCTAGCTGTCGATTCGACCGGCAAGAATAAAGAGGGTAAGCCGTACCGGATTGAGAACTCCATCGACATTCAATACGAACTGATGGCCTCCCCTACTCCTGGCCACAAAGTGGTCAAGGTTAAGGTGGTACCACCAAGCGCCAGCCTGAAGTTCACCACAGACGGCATGAACCCGGCAAACAATGGAAAGCCTTATGTGAAGCCTGGGATCGATGCCGCGGAAGGCTCAACTGTTCGCCTATTTGCAGAGAAGGGTGCGGTTAGTGTTGAGAAGAGCGTCCCAATCCAGGCGGCGCCTAGCGCCGGAGGGGGACCATCAGCGAAGCCCACGCTCGACCCAACGTTGCCTGCAACCGTCAGCGGCAAGGGGTTTTCGACGCTGGTTACGCGTTCCGCCACATATCAGTTTCTGGCAAAACTCCCCGACGATGCACGTCTTCAAAAGGTACAAGCCAAGGTTTCACTTGCTGCGACAGACAACACGGTTACGCTAACCTGGGATGGAAAGACGCGGCTCGCTCCGAACCAGGTCCACGACGCTTTTGAATTCCTCGATAAACAAGTGGAGACTGGCGAGTGGTGGCTGCGATTTGACCAACTGCACTTCGCGACTGGCCAGTCTCTTCTGCAGTGGCAGGTTGACGCCAGCATCAAGGTTGATCCAGGGCAAATCAGTCAATGAGTACACAACCAATTCACGATTTCGGCCTAGTCGACGAGAAAGGTGATGCCTTTGAGTTCATCATCAACGTCGATGATGGCAGCTGTCGTCTCGTCGCCGTTCTCCAAACTGAGCGGGGTCCACGGCGCACAGAAGTAGCTGCCGTTTCGATCAAACAGTGGAATGACGTCGCTATCGCCGCCGTAAGAGAGCTCGCAGCGGAGATGGGCGAGACTGAGCGAGAGAAAAGGTCGCCGAGTCTCCGCCCCGGACTCAATCGCATTAGCCCCCTCGTTGGGCGCGAACTTGGCGTTTTGCTGATTTCCTTGATGGAGGATGGTGCCGTTGAACGCGTTGATGCAGTGCTGCACGCTTGGAGGGAGCTTGCGCGCGAAGAGCGCTGGTGGCTGTATTCCAAGGCGGCTGCGCCAGGTCAAAGAGTTGGGGTCGGATGGCGAAAGGCACTCTTTCATGCGCTGAGCGAGACCTCGGACACACGCGTCGCGCCACTAGACGAGGAGCAAAAAAAAAACTTTGGGAGCATCGCGACTCCCTCGTCGCGGGAGCAGCCAACGAAGACAACATCTCGCAATTCGAGCCCGACAATCCGGTCAACGACTCTGAGTCCGCAGCATCAGCCCAAGAGCAACCAACGAACTTCGCCGAAGCGGGCGCCGAAGTCCGTCCATCCCAAATCGAGCCCAGTACTCCTGTCACCGACCCCGAGCCACCAGCCGCAGTCGAGAAAGAAGCAACCAAAACCCGACAATCCAAGCGCAAAAGCAAACACGATGCGGAAGACGACCAGATGAGGCTTTTTTAATAAGATGACCGCAAAAACTTTTCTCGAAGTCCAGTTCCCGATTGGCCCACTCTCGCTTGAGAGCTATAAAGAGCGCGATGCCAAGGGAGCAAAGATCTTAGCTTCGCTTGGCAAGTGGTGGGGCGCCAAGCCGCTGGTACTCGTTCGCGCCATCGTTATTGCGGCAGTCTTTCCGGCATCCGATGATCCGGAACGCTGGCCGGATGATCTCGACATATTTCTCAGGGTAATGTGCCTGGACAACGCCGGCATGTGGAAGCGAAAAACTGAAACGCTACCAGCCGGACTCTGCTACCCGGAAGCCAACTACAGAGAACGCAACGAGCTATTCAACGATGACGGCGATGCCTGGAAGCGCGGTGCTCCTCCGGAGTTGCGGAGTGCCCTCGAAAGAAGGGTGTTTTACACTCTCAGTCACACGGAACAACGTGAATACTGTTGTCGCGTGGAGGAGATTGATGGACCTCCCGCGGAGTCGTGGAGCGAGATCAATCCCTACCTCGGCACATCAGCCAAGACTC
>Ga0302320_10024903_pt1 | contig 11658 bp, 9 predicted proteins | sample Bog_T0_3_FD_202130 | JGI IMG/M metagenome (GOLD analysis project Ga0302320, IMG submission 202130) | Peat permafrost microbial communities from Stordalen Mire near Abisko, Sweden - Bog_T0_3 | ecosystem: Environmental > Terrestrial > Soil > Wetlands > Peat | place: Sweden: Abisko, Stordalen Mire... | reverse complement strand
TGCGCCGCGAGGTGTACGACAGCGAAGATTACCAGGAGGGCATCCGCGCGTTCTTCGAAAAGCGAAAACCGCAGTTTCAGGGCAAGTAAGCGAACTGCCGTAATCTTCTTTCAGAGCTCAACGCAAATGGCACGGTGAGGGCGACGGATGCGAACAGGGCGCGATCCGCTCGCCAACGCCGCTGTGATTCGGTCCCTGACACAGAGAGGTAGGAGGAACCATATGAAAATCGCAAGCTGGAACGTCAATTCGATCCGTGCGCGGCTTGATCATGTCACGGCCTGGCTCCAGGCGCGCAAGCCGGATGTGCTTCTGCTGCAGGAGTTGAAGGGGACGGAGTTTCCCTCTGCGGTGTTTGAAGAACTGGGATACGAAAGCGCTGCGGTGACGCAGAAGGCATATAACGGCGTCGCGATTTTATCGCGTCATCCCATCGAGACGGTCAGCACCAGGCTCGCCGGCGATGAAGCGGACACTCATGCGCGGTTCCTGGAAGCGACGATCCTGGGAATTCGCGTCGTCAACATTTATCTCCCGAACGGCAATCCCATCGGGACCGATAAATTCACCTACAAGCTGGCTTGGATGGACCGGCTGAATAAGCAAATGGTTACCTGGCGAGAGGAAAACGTCCCCTTGCTGATTGGCGGCGACTTCAACGTCATTCCCGAGGATATTGACTGCCACAAGCCTTCGGCCTGGATCCATGACGCGCTGTTCCAGCCGGAGACCCGCGCGCGCTACCGGGCCCTGCTCAGCCTTGGCTACACGGATGCCTTCCGGTCGCTGCATCCGGAGGCGGAGGGCCAGTTTACCTTCTGGGATTATTTCCGGATGGCGTTCGCGCATAATCGCGGCATTCGCATCGACCACTTCCTGCTGTCTCCAAAGTTGGCCGAACGGTTAGTAAGCTGCGAGATCGACCGGGAACCGCGGGCGCAGGAAAGGCCGTCGGATCACACCCCGATCATCGTCGAACTGCGGTAGGCGGACGACCGGAAGTGTGCGCCGCTGACGCCGGGTGTTCGTGATTACGCCGAGCCTTTGTTTTTCAAGTTTTGCTACAATCTGGAATTCGGTTGGAGCTCCGAACTCACACTATGCCTAGCAATCAAACTGCCGATAGCAACGTCCGTTGGGATCTTACCTCCATCTACTCTGCAATCACCGATCCGCAACTCGATCTGGACATCGCGGACTTCACCCGGCAGGCGCGGCAATTCAACTTGAACTACAAAGGAAAGCTCGCCGATAAGCTGGGCCCGTCGATTTCTGATTATGCGGAACTGGAGATGCTCGGGGGAAAGATCATGGTCTATCTCTCTCTTGAGCAAAGTCTGGACGTGTCGAACGAGGCGGTAAAGACGCGGTCCGCCGCCGCGCAGCAGAGTATGAGCCAGATTCAGGGCGAGTACTTGACGTTCTTCGAATTAGAGTTGGTTGCGCTGAACGATGAGACGCTTGAGAAATGGTACGCAAGCGATCCCCTGGTCCAAAGGCATCGGCCGTGGATCGAGCATCAGCGGGTCTTCAAACCCCACTTCCTGAGCGAACCGGTGGAAGCTGCTCTCACCAAGCGCGCTCCATTTGGCCCGGGCTCGTGGGATGAGTTTTTCGATGAGTGCGAGGCCGATCTTCGATTCGGCCACAAGGGCGAAGAGAAGAACCTGACCGAGATGCTCGACATTCTCACAAACTCGAAAGATGCCGGCGTTCGCGCCGAAGTGCAGAAGACGATCAACGATGGCATGGGAGGATATTTCGCCAAGTATTCAGCGCAGACGCTCTATGTGATCGTGGGCAGGGGCGCAGTGGAGCGCACGGAACGTCACTACCGCACTCCGATGGAATCCAGGAATAAGGACAACCGAATTCCTGATGCCGTCGTCGATGCGCTGCACAATGCGGTCAAGAATGTCGCGGGACCGCTGGCTCGCCGTTACTATCGCCTCAAGGCCAGGTTGCTTGGCATGAAGACACTCCGGTGGAGCGATCGCAATGCGCCGTTGCCGTTCGCCGATACCACCGTGGTGCCGTATGAGAGCGCCATGTCCACGGTTCTTGCGGCGTATGAAAGTTTCAGTCCCACTCTGAGCGGCATCATCGAGGATTTCATCCGGTCCAAGCGCATCGACGTTCCCGCGACCACCGGCAAACGCGGCGGGGCTTTCAATTGTTCTCTCGTGCTTCCCGGAAACCGCCCGCAGTCGTACACGTTTCTGAATTACCTGGGTTCGAATCACGATGTGATGACACTGGCGCATGAACTCGGCCACGGGGTTCATGGCATTCTGGCCGGGGAAGCGCAGGGGCCGCTCATGTTCCATCCGCCAATTGCATATTGCGAGACCGCTTCCGTCTTCGGCGAAATGACGACGTTCGGTTTCTTGAGGAAGCAGCTTGCGGAAAAAGGAGACCATCCCGCGCTGCTTGCGCTGACCACCCAGAAGATCGAAGGGATGTTGAACACGGTCGTTCGGCAGATCGGCTTTTCGAATTTCGAACGACGCCTGCACGGCATGAATGCTGAGTATACGGACTGGAGTGACCCGAAGAAACTCTCGGTGGAAGAACTCGATGCATTATGGCTTACCACGGCGAAAGAGCTCTACGGAGAAGATGGCGAGGTCTTCACCTACGAAAATTCCAGCCATCTCTGGGCGTATGTTTCGCATTTTCATCGGCCGTTCTACGTGTACGGGTATGCGTTTGGCGAACTCCTGACGCAGAGCCTGTATGCCCAGCGAGAGAGGCTTGGCAGCCGGTTTGAGCCGCTCTATCTCGATTTGCTCCGCTCCGGCGCCACGAAAAGCGTGTTCGATCTCCTGCAACCATTCGGCCTCGATGCAACCGATGAGACTTTCTGGGCTGACGGCATACGGGTGAGTCTGGAGGCGATGATCTCGGAAGCGGAGAAGTTAGCGCCCGTCCAAGTGGGCGCCACGGCAGACCTCGATGAGGAGGAAAGCCGGGCATAGACGATTTTCTCAGGCAGTCGGGGCCACGGACTCTCCGGCTGAAGCCGAAATCAGGTACTCTTCAAATGCGAGTCCCACCACCCGGATACCGTCAGGCCGAATCTCCAGAAGGTTTACGCCTGGAAACAGCTTTCCCGGAGTCGAAAACCGGGCAACAACTTGTTCCACGGAAATCGCGCCTTCAACCGTTGCGACTCTTGCGCCTTGCCGCTCTGCCGTATCGAGCTGCGCAGGCTGATCTTCCCAACCGCTCGTGAGTGTCAGACCCTGGGAGAGCAGAAAGTCGAGTACGCGGCAGGCCGTCTCGAATCCCGCCTCTCCAGTCGGGCCCTGCTCGGGGAGCAGTCCCAGCCAATCCGTCGCCAGCCTGTAGGTGAATCCCCAGACCGGCACTCCGTTGAGATCGACCGCCGGAAACAGCCAGTTGCCTGGCAAGCCAGGCACGGCTCGCAGAGAATGTTTTGCGGGGTCACACCAGACACTCTGCGGAATCCAGACCGCGTCGACTGCTTCTTCCCTATCGACGACCGTCGGCAGTTCGCCATCCACCTCGAATACAAACGGAGCCACTAATACGAACGGCCCCGCTCTCCGCCTGGCGACCACATGCGGCAAGGCTTTTGCCATGTGCTCCCGGCCAAGCCGAATTCCACACTCTTCTTCAAGCTCTCGCAGAGCGGTATGCAGCAGGTCCACGTCATCGGCATCGCGCCGGCCTCCTGGAAACGACCAATGTCCGGACCAGGAATCTTCTGGTCGCTCCGAACGTCGGATCAGCAAGAACGATTTCCTCGGCCTGCCTGCACGCACGATCGCGACTGCTGCTTGTGGTTCCGTCGTATCCATGTCGGTTGCGAAGGCGACCTCTCTGTGTGGTGGTCAGGACGCCTACGCGACGCAGGCGTGGCGGACGTACGCCAATGCCCCGCATCATCCAGCAGCGCGAGAATTCACTCTTGTCATCCCTGCACTCTGGCTTCTGCCAAGGCGGCCATCGCTGCCTGCATCACTTGTTTCACGGGAACGCCGTGCTTTTCCGCGGCCGCGCGGCAATCCTCGTACTCCGGCATGGCATTCATTTCCACTCCGCGCCACAGTCCCAGCTTTACGCGGACGATTCCGAACGCCGTCTGCGCCTCCACAAAGCTCCGCTCCAGCACAACCCGCTTTTCCTCGCGAACCCGAATGCCAAGTGTGCTGGTCTCCCGGAACAGCAGTTCCTCGAAGGCCGCGGCGGAATGCCGTTCGCAGAGCACCGTCAGCAAGAGACCGACCCGGCTCTTTTTCATGGTCACCGGGATGCACATGGCATCAAGCGCACCTCGCGCCAATGCCAGCTCCAGGGCGCGGGCCACGACCTGCGGACTCAGGTCGTCGACGGCGCACTCCAGCACGGTGATCGTCTCTTCGGCAAACTGCGTCGCAGTTCCCGCCTCGCCAATGCTGAGCCGCAATACATTGGGGAAGCGCTCCGGATTCCGTGTTCCGGCTCCATACCCGATGGCATGCGATCGCATGGCCGGGGCATCCCCGAAGCTGCATCCGAGCGCTCGCAGCAGGGCCGCTCCGGTGGGCGTCACCAGCTCCATCTGCAGCCCCGAAGAATACGTTGGCATGCCTTTCAGAAGTTCAGCGGTGGCTGGGGCCGGCACCGGAAAACGGCCATGCGCGCACTCCACAAATCCGCCGCCGACATTGATTGCCGAACATACCCACTGGTCAACCTGCAGCGCGCCAAGTCCTACCGCGCCGCACACAATATCGGCAATCGTATCCACCGCTCCCACTTCGTGGAAGTGAATTTTTTCCACCGGGACGTTGTGAATCTGCGCTTCCGCGTGCGCCAGCAGTTCAAAGGTCTTGAGGGCCAGGCGCCTGGCATCTTCCGGCAACGTGGCCTGCTCGATCAACGCACGAATGCTGGCCCAGTCTCGGCCATGCACATGATGATGCCCATGCTCTTCGTGCGGGTGTTCGTGTCCGTGATCGTGCTCGTGAACGTGTTCGTGTTGGTGATCGTGCTCGTGCTGATGCTCGTGCGCGTGCTCATGTTCGCCATGCGAATGGCTGTGCCCATGTTCGGCGTGAACCTGAGTTGGAGCTTCCAGTGGCGGAGCGTCCGCGGGGCGGCCATCCACCAGCACCGCAACTTTGGTGGACTGTATGCCACTGCGGTTGACCCGCTCAACATGCAACTCCGCTCCCAGGTCCAGTGCCTTAACTGTTGACTTCAGAAGGTCCGCCGAAACTCCCGCATCAATCAGCGCTCCCAACAACATGTCTCCGCTGATACCGGCGAAGCATTCCAGATATCCGATTTTCATTTGCTGGTTTCCCGGCGCGCAAGCTACCGCGTCATCCTTCCTATCATCAGATTTTGTCATTGCCTGCGATTCTGAAGGCCGCACGAAGAACTGTCAAGGATGCCATTGCACACTGTAGTCGCAACAGAATTATGTCGTCGCTGACTGCAGCGCAGCAGGCGGGAACAGCAACGCTGCCCGTCGCGCCGCGTGCGAGAAGAGCTCGACCACCACGATCCGGAACCGTCGCACTCCGCCGTTCCCTGCTCCAGCGCTATACTGACTCTCCCAATTGGTATTCGTTGTCTCCCCGACGCGCGATCATACGTGTCTCGCGGCGTGTCATTGTGAATTGCCGTGTGTCACGAAGTGCTACGTGACACACGGCCGCTTCCTCTTCCTTCATGCAATGGCCTGTCCGGACAATGGTTTGCCGCAAGCGGCACCAGATTGCGGAATGGCCCATATCTTGCATATACGTAAACGAGTTTCCAGACATTTCATCCATAGACGCAGTAGGAATGCTGGGCTCTGAGGAAGGAGCCTGACGCGGTAACTGGTGCGCAAGGAAGCACGAACTCAACCGGGTATCCAGAGGATGCCCAAGGTGATGCACCAGCGGGCCTTTATTTATTCTCCGGCAATCAGCCTTTGCGTTGCGGCAGTTTTGCCGGTCGAGTCACACCGGCTCAGTGCATACGAAACGAAGGAGGTATTCGTCCCATGGAAGAAAATTGGTTCAAGAAGTACTTAATGGAGTTTATCGGCGTCTTTCTGATTGTGTTCCTAGGCTGCGGCGCTGTTTTTGTTGCGGTCTATGTTGGCGCCTTCAAGGATTTGTTGCCCGTGATGTTTATGTGGGCATTCGCGGTAGCCATCCCTGTGTATTGCGGCGCGGCGATCTGCGGCGCCCACTACAATCCCTCCGTAACCATTGCGCTTGCAGTATGGCGGGGGTTTCCCTGGAGCAAGGTTCCAGCCTACCTCGCCAGCCAGCTTGCGGGTGGATTCGCTGGAGCCGTAGTCCTCTGGTACGCGTTCTTCAGGGGCTTCGCCGCTCCGTTCGAGGCAGCGAATCACCTGGTGCGCGGACAATTTGGAAGTCAGTTCAGCGCTATGGTGTTCACCTGCTACATTCCGAATCCCGGCGCGGTGGGCTTCACACCCGAGGCCTACGCCAAGGTTCCCCTTTATGTTGGTTTCCTCTCTGAGTTCCTGGGCACCTTGGTCCTGATGTTCTTGATCCTTGCCTTTCTGGAAGACAAGAACGGCCTGAAGCCGCAAGCCAGCGCGTTCCCCTACGTCCTTGGGGGTGTGATCTTCACCATCGTCGGTCTGACAGCTCCTCTGTCCATGACCTCGCTCAACGGAGCCCGCGATCTTGGCCCGCGCATCCTCGCCTACATGCTGGGATGGGGCAAGATGGCGTTCCCGGGACCACGGGGCGAGTGGTGGATTCTGACCGTCGCGCCCATCGTTGGCGCAGTTGCCGGCGGATTCCTCTATGACAAGATTTACCTGCCGCTGTTCCCGCCCGCGATCGCTTCGCAGTCCCAGGCGGAGGCCGAGGTAAAGACCGGCATGAAGGACGAAGTCAAGGAAGAGAAGAAAGAAGAGAAAGAGCCCGTTTGCGTGTAGGTATTTCGCAGACATAGACGTTTTGTTTTGAATCAGAGATTAGATAGACGGAGGTCCATGAAATGAGTCAGCCCAAAGTTGCAATCGCGAAATGCGAACGCCCCGAAGGTAACGCTGCTTTCATCGCCGGCAAGTATACCCGCCGTGATGATGATGTCGCCAAGATCAGGGCGGCAGTGAAGAAAGCGGTCGAACTGGCCATCGGTTCACTCGACACAATCATCAAGCCCGGACAAAAGGTTCTCATCAAGCCCAATCTGGCTTTCCAGGCCCCACCGGAAAGCTTCGCCGTGGTCGATCCCCGTACGATCGAGGCGGTTGTCTCCTACATCAAGGAAGAATCGAAGGCGGGAGAAGTTTGGGTTGGCGATAATCCCTCGCTGGGCATGCATGTGGGCCGCGCCAAGCCCGCATTCGCGGTCTCTGGAATGGAAGAAGCCGCCAGGCTCGGCGGCGCCGACAAGGTCATCTATTTCGACGAAACCGACGTGGTCGAAGTGGATATTCCGAATGCGAAGGTGTTCAAGAAGGCAGCTATTTTCAAGCCGGTCCTTGATGCCGACGTCATCATCAACCTGCCCAAGATGAAGGTCCATATTGCGGGCGTGGTCACCCTGGGTATTAAGAACTGGAATGGAATCATCCCCAACGTGCATCCCAGCGCGCAGCAGCAAGGCGCTCACCGCATCGATCTGGGTCAGAAGATGTGCGACATCTACCGCGCCGTGCAGGCAGACCTCACCATCGTCGATGCCGTCATCGGAATGGAAGGACAGGGACCGCACGCAGGTGTGCCGATCGAAATGAACCTGATCATCGCCGGGGCCGATACCGTGTCGACCGACGCCGTCACGTCCTATGTGATGGGCTTTGATCCCATGGAAATTCCTGCCGTCCGCTGCGCCGGCAATGAAGGACTCGGCGAAATCGACCTCAAGAAAATCAACGTGGTCGGCGAAACTGCGGACTCCGTGCGGAAGAACTTCCGCCGTCCCAATGACAATCCCGTGGGCATGTACAACGGCTTGACCGTGCTTGCACAACAGACCTGTCCCGGTTGCTACGTGAACGTACGCGGCGCCCTGGATTCGTTCCACAATAGCGGCATCTCCATGACGGACTTCCTGAAGCAGCGCGGTGAAGTTCTGGTTGTGGCCGGCGGTCTGCCAGACTTCGATCCGAAGGACGCGAAGGACAAGCACCTTTTCGTTTGCGGCGATTGCTGGGAGTATTTCCCCACGGCTGACAATATCCGCCAGGCCACCAAGGTTGCCAAGTCGGTGACCTACTATCCGGGTTGCGCGCCCGTCTACATCTTTGCGCAACTGAACACGGACCTGCAGCAGTTGGCGAAGAGTGGATCTGTGACTCCTTCGCCGGCCGCCGCGGCCCACTAAGCACGCGGGGATGCGCTCCCCGATGTCCTAACCCCTGTCCCCTATCCCGAGTGGGAACCTGTCAACCGGTTCCCACTCGAATGGGCAGGACGAGGACATTGCCTCGACCGCTTTCTCAGGGCAACAAAATGTCGAAGGTCCAGGTGCGTCGAAGCATCGCACTTGCTGCGGTGACCTGCGCGTATCCTGGCTGGATTCCCATTTTGGGATAGCAGGGGCCCGCTGTGCATTCGGAGTAGGCCAGCCGTGCCGGTTGCAATATGATGCAGGCGAACAATTGTTGATTTCCATGAACAATCGTCGGCAGGTCTTCCCCATGAGTGGTGCAATTATGTTGGATCGTGCGCACACCAAACACGCTTTGAACAAATCCGTTGCCGCGGGAGAGAACATTCGCCCCGTGGCGCCCCAGATTGCCGAGTCCTGGGCCCGCTGTCGGGCGCTTGGGTATGATCCCGAACTCGCACCCGCCATCGCAGTGATCGATCCCGAGGACCTGGAGTGGCGCGTCGCGCAAAACCGCGATCTGCTGACCGTAGCCCTGCCCATCCTCGACGAACTGCAAGCTCTCGTCCAGGATCTGGGATTTCTGACGTTACTCACCGATAGCGATGGCGTGATCCTGGAAATGCTGTCGGGCGGGACCTTGCGAGACGCCGGCTCGGAGGGTAACCTGCGCCCCGGTGGCATCTGGCGCGAAGAGCAGGCAGGGACCGGGGCAATCGGACTCGTCGTCCGCTCTGGCCAGCCCGTTCAAGTTGTCGGCACCGAGCACTACTTCCACAGGGACCACGATCTCACGTGTTCTGCCGCCCCCATCTTCAATCACGATAATCGTCTGCTCGGGATTCTAAATGTGAGCGGCCCCATGCGGGATGCCCACCTTCACACCTTGAGCCTGGTGGTCGTGGCGAGCAAGGCGATCACGAATCAGTTGCGCGTCGAGGAGGACCATCGCCAGATCTGGCTGGCGAACGAATACCTCAGGACGGTGATCAACTCCGTCTCCGATGGCATTGTGGCCATTGATTCCAATGGAATCATCAAGGAAATTAATCCGGAGGCCGCCAATATTCTGGCCACCGATAGCTTTCTGGCGAAGGGAAGAGACATTCAGGAGTTCGTGGGCAAGCAGCCGCTGTTCAAGAGAGTGGTAGCGGAAGGTAAGCCGGTCACCGACATAGAAGCCACCATGGAGACGAGACGGGGATATACGAAATGTCACATCAGTGCCAAGCCCATCTCGCTCTCTAACGGCAAAGTGGTCGGGGCGGTGGCCACCCTGAAAGAGATGAAGAAGCTGCAGAAGGTAGTGAACCAGATTACCGGCGCCGAAGCCAGATTCAACTTCGCCAATATTCTTGGCCAGAGTTCGGCGATGCAGCGGGCCATCCATCTTGCCCAGGTCGCAGCACGAAACATGCATACGGTTTTGCTTCAGGGCGAGAGTGGCACCGGGAAGGAACTGTTCGCGCAGGCCATTCATAACGCCAGCATCTCCGGCCAGCCATTCGTCGCGCTGAACTGCGCCGCGATTCCGGAAACACTCATCGAGAGCGAGTTGTTTGGCTACGAGGGCGGCTCCTTTACCGGCGCCAGCCGGAACGGCCGTCCGGGCAAGTTCGAACTGGCAAACGACGGCACCATCTTCCTCGACGAAATCGGCGAAATGCCGCTCAACATCCAGGCTGTGCTGCTGCGCGTATTGCAGGAGCGATCCGTGGTGAGAATTGGTGGACATCGCTCGGTGCCGGTCAATGCTCGCGTAATCGCGGCAACCAGCAAGGATCTGGCCGTCGAAGTTCCCAAGGGTAACTTTCGCCAGGATCTCTTTTACCGCCTCAATGTATTTGAAATTCGCATCCCGCCCTTGCGCGAAAGAAGCGGCGACATCGCAGAGTTGGTTGACCATCTTGTAGCTGGATTCTCCGCTCGTTTCAGCAAGTCTGTGTCCGGTGTCTCCCTTCCAGTTCTAAAGCGCTTGTGTGCTTATCACTGGCCCGGCAATGTTCGCCAGTTGGAAAACGTCGTGGAGCGCGCGATCAGCCTGGTGGAGGGAAACATCATCGAGGAACAGCATTTGCCGGACTTCCTGTTCGCCGAGTCGCACAAGCCGGTCGATGAATTTTCCCTCGACGGCAAACCATCGAACATCGAGGGTGTGGAGAAAGAGGCGATCTTGGAGGCTGTCCGCAATTGTGAGGAGCGGCAACAGGCGGCCAAGTCGCTTGGCATATCGCGCAGCACGCTATACCGGCGCCTCAAGAGATACAGACTGGAACGGACAGATTGACCAGACCAGCGAAGATCGAGTGGATGGATCTTGGCCTGATCGGCTATGACGAAGCGTTTGTCATCCAGGCGGCGCTTCACGAACGCTGGAAACGGGATGAGGGTCTGGGTACGATCCTGTTTCAAGAGAACTTTCATGTCGTTACCCTGGGCCGGTGGGCGTCGGCCGACAATCTGTTGCTGTCTCATGAGGCGCTCGCCCAGCGCGGTGTGACCATTCGTAATGTGAGCCGCGGTGGAGACGTAACCTACCACGGCCCCGGCCAACTCGTCATCTCGCCAATCCTCAAACTGCGGGAGATGGCCATGGGCGTGCACCAATACGTGCGCCTGCTTGAGCAGGTGGTGATCAACCTGCTTGCTACCTGCGGGATCATCGGCCATCGAGTCGATGGCGCAACCGGAGTATGGCTCGGCAATAAGAAGATCGCAGCGGTAGGGATTGCCGTGAAGTCCGGCATTACCCAGCATGGTGTTGCCATCAATGTCTGTCCCGATTTGTCGTATTTCGAGTACATCGTTCCCTGTGGGTTACGCAACAAGGGGGTAACGTCGATGCAGGCGCAAGGTATCGGGGCCCTTAGTCTGCGGCAGGTTCGGAATATGTTTCTGTCTGAATTCTCCACGGCATTCGGAGTGGAGATTGTGCAAGACCAATTGTTTCCTGGGAGGAATGAATCATGTTGTCTGAAGTGACGGTACCAAAATTTGCCGAGGGAGCTGTAGCCATAACACTGAAGCAGTGGCTCTGTAAGAAGGGTGACAGAGTTGAGGAAGGCGCGGCAATCGCGGAGGCAGCGACCGACAAGATTGCCATCAACATTGAGGCTCCCGCCGCCGGTTACGTTGTCGAGTTACGGGCAGAAGAAGGCCGCCGAGTGAAAGTGGGGCAGGTCATCGCTCTCCTATCCTCTGAGCCGCCAGAGGAAAAGTGAAATTCTACGTTAGCAGTGCTGCACTACTCATATTCCTACGCGCAACCATACAAGGGGACGGAAGATGGACATGGGATTAGCAGGAAAGATAGCGTTGATAACCGGCGCGAGCCAA
>Ga0302320_10024899_pt1 | contig 11659 bp, 7 predicted proteins | sample Bog_T0_3_FD_202130 | JGI IMG/M metagenome (GOLD analysis project Ga0302320, IMG submission 202130) | Peat permafrost microbial communities from Stordalen Mire near Abisko, Sweden - Bog_T0_3 | ecosystem: Environmental > Terrestrial > Soil > Wetlands > Peat | place: Sweden: Abisko, Stordalen Mire... | reverse complement strand
TCCGCCGCCCGCACAATCAACGTCGCCGGTGGGCAGATCAGGATGTCGGCCGGCGGTTTGATGGCCACGACCGCCGCGGCGACCTTCTCGATTTCCGCGAGTTGCGCGATCAGCCCGTGCATTTTCCAGTTACCGGCGATCAGAGGCCGCATGGGTTCAGCCCTCTATGATCTTGGATGGACATGAGACGAACTGCGGCGAGACCGCCGGGGATACGTTCCACAGCGCGATCACCCTTATCTTGGGGTGAGCGGGGTTATAACCGAGGATACTGAGCGACGCCGTACCGAGCAGGAAATGCTGTCCGTCGATCACGGGTAGTCCGATCCATCGCGCGGCCAGAGCGAGACCGAATTCGCCGTGGGAGAACAGTGCCACCTTGCCGTCCATCGAGCAGAGACGCACGATCAGCCGGTCGGCGCGGGCGGCGACCTGTTCGGGCGATTCGCCGCCGGGACAACCGTCCTGAAAGGCATTCCAACCGGGGCGCTGCTTTCGAATATCCAGGGATAGCTTGCCCTCGTAGTCGCCATAGTCCCACTCCTGCAGGTCTAGCTCGATTTCCGCTCTCGCGCCCAACCCAGCCAGCGCGCAGGTCCGTCGTGCGCGTTGCCGCGGGCTGGTCAGGACACGCGTAAAATGAACCTGCTCCAGCCAGGGAACGAGTTCCCGCGCCTGATCCTCGCCCTGCGTGGTTAGCGGGAGATCTGTCCGGCCGGTATGTTGGCCGGTCAGCGACCATTCGGTCTGACCGTGCCGGATGAAATACAAACTAAGTCGCGGTTCGGTTGCGGACGTCATGCCCGCTCCATGGCCGCCGAATATTCGCCCCGCAATGCGGCCTTGTTGCAAAGCGCCCGATGAGCCAGTGCCCGTTGTGCCGCCACGACCTGGTTTCCCTGGCCACGCCAGATCTCCAGGGCCGGCTGCTGGATCGCACGGGCAAACGAAAACGCCAGTGGCCAGGACAGATGCGCGCCCGCGGATGCGGCGATGACGTTCATGGCATTCAGACGGGCCGAGGCGAGTTCGCTTGATTGCCCGCCGGACAGGAATGCGATTCCGGCAACAGCGGCCGGCACGACCCGGCGCAGAGACGTCACTGTTGCGGCGGCGACCTCCGCCACCGTCTGCTGCTTTGGACAGCTCAATCCTGGAACAACCATGTTGGGCTTCAGGATGATGCCCTCGAGGATGACACCCTGGGCGTAAAGCTGGTTGAAAACGCTATGCAGCGTAGCTTCGGTGACCTCCTGGCAACGCTCCAGGCTGTGCGCTCCGGCCATCAGCACTTCCGGCTCGACCATGGGAACGAGCCCGGCTTCCTGGCACAAGGCGGCATACCTGGCGAGCGCGTGGGCATTGGCCTCGATGCAGCCCCGGCTCGGCAGGCCATCGCCCAAGGAAATGACGGCCCGCCACTTGGCAAAGCGGGCGCCGATCTCGAAATATTCCCGCAGCCGCGAGCGCAATCCGTCCAGGCCTTCGGTGATGGTTTCGCCAGGACGGCCGGCGAGCGGCTTTGCGCCGGTATCGACCTTGATGCCGGGAACGATGCCGGCATCGGTCAGGACCCGGACAAACGGCGTGCCGTCTTTCTTGCGCTGGTGGATCGTCTCGTCATAGAGAATCGCGCCGCTGATACTTTCGCCGAGACGCGGCGTGGTCACGATCAATTCGCGATAGGAGCGCCGTTCCTCTTCGGTCTGTGCCGCCCCCACCGCCGCAAACCGCTTGTCGCAGGTGCCATTGCTCTCATCCATGGCGAGAATGCCCTTGCCACTGCCGACCAACTGGCGGGCGGTGTCGGCGAGTTCCTGCACGGTCATTTCGCCGCACCCCATTTCCAGTTGCGGATTTCCGGCATGTCCTCGCCGTGCTGATCGATGTAAAGATTGTGCTCGACAAGCTTGTTCTGCGCGATCTGCTTCAGATAGGCGCCCTTGCTGCCCAGATGCGGCAAACGATCGACGACGTCCTGTACCAGGTGGAAGCGGTCGAGTTTGTTCTGCACCCGCATGTCGAAGGCGGTGGTGATCGTGCCTTCTTCCCTATAGCCGTGGACATGAATATTTCTGTTGGTCCGGCGATAAGTCAGCTGGTGCACCAGCGAGGGATAGCCATGGAAGGCAAATATGATGTGCTTGTCCTTGGTGAAAAGAGAATCGAAGTCGGTCTCGTTCAATCCATGCGGATGCTCGCTTGCCGATTGCAGCTTCATCAGATCGACGACGTTGATCACACGGATCTTCAGTTCGGGCAGATGCTGACGCAGGATAGACACGGCCGCCATGATCTCCAGCGTCGGTGTGTCCCCACAACTAACCATCACGACATCGGGTTCGCTGTCCTGGTCGTTGCTGGCCCATTGCCAGATGCCAAGACCTTGCGTGCAGTGTATGACGGCTTCTTCCATGGTCAGCCATTGCGGCAAAGCGTGTTTGCCGGCGACCACCACGTTCACGTAATTCCGGCTGCGCAGACAATGATCGAAGGTTGACAACAGGCAGTTGGCATCGGGCGGCAGATAGGCCCGCACGATGTCGGCCTTCTTGTTGATGACGTGATCGAGGAACCCGGGATCCTGGTGGGTGAATCCGTTATGGTCCTGCTGCCAGACATGGGAGGCGAGCAGATAGTTCAGCGAGGCGATTTTGCGGCGCCACGGCAGCTCCAGCGTCACCTTCAGCCATTTGGCATGCTGGCTGAACATCGAATCAACGATTCGAATGAACGCCTCGTAGCTGTTGAACAGCCCATGACGCCCGGTCAGGAGATAGCCTTCCAGCCAACCCTCGCACTGGTGCTCGCTGAGCATCGAATCGAGGATCCGGCCGGCGGGCGCCAAGTACTCATCGTTATCAAGCCTTTTGGCATCCCATTGGCGATTGGTAACCTCGAAGACGGCGCCAAGCAGGTTCGAAAGCGTCTCATCGGGCCCAAAGATCCGAAAATTGCCCGGGTTCAGTTTAACGATGTCCTTGAAGAACTGGCCCAGGACGAGCGTGTCCTGACCATCGACTTCGCCGGGCGAAGGGACGTGGACCGCGTGGGCCCGGAAATCGGGCATTTCCAGATCGCGCAAAAGAGCTCCGCCGTTGGCATGGGGATTGGCTCCCATCCGACGGTTGCCCTTTGGAACGAGCTCGGTCAATTCATCAAGCAGCCGCCCGCTTGCGTCGAACAACTCCTCGGGCTTGTAGCTTTTCATCCAGCTTTCCAGCATGGGCACATGCTTCGGATGGTCTTTGTCGACTAGCATCGGCACCTGATGCGCGCGGAAGGTTCCCTCGATCTGCAGGCCATCAACAACTTTCGGCCCGGTCCAACCCTTGGGCGACCGCAGCACGATCATCGGCCAGCGCGGGCGCGAGGCCTTCTTGGTGGTCCGCGCGGTTGCCTGAAACTGCCTTATATCTTCCACCGCTTGCTCCAGCGCGGTAGCCATCAGTTCATGCATCGTCGCGGGATCGTCACCTTCGACAAAGATGGGCGTCCAACCGCAGCCGCGGAAAAACTGTTCCAACTCCTCATGTTCGATGCGAGCCAGAACGGTGGGATTGCTGATCTTGTAGCCGTTGAGGTGCAGGATCGGCAGCACCGCCCCGTCGGTGATCGGATCAAGGAATTTGTTAGACTGCCATGCGGTCGCCAGCGGGCCGGTTTCCGATTCGCCATCGCCGACAATACAGGCCACGATCAAGTCCGGATTGTCGAACGCCGCGCCGAAGGCGTGGCTCAGCGAATAGCCCAGCTCGCCGCCTTCGTGGATCGATCCCGGCGTGGTCGGCGCAACATGGCTGGAGATGCCGCCGGGAAAGGAGAACTGCTTGAACAGCCTTTTCAGTCCGGCTTCATCTTGCGTGACGTCAGGATACACCTCGCTCCAGGTGCCTTCGAGATAGACATTGCCGACCAGGGCCGGGCCGCCGTGCCCAGGACCCGCAATATAGATGATGTTCAGGTCGTGCTTCTTGATCACCCGGTTGAGGTGGACGTAGATGAAGTTCTGACCCGGGGTCGTTCCCCAATGGCTGACCACCAGCGGCTTGACATGGGAAAGCGTCAGCGGCTCGCGAAGCAGCGGATTGTCATAGAGATAGATCTGGCCCACCGACACATAGTTGGCCGCCCGCCAGTAGGCGTTGATTTTCCGCAACTCCTCCTTCGCCAAAGTCGGTTCGCCATTAGGCACAAGCGTGGGTTTGTTGCGTTCCTGAATCTCTCTGGCAATCGTGGATGCGTCCATGTTTCGGCTCCCGTTGTCACATTGTGTGCTTCGTTCGGCTGTCCGAAACCGCACTCCACGGCCAAGCGATCAAATCGAGAGCTCTTGACTGATCCAAACCAAGATCTCACGCAGCGGCGTCGGCAACCCGGCCAGACCGAACCGCCCCGGACCATAATCGCCGCGAAAGAGCCTGGTACAGGGTCGGAAAATACCCATGCTTGGAAGTGTCCGAGGCGCCGACAGTGGAAGTTCCGCGGATAAGCGGAGGCTGAACGAACATCCGAGCCGTGCGTTGTGTGCTGCCACCGAAAGATTAAGTAATTTCCGAGCCTGCCCTGGTGACCGCGTCAACTGTTAAGGCGCTCGCTGTGGCGCGAGCCGTCAGCTTGCCGGGCCAGGCACATGCAGCGCCCGATCTGATCCAGGCAACTCTGACAAGGAGCGAAACGATGCTGATCGCGGGTGATATCGGCGGCACCAAGACACGTCTCGCACTGGTCTCGCCGGAAGCCGGTCCGCGCAAATTCGTCGCGGAACAAGAGTTCCATAGCGCGGATTACAAAGGGTTACGGCCGGTGGTCGAAGCGTTCCTGGCCAAAACGGGTGGACATCCGACGTCAGCCTGTTTCGACGTGGCCGGACCGGTCATCGACGGCCGAACGCGCCTGACAAATCTGGCCTGGGATCTTGATGAAGCCGAGCTATCCAGGGATCTCGGCCTCGCGCGCGTCACCCTGCTGAACGACCTGAATGCCATCGCGCATGCGATACCGCATCTGAAGCCAGAGGAATTGGTGGACATCAATCCCGGAAAAGCAAAACCGCAAGGGGCGATCGCGGTGGTGGCGCCAGGAACTGGTCTGGGCGAGGCGTTCCTGATCTGGAGCGGAACGGCCTATGTCGCTTGTGCCTCCGAAGGCGGCCACCGCGATTTCGGGCCCACCAACCACGTCCAGGCCGGCTTGTGGTCCTACCTGACCGATCGGTTCCGTCACGTCGCCTATGAGCGGGTCGCCGCCGGCATCGGCGTGCAAAACGTCTACGACTATGTCCGCTGCTGCGATCCCTCGTCGGAAAACCCCGCTTTCGCCGCGCTCCTGCAGGCTGCGACGGACCGTACACCCTTGATCATCGACGCGGCGTTGCATGACCCGGACAACAACCCCCTCGCGGCTCAGGCATTGCGTATCATCATCGATGTCTGGGGAGCCGATGCGGGTAACCTGGCGCTCACGGTTTTGGCAACGGGCGGCGTCTACCTGGCCGGAGGCTTGCCGCCGCGCGTGTTGCCGCAGCTGCAGGACGGGTCCTTCCTGCGCGCCTTTTGCGCCAAGGGACGCTTTGCCAATCTGTTGCGCGAGGTCCCGGTCAAGGTTGTCATGATCAACGCCGCGCTGCTCGGGGCAGCCATTGTCGGACTGGAGTTGGGGACAAAGCAGACCCCTGAGGCGCGCACATCGTAGCCGGAATGCCTATTGCTGCAGCGCCTTGGGGTGCGTCGACAGCAAGACAGCCTCGACATCGGCACGGGTCGGCAGATCGGCGCCCTGACGTGAACAGGTGACCGAGGAGGCTACGATGGCGAAATGAATGGCCCGGATGAGGGCATCACGCGACGCCAGGCGGATCGCCCCTGGCCGTAACAGATTCTGTTCCTCGAGTGAAACCAGCACCGCGGCATGGAAGCTGTCGCCGGCGCCGACCGTGTCAATGACATCGACCTTGCGGACAGGAACATTGTACGTAGAGCTTCCGAAGAAGACGCTCGCCCCGTCATCGCCGCGGGTGATGATCACCAGCTGCGGACCCGCGGTCAGCCAATGCGCCGCCCAGGCACCGGCGTCCACGCCGTCACCATATAGATAGGCGAGATCCTCCGTGCTCGCCTTCACGATGTGGCATCTGGCGAGCAGACGTTCGAAGCGCGGTCGCCAGGCCTTTGCATCGCCGATGATGGTTGGACGAATATTGGGATCAATCGAAACGACGCGCCGTACGTGCTCGCGCTCGATCAATTGCTCGATGGCCGAGGCGGTCGGATCAATCGCGAGCGTATAGGATCCGATGGCGATGGCGGACACGTCATCGGGCAGCGTTGCCGGTAGTTCGCTTGGAAGCAGCGAACGGTCGGCGGACTCGTGACCATAGAAAGAATATTGCGCTTCCCCGTCGGGTCGGGTCACCGCCACGCTCAGGGTTGTCTGTCGCGGGCTTGACAACAGGAATCTCTGGTCGACGCCGGCCTTGACCAGCGTGCGGACCAGATAGCGGCCGAAGAAGTCGTCGGAAATCTTCGACAGAAATCCGGCCTTGCCGCCCAGTCTGGCAATACCGATCGCAACGTTGAACGGAGAGCCGCCTGGCACGGCTTCACTGGCCAAGCCAGCGCCGGACGCCTTGCCCACCAACAGGTCGATAAGGGATTCCCCACATGAAAGGATCATTCTTTATCTCACATCCTGTTGCCGCATCCCTGGCGTGGATTAGCGAATAAGCGGCCGGACTGAGTGACCACGTAGCAGAATGGTCATCAACCAGGCAGGTTCGGAAAATACTCACCACTCGGCGCCATCCACCGATCATCATTCAGGCGGCCGGACCTGAGTAGTTTCCGAGACTACAGCTTTCGTCCAGACGCAGGGTAGGTTTGCCGCGCGAAGATCGTGGGTTCATGCGCAACCATTTCGGAGAGTCGTCGATGACAACCTTGAAGAAGCAGTCACGAACCGCTGCCGTCGATCGCTTGGCCACCGCCCCATCCATCGTCGCAAGTGAACCGCCCTCGTCACCCCCTTCCTTGACTGGCCAGTCCATGACGCCATGGCTGGTGGTCGCGATGGCCGTGATCATCTTTTCCGGCGCCCTGTTCGGTTACGACCAGGGCGTGATCTCCGGCGCGCTGGACGGCATCAAGAAATCGTTCGTGCTGAGCCCGCTTCTGGTTGAAGTTGTAACCAGCTGGGTCACCCTCGGCGCCATGTTCGGAGCACTGGCAGGCGGCGAGTTGGCGGACCGGTTCGGGCGCAGGAACGCGATCCTGTTTTCCGGCGTCCTGTTCGTGGTGGGCGCCGCCGTGCAGGCCTTCGCACCGGTCACGGCCGTTCTGGTCGGCGGACGGTTGATCGTTGGCGCCGCTGTCGGCCTGATCTCTGTCGCAGCACCGCTGTACGGTGCGGAACTCGCGCCGCGAACCTTGCGAGGGCGGATCGTGTCCGGCTACCAGTTCGCAATCACGATCGGCATCTTCGCCGCCTATCTTGTGAACGACTGGCTCTCCGCCGGCGGCTCGTGGCGCGTGATGCTGGGTTCTTCCGCGGTTCCTGGCCTGCTGCTGCTGGTGGTCGCGGTGGCGGCGCCGGAATCACCGCGCTGGCTGATGAAGATGCTGCGCCGCCCCGAGGCCAAGGTTCAGATGCAGAAGATTCGGCCGAAGGTCGACGCCGACGACGCGCTGAACATGATCGACGAGGCGCTACGGCAGGAGACCGAAAGCGCTGCCTGGAGCGAGATCTTCCACACAAGGTGGCGGCGCCCGCTGATAATCGGAATCGGCCTTGCGGTGTTCCAGCAGATCACCGGGATCAACGCGATCATCTATTACGCCAACCAGATTTTCGCCTCGGCGGGCTTCGCCCCGTCGTCCCAGGCCAACCTGACCACGTGGGCGATCGGCGGCGTCAACGTCGCGGCAACTGTCATTGCGCTGGTTTTCGTGGATCGCTGGGGCCGTCGCAAGTTGCTGCTCGGCGGACTGGTCGGAATGGGAATTAGCCTTGCCGTGCTCGGGGTTGCCTTCCGTCTCATCGTCCCGGCCGCGGCAAACGCGGCCGCGACAGCCCCGAGTCTCGCGGGCATCATTACACTGTGCGGGCTGGTGACTTTTATCATCTCGTTCGCCGCGTCCCTCGGCCCCGTCACGTGGACGGTCATCACGGAGATTTTCCCGGGGCGGATCCGGGGCCGGGCAGTTTCCGTCTGCACCGCCTTCAACTGGCTGTCGGCCTACGTGGTGAGCCAGGGCTTTCTGTCGATGGTTGATGCCGCCGGCAGCTCGCTGACCTTCGGGCTGTTCGCGCTGTTCTGCGTGATCGGCTGGGTATGGATCTTCTTCCGGGTGCCCGAGACCAAGGGACGATCGCTGGAAGATATTCAACAGACCTGGGAGTCGGCTTCCTGATCAAGACCGGTGCATGAAACAAGGAGATGAGCTGTGACAGCACTTATTGATACGCCGGAATGGCGGACGCTTGTCGCGCATCATGCGCAGATCAAGGATATCCACCTGCGCACGCTGTTCGCCGAGGATGCCAACCGTACGGAACGCTTCTCGGCCGAGGGATGCGGACTATTCCTCGACTATTCGAAAAACCGCGTAACCGAAGCGACGCTGCGCCTGCTGCTACAATTGGCGGAGTCGCGCGGCGTCGCGAAACGGCGCGACGCCATGTTTGCCGGCGAGAAGATCAACACGACGGAAAACCGCGCCGTGCTGCATGTCGCGCTGCGCGCGCCGCGTGGCAGCCGCATCGAGCTGGACGGTGCGGATGTGGTGGCGAGCGTCCATAGAGTGCTCGACTCGATGGCCGATTTCGCGACCCGCCTGCGCAGCGGCGCGTTCGCAGGGTATACCGGCAGGCGCATTCGCAACGTGGTGAATATCGGGATCGGCGGATCCTATCTGGGCCCCGAAATGGCCTATCGCGCGCTGCGGGACTTCAGCGACCGATCGATGACTTTCCGCTTTATCGCCAATGTCGATGGCGCCGAGTTTCATGAGGCCACCCTGGACCTTGATGCCGCGGAGACACTGTTTGTCATCTCCTCCAAGACCTTCACCACGCTGGAGACGATGACCAACGCCGCGACCGCCCGCGACTGGCTGGTCGGCAAGCTTGGGACAGACGCGGCGGTAGCGAAGCACTTCGTTGCCGTGTCAACCAACCTCAAGGGCGTAACCAAATTCGGCATCGATCCAGCCAACACCTTTGGTTTCTGGGACTGGGTCGGCGGTCGCTATTCGATGGACAGCGCGATCGGCTTGTCGACGATGATCGCGATTGGGCCGGACCATTTCAGTGCCATGCTGGGCGGCTTCCATGCCATGGACGAGCACTTCCGCACCGCGCCGCCAGCGCGGAATCTGCCGCTTCTGATGGGCCTCCTGACTGTCTGGTACAACAATTTCTTTGGCGCCCAGAGTTTTGGTGTGATGCCCTACGCCGCGGCGCTGGCGCGGTTTCCGGCCTATCTGCAGCAGTTACAGATGGAGAGCAACGGCAAGCATGTCGATCTCAGTGGGCGTGTGGTGGACTACGAGACCAGTCCGATCGCCTGGGGCGAGCCGGGCACCGACGGCCAGCACTCGTTCTACCAATTGCTGCACCAGGGCACCAAGCTCGTCCCCTGCGACATGATTGGCTTCTGCAAGCCGCTGAGCCCACTGACCAGGCAGCATGATCTCTTGATGGCGAATTTGTTCGCCCAGGCCGAGGCTTTGGCGTTCGGCAAGACCGACAAGGAGTTGAAAGCCGAAGGCGTGCCCGACTTCCAGAGGCCGTTCCGGGTCATGCAAGGCAACCGCCCGACCAACGTCATCCTGGCGGAACGGCTTGATCCAGCGACGCTTGGCAGCCTGGTGGCGCTCTACGAGCACAGCGTGTTTACCCAGGGTGCGGTCTGGGCGATCGATAGCTTTGACCAATGGGGCGTCGAGCTCGGCAAGGCCCTGGCCAGCCTCATCATCCCTGATCTGGACCGGGCGACGCCGCCAAAGCTGACCCAGGATGCCTCGACCAACGCCTTGATCAGGAGATACCGGCGCCTGCGGGACTGAGCCCCCGATCGGGCAAGGATGATTTCACGACGGAGGCAGGCATCATGGCTCCAAAACAGCCAGCCGTATCGACGCTGGAGCAGCGCATGCCGCATGGCGCGGTGCCGCCGGATTTTCTCGATACCCCCCATCAATGGCGGCGGTTTTCAGAATGCTGGAGCACTTTCCTACTCGTCATCGCCGCGGGCGCTGACGTCGTTGGATCGCTCAGCGGCGGAACCGTCACGCTGAGCATGAAGATGGTAGCGCCGGGCATCATGGTCATGGCCGTCATCTATTTCATGGGTGCTGTCGGCGGAGCGCATCTCAATCCCGCGGTTACATTGGCCTTTGCGGTCCGCCCGCCTATTCGGCCGGCGACGCTATTGGCTCAGGAGTCGGCGTATCCGCTTCGAGTTGCCGTGGTTTTCCCATCAGAACCGGCTGGAACAGCACGGCAGCGGCCAGCGTGCAGAGCAGCGCCAGCGCCATCAGCCTGCCCATGCTTGACATGCCCGGATAGCTTGACGCTGCCATGCTTCCAAACGCCACGGCGTTGGTCATGGCGCTGAAGATCACCGCCCGGGTCAGGGTCGATTGCAAAAGTCCGGTTTTTCCGGCACGCCAAGCCATGATGTAGTAGATCTTGAAGGCCACGCCCACGCCAAGCAGCAGTGGCAGGGCGATGATGTTGGCGAAGTTCAGGGCAAGGCTGGTCAGGGCGCATATTTCCAGCGTCATTGCGCCGGCGATCAGCAGGGGCACGAGTGTCAGCAGCACATCTGTGACACGCCGCAGCGCAATCAATAGCAATACGGCAATCGATATCAGCGCGAGCACGCCGGCTTCGATGAAGGCACGGATAACGATTTGGCTGGACTCGTAGGTGCTGATCGCGGGGCCAGTGGCCGACGGTGCCGCGGCCAGGATCGCGGTCGCAAATTGTCTCAGGACATCGCTGTCGTCGAGATTGCCCTTCGGCAGGATCTGAACGCGGGCCTGGCCATCGGGCAATAGCCAGTCACGAACCAGGTCAGGTGGAAGGCTTTTGATGGTCACTTGCTGGGGGCTGAGGCCCGTCCTGAGCTGCTCGAGGTCGACGACAAGCGGCGGCACGATAGCAGCCGCGGCGATGGCTCGCGTTGCGGCGTCCGACTGGGCCAGAAGTGTCAACAAGCCCGCCACGTGGCGCGCAGCGTAGGCACCATCTCCCGACGTCGTTCCGGCAGCCTTTACGAGGTCCGCCGCCGTTGTACGGATGGCCAGCACCACGTCCAAATCAGACGGCGCCGGTTGTATTTGCCGAGGATTGAGCGCCGGCGAAAGGATCTTTGAGCCTGATGCAATCGCTGCAATCTTCTCGGCCTGACCAGTCGGGACCAGGCTGCTCAATGTCAGCGTGCGCGAAACCTCAGGGAGCTGTTCCAAGCGCTTTGCGATCTTATCCGCATCGTCGAGGCTCGGCGCGAGCAGCTCGGCATCGTTACCGCTGGCCTCAGGGTTTTTCTGCAGTTCGCGATAGGTGATCACGGACGGCGCATTCGGGTTCTGCAAGTTAACCGGATTGAAGTCGAACGGCAGGTTGAGCAACAAGGGTGTGCCGGCCAACACCGTCA
>Ga0302320_10024898_pt1 | contig 11659 bp, 26 predicted proteins | sample Bog_T0_3_FD_202130 | JGI IMG/M metagenome (GOLD analysis project Ga0302320, IMG submission 202130) | Peat permafrost microbial communities from Stordalen Mire near Abisko, Sweden - Bog_T0_3 | ecosystem: Environmental > Terrestrial > Soil > Wetlands > Peat | place: Sweden: Abisko, Stordalen Mire... | reverse complement strand
GTTGTAATGGGGGGTCCCAGCGACCAGTTTAAGTGGTCCCCCCAGACCAGAGCTCAGTGGTCCCCAGCGACCACTTTGGTCTTCACTGGGATCAAATGTACTCGATAAGCAGGTGCCCATGCGCCGTCTGTAAGCCAACAATCAATCAGATGGATTTCATGTTATTTCATTACTCAAAGAGAGAGGGTTTTAAGGACCCTCTCTTGAGGAGTGTTGTAATGGGGGGTCCCAGCGACCAGTTTAAGTGGTCCCCCCAGACCAGAGCTCAGTGGTCCCCAGCGACCACTTTGGTCTTCACTGGGATCAAATGTACTCGATAAGCAGGTGCCCATGCGCCGTTGCCCTTCTTGAGGAGGGTCACCCAACCGGCCGGTATCAGCTCCTGATTGAGGGCCCGTTGCACCGGCTTCGAACTTGTCCATCCACAGGTAGCAGCTATGCGTCCATGCGGGCAATGACACACGTCGTCGTAGGTCTGCCGGCGCATAGCAACATAGACTGCCTTCGCCCTTGGACTGAGGTCTTTGGAGTCGAGCAGACGGTTGGACACCTTACAGTAGCCACCGGGGACGTCCACGGCTCACAGCATATCAGGTGTGACCACGAGCTCAGGATCTGGAGGACCACCCGGCACTCGGACTCTCTCGAAGACGTTGTATTCGAACTTCGACCAGCTGCCGTCCTTTTTGCGGGTAGACACAGCGTACCAGTAATCACCCCACGACTGGGGTGCGACCGAACGGATGATGACTGGCACCCACGAACCATCTCTAAGCTTGGCCTCAACCACGTCGTTAACCTTGAACGGCGACTCCGCCTCTAGTGCCAGGAACAGCTCCCGCTTAGCTGCCACCAGCTGATCCTGGCACGCGATCACGGCAAGTTGAAGGACCCGGACGTTCTCACTCATCTCTATCATGGCTTCATTGTAGCATACATGCTAGCGGTGATGTCGACCGGCACGGGGTCATCCCTCGTGGGATTGTCGCGCAGACGCCAGACGGTCACGTCTGAAGCATCTGGAACTTGGGCCCGACGATTCAGGTAGGACTGCAGCTCTCGCTTGACCGTGAAGGCAGCGTTGAGATTGTTCAGCGAACCCGTGCCCAGCGTGACGACGTAGATGTAGGTCGATCTGCTCATGTCAGCAGTATACTGTCCCCCATGAACCGACCCGAGTTAGAAGCCCGAGTAGCCCATCGGCTACACGACAACGCCTTACACTCAGCAGCAGCATCGACATCCCGGGTCATGGATGCCCTGTTCGAGGAGATCATAGACATCACCAGCCAGGGGGACGTGGTCAAGATCTACGGCTTCGGCCGCTTCGTCCCCCGAGTACGTGCTGGCGGGAGTAAGCCGAACCCCAAGACGCATGCTACGATGGAGTTCAATGACAGGGTGTCGGTGGTTTTCTTGCCCGGCAAGCCTTACAAGAAACGCCTCAACGAAGGAGAACCAGTTGAACCCTCCTATCTCATATCGACACACCTCGATGCATACTAGATATGGCTACTGCCGCCGACTGCCCCGAGGCCCGCTCTCTAAGGTCTGGTGCGACAACTGCAGTCATAAGTGGTTCGTCTCAACGTCCACTGTTACCCTCCTGGAGGCGACACATTCCTGGATCGTTAACTGTCCCACATGCGGGAGTGTTCTGTCTCTGACCATTCCCGAGGACAAGCGCGGAAAGGCGCTGTGGAGCTTGCTGGTGGCGGGGGGAGCCAAAGGTCCTAAGTACGAGACCGAGTTAGCACAACTCCTTAACGGCAGGGGGGCTCCTGGATGACTAAGCCTCCCTCTGAGCCTCCCTATATCATCCTCCGCCGTTTGCACGCTCTGAGCAGTTCTATAGGCAGTGCTGAAGCCGAGGTGTACGATGAGACTCCACTCACCCTCAAGCTGGCTGAGCGCCAGGTTCGGCGCCTACGAATAGCTGCTGAGTTGGACATTCCAAAGTGGTGGTACTTCTCACAACGGATCGATCGAGTCCCCGTCAAGCTGCTCCTTTATCCCTGGAAGCAATCATGGGATATACGTGGTTGGTGGAACGCTGTGGGTGATGCTTGAACACCGTATGCTGTTCGGACTACCACCGTCCCGGAATTGGGATGACGACCCAGGAGAGATCCCGGAGGATCCCGAGTGGATGGACGAGGGTGCTTGCAGAAATATGGATACAAACATTTTCTTTGATCTTAAAGGCAACGTAAACCAAGCCAAGGCGATATGTGCTACATGCCCTGTTCGTTTGATCTGCCTGGAGTACGCCCTAAAGAATTGCCTCAAGGGAGGCGTTTGGGGCGGCGAGAGCAGTCGATCCCGGTTGCGCATGTTGGCCCTAAGGAGGAAAAATGGCTGAAGACTTTGACGCCCTGCTAGCCCAACTAGCTATCCTGCGCGAGGAGCACGCCGACGCCGTCCGTTATTCCCGGGGAGCGTCCCAAGACGGGGTGCACGAGAAGGGCCGGATACTGTACGGGCTGGTCCAACAGATTGAAGCTATCGAACCGGGCGCTTCTATGTCCTACAACATCCAACGACGAGCTTTAGGACTACCTCCTATCCACAACCTCTTGGAGATGGCGGAAACCATCGTCGTACATAAACCGGCGAGCAACTTCCCTATTAGGGAAGTTCCTCCCGAGTTGGAAGACATCCGACGTCGAACCCTTGCCTCTGTAGGCTGGGTGTCCTCCAAGAGCGTCAAACAACGGGGGGCAAAGGAAGCAACACTTGTACTGCGTCGCATCAGCGAGGCGGAACACGATGCCCTGCCGCCGGCACAGAAGACCAAGTGTCGATGGAGAGCTGATCCGGAATTAACGAAGCAACTCGTAGCAGCCGAAAGGGCGTACACTTTGACGTTTGCGCAGGTAAACACTACCGGGAACCTCGCGTGAGGCCCAGACTGCTGGATCTAGCGTGCGGCGCTGGAGGTGCAGCCCGAGGGTACAACGACGCCGGCTTTGATGTAACAGGTATAGACATTGAGCTTCAGCCTCACTATCCGTACGAGTTCATCCAAGCCGACGCTCTGGAGATCCTGAGGATGGCTGGTCTTTACGAATACGACGTCATCCATGCGAGCTTCCCATGCCAAGAGTTCACCGTCTACAGGAACTGCAGACCAGGGCAAGCACCTCGCTGGCCCGACCTCATCACACCCGGGCGCCCGTTGTTGGAGCTCACCGGTCTCCCTTGGATCATGGAGAATGTCGCCGGGGCACCGTTGAGGGATCCCATCATGCTCTGCGGGACCTCTTTCAGCGATTACTTCGCGCCCGGGCTCCGGGTTAGACGTCATCGGTTCTTCGAGAGCAACATACCCCTTGTGGGACTGCAGTGCGACCATGGAAAGTGGACTGACCGACCTTTCCCGGGATCGACCAACCGTCCCAACGGACGCACAGTCTGCAACGTCGGCGAATACCGGGTCCCACTTGACGTACAGAAGAAGTGCATGGGGATTGACTGGGACGTGACCCTCCACGAGCTGTCAGAAGCTATCCCCCCTGCCTACACCAAGTTCTTAGGACACCAAGCAATCTCCTACTTAGCTTACTTGGCTGGTGAAAGCGTGTAGGTGTCCATATCGTTATATTGGCAGCTCAGGAGGCACAATTCGTGTCCAAATCGTTCAGTTCAGCAGCCCGTCTTGAGGCCCCTCGACACGACCGGGCGCCGCACACTCTTCGCCTGGGCGAGGAGTGCCAGGTCAGCCAGCAGCTTCACGGTATTGAAACCGCTCGGAGCCAGTCCGTCCTTCTCTAGCCATGCGGTGCTGAAGGCAGCCCACGCCTCATCCATGTAAGCTGCAAGGAAGGCAGCGTCGATGGTGATAACCTCACCCCACGAGATCCCAATCCAGATAGCCGGCGTGAACCCCAGGAGGCAGATAGAGTGCCCACCCCAAGAGCCAGGTGCCCAAGCACCAGTGAGTTCAGGAGGTATCGTCCAAGTCGTGCCCATCGATTGGCAGGCAATAGGCAACTGCAGCCCAATGTCCACCGCACCGAGGAGATCAATCGCTTGACGCATGCTTGTGGTGTCTTGAATGTTGATCTCAGCGTAAGCCTTGATCTTGGTGTGAGCCAGACCGATGCTCTGGAAGTACTGAAGCACCTGGAGAATAGCGGCCCCGTTGTCGTTCTGACCGGTCGTCGGATTGTAGCCCGAGATAGCCGAGTAGGCAGCCAGGCACTCTTGCCAAGTCACGGGGAGCTCGATGCCGGCGTTGGCGGACCAGCCCTCAATCATATGAGCGATGGCAGCGATAGTGCAGTCACCAATCTTGTCGTTCAGGAAGACAGGCCAGTTGCGGACCTTGGCACCCCAGTCGACGTCGGTCGGTGGCGCCTGCAGTCCTGTAGTGTACTGCTCGAAGAGCAGGCTCCGGTCGTCGTGGACGTAGGGAGTCTTCCCCAGGGGAGGAATAACAGGGAACGGGCTTATGGGTGGCGAAAGAGTGATGGACATACTGATGGTATCGACCTCGCTGACTTGACAACCGACCTGAAAGGAGTATCATGACCGGCATGGATACCACGCAAGCTACCCCGAAGTCCGGCTACCTCGATACCTCCGAGGAGTGGACGTTGACTTGGGAACAACAAAGAGCCGAGCAGACTCAAAGAGCCGATGAACTGGAAGATCTAGGACTGGATGCCGCGATCATGGAGTTAGCCAGGGTCAAGCACCTTCTCCTGGACGAAGCGGCTGTATACCTGTACCACCGCCTGGCACAGTTCCCGTCTCAGGATAGTGCGTTGTTGAACGTCTTATTGAGATTGGTTGACCTGGGATTGCCACGAGACGCCTTGATGTCGCTGGTCGTGACCATACCAGTGGCACTCCCGTTGACATCGACAGAAGACATGACAACTGAAGATCCTAACTGGCTGGATGACGAGAGATAAATTGGCTCCTGACCCCATATATACGTTCTGGCCCGGGAACCTCGCTCCGACGCACTTTACGCCCGGGGACTTCCTTCTCACTCGCACCCGGTTCCACTGGAGAGACCCCGGGACCATCGACGGTCTTTTGATTGGGGCCGGCCAGCGGCTCAGACATTCCAAGCAGTACTCGTGGCCAACCCACGCTGCTCTGGTGGTCTCCAGGGACGGTGATCTCATAGAGGCCAAGTCTAAAGGTGTCGTTAAAGGTCATGCCAGCGAGTACCAACCCCTGGACTACTATTTAGTACAGCCAGAGTACAACCAGGAAGGTGGATGGGGCTATGCCAGAGATGTGAGGCGCAGCGACGCCTTATTCTTCGCCAATGAAATGCTGGGCACCAAGTACGGTTGGTTTACAGATGTTAGTCTTGGATTGAGCTTTCTCACGGGGAGTAAGCTTTTGTTCGAACGTTCTGGTACTGTGATCTGTTCGGGGTTCGTAGCTGCTGCTGTAGGAACAGCTCAATGGAGAGCGGATCCTTCTCACGTGTGCCCGGCGGACTTGGCCGCCCAGTATAAAGTCAATTTTCGCGAGGTATCTGGATGAAGACGCCCCCCAGGAATTCTGGTAAACCATCGAAGCAGGCAATCGAGTTGTTGCGGGACGCCGAGGAGATTATCCAACGCTGTGTCCCCGAAATCGAGAGTTCGCTCCTGCAAAAAAAGATTCGAGCCTTCTTGTCCAAGTGGGAGCGTCCATGATACCCCAGGAAGAGTGGAATAAAAAGCCCGAAAGAGGCCATCAGGCAATACTTCTTCCTGGTCAACAAGACTCGGATCATCCAGACGACCCCTATCATCCATCCAAGAGACATCGACTGGCTTAGCGACGGGATAGTCAGCGCCCTAACGAGCGTCCTAGGTTACGACATTTAAGGAGGTTTGAATGCCAGGTAGAGACAGTCGATCCGAGGAAGATCTCACTCCCGAGGAACAAGAGTATGCTAAAGATTTAGCGACCGTTGAGCCGTGGTACGTCACGGTCTACGAGGACAACAAGGGACAGGTCGACGTCGAGTCTAACCTGGGTGACAATACTCTGGTCGTAGGTCTACTGGCCCGAGCCCAGCTTGTTGCTATAGTTAAAGGACACGACGTCATCGATCAGATCGACGACGAAAGGATAGAACAGTGAGCCGTCGCCAAAACCCGCTAAGCGTTGTACACTGCCCGGGGTGCTACGAGAAGTTGTATTACGATGACGCAACAGATCCAGACACCCTCATCGAGGATCACACCATGATCGAGTGCAAAACGCCCGATCCCATAGTCGCTGCTCGCGCACAAACTCAGTTCGACTCTTCGCCACCCCCTGCTTCTGCAGGAAAACCAAAGAAAGGACATGAAACCAATCATGCCTGATAATGTAGTTCAAATCGTAGGCAATCTGACTCGTGACCCCGAGCTCCGGTTCACTCCAAACGGGCAGGCCGTGTGCAACTTTGGCATAGCCAGCACCCGAGTGTGGACGGACAAGCAGAGTCAGGAGCGCAAGGAAGTGACCGGCTTCTTCGATGTCGTCGCGTGGGGCCCGTCAGCTCAAAACATCGCCGAGTCTTTCTGCAAGGGCAGCCGAGTGATCGTTCTAGGTACTCTGGAGTACCATTCCTGGGAACTGGACGATGGAAGCAAGCGTAGCAAGGTAGAGATCAAGGCTGATGACGTTGGTGCCAGTACCCGCTGGGCGACCGTTGTTATCACTCGCAACGAGAAGGAAAACTACGCCGCCAAGTACACCCCCCAACCCACCCCCCAACCCACTCCCCAGGCCGCCGGCTGGGCCCCAGAAGAAGACTTCTAAGGTGGCGTCCTTCGGTGGAGACCCCAGATTTGGGCCTGACCCCGACAAACTTGTGATACCTCTCGCCTTTGAGGTACACATGGAGGGTCGGCCTGGCAAATGGGTCGAAGGCAGCATCCAGCTGGTAGGGTTAGACTTTCCCATCATGAGCCGGGAGTGGTATCTCTCGGATATCAGCGTCGGAAAGGAGTCGGATTTCACGTTGGAACATTTAGCCCGAGAGATAGTCTGGGATTTCTCTACTGCCCTAGAACGTGTCATCGACAACCAACACCATCACAGAGAGGAAGCGGACTGATGGAGATCCCCGGTATCCTCGTCCTGGATGAGGTGGTGGGGTCGCGAGCTTACGGATTGGCAACCGAAGACAGCGATACCGACCGACTCGGGGTCTTCGTGGCACCGACAAACCAGATTGCGGGTCTTGGCTGGTCTCGGCGCAACGAGGTAGTGGTAGGGAAGACAGAAGAAGGTGACTTTTGCTACAGGGAACTGGGTGCGACCCTTCGACTGTGGTTGTCCTGCAACCCGACCGTCACCGAACTGCTGTGGATGCCAACGGTCAGCGAGTCCCACGGTTACCCGGGTTCTCGGTTCAGTGGTGACACATGGGAAAGCCGTCGTGGACCGTGGTCACCCGCCATGGTCAAAGGCATCATCCCTTTCGACCTGCTTAGCCTGCGTCCCCTGTTCCTGTCCACTAACGCAGTGTCCAACGCCTACGGCGGCTATGCCCGCCAACAGGCAATGAAGCTCGACAAGCGCCATGACAGCTTCAGCTCTGAGACCAAGAACCGCACGGCCAAGCACGCCCGGCACTGCATGCGTCTACTTCTCCAGGGTGAGCAACTGCTGACCACAGGAGAGCTGACTGTGGACTGCAGCAAAGACCGAGACTTTCTGTTTGAGATGGGCGAGCTGGCCCAGAATAACGTGGACAAATTCATGCTATACTGGGGGACAGCGGACGATCACTTTAAGGTCTCCGCTCAGAACAGTGTCCTACCAAAAAGAGCCGACAAGGACGCGGTCAACGAGTTCCTTATCTACGTGAGAAAGGCATGCTGGGAATGAAGGTCACCTACAGAGAGCCAGAAGCGTCCAGGGGGCGCACCATCGCTTTCGGCATAGCAGGTAAGCCAGAGGAACGTCAGTCGGTTTTTGTGGGCCCAGGTGCCTCTGTTGAGTTCTCGATACGCAGAGGTCTTAATAACGAGCCCATCATGTCTCCCGTGGGGGTAACACCATGAAAGTACTTAGAAAGGTCATCGGAGCGCTCGTCTTCGTCGCTGGCTGGGGTCTCGCAGCGTGGGTTGGAGTCTATCTGTGTTTCGTTGGAGGTATCACTGACATTGTCAACGCCGCCGAGGCTCATCCTGTTGCTGGTTCGAAACTGGCTTGGGGGATCTTCCTGGTCGCTGTCATCTGGGAGTTTGCCCTTTTTGGCATCGGGATTGCTCTCAGTCTTCTCGCCGGACTGATAGGTTTTGAGACCCCGGGGCACCGGCACAAGCGACTGCGGCGTGAACGGCTTGTTGCTCGTGGTCGTGCTCTAGGCGCTCCCCTGGGACAAATGGAGGGGTAATGGCTAACACTCGTTACTACATTGCCAGGTTGGGCGACTCGATGCTGTATGACGATGACGACCATATCATACTTTTCACCAAGGCGTCAGATGCGATTCTGGCCGCCTGCGAGCAATGGGGAGTTTCGGAATACATCTTTGTCGAGGAAGGAATAGTTAAGTGAAGAGACAAATTCGGTACAGACTGATGCATCTGCTGAACGTGCCGTGCGGCGCCTTCGGTGGCGAGGTCTACAACCGCGACGAAATGATGCGCCGGCAGAACGCAGGTGAACCTACAGAGCGCTGGTGTTGGAAACGCTTCGGGCACAGCGACTCCTGCCGGTACTTGTGGAGCACCCCTGACGAGGACTTCCGGAAATCTGTGTACGTGGGAAGCTATCCCCCCGGCAAGGTCCGCATCTCACTTGCTCAGGGTTGTCGCCCGCAAGAAGCCCACATGGTTCCCGCCGACCAGCTGTTCGGTGCTAGTGCCATACTAGAACTGTCAAACGAACATGCCTGGAGCTTGCTCACCCAACTGGCAGACACATTCGGAGCCAAACTAGAAGTCAAACCCTGATGTATCCTTCCCGAATTGATACATGGGGACCGGTACGATCCGGTCTTCCACTACCTCTGACCGTGATTGCCCGTACTAACCGTCAGGAATGTGGAGAGGTTGGTGTCGTCACGGGAAAGACTGCTACCATCTGGGAATTGCGAATCGGCCCTCACTTGCTGGCGTCGACTCACTTGCCGTCCCAAGACAAGAACCCTCAGAAAGCAGTCAGGGATCTACTCAGACGTTTCTTATCGGACGACATGGGCGACCCACCGAAACCGACAGGTGGGTATGGGCGCCTCTAAGGAGTTGAAGTATATCATCGCCGGCACGGGCTCGCGCAGCTTCGTACCATCGATGGCAGTGTTGATGGAGCTCCGGGACCATCTGGAGTTCACACATCTTAACCATCCCAACCTGCGAGTTATGACGGGCATGGCCACGGGATTCGACGAGTTCCTTGGGTGGACAGCAGTGGGCCTGCAGATCCCGTTCATCGCTGCCATACCCACCAAGGGTTACGGGGAGCACTACTACGACGGACCCGCAAGCAACGCACCAGGGTACGGCGACCGTCCGGCTACTCTGGGCGCCCTGTCCGCCCTGAGGACCCGTAAGTCCCTCTCGACCGCTTGGAACCTGGCCAACGAAACTACCCGCCCTCAACCAGGCAACACGCTATCTTCTGTCCCCCTCACTCGCCACCACCAGTTCGAAGCCCTCCTAGCCGAGGCAGAATCCGTGGTGTATGTGTGTGAGACTCTTTACGTGCACGGTGTGCACAGCAACTTTGTTCGGAACACCTACCTTGTCAATAATGGAGATGAGTTCGTTGTCGGACGACCCATCACGACCGGCACGGCGAACTGTCTGCGTCAAATACAGGCAGCCAGTAAACCTTACGTGATTCTCGGGACAGAAATTGACAAGACTCGTATCGTCGACAGCTCGATAGCGCCGTACACGGTTATCGCTGAGTGAGCTAGACTCACCAAGCTGTCCAGTAGTAAAAGTGTCAAGAATGCGGCAAGGATCGACCGCTACCTATAGTAGCCTCAAGCTGCGACTTGGTAGCGTCTGCGCCCCTTGTATCCGAAAAAACCACCCCGACACCCTTCTACCGAAGTGCCGAAGCCAGTCAGACCAACCAGGGAAAAAGGCCCAAAAAGGACCCGAAGTTAAATCGACTTAAAAGGAGTTAGTTGAAGATGAAAAAATTGACCGCTACGCGTGGTTTACCCAGCTCAGGTAAAAGTTCCTGGGCCCGGGAACAGGGCGCGAAAGACGTCAACACGGTTTTGGTGTCCAAAGACGATCTACGTCGCACTTTGTTCCCGGGTCAAGGCTATAGCAAGGACCGAGAAGTCGTGGTTTGTGCTGCCCGAGACGCTATCGTGGCCGAAGCACTCTCCAGAAATCACAACGTCATCTGTCACGACACCAACGGTCACCCCAAACATTTAGAGGTCTTATCTGACCTAGCACAGGACTTTGATGCCGAATTCCGAGTTGAGGACTTCACACACGTTCCAGTGGAGACATGTGTGGAAAGAGACGCTAAAAGGGACGAAACTGAACAAGTTGGGGCAAATGTCATCTGGGGGATGTACAAACGAGACTTTGCACCGCCTAAACCCGGTGTAGACGACCTCGTGACGGACAAAAGGCGGTGGTTCACGTCTGATCTGCACTTCGGGCACGTCAACTGCGCCATGTGGCGCGGATGGACGCATGCAACCGACGGTACACCGAACGTCAACGAAATGAATCAAACTTTAGTGGCAAATTGGAACGATTTGGTCAATTCGGACGATGACGTGTTTGTGCTTGGCGATGCGGTCCTGGGGATCCGAGACGAGAATCTTCCACTTATCGGAAAGCTGAACGGTCACAAATTCCTCGTCCCGGGGAATCATGACCACTGTCATCCCATGTATGGGCAACATTCGCTCTGGTGGCCCAGGTACGCCAAGTATTTCACCATGCTCCCTGTTGAGTGTACGGTCAAAATCGCCGGCCGAACGGTTCTTCTGAACCACTTTCCCTACGGTGAGCTCGACCACACCACTGAAGCTCGATATCCGGAGTGGCGCCCGAAGGACACGGGTCTGTGGCTGCTCCACGGTCACACGCACAGCGAAGACAAGTTCGAAGGGGTCCGGATGATCAATGTCGGGCTTGACGCCTGGGATTATCGTCCCGTTCAAGATTCCGAGATCGCCGACATTCTCGTGAGCGGCGATGGCGCCACTACGGGCGTAAAGCGTTTCAGGCGTAACCGATGAAGGTCTACCGTTCGTGGTGTATCAACTGTGGTTCTGAAATGTTGGCTACCAAGCAGCCCCCAGGGCTCGATGGTTATGCTTGTGTCGAGTGTTACCGCGTGGGGGCCCCGTTCGTGTCAGTGGAGGAGTCAGGGGTGGGCTATGTAAACGTGACCTTCGTGGGTATGGCCCATTCGGCGAAGTCCTGCCTGGGGTGCGGGGCCTACGTGGACAACACCATCTTGCATGATGCTTTTCATGAGGAGCTGGACCTGGCTGTCGAACGGGCCCGGCAGATGATGGACTCCAGTGCCAGGCCCCCTATCGGAGGTAACCCAAGTGCCTAAGGATCGTGAAGAACTACGTCAAAAACTGAGTAAGATTTATATGGATGGCTCCGACCTTGTGTACTGTTCCAGCGTCGACCCGGACCTCGTGGGCCGCCACATCATGGCGTTGGTCAACGAGGTCTGCCGAGAGCTGGACCTTCAGTCAGTGTTCATG
>Ga0302320_10024897_pt1 | contig 11660 bp, 8 predicted proteins | sample Bog_T0_3_FD_202130 | JGI IMG/M metagenome (GOLD analysis project Ga0302320, IMG submission 202130) | Peat permafrost microbial communities from Stordalen Mire near Abisko, Sweden - Bog_T0_3 | ecosystem: Environmental > Terrestrial > Soil > Wetlands > Peat | place: Sweden: Abisko, Stordalen Mire... | reverse complement strand
CAGGTTCGACGGATTGGGCGTCGAAGTCGTGACCCACCCCCCGCCGACCCCCATGTCCGCAAGCAGGTAGTATTTCGTATTGATCATGACGGACGGCGTCGCTGTGGACTCGAGCAGCGTACCGTCGAAGTATAGCGCCATGTAGGTGTCGTTCCAGAGCAGGCCGTAGCGGTGATAAGCCGCGGTCAAGTCGGGCAGGCTCTGCGCGGTGTAGGCCTCAGGTGTCGTGCCGTGCTGCCAGTCGTGAAGCGTAAAGTGAAAAATGCTCTCCACCGCGGGATTCAACGGCGGGCTACACCCTAGTTGCTCGAACACGTCGATTTCTCCCCCGGCTGTCCCCATGGGTAGCGACAGCATCCAGAAGGACGGCCAGACGCCGGTGCCCGGAGCCAGCTGTGCGCTCATCTCGAAGTATCCATACGCCTGCGCGAATCCGGCACCGTTCTTGTCGACGCTGGTCATCACGCCGGAGAACCACTCGTTGTTGCTCTCCGTGAGACTGATCTGCAGCCCCCCGCCCGCCAGGAGCGAATACGGATTCACGGGCATGCCGCTCGTCATGCCGGCCGTTGGATACATCACGCCCGGCCAACCGTTGGACGGGCTCATGCAGCACTGGTCGGTCCCGTTGAACCAACGCTCGTTCGCATGCAAGCCGTCCGCAACCGGACCGGAGGAGATGTCGTACTCCAGGAATTCGTCATCGAAGGTCGACGTGAAGCAAGTCGTATCCAGGGTCACCGGCGCGGTCGTCGGGCTCGGGACGCCCATCGCGCACGGGCCCCCGTCTGCGCGGGCGTCGGCGAAGCCCGACCCCGTCTCGACGTGCGAGGCGTCACCAGTGCGACCGTCGGCGGAACCGGCGGCGTCCTGATGGCTGGCATCGCTCGCTCCGCCGTCCACCACCGTACGGCCGCCACCCGCGTCGCGAGGATGTGTCGAGACATCGCGTCCGGAGCCATCCACGGCACCGGCGCCTCCGTCCGGGCTCGAGCCTGAGCCACCACACGCGGCAGCAACGAGGGGCACCAGCAGCCCTGCGAGTGCTTGGGGACGTCTGCGCGGGTAGGGCGGTGCCGTCAGGAACATGTGGCCTTCATACGTCGCATCTCTTAGGTGTTCGAGATTAAACCGTTTCGCGAAGGATGCTCCCGGCGGCGCGTCGCGCGGGGTTTGAAGCTTGCGGCGAGGGAGTATGGCGTGCCACGCGGTCGAGTCTTGCTCTTTAACCTTTCTGAGCGGTGGAGCGTCCAACGCCCGAAGGCTCTCCAACCACACGATCCGAACGACCCGTTGATAGACTGACTCCGCGCCGGCTCGACGCCGGACAGAGGAGAATAAGCATGCGCCGCGAGACCGAGCTGTCTCTTATCGATCGCCTCCTCGGTGTGTGGGAGTCGGGAACCACCGCCCTCGCCGACGACGAGTCACGCATTCCCGTCGACGCGTATCGGTCAGCCGATCAATTCGACGCCGAGAAGCGGACGCTCTTTTCCGGGCTCCCGATCATCATCGCCCACGGCTCCGAGATCGCGCGGCCCGGCGACTTCTTCACACACGACGCGCTGGGCATCCCCCTCGTCGTCACTCGCCAGGCCGACGGCAAGCTGAACGGGTTCCTCAATGTGTGCCGCCACCGGGGAGCGCGCCTTGCCGAAGGTCCCACAGGGAACGAGAAGGCGTTCGTCTGTGGCTATCACGGCTGGACCTACCGGCTCGACGGCCACCTCATACACCGGCCTCACGCGGCGGGTTTCCCGCGCGAGTGCGACCGCGACCTCGTCCCTGTCGCCGTCGAGGAGCGTGCCGGATTCGTCTGGGCCGTGCCCACGGCGCGGTCGGCGATCGACGTGGCGGAGCTCCTCGGGCCGCTGGACAGCGAGCTCCTTGGTTTCAATCTCGCGAACCACGTTGCGTTCCGCACGGTGCACGTGAAGCGACGCTTCCACTGGAAGCTGATGATCGACGCGTTTCTCGATGGCTATCACATCAAGCGCCTGCACCGGGACTCGGTCTACCGGTTCTTCCTCGACAACGTGAACGTCGCCGACGCATTCCCGCCACACATCCGCTCCGTGGTCGCGCGCAAGCCGCTCGAGCGGCTGCGATCCGTGGCGAGGGGTGACTGGAGCTTCCGAGACGTGCTCTCGCTGACGTACTTCCTCTTTCCGAACACGGTGCTCGTCTTTCACCCGGACTGGGTGTCGCGCATCACGCTCTTCCCGCTCGCGATAGACGAGACGCTCTTCACGCACACGATGATCATCCCCGCGGGCGTCGACACCGACGAGCGACGCGCGCACTGGGACAAAACCTGGCGCTTGATTCACGAGAACGTGTTCGAGCGCGAGGACATGGTCGCCGTCGAGAGCATCCAGAGCGGGCTCGACTCCGGCGCGAACGAGAGCTTCACCTGTGGGCGCTTCGAGTTCCCCATCCGCTGGTTTCACGATCAGGTCGAGCGGGCGCGGCAGCGGGAGACGACGGAAGTCGGGGTGGCCCGGCGGAACCACGGAGGCGTCGGTTGATGCGGACGGAACCTGATCGATCGATCCGCGCGCTCGTTCGCGGTCTTTGCCCCGGCGCGCGTCAGTTCAGCTATCCTTCTTCCATGGTGAGGGGTCGACGCCTTTGGTCGCTGGGCGCGCTCCTCGTCGGCGCGCTCCCCGCCTGCCTCGTGTTCGACGGGCGCGTCGCGATCCAGTCGGACGAGGCGGGCGTCGGCGACAGCTCGGCGCCCAAGCCTGATCAGCACGCAGGCGAGGCCGGGCGCCAGGTTGACTCGGGTGGCGGCCCTGTCGACAGCGGGGGCGACGCGGGCCGACGCGACGCCACCACGTCGGGCACAGGGACCGGTACGGGTACCGGAAGGGGCACCGGAAGCGGCACGGGCACAGGCGGCGGGTCCGGGAGTGGGAGCGGCATCCCCTGCGGCAACATGACCTGCGCGGGCGGACCGAATGAAAAGTGCTGCGCGAAGCTCATCGGGACGGGCACGGGCTGGAGCTATTACCCCTCGTGCACCGACTCATGCATGGATGCGGGCGGGTATTACAATTACGAATGCGACGATGACGATGAATGCCCGAGCGGGCAGACTTGCTGCGGATTCCGGCAGATGGGCAGCGCCCCGCCCCTCACGAGCGTGAAGTGCCAGACGACCTGCCCCACGACCGGGGAAGTCGACCCGATACAGGTGTGTCGACTTGGATCGTCGCGCGGTTGCCGCACGGGAACGTGCAAAGTGGTGCCGGGCGACCTGCCGCCCGGCTACCGCGAGTGCAACTGACTTTTCAGGGCGACCCGTGCGAGCAGGGCTTGCCGTGGTCCCCGCTCGTGAGCTGCGCGTCATAGCAGCCCATGAGCGCCCAGTCGTCGGCGCTCATGCCCGCGGGAAGCTCGATGTACTCTGCGTTCAGTGCCACTCCGTTGTCGAGGTCCTCCAGCAGCGTGAGGCTCGCGCCGCTCGGCGACCTGGGGCTCGCCACGTAGCTCTGCGTCTGAAAGCCGTGCCGGCCCGGAAACTGGGAGATGTAGCACCAGTAGCTCGTCGTACCGGTGCCGCTCTCGGGGCACGATGCACCCGTACTGTGCAATCCGTTGTTCTGCACTTCGAGCAGCGTCGCGCCGTTGAACGTCAGCTCCTGGCGCGCCCACTCCGCAAACTCGTACGTCCCAAAGGTCGTGCCGCCATCGTACCAGACGGGGATGCGATAGTCGCCGTCCGGTCCGGGTGTCCCCTGAACCACGTCCCAGTCGTTGATCGCCACAGATGTGCGACGGGACGCGCCGAAGACCTCCTTGTGAATCGTGATGGCCGTCTCCTGGCATGTGATGTCGGCGGCGTGAGTCAGGCCCGCATCAAAGAGGGTTTCATTGGTGGCGCCGTCTCCCTGCCCTCGATAGAAGACCTCGGCGTAGACCGCCATGCAGGCGCTGTCGACGATGGTGCTCACCATCGCGTACTTCGCGGGGTCGCTCGCGAGCCGCGCCTCGAGGAGCTGCATCAGGTTGCGGTACTGGTCGAGGTAGGCGGTGGTCCAGAAGAAGGGGACACACGCCGCCGGCCCCTGCACGTTCTGCGCGGCGACTCCTCCGTAGGCGTTGCCTTGCGTCTTCGGCGAGCAGTCGATCGCGGTCGTGACGCCGTTGTAGTAGCCCGACGCGGGTGCGCCGAGGCGCTTCGCCCAGGTCGGCGCGTCACCGCCTGCCATGATGCGGAGCCGCACGTGCTGCACACCGGCCGCTGCGAGTGCCGCGAGCTGCGTGTCGAGAGTGCTCCAGTCGGCGTCGCCCGGGCTCGTCGCCTGGATGTCGGACCAGTTGATCATGACGACCGAGCTCGTCACGAGCTTCTGCGTCGACGGCGGAGTACCCGCCCGCATCATGAGGCCCGACGGGGCCAGGGGGGTGCTCGAGCTCTTGGCCGAGCTGGTCGAGCCGGCCGAGCTGGCCGACGTGACCGAGCTGGCGAGCGACTCGGCCTCCGTGGCCTCCTCGGACGCCGGCGCGCTTCCGCAGGACGAGGTGGCGAGACAGAGAGCCCCGGTGACGAACGAGAGAGTCGAAAGGCGCATCGTATTTCCTCCACTCCTTCAGACGCGTCCGGCGTCCTGAACGTTAAGGCGCCGTCGCGCTCCGACGACGATCAGCGCCACCGTCACGACCAGACAGCCAGCGCCGTCGGGCGACCCGGGGCCACCCGAGAGGCTGCACCCGCGCGAGGCGCCCGGCCTGGCTTGCTGTGCCACGGGCTCGGGCTCGTTCACGGACTTCCCCGGTGACAGCCCCGGATCGAGGGTGACGCCCCCGTCGTACTCGCTCGCGGCATCGGGCGGGCTCGCCGCATCGCTCGGGGCCCCCGCGTCCGTTGCGACCCCCGCATCGGGCGAGGGAGTCGTGACGTCGACCATGTAGACCGCGGTGGAGTCGACCACGAAGAACGGGGACTCGGGCCACGGGAGCCCCTGCGGGAGGGAGACCACCGCGGGCGGCGGGGACGTCACGATCGTGCTCCCGTTGAAGTGCCAGGCGGTCATGGATGCTGGGTTCTGGACGTGCCGCAGCGTCGCCCCGTCGACGATGAAGATCGCAAGACTCCCCTCGTACGGCGCCTCGATGAGAGAGGGCGCGCTCGGCGTATCTGCGCCGCTCGGGATGGCATTCACCTCCGCGTCCGGCAGGTGGGCGAGGTCCGTGAGGTCCACGAGGTTCCACGCCGCGAGAACCGTCGGGTCGGGGACATGCCGCTTGATACCCGGCGCGTACGGAATCGACGGCGGCGCGCAGGTGAAGCTCCTAGGGGACCCGGGCAAGAGCGCGCTCAGCGCGCCGCCGGTCGATTCCGCCCCGTAGAGAAATACCTGATGCGGGTGTCCATCCATGAGGCCGATCGGCGTCGGAACAGAGAACGCATGATCGCAGCTGCCAATGGCTGAGCAGAGGTCCGCGCGGTCGACGTTCGCGAGCGACGAGAGGCTCGAGGCCGAGGAGCCCGCCAGTCCGTCGAAGTACAGGTCCGCGTTGATGGCCGTGCCAGGTACGGCGGGGGCGAACGCCCATCCGGAGATCGCCGTGCATGTGGCCGAGTCGAGCGAGCCCTCGGTCTCGAGCGACTTCAGCCGGTACCAGCCGTAAGGGGCCCAAGAGACTGTGTGCGGACACGGGGCCTTTTCGAGCGGTCCGACGTAGTTGTCGTCCATCACGTAGACCGTGCTCCCCTCGACGTGGTCGACCACGGCCACGTGTCCGTACGGGTTGCCCGAGTTGGGCGGTGGGAAGACGATCATGTCGAAGAGCTGCGGCGTCCCCGTGCTCAGTCGGTCCCACTGGCTGGAGCTCGGTGCGTCGCCGACCCAGAGCTCGCAGGCCCCGCACGAGTCGCAGCCGTCTGCAGTCGGATAGCCGCACAGCGGGGGGAGCCCCACCCCGAAGTGAGCGTGGAAGAACGCCGCGACCGCACCGACGCACTGGTCGCCCGTAGGGAAGTCGCTCCAATCGTAGGCTTCCGACGGGCAGATCGCCTCGGAGCTGGTCCCGAGGGTCTCTCCGCTGGCGGGCGGCGCGCCGCAGGCCGACAGGCTCAGTGCGAGGCCGACCAAGGAAACGACGCACGACGGAGGAGCCTTCCGAGGCGAGCTCGAAACAGGCCGCTTCATGGGGGTCATTGCGGTTGGACGCCGTCGGCGGACGGAAGGTTAAGCCCGTACGGGCAGCGTGCGCCGATTGGCCCCGCGAAAGCCCAGCGTGATAACGTCGGGAGACCATGACGCTACGGGCTTGGTGCGCCCTCGCACTCGTACTGGCGCTGTGGATCGTCGCCTTCCCAGCCCGGGCCCAGCCGGACAATCGTCCGGGGGGGCGAGCCGAAGCCGCCGCCCGGTTCGAGGAGGGGACCAGGGCGTTCGAAGCGGGCGACTTTCGCCGGGCGGCCGAGGCTTTCGACGCGGCCGAACGGCTCGCACCGAACCCTGACGTACTGTGGAACGCGGCGCGCGCGTGGCATCGCGCGGGCGAGGCGGCGCGCGCGGCGACGCTCTACGCGCGCTACTTGCGGACCGCTGCTCCCGACGCCACGGACCGCGGCACGGCGACGACGCAGCTTGCGACCCTCGCGCCCAAGCTCGCTCGCATCGAAGTCCACGGAGACGGCATCGAGCAGCTGAAGATCGACGACGCGCCCTGTGAGGACCGCATCGTCTACGTGAACCGCGGCGCGCACATTCTGACCGCGCTGGTGGGGGGCAAGCCGGTGCGCAAGGATCAGCAGGTGGAAGCCGGCGACGTCCTCAGCGTCGTCCTCGAGCCCCCCGTCTCCGGGCCCGCGCCGGTGGTCGACACGCCCGCGCCTGTACCCACGCCGCCGCCTCCGGCCCCCCCCGAGTCCCACAGGCCCTGGCCACGTTGGGTCGCAATCAGCGGCATCGTCCTCACGAGCGCCGCCGTCGGGCTCACAATCGCCTCTGGCGTCGACACCGACAACGCGCTCAGCAAGTTCGAAGCGCAGCGCTCGCAAGACAACCTGTCGAGCGGCCAGGCGAAGCAGCTACGCACCAATGTCCTCCTCGGCGCGTCCATCGCCCTCGGTGCCGCGACAGGCGCCGCCGCCATCTGGCTGGTCGACTGGCATCCCACACGGCAACAGGTTCAGGTCGGTCTCGGTCCGGCCGGAGGTGCGCTACGCTGGAGCTTTTGAAGTGGCCCTCCCTCCGATCGTAGGCAGCTACCAGCCCCTCCTCGAGCTCGCTTCAGGGGGGATGGCGTCGGTGTATGCGGTGCGCCTCGTCGGCGCCCACGGCTTCGAGCGGATCGTGGTCATGAAGCGGGTTCATCCGCACCTCGTGAATAACCGCGAATTTCGCGAGATGTTTCTCGACGAGGCCCGGCTCTCTTCGCTCATCCGGCATCCGAACATCGTGCCGGTCATCGATGTGGCCGAGCAGAGCGGCGAGCTCTTCCTCATCATGGAGTACGTCGAGTCGGTCTCGCTCGCGCAGCTTCAGCGAACCCTGCATGGCGAGCGGATCGAGCCGAGACTCGTCTCGCGCATCGTCTGCGACGTGCTTCACGGGCTCCATGCCGCCCACGAGACACTGAACCTCCGTGGCCAGCCGATGAACATCATCCACCGCGACGTAAGCCCTCAGAACATCGTCGTGGGGGTCGACGGAACCAGCCGACTCATCGACTTCGGCATCGCGAAGGCCTCCTCGCGCCTCACGCCCACCACGAACGGCGTGCTCAAGGGGAAGTTCGGGTACATGGCCCCCGAGCAAATCAAACAGCAGAACCTCGACCGGCGCGTCGACATCTTCGCGGCGGGAGTCGTGCTGCACGAGGCGCTGACGGGTGGTCGCCTGTTCGCGAGCGGAAACGAAGCCGACGCGCTCCTGGGTATCCTTCTCCGTGAGATCCCGGACCCGTCGTCGACGGTACCGGGCCTCCCGACCGAGCTCGACGGCGTGGTCCGTCGTGCGCTCGAGCGCGACCGGGATGCTCGCTTCGCGACCGCCGGAGACTTCGCCGAAGCCCTCGAAGTCGCGTTCCCTCCCGCCTCACCTCGCGACGTGGCGGCACTCGTGGAGCGCGTCTGCGCCGAGGTCCTCGGCCAGCGCCGTAGCTTGCTTCAGGCGGCGTTCAACCATCCGACCCTACCGCCGCCCGTGACGCCGGCGCCGCCGATCGAGGTCGAGGTCGACATCCGGGAGGAGCCCGCCCCTGCGGACCGCGCTCCCCGCCGTCGCCTCATCGCCGGCATTTCGGCGTTCGCCGCCGTGTCACTGGGCGTGATCGGCGTGAGCTTCCTGGGCGAGCACCAGAGGCCCGCCACGTTGCCTTCGTCCGAGCCGGTACCCGCCGTCTCCGCCGAACCTCCCGCGTCGTCGGACTCGGCGTCCGTGCCACCCGAGCCGTCCGCATCACCCCCGATCCCGGCTCCATCGACCGCGCCACGCCCGGTGAGCCATGGCAAGCCGGCGCCGCGGCCCCCGCCGCCACGACCGACAAGCGATATTCACAAGAGTAACCCCTACCTCAACCAGGGGCCCTGATTGCCCGCTCACTTCATCGGCGGAAGCAGATCGCGCATACGCTTCAGAGCGTAGTGGAAGTTGACCTTCGCCGAGTTCTCGCTGCACTCGGCCAGCGTCGCGACCTCGTCGAAGGTCATATCGTGAAACATGCGTAGCTCGAACACGAGGCGCTGCTGCGGAGGAAGCGCGTCGAGGCGCTCGCCCACCTTGCGCCAGACCTCGGCGGCGACCAGCCGGGAGGTCTGGAGCGAGTGCGTGAACGTGGCGACGTCCTCGAGCGGCTCCAGGGCGTGCGGCGGGTTGCCGCGGATGTGATCGAGCGCGACGTTGACCGCGATCCGATAGAGCCAGGTGCGGAAGGCAGACTCGCCCCGGAAGGTCGCCAGCCCCTGGAAGGCGCGCGTGAACGCCTCCTGCGCAACGTCCTTGGCGTCCGCCTCGCTCCGGATGTACCGGCCTACGAGGCGCCGGACCGACTCGGTATGACGCCGGACGAGAACGTCGAACGCGCGCGCGTCGCCCGCCCGAAAGCGGCGGACGAGGTCCATGTCTTCGTCGCCCGCTTCCAACCGACTCGCCTCCTCCCGTCACACGCGGCCTCCTCCTTGTATACGCGGCTATCGGCCCGGCTGCAGCCGACGCTTAACCTTCTGCCGGCTGGGCGCGTCTGAGGGGGGTGGACCTTCGAAGGAGTGAGACCATGACCCCGTGCCGCACCCGCCCGCTTCCTCTTGGCATCGCTGCCGTGCTTGCGTTTGCCCCCGCGCTCGCCGCCTGCTCCGGCTCGGAGAGCCCCCTCGAGGCCGCGGATGGCGGCGCCGTAGACCCCAAGCTGGGAGGTGATACGGGGACGCCGACGAGAGACGATGGCGGCACCGTACACTCGCCGGACGCAGGGTCGGGCCGCGGGGGAGACTCCGGCCCAGCGCTCATCGACGGTGGGGACGGCGGGTCATTCAACGCACCCGAGGGGAGCGAAACCGCCGGCCGCCTGCCGTCGAGCGGCATCTACGCCGAGTGGTACAGCGGCGCTCCGCCGGCGCTCCCGTACGTGGTCGGTGGGCAGGTCGAGATCGAGTGGGGGGACCTCGAAGCCGCCGACGGGACCTACAACTGGCCCGTGCTCGACTCCGCCCTCTCTGCGATGACCCTCCCGACGACCCTGCAGATCAACGGAAACAAGAAGCCTTCACGCATCTACACGGAGGTGCCGTACGCGGTGCTACAGAGCAGCGCCAACGCCGCCGGTTGTCCGTCGTCGACGTGGAGTGACTCCGAAGCGAGCGACACCATCCCGGTCCCCGGTTCGGGCTCGGGTACGTGCCTCGTCACCCCGATGTACTGGCATCCCACGTTCATCTCCGAGTACACGGCGCTCCTTTCGGCAGTTGCGCAGCACCTGCATCACGCCTCCGGCGGCACGAAGGTCGTTGCGTTGCGCCAGAACTGGAACGCGATCGGGACCGAGCACCTCGCGATACCGACGGGATACGAGTCGGCCACGTCCACGGGCTGGATCTACCCAAGCGGAGTGGCGCAGCCGGGCGAAGACTGGAGCACGTCGGTGCAGACCGCCTACGAGAACCAGCTCCTCGACGCCCATATCGCGGACTTCATGCAAGGATCCGTGATGGTGCCTCCCGTGTTCATCCGGACGTCGCTCGAGTCTGCCGTTTTATCGGCGCACGCGACCGGCCAACCCGCGAACTTCACCTACGCGGACTACTTCAAGTCGGGCGTCCTCGCGTGGTTCATGACGAGCGCCGAAATGGAGCCGCGAGGCGGAGGCGCCGGAGCGTACAACCCGTTCCTCACGTACTGCGCCACCGGGGAGACGCTGGGGCTATCGGAGTCGTGGGCGGACGCATGGGGCAACCACAGCGGGCAGACCGACACCCACTGGGCGACGCCTCCGCAGTTCTTCTACTGGAGGCTCCTCAGCGATCTACAGCTCGGCATCTCGTACGAGGAGGTCTACGGCCACGATCTCGACGTGGCGCTGAATGGGCAGTACGGCGGACAGACGACGACCTACCAGTCGGAGTTCCAGGCCGCCCTCGAGTTCGCGGCGAAGTACCTGGGGTATGCCGCGCGGCCCGCCAACGCACCCGGAGCGTGGATCGCGTTCCGCCCGGAGGACGCGGCAGTGTCGAGCTACGACGTCGCGGACTACGCGCAATTCATGACGCTGCTGAATCCCGCGGCCACGACGGCGCTCGACGCTCGCACCTCCGGGGCGACTGTCCCGACACTCTCGATGCCCGAGGGCTATCCGAGCGACCCGTACGCTTCGATCGGGCCCTACACGCAGCGTTACGGCAGCTGGGCGCGCAAGATTGCACAGGGGGCCGCCGTCGAGCTGCAGCTCTCGTCGGCGTTCGAGACGCACCTGAACGGCAAGGCTTCAAAGCTGATCAACGTCACCTATCTCGACGACACCCCAGGCGCGTCGTTCACGATTGCCGGGGGCGCGACGAGCCAGGCCGTGACCCTCACCGGATCGGGCACATGGAAGACCGCGGTGCTGCACGTGGCCGGCCAGTTCAGCCGAGCCAGCTCTGGAGCCGACGTGACTGTGACGGCGAACCACGGGGCCATCACGCTTCACATGGTCGAGGTGACTTACTGAGGCATACTCGCCGATGAGCGCGCCCTCCGTTGACTCCAAGGGCTGGACCCACGTGGGCATGGGCACATCGTAGATGTCGAGGGCGCTCGGCGTTCGTACCTACGCCTCCTGTGGGTGCACGCGAGGAAAGACCGGATGCAGCACGTGACCATACTCGAAGGCATGAGCCCGGTCCGTGAGCCGCGACAGGCCGCGGGTGCTACCCGGTACGTCGGTCTCTCGACCTGGGTGACCGGCTTCATGTGCTCACATCCCCGAGCTGGGTGGATATCCATCGCTATGCCATGGAGGCACGCATTCGTGACGGGCAAGCGAAGCTGGCGGTCGACGAGTACGAGAAGTACCTCACGCACCAGGACCTGGATGCAAACAGCCCCAACTGGGTGAGCTATCTGCGGCAAGGAGGCTGGGCTTATCTCGCGGCAGGACAACCCAGGAGGGCTCTCCCGATCCTCGAGCGCGCGCTCGTGCTGAGCGCGGCACACCCCTACTTTCCTGGC
>Ga0302320_10024896_pt1 | contig 11660 bp, 7 predicted proteins | sample Bog_T0_3_FD_202130 | JGI IMG/M metagenome (GOLD analysis project Ga0302320, IMG submission 202130) | Peat permafrost microbial communities from Stordalen Mire near Abisko, Sweden - Bog_T0_3 | ecosystem: Environmental > Terrestrial > Soil > Wetlands > Peat | place: Sweden: Abisko, Stordalen Mire... | reverse complement strand
GGCCGATGCGTTCGCGGTGATGACCAAGGTGAACGAGCTGCTGCATGCGAAGAAAGCTTAGACCTTCAGCACTGCCGGAAGCGAGAGAGTGTCCATGATCTGCTTCATGGCGCTCTCGTCGTTTGCGATGATCGACAGCAGCTTCTGTTTCAGCTCATCGCGTTTGGCGTAGAGGCGAAGCGGCTCCGGCGGGTTGTGGAGCAGTTCCCTGCCGACCAGCGCGCGGACAATGAAGGGCATATAGGAGGAATAATCTCCCTGCATGCTGACGGTCTGTGTGGTGTAGGTCTCCGGGTTGACCTTGCCCCACGAAACCGCTTCGGCTGGCGCACAGGAGGACAAGCTGCCATCCGTCACCGGGGATGAAACGATCTGAGCGTCAAAGTCATATCCGCGGATGTTCTCCAGGAAGAAGATCTGCGAGAGTGTCGGCTCCGGTTGCAGAGAGTAGTTCTTCGGCACGCCTCCGCCCAGAACCAGAATCGCGAACGACTTCGCTTCGGAATCGAACAAGCCCCAGTGATGGTAGGCGCAGGATTCGAACACGTCTTCGTGCAGATCGTAGTCGAAGCCATACTTGATCTTCCCAAGCCGCGCCAGCATCCAGAGCTTGACGGAGTTCAGGAAGGCGCTGCCATCCGCGGGCGCTCCGATGAAGACCGGCAACTCCAACTCGGCGCATGTGCTGAGAAGACCGGGCGCAATGCCGAGCGCTTTCTCCCGTTCAGCAAAGACCATGCCGAGCAGGTAGTTGCGCTCGGTTGTTGTCATCCGCTTCTGGAACTCGGGCCTCTGCAACAACTCGGTAATCACAGCGTCCTGATCGAAGAGGACCTGCTCGTCGAAGCCCGTGTCGGTAACGCGAATGACGCCGTTCCTGCGGTACTCCGCATCATCGCCAAACAGTTCCACCTCGCGTACGGAACGTTCGTCCTGCTTGCGCAGGCAATCGTGCCCGTCGTGATAGCAAATGGCGTCGGTCACGGTGATGTACGCCGTGTTCGCCGCCCGGATAAGCGGAATGAGCCAGGCACGGTGCTGGTCGGAAACCGTAATCGGTCCGGCGCAGGTAACAACAAGAGGAATGCGCCGGGTGATGACCTGCCTCAACACTTCGTGGACCCGCCGCAGGTAGGCGCCTCCGAAGGCCGGCAGGGACGCCGAAAACACCTCGTTCAAATCCTGGCATTCGGTAACCGGTTTTCCGGTCACCGCTTTGCCCATCAGTCCGCTTGTTCTGGAACATTCGCTCATAGCAATAGCATCATATCAAGTTGCCTTCCGTATTCACCTTGCTGTAACGGCTCTCATGAGAGTGCCCTACGGAAGTGCCTGGCTGATACATTGCATTTCGGTTTCCGGGCAAGTTGGGCGCTTGCCCGGAATGCGCAAGGGGAGCCGCTAGTCAGGAATCACAACGAATGGCCCTGGGGCCTCAGAGCCGTCTGCGCCGGCGAAGGCGGCCCGGCCCATTGCGGGCAATCCAATCTCCCATACCGGCGATTTGAGCTCGGGCATCGGTCTTGCCTGGAAGAGCTTCTTGCACTGCTTTGCGGTCCACTTGGCCCAGGCCTTGGACTTCTTGCGCCGTGCGCTGTCCGTCGAGATTCCGGTTCCCGCGTACATCTGGCGGTAGAGTTTTGAGAGGAACATGAAGGCCAGGCGGGCGCGGAGATTCGGCGTGCAGGCAGACCGTTGCCAAATGGAACTCCAGGTATAGAAGCGATCCCACACCTTTTGCGTGCGCTCCCGAATCTCGTCGGAGCTCATGGTGGGATGCGGAGTGAACATCTTGGGGCGAACCTCAGTGGGAATGAGCCAGTAGCGGGTGATGGGCACATCGCCGACCATTGTCGGATTCTGCGACTGTTCCTTCTCCCAACGGCCGAAGTCGACGGTGCCGGGAAACGGCGTCATCATGACGAACTGGGCAAAGGTGACGCCGGCCTGGATAGCCATTTGGACGGTCGCGTCGAATGTGGCAGCCCTGTCAGTGGGCAGGCCGAAGATGAAGGAGCCCAGGACATGAACGCCGTGCTCCTTGAACGTCTGCAACTGTTTGGCGAGGGCGTCGCCGGAGTAATTCCAGTCTTTGTAGACCGCTTTGAGCCCCTCTGGGGTGACCGCTTCAACGCCAACGAGCGCGCCCTTGATATTGGCCTTGCGCATGGCATCGAGGTAGGTTACGTCCTCGGCCGCTTCCATGGTCATCTGGGTGTAGAAGACCATGTCCCTGGGCAGCTTTGCCAACTCCTCCATCAACTGAAAGCGCTCGGCGCGAATGGCGGTCAACTCTTCCACCTTGGCAAGGTTGCCCTGTTCCCGGGCCAGGCGCAGATCGGTCAACGTGACGGGATAGAAGTTGTCGTCGGCAAGAGCGACAAAGCGAAACCCCAGTCTGCGAAGAGCGACGATCTCGTCGATGACGCTCTGGAACTTCCTCTGGCGCGGCTTTTGGCCATCGGTGCGCCAGACGCTGCAGAAGGAGCAGTGTTTGGGACAGCCACGAATGGTCTGCACCGAGGCCCACATGTACTTTGCCGGATTCATCAGGTCCCAACGCGCGGCAAGGAACTCGCCGCCTTCAATGCGGCCGCCTTCATAGATTCTGCCGGGCTTTCCGGCGAGGCAGTCGGTGACGACCTTGCCCCAGGCCACGTCGCCATCGCCGGTGACGACCGCGTGGGCTTCCCCGCGCTCGAAGACTTCTTCAGGAAAGAGGGTGGCATGGATTCCGCCATAGACGACCCATGCGCCACGGCTTCGCGCGATCTTGCCGACGGCGTATCCGCGGAGCGCGTTGCCGGTGTGGACACTGATGCCGACGATGTCTCCGGGCTGAATGCTCTCGGGGACGATCTGCTCGATCGACTCATCGATGAGGATGGGGTCGCCTGCGATGGAGGGCGTTGCGGCTGCAAGGACAAACAGCCATCGGGGTGTGATAACGGCAGTTCCGAACGCGTTGTCGCTTGGATTTACGAGATGGACGCTCATCGAATCCAACCTTTCCTCGTGCGAGTATGGTGGCCTCAGAGAGCGTCTTCGAACTCGGGCTGTTCCGCTGCGGAGTTGAGCTTCCGCACGATTGCCGGAGACGATTCTACCCACCGGACGTTTTGGCTCATGCTACGAAACTTGCTGCGGACGAAAGTGAGCAGAATTGACCATTCCCTGGTAATCAAGAAGAAAAACTGGTCAATCGGGGACAGAGTGGAAATCAGAGCATAGCAGGTTGAGCCTACAGGTCATCGGTTGTTGGAAGGAAGAAGAGCCAAGTTCACCGCTTGTTCATCGACGGAGACTCGATGGGATGGGGAAGATCCGGCCTTGGGAAGTCCAGGAAACACCAAGCGGTCGGCATCGAATTTGCATCACGATTCTGCGAATTAATATGCAAGTAACTTACCAAAAAGCTGTGGAAAAGTTACACCAAGATAGGGGGGGGTGGGGTATTTCGGTGGGGTGGTATAAACCGGGCACATACCTGACAGTCCACAAGTGTGCGGGGCTTGTGCGGCGTTTGGAGAACTCATGGATTTATTGTGCGCCGAGTGAAGGAAATAATCTGCAAGGTCTCAGGCCGAAGTTGCCGATCCGCGATGCATGGAAAAGACACCTTGCGTACGGCTTTGTTATGTTCAATTTGCAGTTTCTCCCATTTCTTGTTTGGGGGAGAACGATCTGACAAGTCTCGGCAGCGCGACCTTGGGGACAGGCGAGCTTTGCGCGAGCGTCTGAGGGCTGAGCTGTGGCACAATTGCGGGGCTGGAAGAATCTGGCGCTTGCACGGGCGGAGCAGACGGAAGATTGAGGAAGAGCATGGAACGCAGAGAGTTGCTGAAGATTGCCGGGGCCGGGGTGGTCGCGGTTGCGGTTCCGGGGGCGGGCGCTCTGGAGGCTAAGGCGCAGGCTGGCGAGACTGTGCCAGCAGGCCGGAAGATGCAAGGCGATGCGCATCCGCTGAGTGTGCGTCAGTTTGGCGCCAAAGGCGACGGCTCGTCAATTGACTCGGGGAGCATCAATCGGGCGATTGATGCGGCTGCGGCGGGCGGCGGCGGCACGGTGCTGGTACCGGCGGGAGTCTATCTCTGCTATTCGATCCGGCTGAAGAGCAAAGTGGGGCTGCACCTGGATCATGGCGCTGTGATTCTGGCTGCACCAACGCCGGGTGACGGGACGGCAAGCGGAGGTTATGACGAAGCCGAGCCGCAGGGCGCGTGGAAGCCCTACCAGGACTACGGGCACAACCACTGGCACAACTCGCTGATCTGGGGCGAAGGGCTGGACGGCATGTCGATCACCGGACCGGGGCTGATCTGGGGCAAGGGGCTGAGCCGGGGCTGGGACAACGAGCCGGGCAGGCCGGATACGACCAAGCCGGGCGTGGGCAACAAGTCCATCGCGCTGAAGAACTGCCGCAATGTGCTGCTGCGCGACTTCAAGATTCTGGAGGGCGGGTGGTTCGGAATCCTGGCGACGGGCGTGGACAACCTGACGATCGACAACTTGACGATCGATACCAACCGCGACGGCATGGACATTGACTGCTGCCGAAATGTGCGCGTCTCAAACTGCACGGTGAACTCGCCGTGGGATGACGCGATTTGCCCGAAGAGCTCGTTCGCTCTGGGCTATTCGCGAGCCACGGAGAACGTGACGATTACCAACTGCTATGTGACGGGCGGATACGAGCTGGGATCGGTTCTGGATGGAACGTGGAGGCCGAACAGCGGGTTGAAGTGGGCTCCGACGGGACGCATCAAGCTGGGAACCGAATCGAACGGCGGATTCCGCAACATTACGATTTCGAATTGTGTGTTTGAGAGCTGCCAGGGGTTTGCGCTGGAGAGCGAAGACGGCGCGGTGGTGGAAGACATTACGTTCACCGGGATTACGATGCGCGACATTCGCAGCGCGCCGCTGTTCTTGCGGCTTGGCACACGGATGCGCGGGCCACAGGCCGCGAAGCCTGGCACGATGCGGCGGGTGATTCTGAGCAACATTACGAGTTCCGGGGCGTCGAAGCTGCCTTCGATCTTGAGCGGTGTTCCGGGGCACTTGATTGAGGACATCAAGATCAGCGACGTATTCCTTGAGCAGGTGGGTGGCGGGACGGCGGAGATGGCGGGGCTTGAGCCGGAGGAGCGCGAAGCAGCTTACCCGGACCCCTTCATGTTTGGGGATCTGCCGGCGACGGGGCTGTTTGCGCGGCATGTGCGGAACCTGGAGATGACGAATGTGGAGATTGCGACGCGAACGGCGGATGTGCGACCGGCGATCTGGATGAAGGATGTTGTTGGGGCGGACTTCTTTCGGCTGCGCGTGCCGCAGGGCGCAGCGGCCGCATTCGACCTCCGGCAAGTCCAGGAGTTCCGCAGCTTCGGCAGCGCGCACATGCCGGATGCTTCGCTTCAGAGTGTGGACAGCCGCAGGTTCTAGGCTCCATGACTTTGTATTTCTGTATCAGCGCCCATCAGTCTGGACGCCCCAGGACTCGCTTTCCAGACCTGGAAAAACACAAATCGACGCGGTCGCGATTCTAGCTGCAGTCCACGCTATAGCTTGTAGGCCTTGCGGACCAGGCCCACGGTGAGTTCGTGGGCCAGCTCCACGGCTTCGTCTTCATCGATACGGTGCTCAGCCACGAGGCGCGCGAGGAAGGATGCGTCCATGCGCCGGGCCACGTCGTGGCGCGCGGGAATCGAGAGAAACGCGCGGGTGTCGTCGTTGAAGCCCACCGTGTTGTAGAAGCCGGCAGTCTCAGTGGCCTGCTCTCGGAACCGGCGCATGCCTTCAGGGCTGTCGTGGAACCACCAGGAAGGGCCGAGCCGGAGGGAGGGATAGTGGCCAGCCAACGGGGCCAGTTCCCTACTGTAGACCGTCTCGTCGAGCGTGAAGAGGATGAGGGTGAGGCCAGCCTCGTTGCCGAAGCGATTGAGCAGGGGGCGCAGAGCCTCGACATATCCGGTGGGACCGGGGATGTCTGCGCCCATGTCACGGCCGTAGCGGGCGAAGATTTGCGGGTTGTGGTTGCGGACCGAGCCGGGATGGAGCTGCATGACCAGGCCGTCTTCGAGGCTCATGCGGGCCATCTCAGTGAGCATCTGGGCACGGAAGAGCTCTCGCTGGGCGGGGCCAGCGGCGCCTTCCAGGACGGACTCAAAGAGCCGTTCGGCCTCAGGCTGTGTGAGGTCGGCGGTTTGGGCGGTGGGGTGGCCGTGGTCAGTGGCCGTAGCTCCCAGTTGCTTGAAGAACTGACGTCGGTCAGAAAGCGCGCGCAGATAGCCGCGCCAAATGGAAGTGTCTTCGCCGGTAAGGGCTCCGAGCGCCTCGACGCCGGCGTGGAAGCCGGGGAAGTCGGGATCGACGAGGGGGTCTGGGCGGAAGGTGGGGATGATGCGACCGTGCCAGCCTGAGCTGCGGATGGCGGCGTGGTCTTTGAGGGAGTCGAGGGGGGAATCGGTGGTGGCGAGCAGCTCGATGTGGAAACGCTCGAAGAGGGCGCGGGGCTGGAACGCGGGGGTGGCGAGGGCGGCCTCGATGGCGTCGTAGTACTGGTCGGCGGTGGATGCGGAGAGACGCTGGCTCTGGCCGAAGAGTTCCTGGAAGGCGAAGTCGAGCCAGAGGCGCGTGGGAGTGCCCCGGAAGAGATGGTAGTGGCTGGCGAAGATGCGCCAGACCTTGCGCGGGTTGGCGATGGGGGTCTTGCCGATTTCGAGCTCGTCGAGCGTGACGCCCTGTGAGTAGAGCATGCGGAAGACGTAGTGGTCCGGCTGAACGAAGAGCGTGACTGGGTCGGGAAAGGGCTTGTTGTGCGCGAACCATCCGGCCTGAGTGTGGCCGTGGGGGCTGACGATGGGCAGAGTGCGAATTCCCGCGTAAAGCCGCCGTGCGATTGCCCGTGTTCCCTCTTCCGCCGGAAAGAGCCTGTCTTCATGAAGCAGCGCCATGGTTGGATCCTCTTCGTTTTTTAGTATCGTTCATGGCGGGCAGCGAGGTGGCGATGGCGTTGAGGCCGTGAACGTTTCCTGAAGGCCAGACTGGCCGGCGCCGGGGAGAGCCCCTGCGCAGAGATGCAAAACGGGGTCCGGTGGACTGCAGACTGGCAGGACACCAGACCCCGTGGATTTGCGTCGATGCTAACTCGCGGGCTGGGAGGCCTTGCGTTCGGCACCGAACCAGGCATAGACGCCGACGGCGGCAAAGCAGACCACCGGAACGAGATAGGCAGACTGGATGCCGGTTGAGTCGCGGAGGACGCCCATTACCTTGGTGAGCGCGGCGCCCCCGAGGATGGCCATCACCAGCAGCGAACTGGCGGTCTTGGTCTTCTCTCCCATGCCCTTCAAGCCCAGCGCGAAGATGGTGGGGAACATGATGGACATGAAGAAGCTGGTGGTGAGCACACAGACGACACCGATCCAGTTGGGCTGCAGGACCCCAACGAGGCCCAGCACCACGTTGACGACCGCATAGACAGTGAGCATGGCGCGCGCACTGAAATGGCGCATCAACAGTGCGGAGCTGAAACGGCCGATGGCAAAGGCCGCCAGCGTGCCGGTGAGCATGTAGCCGGCAGCCTTGTCGCCGACTCCAGTGGAGTGCTCGACGTAGGGGATGAAGTAGCTCCAGGTGCCGACCTGCGCGCCTACATAGAGAAACTGGGCGAAGATGGCGAAGACGAAGTGACGCTGGAAGAGCTTGACGTGTTCGGTTTTGACTTCGGGGTGGTGGATGTCGTGCTCGCCACCGAGGACCGGGAATTTGGTAAAGATCACCAGGACGGCCCAGCAAAGGGCGAGCGAGCCGAGCACGATGTAGGGCGCGACGACGCGGAGGGTTTCGGCATGGAGGTAAGCCTGGTAGGTTCCGGCAGCCTGCATGGCCAGGGTCTGCGCATCGTTGAGCTTCACGCCGGAGAAGATGAAGACGGTTCCAATGAGTCCGGCGGTGATGGAACCCAGCGGGTTGAAGGCCTGGGAGAAGTTGAGGCGGCGCTCACTGGAGGCCGCGGGCCCAAGCTGTGCGATGAACGGATTGGAGGCAGTTTCAAGGAAGGAGAGACCGCTGGCAATTACGAAGAGGGCGGCGAGGAAGAACTCGTAGCGGTTGGCCTGGGCCGCGGGGTAGAAGAGCAGGCAACCGCCGCCGAGCAGAATCAAGCCGGTCACGATGCCGGTCTTGTAGCCAAAGCGCTGCATGAGCTGGCCAGCCGGGATGGCCAGGAGGAAATAGCCGAGGTAAAACCAGATCTGCACGCCGGCAGCACTGGAGCCGTTGATCTCAAACGATTTCATGAACTGGCGGATGAGGATGTCGTTGAGGTTGTTGGGGATGGCCCACAGAAAGAAGAGGGCCGTGACCACCATGAATGGCAGGATACGGTCTGCGGGAATCAGAGGAGCCTCAATGTGGCCGTCTTGCGAAGGCGTTGGTTCAGAACCGATGGAAGCGGCAGAGATACTCAAGGTTGATTCACCCTCCTGATATGTGGTGGTCCCGCGGCGCGATTCGGCTGAAGACGGGTTGAGGGCCCTGAACTTTATCGATAACTGGCCCCATCCTTTCTATCCAATTTCAGTGGACTTTGGCAAATGGCGAGCGGGCAGGAATGAGCAAAGGATCCTGGTTCTCATTCGATCGGAGGATTTCGCCGTGCTTCGTCCTGCTATCCCGGCGAGAGCGAAGGGCGGGGGCATGCTAGACTCGGTTACACATTACGAGGATGACTCAGCAGGCGCTTCGTTGGGCAATATGCAAAGAGCCGATTGCCGCGGTCTGCAACCCCGGACTGGCCAGATGAGCCATCCCTGCGGCTTTCAGGATTGCAGGAATCCAGCCTTCTTTGCGGGTTTGACAGGTGGCGCGATGAAGCCCATGCCATGGAAGACCCCGGTTGCCGGTTTTGAGTCCATTGGAACTGGGACCTTCGCGGCAATGGAGAATTGCTGCAACAATTCCTTATGAGTTGCAGCGGGTATTTGCTCTAGCCGTCGATTGATTCGATGCCAGGAACGGCGTGAACGTCAAGAAAGAACAACCCGTAAGCGGGCAGCGGTGGCGCGACCCGTTTGTCATTGTGCTGGCATTGGCATTTTTGCTGCGGCTTGCCTGGGCTCTGGCAGTGCCGGTGAAGCCCGTATCGGATGGTGCTGCTTACGACCTGTTTGCGCAACATCTGGCAAAGGGTTTGGGTTATTGCTGGACTCCGGGAATTCCCACGGGGAATTACCCTGTGGGCACGTCCTTTATCTACTCGCTGTTCTATCGTGCATTCGGGGTCAGCTACCTTCCCATCGTCATATTCAATCTCTTGATTTCTCTTGGGATTATCTGGCTCTCGATGGTGCTGGCGCAGCGCTGGTTCAATCGGAAGGTGGCAGTTTTTGCGGGAGTCCTCTCCGCGCTGTGGCCTGTTCAGATTGAGTTCACGTCGGTTCTGGCAAGCGAACTGATTTTTATCGTTCTGCTGCTCGCGTTGCTTACGATCTGGGAGTCGCGCCGATTCAATCCGTGGGTCAAGGCGGTTCTGGTGGGGCTTGCCTGCGCGGCACTCTGCTACATACGTCCGGTGGCGCTGCTGTTGCCCGCTTTGTTGTGCGGCATCAGGGAGCTTCGCATCCGCAGAATTGCGATGCCCTTGGCCACCACCGCCGTCACCTACTTTGTGATGGCGCTCGCCATTGCTCCATGGGCAATCCGAAACACCCGGATCTTCGGGCATCTCGAGATCATTTCAACCAATGGCGGCCAGAATTTCTGGATGGGGAATAACCCTACGGGAAATGGAGAGACAGAAGAACCACCGCCGGAGGCGTACAAATTGCAGGAGGGAGACCGCGACCTCTACCTGACTCACATTGCGAACGCCTACATACACCAATATCCAGGCCAGTTTGTGGTGCGGACCGTGAAGAAGCTGTTCTGGCTGCATGACCATGAGACGATCGGAGTGCATTGGAACGCGCCTTCTCTTGAAAGCGCCTACGGAGCGCGAACGGTTTGGTGGCTGAAGTTGATCAGCGACCTGTACTGGTGGGTGGTGCTGGCGCTGGCATTGGGTGGGGCGTGGATCCTGATTGTGCAACGCGGGGTGGTGCGGGCATTCACCCATGCGCCGGTCATAATCCTCTGGATGTACTTTGCCGGCGTGCACGCGGTGATTGTTGTTCAGGACCGGTACCACATGCCATGCATTCCGTTCATCGGGATGTTGGCGGCGGTTGCGCTGGTAGCGATTCGGGAGAAGGTTCCTCGATTGCGGGCGATGCCGACCCTCTGAGCAAAGGAAGCGGCGAGCGTGAATCTTCCGTTAGCCGCCCATCCTTCCGGGGCTTAACAACCTGTGGGAAATGGGCCGATTTGAGGCCCAACCGGCAGCAGGCAAACCTGAGAGGCTGACCGGGCTGCTCCCGCTTCTCCCCGTCAACTGGTCTGCATTTTGAGATAGACCTCGTAGGCTGCGACGAGCATGTCGGCATCGGAGCGCATGGGCTTCCAATCAAGCGCCTGTTCTGTTTGGGAAGTATCGAGCACATATTGGGCATCGGCAATCAGGTATTGCTCGGGATGAAGAACGGGCATTCCGCACTTGTTGAGTATCCCAAGGATGCCTTTGACGCCCGGTCCCCATGTTGGCACGAGGATCGACTTGGAATGGGCTTGCTCGATGAGATTCTGCAGCAGGCTGCGAACCTGGGGCGGGTCTTCCGATCCGAGATTGAACGGGCCGGACGGCAACCCGTGACGCAAGGCGGCCAGCATGGCGCTGACGCAATCTTCCACGGCAATCATCTGGTAGCAGTTTTTGCCCGCTCCGATCATGGGGACGGGGAGGTTATGGCGAATCAGCGCGAAGAGCTTGGTGAGAATCCCGAGGCGACCGGGGCCGGAGATGAGCCTGGGGCGGAAGATGGTCACCTGCATTCCTCTTGACCGGGCGGCGTTGAGCAGGTGTTCCGATTGGAGTTTGGTCCGGCCATACGGCCCGAGGGGACGCAGTGGGTGATCCGCGCCGAGCGGCACCTGGATGGGCCAACCATAAACCATATCCGTAGAGAGGTAGATCAGCCGGGACGCGCTCGCGGCCTCCATTGCCTGGAGGACGGCCCGGGTTCCGTTGACATTGACATCGGCGAACCATGCGTCCTGCTTGCGGGTTGGCACCGCGAGGTGAAACTGACGGGCGGCGAGATGGTAGACGACGTCGTCGGGCGTGAGGCCGATGTTTGCGAGGTCTTGCGGGCGGCGGATGTCGCCGGCGATGAATTCAGCCGCGCCCTGAAGTTCGGGCGGAGGCGGGACGAGATCGAAGATGAGCACGCGCTCGCCGTCGCGAATCAGTTCTTGCGCGAGATAGGTTCCGGTGAAGCCGGAGCCGCCTGTGATGACATGCCTCATCGCATTCCGTCCTTTGCAATCTGCCGCGGCCGCCGGCCAGATTCAATCCAACGACCGTAGTAATGATAAGGCCAACGGCAGGGACGGAGTGCAGCGTTGTTGGCCGGACATCTTGCGCCTGATCGCAAAAAAACGAGAGCGCACGTTCCCGGAGGTGAAACTTCCGCATTGGCGGTGATACGACCAGAGCGCCGGGATAGGTGGCGACTCGGCGATTCCGCATCCAACAACAGATTCGAGGGCGGGCATCTGAGAGG
>Ga0302320_10024895_pt1 | contig 11660 bp, 12 predicted proteins | sample Bog_T0_3_FD_202130 | JGI IMG/M metagenome (GOLD analysis project Ga0302320, IMG submission 202130) | Peat permafrost microbial communities from Stordalen Mire near Abisko, Sweden - Bog_T0_3 | ecosystem: Environmental > Terrestrial > Soil > Wetlands > Peat | place: Sweden: Abisko, Stordalen Mire... | reverse complement strand
TCAGGGACTGGACGCCGTTGACCTGGCGCCGGAGCGCCTGGGAATCAGTGAAGTTGTAGAGATTGAGCGCCTCCTTGAGCGCCTTCATGTCGCGGGCGAGCAGGGAGAGATGGTTGAGCGTGAGGTGGGATATCAGCCTCCATTGAAGCCCCTTGCGCAGGGGCGAGCGATGGGAGCGGGAAGGCTTGCGCAGCAGGCTCGCCCGCTTCACGGACGCCAGTTGCGGGACCAGGAAGTCGCCCTGCTGGGAGGCGTTGCCGCCGAACGGGAGGAATTCGGGAAGATCCCGGTTGGTGCAGGTGAGGTCGATGCTCAGGACTTCCTGCTCCGGAGCCACGGGTTCGAAGGCCAGATCCACCAGGCTCAGGAACATGTCCGTTCCCTTGTCGTTGGCCCGGGTGGACTGCTGCCGGTGCGAAACCCAGAAGAACCGCTGGTCGCCCGCCTCCCTGCGGCCGGCGGAATAGAACTCAGGCACCTCGCGGATCTCTTCCGGCCCTTCGCGCTTCTCCACGCGCGCCACCCGGTCTACGCTGTAGACCTCGAAGGCCTGGGGCCTCCGGGTGTCCGGCAGGATGGGGTAGCGTTCCTCCTGGTGGGTGATCCGGATGGGCTCGGCGGCATGGGGGAACAGGTTCACGATGGGAACGCAGCCCAGGCGCAGATTATCGGGCCCCAGGCGATCCACCATCCGGCTGTGCACTTCGCCCTCGCCGAAGCGTTCCAGCAGGAACTGCACGACCAGACCGTCCCGGCCATGCTGGAGGGGGGCGGCGTCCAGCCCGCCGAGTTCAACGAACATGAACTTGTCCGGGTAAAGGAAATATTCATGCAAAAGCCGGAATCCGTCGAAGACCCGGGAATCCCCGCCCAGGAGGGCCTCGGAAGCCTCGAACCCGACGGGGCGCAGGACGCTGGCGGGCAGCATGACCGTGGTGTGGGGGTCGCCTCTGCCGTCGGAAACCCGGATTCCCTTCAGGCGGTGGCAGAGCAGTTCGTACAGCAGGGCGGTGATCGGCGCATCCCCGTCAAGGAAGAAGCGGAGCCGGTCCAGCTTGAGCGACCCCCAGGGGATCTGCCCGTGGGTGCGCAGTTCGACGGTGATGGCCGCCGGCGCCCCCGCCCACCGGAGCGCCTCGGAGTTGGAGCCGAACTCCACCTTCGCGCTCTGGACCGAGACCGGCCAGAGGCTGGTCTCCAGGGAGGTCTGGAAGCGGCAGCGGACCCCCTGGACTTCGCCGGACAGCACTTGGCAGTGACGCGGAACGATATACGCCCCCTGGACCTCCGGGCGGGTCGGATCCAGTTCAAGCTGCAGGATGCTGGCCGAGGGAGACGGACGCAGATACTGCGGGAACAAGACATCCATGAAGGCCTGGGTGATCTCGGGGAATTCGTCATCCAGCTTGCGGTGGATCCGGGCGGCCAGGAAGGCGAAGCCCTCCAGGAGTCGCTCCACATGCGGGTCCTCGCTCTGCTCACCTTCCAGGAGGAGCCTGCGGGCGATCTTGGGATAGCGGGAGGCGAACTCCCCGGACAGGTCCCTGAGGAACCCCAGTTCCCGTTCATAGTAGGGAAGCAGTTCGTCGAGCATCAGCGTTGCTGGATCAGGCAGGACTGGGTTCCCAGCAGCACCGTGCCGTCATAGGCGACGGGGGGCTTGCCGGGCTGTTGCCGGAGCAGGGCATCCACGCGGAAGCGCAGGGCCTTGCCGGCTTCCCGGCCCTGTTCGAGGCTGACCCGGACGTTGCCCAGGCGCGGCTCGAAGCGCTCGATGGTCTTGCGCAGGTGTTCCAGCAGGATCCTCAGGCTGCGCGGGTCCTTGACGTTGAACTTGGTGAGGTCGCTGACCCCGAAGGCGAGCAGGGAATCCGCGCAGCGGGGGAAGCCCTCCATCTCCCAATCCGGGAGGCGCCTGGAGTTCAGCAATTCCTCCAGATCCCTGGCCAGGGATCCTTTCACCCGGCTGGCCTGCACACCCGCGGCCTGGGGCGGGTCGCCGGCGGCCGAAGGGTCATCGTCCAGGAGCCGGTCGAGGAGGTTGAAGGCAGGGCCGGAGTCCTTGGAGATCGGCTGGGCCATGGCTCAACCGATGATCTTGCTGGCCTGGCCCACATGGCGGATCAGCCAGACCTTCTCGGTGACCCACAACAGGACGGCCAGCAGGGCGAAGGCGCCAAAGTAGGCCCACAGGGGCAGGCTCTTCTCGATGAATTCAGTGGTGCGCTTGGAGGGCCTGGCGTGGGGGGCGAAGGGGGCTTCCCCGCCCTTCACCAGGAGGATCTCCTGCCTGAGCCGGTTCGTCAGCAGGTCCAGAAGTTCAGTCCCTTCGATCAGGTACCTGCCCTTGAAGCCCAGGAGCAGGCAGCTGTAGTAGACGTCCAGGATCTCGAGGTTCTGCTGGGGGTCGGTCCTGAGCCGGTCCAGGTGCTGGAAGAACCCCTCCCCGGCCAGATGCTCCCCGAAATACTGGAGCTGCAGGGGAGCTCCGGACCAGGGCTCGGCCAGTTCGTCCCCCCCCATGGAGAGCACGGTCTCGTCGAACAGGGCGCAGAAGGCGTACTTCGCCTCCGCCACGGCCCCCGGAGGCTTGCCGAAGTAGGAAGCCTGGCGTTCGAAATGGGCCAGGAACTCGGCGACCTTGCCCCGGAAGTTGGCGAAGTCCTTGGGCAGAACCCGCGCGCGCACAAGACTGGCCAGCGTCATCCCGGGTTCAAGAAGCTCCAGCAGCATGGGAACGGCATTCCCCTCCTGCTGAAGAACAGTTCCCGTGTCCTGATGGGAAGTTCCTTGGTGGTTGTCCATGGAGGTCAGGCCTCAAGTGAAGACAGCATACAACTCAATTTTGAAATCCGGCAGAGTTTGCGGGGCATATATGCATATGCTCCGGGCCTTGAGCATCCGCTCGAAGATCTGGCCGCTGGCCTCCAGGGCCAGGTAGTAGTTCCCCACCCGCACCGGCAGGGCGCTGGGGGGCTGGATCCTGGACTTGAGCCGGACGCCGGGCAACCCCGAGTGAAGGATTTTCTCAACATCGTCCGGACTCCCGATCTTGAGCTTCGGGGGCACTTCCTCCTCGAAGAAGGTGGCAGGCTGGTCGCCGCTGACGGATAGGAAGAATTCGACCCCTTCCAGCAGCCGGTCGCTGTCCAGCCGCCCCACCTTGAAGGACGGTCGCGTGACGGAGAGGGGGATGATCATGAACCGGGCGGAAATGACGGTGTCCAGCATGGTCCTGATCATCTCGTCAAGCTTGCCGAAACAGCCGGTCAGGTTCTCGTGGTCGTAGGCGGGCAGGTCCCCCAGAGTGGCGGAGGAACTGAAGGTCAGCAGTTCGCTGGCGAACTGGGCCAGGGCAAGGTACAGTGTCTCCGGATGCATGCTGGGAAACCGCAGGGCATGGTTCAGCAGCGGGAAGGTGCGATTGACGGAATGCAGGAGCCAGTAGGAGGCCACGTCCGAAGCCCCGAAGTCCGCCACGCTCTTGACCCGCTCCCGGTGCGAACCGGACAGCGCCTGCGCCTTGACCTGGATGATCTCCACGAGTCTGCGGACCATCCTCTGGGCGGCATCGGAGCCGCGCAATTCAATGAGCGGCGGAATGAAATTCTCGCCCATGGTCCAGGTCCCCGTGGGCGTCCGGAGCAATCGGCCCACTGGAACGCTCAGGCAGCCATCCCGGTTTTCCCCGGCGACCATCAACGAGACGTTGGGAGTCAGGGTGACGACCTCTCCCTCCACGGCGGTGGTGAAAAGGTCGGGGGTGGGATGCGGAGCATGCCGGAATCTGGGCAGCCGGCCCCGGGCCGTGTCGCTTTCGATATTCCCGCCGAAGGCGTTCCAGGCGGGGAGCACGGCATAGACCAGGTTCTCCGCTTCCAGCCCCGGGATGTCGGCCAACTGCCTGGGGATGGGCAGAGGCGCCTTGGCGGGGGCCCGGAAGGCGGTGCCGTCCTGGAAGGTCAGTTCCAGTTGGTCCGCCTGGAGCAGGCCTCTGCCCAGGGATTCCTTGTCCCAGGCGATCGCCCGGATTCCCCAGGGGTGCGCATGCACGCTCGCAGCGACATCTGCGAGGCGGTCTTCCCAATAACAGTCGGTCTGTTGGAAATGCTGGGGGAGAAGAAACATGCCTTCACCCCAAAGGATGCGCTCGGGATGGCTCATGGGATTCCCCTCGCTCGGTAAAAGTCGTTCATTATAGCAGCTCGATGGCCAAGCCATGCCTCAGAGAATGCATTTCTCCTTTGATAGAGGGACGTTGGCGCGTCGCCCCGGATCATGGATTCGCCAAGCTCTGGCGCGGTGTTCAGGCCCGGGCCGCTTTGCGGAGGGAGTGCCCTGCCCGCCTGTGGTTCAAGGAAGGTCCTCGGGCACCGGCGGCCGGGCCGCTTCCTCCTCCTTGATCTTGGCGAAAATGGCCTCGATCTTGTTGCCCTGTTCCAGGGTGCTGTCTGGGAAGAACTGCAGTTCCGGCACCCGGCGCATCTTCAGGTGCTTGGCCAGGTGGCTGCGCAGGAAGCCGGAGGCCCGGCCCAGGGCCTTGCGCGAGCGGTCCACCTGTTGCTCGTCGCCCAGGACGGTGTAGTAGACCCGGGCGATGCTCCGGTCTCCGGTGAGGCGCACGGCGGTGAGGGTGAGGAAGCCCAGTTCGGGATCCCTCAGCTCCCGCTGGATGAGCGTGGACAGCATGAAGTGGACTTGATCTTCCAGTTGTTCGGGGCGCAGCATGAGTCAATTCCTATGTCAGCAGATCAGTGTAACCGGGCCTTCGTGAGAGGATGGCCGAGGAAAAGGGGATCAGGCCGTGGACGAGTGGTTCAAGGATTGGTTCGACAAGGACTACGCAACCATCTACCAGCACCGGGACGGGCCGGAGGCCGCGGCGGCCGTGGCCATGGCCCTGACCCTGGCCCCCGGGCTGGGCTCCGGGCCGGTGCTGGACCTGGGCTGCGGCAGCGGGCGCCACCTGGCCGCGCTGCGCGCGCGCAATCCGCTCGCCTTCGGGCTGGACCTGTCCCGGGACTTGCTGGCCCTGGCGCCCGGGGACCTGCGGCCCTGGCTGCTGCGTGGGGACATGCGCCGGCTGCCGCTGAAGGCGGGGTCGCTGGCGGGGATCTGCATGTGGTTCACCCCCTTCGGCTATTTTCCCGACCCGGAGAACCGGGACCTGCTGCGCCGGCTGAGGGACCTGCTCCGCCCCGGGGGCGTGCTGCTGCTGGACTACCTGAACGCCCCCTACGTGCGCGCCCACCTGGTGCCCGAGGACGTGGCCCTGCACGGGACCATCCGGGTCCACAGCCGCAGGACCCTGGAGGGCGACCGGCTGGTGAAGCGGATGACCCTCACCCACCTGTCCTTAGACCCCGAAGGACGCATGCGTCCTTCGGGGGACACCGGCCGCACCCGCGAGGCCCTGGAGTCCCTGCGGCTCTACGAGCCCGCGGAACTGCGCGCCCTGGCCAGGGAATGCGGCCTGGAGACCCGGCGGGAAGCCGGGGATTACCAGGGCGCCCCCTTTGACCAGGCGCGTTCCGAGCGGTGGATCGGGTTCCTGACGCGTTAAGATGAGATCATGCCCACAGGGAGGAACTCATGAGCTTCAGGACCCTTCGTGATATCGATGTCAAGGGGCACCGGGTGTTCCTGCGCGCGGACCTCAACGTTCCCATCCAGGCCGGGACCATCACCGACACCACGCGCATCCGCGAGACCCTCCCCACCCTCCACCACCTGCTGGACGGCGGCGCCTCGGTGGTGCTCTGCTCGCACCTGGGGCGGCCCAAGGGGACCGGCTTCGAGGCGGAGTTCAGCCTGGCCCCGGTGGCGGAGTGGCTGAAGGCCCAGGGCCTGGACCTGAAGCTGGCCAGCGGCCTCGTGGGTCCGGCCGTGGAGGCCGAGGCCGCCGCCCTGAGGCCCGGCCAGGTGCTGCTGCTGGAGAACATCCGGTTCGACAAGGGGGAGACCAAGAATGATCCGGCGTTCGCCAAGGCCCTGGCCCGCCTGGCCGACACCTATGTGGACGACGCCTTCGGCTCGGCCCACCGCGCCCACGCCTCGGTGAGCGGCATGGTGGCGGATTTCCCCCCGGGCCGCGCGGTGGCGGGCTTCCTGATGGAGAAGGAGCTGACCGCCCTGGGCCGGATCATGGACCACCCCGCTCGGCCGCTGCTGGCCATCATGGGCGGCTCCAAGGTCTCGGACAAGATCGGCATCATCCGCCACTTCTTCGGCAAGGCCGACGCCATCCTCATCGGCGGCGCCATGACCTTCACCTTCCTCAAGGCCATGGGCGTGCCCATCGGCAACAGCCGCTGCGAGGAGGACAAGCTGGAGCTGGCCAACGAGCTGCGTGGCGAGGCCGCGGCGGCCGGCACCCGCCTGCTGCTGCCCCTGGACCACCTGGTGGCGGCGGCGGTGGACGCCGACGCCGAGTGCGACATCACCCAGGACCAGGCCGTGCCCGACGGCAAGATGGGCCTGGACATCGGCCCCGAGACCGTGGCCGCCTACACCGAGGAGATCCGCAAGGCGAAGACCATCCTCTGGAACGGGCCCATGGGCGTGTTCGAGCTGGAGCCCTTCGCCAGCGGCACCCTCACCCTGGCCGAAGAGATGGCCGACGCCGCCGACCACGGCGCCTTCGTGCTGGTGGGCGGAGGCGACAGCGTCACCGCCGCGGCCAAGGCCGGAGTCACCCAGCGCCTGGGCCACATCTCCACCGGTGGCGGCGCCAGCCTGGAATTCCTCAGCGGCATGGAACTCCCCGGAGTCGCCGCTTTGCAAACCACATAGGAGCCCCCCATGAAGATGGTCGTCGCCAACTGGAAAATGAACCACCTGCGGCGGGACGCCCTGGCCTTCTGCCAGGCGTTCCGGGCCGGGTACCGCCCGGTGCCCGGCGTGGTGGCGGCCATCGCCCCGCCCTTCACCCTGCTGGCCGAAGTGGCCCGGGAGCTGGCCGGCCTGGCACCGGTCTACGGGCAGAACGCCCACGCCGAGCCCAAGGGCGCCTACACCGGCGAGGTCTCCATGGCCCAGCTCCAGGATGCCGGCTGCGCCGGCGTGCTCCTGGGCCACAGCGAGCGCCGCCAGTACTTCGGGGAGACCGAGGAGACCCTGGTGCCCAAGCTGCGCGCCGCCCAGGCCCAGGGCCTGCTGCCCATGCTCTGCGTCGGCGAAACCCTGGCCCAGCGGGACGGCGGCGCCACCCTGGACGTGCTCCGGCGCCAGCTTGCGGTCCTGTCCCAGGTGTCGCCGGGCGCCCTGGCGCTGGCCTACGAGCCGGTGTGGGCCATCGGCACCGGCCGCCGGGCCGAGGCGAGCCAGATCGAGGAAGTGCACGGCTTCATCCGCATGCAGTTGGTCAGCCTCCTGGGCGCCGCGGGCAGGGACGTGCCGATCCTGTACGGCGGCAGCGTCACCCCGGACAACTTCGGGGAGATCCTGGGCATTGCGGAAGTGGCCGGCGGCCTGGTGGGCGGGGCCAGCCTGGAGGCGGGCAAGTTCCTGAAGCTGGTGGGCCAGGCCCAGGGCTGAATCATAGCCCTTCGTTGAACGGACCATCCAAGGGGGCATTGCCGGACCCATTGATAACCTTGTGGTGCATGGAGTCGGTGGCCTCGGTGACTTCCTGAGCATGATGGGAAACGTGGAGAGGGATGAACGGGGCTCGGTGATGATGATGACCCTGGCCTGGTCCGCGGCGGCCTGATCCGCCCCTTCCCCTTCGGCGGCGATGAGGTGCGCATGCGCCTGTCCCTATCGAACGGAGACCCACTTCGCGACAAGGGAGTGGCGGCCACCATTAGGAAGTTCTCCAAAACAATCCTAAGGCCGTTTGGCCCGCACCTAAAAAAGCTGCCGCCCCGGGTTACCGAGACGCCAGCCCATTTTCAGCCCTAGAGGTGCCCACCGGGGCACCGGGTCTATCGTGAGGATCTTGCGGGCATGAGGGTGATGAGGACTCCGGGGAGCACCGTTTGGAACATGCTGGCCGTGCTCTTGTTGGGTTCGGCCGTAAGGCGGCCATACAACATGCCGGTGGGGACTCTGGTCGTGGACAGGGTGACCGCAGGACGATCGTATATAAGCTCCCCCAAATTAGAATTAGTGAGAGACTCAAGGATTGTGAACTGGCCGTGGGCGAGGACGTCGGGTTTCTCGGCTTCCACGCAGAACCCGACGCCAGGGCCTATGCTGAGACTTCCCGGCATATCCTTCATACTCTTAACTTGCATCGCGCTGTCATCCATCCAGGACACCTGGATGCCTTGGAATTTGTTTTGCGGGCCTCCACTGGGGACTTTGATCACCTTCAGGGTGATTGCCGTGCTGGAATTATTGATGAAGTAAGTCTTGTCCTCTGCGACAACCGGTATGGCCGCCGCACAGAGCAGTAGTGCGAGTGCCGTATTCATCCGCATGGATTCTCCTTTTAGTTTGCAGGCTCGTATTTGTCCGGTGCGCCCGGCGGGCGCCAAACCTGCACACCTGCCTGCGAGGTCGCCAGGTTGGTTTGAAACGCCAAGATTGAGGGGGAACTCCAGTCACCCGGAAGGGTGAAAGCAATATGAGTTAATTATTTTCCCAGGCAACGGTTCGGCCAACAAATTTTTCAGTGCTGGGCGTGGCGATGGTCCTGAACGAGTTGCGGGATTCGTTCAGCGGAAACGTGAAGCTATCTTTCAGTCCCGCGAATGAGGTGGACCAGGGAAGCGAATGCCGAGACCAGTCCCTCCCCGCCGATCCGGTTCGGCGCTTCGGTCCAGGCGTCCATCTGCGGCAGCGGGGCGATGGCCGCCAGCCGCCGCCGTTCATCCTCGTCCTGGATCTGGCGCAGATGGCTCTTCTCCAGGCCGCCGCCTTCGATGAACTCCAGCACTTCCCGCAGCTTGTCCTTGTCGAACCACAGGCCGTGGTCCTTGCAGACATCCAGCACGACGCCGGAGATGTGGCCGTAGTTGGTACGGTTCATCAGCTTGTGGCACTGGGGACAGGGGCGGTAGTGCACCTCCGACAGGCTCACGGCCACCTTGGGGCTCTCGCCGGGCAGCGCCCCCAGCACCTCGCCCCGCTCCGCCTTGTCGGCGGCGATCTGCTCGAAGTTATGCTGGCCCACCCAGACCCCGCCGCAGCCATGGCACTGGTCCAGGCTCACGCCGCCCACGGAGGTGGACACCAGGGGCGTGTGGCAGCCCGGGCAGGCCAGGGCGCTGGCCCCCGCCTCGGCCCGCTGGATGGCGGCCCCGCAGCGCGGACAGTGGCTGGCGTGGATCCCCACCATGCCGAAGCACTTGGGACAAGCCAGGGTCGCAAGCTGGCTCCCGCAGAAAGGACACTTGACGTCGTCCTCCCCCACCGAAGCCCCGCAGGATTGGCAGTGCAGTGTCTTGGCGTCCATGGTCCCGTATCTTACCGCTAAGATGAAAAGCGGAGGCAGGCATGCTCATCCTGATGGAGCAGACCGCCACCTTGGAGCAGATCCAGGCGGTGATGGCAGTACTCGAAGGGGCGGGGATCCGCGCCTATGTCCAGGAATCGCCCGTCTCCACCAGCATCCTGGCCCCCCACGCCTCCCAGGCCCTCAAGGCCGACCGCATCGAGCCCATGGGCGGGGTTGCCCGGGTGGTGCCCATCACCTCGCCGTTCAAGCTGGCCTCGGCGGACGGGGCGCCGGGGCGGACCGTGGTGGAGGTGCGGGGAGTGGCGGTGGGGGGCCGGGAACTGGCGGTCATGGCCGGACCCTGCGGGGTGGAGAGCCGGGAGCAGCTGTTCACCGTGGCCCGCTACGTGGCCGAGAGCGGCGTCAAGCTGCTGCGGGCCGGGGCCTTCAAGCCCCGCACCAGCCCCTATGCCTTCCAGGGCATGGGCACCGAGGCGCTCAGCCTGCTGGAGGCGGTGCGCCGGGAGTTCGATCTGGGCATCGTCACCGAAGCCACCGAGGTGGAGACCTTCGACGAGGTGGAGCGCACCGCCGACCTGATCCAGCTGGGCGCCCGCAACATGCAGAATTTCGCCCTGCTCAAGCGAGCCGGGCGCTCCGAGAAGCCGGTGCTGCTCAAGCGGGGCCCCGCGGCCACCCTGGAGGAATGGCTGTTCGCGGCCGAATACGTCCTCTCCGAGGGCAACCGCAACGTCATCCTGTGCGAGCGCGGCATCCGCACCTGGAGCCAGCACGCGCGCAACACCCTGGACGTGAGCGTGATCCCCGCCGCCAAGCTGCTCACCCACCTGCCGGTGATCGCCGACCCCAGCCACGCCACCGGCCGGCGGGACCTGGTCATCCCCGCCGCCCGGGCCGCCGTGGCCGCCGGCGCCGACGGCCTGATCGTGGAGACCCACTGCAAGCCGGACCAGGCCCTCAGCGACGGCCCCCAGGCCCTGCTGCCCTCGGACTTCTTCCAGATGCTGGACCAGGTGCACCGGATCCGGGCGGTCCTGGTGGAGGCCGGCCCGGGGGTTTTCTAGAAGGTGCTGAATTCTTTTCGGCGGCCGGGAACCAGGAATAAATTAACCACATATATTATGAATCCATCCCCCTACCGGATGGCACGCTCTGGCGCGACAACCCCAAAGTGCTTCCTTGGGAGAGTTATACATGCATCCTGCCCTTCGCCTGACCTCCGCCAGCCTGCTCCATGCCCTCATGCTCGCCTCGGGCGCCAGCCTGATCGGTTCCGAAGTTTATTTCACCAATGATGCGGAAACCACCGTCCTGATCGCCCAGCCGTGGCAGCAGCCCAGGTCTCCCATCGGCAGGCGGTGCGTCCGGGCGGGCATCCAGTCCCCCCGGTCGGCAGGCCAGGGCGACCACCAGTTTCATGCCCATGAACCAGGGCGACGCCCTGGAAGTGAAACCCAACGCCGTCGTCCGGATCCTGGTGCCCCCCTCTCGGCCGGTGCATTTCCTGGAAGTCACCTCGACCACCAATGGCAGCAAGGTCCGATGCGCCCTGAGCGCCAACGCCGGCGGCGCCAGGATGGACCTGATCGGTGCCCAGGACCAGGCCACCCTCACCCGAGGGAAAGACGGCTACCAGTTCACCTGGGTGGAAGATGATGAAGATTTCGTGCTCGGGCCGGCGCCAGTCCGCTCGCCGCGCGAGAGCCTCCGTGACCTGGCGGCGGCCAGGAAACCTCTCGTCGGCGTCCCGGCGCCCAGCGCCGTGGTCCCGGCCGCGCCCAGGGCCCTCCGTTCTCCGGCCCCCTTCCCCGCCCTGCGCGGCCAGGACTCCGATACCCTGCGCGCCCGCGCCCGGGCCCGGCGGTCCGGCCAGTGGAGCCCGGCCCTGGAGACCATCGCCGGACCCCGGGTGGAGCGCGATCGGGAGGAGACCAGGCCCGCCGCCGCGCCGACCACAGAACAGAAGAAACACAACGAGGGCCTGATGGCTGTCTTCATGCTCCAGTAGAAGACCGTCACGGCCTGATCAGCACCCCCACCTCGGCCTGGGCGGAAACGCCCTGGCCGGTGACCCCCCGGATCACCACCTTCCCCCAGCCCGCCTGGGAGAACGCGCCCTGGACCGCCCCCGGCCCCCCCGCCTCGACCCTGCCCTGGACCCGGACGCGCCGATCGCCGTCCGGGTCCAGGAAATCCGCCGTGTAGTGGAAGCTGCTCCAGTCGTCCGCGGCGAAGGTCACCACGCAGGTCTCGCCCA
>Ga0302320_10024894_pt1 | contig 11660 bp, 10 predicted proteins | sample Bog_T0_3_FD_202130 | JGI IMG/M metagenome (GOLD analysis project Ga0302320, IMG submission 202130) | Peat permafrost microbial communities from Stordalen Mire near Abisko, Sweden - Bog_T0_3 | ecosystem: Environmental > Terrestrial > Soil > Wetlands > Peat | place: Sweden: Abisko, Stordalen Mire... | reverse complement strand
CTGAAAAACTCCGCAATCGCCGCGACCACGGTCTGCTGCTCGTCTTCCCGTATCTCCGGGAAGATGGGCAGGGCAAGCACTTCGCGGGCGGCACGTTCGGCTTCAGGGAAGTCTCCCTCTTTGTAGCCGAGAGACTTGAGAGCATCCTGCAGGTGCAGCGGGACCGGGTAATAAATCTCCGAGCCGATTTTGCGTTCGGCGAGGAAGGCGCGCAGTTCATCGCGGCGCGGGGTGCGGATCACGTACTGGTGCCAGACGTGTTTGCTGCCGGCGACCTCATGGGGCAGCACCACGCCGTGGCTGGGATAGGTGCTCGACTCAGCCAGCCCGGCAGCGGTGAAGAGATCGTGGTACTTTTCTGCCACGGCCCGGCGAGCCTGATTCCAGCCGTCGATGTACTTCAGCTTGACCGACAGAATCGCGCCCTGGAAGCCGTCCATGCGCGCGTTCCAGCCGATCTCGTCGTGGTAGTAGCGGCGGCGCATGCCATGCTGGCGCAGCATCTTTACGCGCTCGGCCAGGTCGTCCGAGTTGGTCGTCACCATGCCGGCGTCGCCGGCGGCGCTCAGGTTCTTGGTGGGGTAAAAGCTGAAAGCCGCGGTATCGCCCAAGCCGCCCGCTTTTACGCCGTTCCATTCGGCGCCATAGGCCTGGGCTGCGTCTTCGATCAGCTTCACGCCGTGGTTCTGGCCTAGAAGCGCAAAGGAATCCCATGCCGCAGTTTGCCCGTAGAGATGGACAGGGAGAACCGCACGAATCCGCGCGGCCTCCGGACCGGTCAGAATTGCCTCCACCGCCGCCGGGTCGAGGTTGAAGGTGGTGGGCTCAATATCGGCCAGGACTGGAGTCGCGCCGGCGCGCAGGATGGCGCTGACCGAGGCAAAGAAGCTGAAGGGCGTGGTCACAACGGCGTCGCCGGGACCGATTCCGGCGGCGGCAAGCGCCAGCCAAAGAGCGTCGGTTCCAGACGAGCAGCCCAGCGCGTGGGCCACGCCAAGTTGGCTGGCGGCCGCCTTTTCAAAGGCCGCTACCGGCTCACCGAGGATGAATTGCTGGGCTTCCAGCACATGTCCAACCGCATCCAATAATTCCTGATGGAGCGGCTGGTACTGGCGTTTGAGGTCCAGCATGGGCACCGGCTGCGTAGCTGTGGCGGAGCTGCGTGGTGAAGCGAGGGGCGGAGGGTTGAGGGCGTCTTGCACGTGACCATTTTATCGCTGAGGCCGGTTTTTGGGTTGTTAGGTTGTTCACAGGAGTCAAACGTCTAAAGATTGGAAGCGCCGAATCGCTTTGAAGGGAGTTTACAATCCGGTACAGTTGAAATGGCTTACGAGTGGCTATAATGTTGTCACATTCCGGGATTGGACGGCTTCGGGGCTTCCGGCGCCGTGCCCGGTGATTTGTATTTTCACTCACATGCAGTTTGTTGCATCCAAACCAAGAGCAAGAGAGCAGGAGATCGGCACATGGAAAACAAGCCGGCACAAAACATTCAGGACACGTTCCTGAATACAGTTCGCAAAGACAAGACTCCGATCACGATTTATCTTGTCAGCGGAGTCAAGCTGACCGGAAAAATCCGGTCGTTTGACAAGTATTCGGTGCTGCTGGAGAACAACAGCCAGGAGCAGTTGATCTTCAAGCACGCCATTTCGACCGTGGTGAGCAACCGGAGCGTGTTGCATTCCGAGCATCGTCCGAGCGCTGTGCCAACGGGGATTGGTCTCGGGCCTTCGGTGGTTCCGGCTGCGCCGCCGGCGAGTGCGGAGACGCGATAGCACGCGCGGAGCGGTCTCGTTTGTCAGGGGTACAGAGTGGCTTGCCGTCCCCGGCGGCAGGCGCTGGCGGCGGGGATCAATCGTCTGAACGGGCGGTCCTGGTGGGCGTGGACCTTGGGGTCCGCGCGCGCGCCAACCGCGCGGGGCAGGCCGCTGCGCGGCTGGCGGCCTCTTCCATTTCCGAAGGTCTGGAGCCCGGCGGGGACGCGCCTTCATCCGGCCCTGAAAATTTCCCTCGCACGCCCGGCCCTTCGATCCAGGCAAGCGCCTCGACGGCCCTCGATGCGGACGAGTCGATGGCCGAGTTTCGCGAGCTGGTGCTGAGCGCCGGCGGCCAGGTGGCTGCCGAGATCATGCAGCGCCGCGCGCGTCCCGACCCGGCCACGCTGATCGGCGCCGGCAAGGTGGAAGAGATTGCCGGAGTGGCTGCATCCACCAACGCCGACCTGGTTCTGTTTGACCACGACCTTTCGCCCACGCAGCTGCGCAATCTTGAGGCCGCGCTGCCCTGCCGCGTGCTGGACCGCACGCAGTTGATTCTGGACATTTTTGCCCGGCACGCCCGGACGCGCGAGGGGCAGTTGCAGGTGGAACTGGCGCAGCTTGAGTACATGCTGCCGCGGCTCACCGGCAAGGGCAAAGCCATGTCGCAGCTGGGCGGCGGCATCGGCACGCGCGGACCGGGCGAAACCAAGCTGGAGACCGACCGGCGGCGCATTCAGGCACGGATCGATCACCTCAAGGGCGAACTGGAATCGGTGCGCAGCGTGCGCAAGCAGCAGCGCCAGCGGCGCGAGGCCGTGCCTGTGCCGACGGTGGCCCTGGTGGGCTATACCAACGCCGGCAAGAGCACGCTGTTCAACCGGCTCACCGGCGCGCAGGTGCTGCAATCGCCGCGCATGTTTGCCACGCTTGACCCGAAGTTGCGCGCCATTGAGCTGCCCAGCAAGCGCAAGATTCTGCTTTCCGACACGGTTGGATTCATCCGCAACCTGCCGCACACGCTGGTCACCAGCTTCCGGGCCACGCTGGAAGAAGTGGCGCAGGCCGAGGTGCTGCTGCACATCCGCGATGCCGCTTCAACCTATGGCGAGGAGCAGAAGGCGCAGGTGGAGAAGGTCCTGGGCGAACTGGATTCGCTGGCCAAGCCGCGCATCGAGGTGCTGAACAAGATTGACCTGCTTGACGCGCACGAGCGCGAAGGCTTGCAGGAGAAGCAGGCCTTGCTGGAGCGCCACGGCGCAGTCGGCGAAGTCTCCGTTTCGGCCCGGACGGGTGAGGGGACGGACGCGCTGCTCAAGGCCATCGATGCGGCATTGCATTCCGATCCGCTGGTCGAGGCGGAGCTGCGCGTTCCGCAGCACGAGGGCGCGGCGCTGGCGGCGATTGAAGGCGGGATGATTGTGCACAGCAGGGAATACGAGGGCAACCTGGTGCGCCTCAAGGTAAGCGGGCCTGCTTCGCTGATAGGCCGTTTGCGGAAGTTCAGGGTGCGCAGAGACTCGGAACTCACTTCATAGATACTCGAGGAGACTCCATGAATCCCACCGACGGCGGTAGTCTCCCGTCCATCACCACGCTCTCCAGCCGCGAGGTTTATCGTAACCACTGGATGCGGTTGCGCGAAGACCGGATCCTCCGCTCCAATGGCGAACCGGGCATCTATGGCGTGGTTGAGAAGGACGACGCGGCCATTATTCTCCCCATCGATCACGACCGCGTCTGGCTGGTGGAACAGTTTCGCTACACCATTCAGGAGCGCGTGCTGGAGTTGCCCCAGGGAGGCTGGGAGATGGAAGTTGAGCACCCTGAGGAACTGGCCCGCGGCGAACTGCGCGAAGAGATCGGGATGGAAGCAGCCGAGATGACGCACCTCGGCACGCTGTGGATCGCCTACGGCTTCGCGCGGCAAAGGCAGCACGTCTTTCTGGCTACCGGGCTGACGGCGACGGAGAAAGATCCTGATCCGGAGGAGCACGACCTGGCGGTGCGGCCGGTGCCGGTGGAGGAGTTTGAAGAGATGATGCGGAGCGGGGTTATCCGCGACAACTGCACGTTGTCGGCGTGGGGACTTTACCTGTTGTGGAAGGCGCGGCAGGGGTGACCCCGCCGCGCGCTTGAGCGGCTATTCGGGGTGGAATTCCTTGACGGAGCGGACCCCGATCAGGACGAAGAGGACCAGTAGAGCGAGCTGAGTCCCTCCAAACGCCGGCGACGACATGGTGGGCGCAACGGCTTTGAGCGCGGGGACCTTGGCGAAGCCCTGCGCGACCAGAACAAAGAAATTGAAGTAGTAGGCGACCAGGGCGGAGACGACATACGTCGCGCGCCAGGGGCCTTCCAGCTTCTTCACATAGAGGGCGACGATGGCCACCAGCAGCACAAGGATGGACAGGACTCCAAGAATGATTCCCGGAGTAACGCCGTTGAACGGAAACAGAAATGCGGTCACGCTCGTCGCCAGTGTGGCTACGAGGAAAGTTGCGGTTAAAATGCTGAGCCGACGCGAGGTGAACAGGCCAAAGACAACGAAGAGCCCGGCACCAATGCCGATAAAGCTCAGGAAGACATGCAGATAGGTGAGTTGGACCAAAGCGGTTCCAGAAATCATCGATATTTCCTTTCGTGGACCTGGGATCTGTTACTGCGTACGCTGTGAGCGCGCGAAACGAAAGAAGCGCGCGGTGCACCCGCGAAGGGCTTGAACCTGCCGATTCTGCGGCTGCCGTGAGCAGGGCGCCACCTTCGGCATCCGGCTCACGCACAACTTTCAACGCGGCAAGATTACCATAGTACGCAAGATAACTGAGTACCAATTTATACAAAAAACAAGAATCGGCTTCTGCGCGCTCACCGGTTCGGGGGACTTTGGAATTCAGGAAGCGGTGTCGGGAAAGTGCTCCGCCAGTTGCTTCACGATGAGCAGATTTCCCACCGCAATGCGCACGAACTTCGGCGCAGAATTGGCGTCTTACCCGCGCTCCTCGATGGGAACGTACGGCGAGGGGTATTCGGGCCCGATGTATTCGGCGCGCGGGCGGATGAGCCGGTTGTCGTCCAACTGCTCAATCACGTGCGCGGCCCAGCCGGCGATGCGGCTGATGGCGAAGATCGGCGTATAGAGATCGATGTCGATGCCCAGCGTGGCGTAGGTCGAGGCGGAGTAGAAATCGACATTGGCGTTCAGCTTCTTCTCGCCCTTGACGTAAAGCTCGATGGCGCGCGAGTAGTTGAACCACTTGGGCTGGCCGGCATCGATGCCAAGCTGCTCGCTCATCTTGCGCAGGTGCGTGGCGCGGGGGTCTTCAGTCTTGTAAACGCGATGGCCGAAGCCGGAGATCTTCTGCTTGGCGGCCAGCATGTTCTTCACGAAATCCACCGGGTCGACGCCGGCCTTGTCGATCTCGTACAGCAGGCGCATGACGGCTTCATTGGCTCCGCCGTGCAGCGGGCCCTTGAGCGCGCCGATAGCGCCGGTGACCGCCGAATGAATGTCGGAGAGCGTGGCGGCGATGACGCGCGCGGCAAAGGTGGAGGCGTTCAGCTCGTGGTCGGCATGGAGGATGAGGGCGACATCGAGGGTGCGCGTGGCTGTTTCAGAGGGCAGTTCGCCGGTCAGCATCCACAGAAAGTTGCCGGCGTGGGAGAGCGAGCGGTCCGGCGCCACCACTTCCTTGCCTTTGCGGATGCGGTCGTAGATGGCCACGATCATGGCGACCTGCGCGGTCAGGTTGTAAGCCTTGCGTACGTTGGCGTCGTGCGAGTTGTCCTTTTCGTCGGCGTCATAAAAGCTGAGCGCGGAGACCGCGGTGCGCAGTACTTCCATGGGTGTGGCCGTGGTAGGGAAGGAGCGCAGGAGGTCGACGATCCGCTGGTCAATGTTGCGGGCCAGCGCCAACTGCGCCGTGAACTCACGCAGCTTGAGCTGGTTGGGCAGAATGCCGTTCCACAGCAGGTAGGTGGTTTCCTCAAAGGTGGAGTGTACGGCCAGCTCATGAATGTCGATGCCGCGATAGGCGAGCACGCCGGCATCTCCGTCAATCCAGCAAATCCCGGAGATTGCAGCAACAATTCCTTCCAGACCCTTCCCAGCGACAGCGGTCGACATAGCTTTTGGATCTCCCCTTTTTGAACGATTCTTCTTCTGTTTGCGGCAAACGTCAGGAAGGATGTCCCAGCGACGAAGGCCGCCGCTCAGGTTCCTCGATGGTTGAAAAAGGGAGCCTGCGCGGAAAATGCAGCAAAAGATGTTTATAACGGAACGATTCCATGGTTGTCACGGAGGGTGGAGCAACTGGTGTGAGCCAGCGCACAATTGGCCTTGTCTACCAGACGTTTCAGCCAGCAAAGGAGACTCCAGTTGCCGAACGGCCTGTATGCTTTCTATATTCTTGACATTCCCCCGGCGCCGCGTCCTGCGGCGCCGCGGGAATTGGACAGGCGAAGCTGGATCTGCAGCGGAAATGGGAAGATTCCAGTTTAGGAACTCTTCCGGACGGCGTCTAATGTGAGAGAACGCCGCCATCACCCGGGCCCGAGGCTTCACGCCAAGGCCGATGAAGAGCGGTTTGCTGCATGAACCGCCAGTCAGAGGAAAGGCAAACCCATGAGTGAAGAATTCGAAAATGCACCCCGAACCTATTCCGGCGCGCTGCTGGCGGTGATCGCCGCTGCGCTGATCTGCGCGCTGGGCGGGCTGATCTGGAGTTATGTGCTCAGCGGTCGCGTGGCCACCCAGAAGACGGAGCTCGACGAGGCCACGCAGCAGAACAAGCAACTGGCCGCGCGGCTGCGCGAAACCGATGCCCGCCTCAACGTGGCCACCGAGGAGCTGGGCAAGTCGCTCGGCTTGACCCAGAAGCAGATGGACACCCGCGCCCAGGAGATTATCCGCCGCGAGCAGGCCGTTGAGGCCAATACCCAGCAACTGGCCACCCAGCAGAAGCAGACCGCGCAGCAGGTGAGCGCCGTTTCCAGCGCCGTCAGTGACGTGAAGACCGATGTGGGCGGCGTGAAGACCGATGTGGCCAAGACGCAGAGCGACCTGGCCAGCGCCGTGGCCCAGTTGACCTCAATGAAGGGCGACGTGAGCGACCACAGCAGCCTGATCGCGCGAAATCACGATGAGCTGGAAGTGCTGAAGCACAAGGGCGATCGCAACTTCTACGAGTTCACCCTGGTCAAAGGCCAGAGAAAACCCGTGGGCACCGTCAGCCTTGAACTGAAGAAGGCCGACCCCAAGAAAAACACCTTCAGCCTGGATGTGATTTCAGACGACAAGACTGTCCCGAAGAACAACAAGGGATTGTACGAGCCGCTCCAGTTTTACAGTGGCAAAGAACCGATGCTGTTTGAGATCGTGGTGAATTCGGTAAGCGCCAAGAACACGGTCAAGGGGTATCTCTCGGCGCCGAAGAGCGCGCCGGTTCCGCCTACAGGTCAGTAACGGCTACTGGTCCGTAACGGCATTGTGGGGCGCGAGCACCAGGTTCGGCTGGTAGCGTATGCCGAAAGTGAAGCTGAGGTCCTTGCGCGCGTCCCACTGCTGCTTGCTCATGCGGAACGATGACACCACCGTGCCCTCCACGGTCTGTCCCGGATCGATGGTGGTATCCAGAGACAGCGCCTTGCCGTGTGGGATGGTCAAGTTCGGATAAGCGATGAAGACCCGCTCGAAATCACCGGCCGTGGCGGCATAGCTTGAGTGAATGCCGTCGGCGATGGTGGCGTTGGTCATCACGTTGTGCAGGAAGACGGGCTGCTTGCTCTGGTTGCGCAGCCTGACCTGGGCAAACACCAGCACCTGGTCGAAGCTCTGTTTTTCCATGGCCGCACCGCTGGCATCAAAGCCGGAACTCTCCGGGTGATGCGGGTGGGCCCATACCTGAACAATCTCTCCGGTCACCGCAGGCGGTTTCTGCCCGGCGATCACATAGCCTGCAATCGCCATGCTGACCAGCACGGCCGCGAACACGCTGGTCCAGATCAGGTGGCTGGAACCCTTGGCGTAGTCCTCGCCGCGGGCGGCATCGTCGAGTTCGGGGGAATCTTGCTGGAGTAGACTCATCGCGCCCTTATCTTATTCCCAAACGAGCAGAACAGGCCATGAATTCGTGCGCCCCGCCGTGGGAAAGTGGGTACGGCTGCACTGAAAGTGGTGCGTTTTGGCAGCTGGAAGCGAGAATCAGGGTTCTGGGTCCAGCCCTCAAGCAGTCGGCTGGCGCCCGGAATTTGCACCAATCTACCGGTTTTGTTAAAAGCTGCCCATTTTGGCCAGTCAGCGTCTCTGGGAATTGGCTCACCCCAAGGTAGGGGCGCAGGTGACGTATATGGATGGCAAGCCTCTTCAGGTCCTCTGTAGGGCGAACAGTGGGGGTAAGCAGGGTAACCGGTAGGCCAGCCTCCTGCACGACGATGCGCAGCGGTTCCCTCAGGTCGGTATCGTTGGTAACAATCACTGCGTGTTCGAATGCGCCCGTGAAAGCATCTCTAACCAGATGGGTCCCGAGATTCACGTCTGAGCCCTTTTCTTCAGTTTTGATAACCCGTGCGAAGACTGGCACTGGATTTGGAATTGTGCCGGGAGGCCGGAACTCAATTGGTTGAGCCAGGAACATCCATTTATTTGTGACTTGGAAATTGCCCAGGTGAATCTGCAGATGAGGCAGGGTCTTTAGCGCCTCCAAGTAGATATTCTGATCTCTTGCAGAGTCTGGATTGGGGCGGCCTGAGACGCGCGCTGTGTAGTAATTTATCGCAACGATATTGCATATCCTGGGAAGAGATGCTTGGCAAAGCGCTTGCAAGTTCAGCCATTTGTGCCGAGAGTTCTTGAGGGCTCGATAATACAGATTGAATCCGTCCACATAAACAACCGTTTTCATGTCCCGGATTCTACGGCATTTTCCGAAATAGTTTGTTCCTCGCCAGCGCGTACAGGGCCGCCGCTTCTCCCACCCAGGCGACCAGAACCCGTCGCCTGGGGCCGGGTCTTGGGGTCGCGTCGGCTTGAGAGCCTTGCCTTCGGTCTACATCATTTGGGAAAACGCTATAAATGCAAAAGGCCGCTGCATTTTCATGCAGCGGCCTCTGGGCCTACGGCACGCCGTAGGTAAGTTGATATAAATATCCCACTTAGGCCGAGTAATATCAAGAAAAAATGCGCTGGCCCAGACACCGAATGCAAGCTGATTATCCGCAGTCGAAGACTCCAAGAGCAATAACTTCATGGGGATGGAGAGACAGATGCTCCCATGATCGAGGGCCACGAGCAGCCCCAAAACGCCAGCGGCCAGGGTGCGAGCGCGCGGTAGCCGAAGTGCGAGCACGGAATCCAGGAAATCACAGACGCGGCCTGAGCGCCGCCAGAAAATCCTTCGCTCCCAGGCAGTTCAAAACGTCCTGCGGCCCCAGCCATGCGCGGCGCAGTTGTCGAATCCCGTAATCCATTTTCCCCAGGTTGCGGGCGTCGTGGGAGTCGGAGTTGATGACGATCCTGCATCCCAGTTCCTTCGCCAGGCGCAGATCGCGGTCGTTCAGGTCAAGCCGTTCGGGAGCGGCGTTGTGCTCCACGGCCACGCCCAGCTCGGCCGCGCGGCGCAGCACCGCGCCCAGGTCGAGCGCAAAGGGCTCGCGTCGCAACAGCAGCCGGCCAGTGGGGTGGCCCAAGATCCGGACGTAGGGATTTTCGATGGCCTTCAGCACGCGTGCCGTGGTTTCTTCACGGCTCTGATCAAAGCGAGTGTGGACGCTGGCGATGACCACATCCATTTCCGCGAGCACCTCGTCGTCCAGGTCAAGCGCACCGTCGGCCAGAATGTCCACTTCGATGCCGGTGAAGACGCGAATCCGGCCGCCCATCTGCTCATCGACCTCGCGAATGCGCTGCACATGCTCGAGGGCGCGCTCCTCGTCCAGGCCGTTGGTCATGGCCAGGTTTTTGGAGTGGTCGGTGATGGCGATGTACTCGAACCCGCAGGCCAGCGCCGCATCGGCCATCTCGCGAATCGAGTTGTGCCCGTCGGTGGCGTGGGTGTGCATGTGCACGTCGCCGCGAATGTCGGCTTTCTCAATCAGCCGGGGCAGCGCGTGGCGGGCCGCCGCCTCAATCTCGCCAAGGTTCTCGCGGATCTCCGGTGGCATCCAGTCCATGCCCAGCGCGGCGTAGATCTCTTCCTCGGTGGCCGCCGCCACAACGGACTCGTCGTCGAGCCGTGCCAGCGCCCACTCGCTGAGCGTGTATCCCATCTTGAGCGCCCGCTGCCGCAGCGAGACGTTGTGGGCCTTCGAGCCGGTGAAGTACTGCAGCGCCGCGCCGTAGCTGGCCGAGGGCAGCAGCCGCACATCCACCTGCAAGCCGTTGGAGAGATGAAAGCTGACCTTGTTTTCGCCTTTGGCGATCATGTCGTGAATGCCAGGATAGGCGGCCACATATTCAACCGCGGCAGCGGTATGCTCCGGCGCGCAGGCCGGCCCGGTCACCAGCAGATCCAGGTCGCCGTTGGTTTCACGGCCACGGCGCAGTGAGCCGGCCGGCGTTACGCGCTCTATTCCGTCAAATGCCATGAGATACGCCGAGATGCGCTGCGCGGCTTCCTCGGCCACGTCGATCCGGAACCGCCCGGCGCTGCGGCGATAATCGTCAATGCCCTTGCGCAGTTTTTCAATCTGCTTTTCGCCCATGCGCGGCAGGCCCACCAGGCGGCCGGCCTCGATGGCCTCGGCGAGCTGGTCAATGCCGGCGATTTTGGCCGCGTCCCACAGCAGCGCGACGGTCTTGGGGCCCATGCCGGGAAGTTTCAGCAGCTCCAGCAGGCCCGCGCCGTACTTGGCCAGCAGCTCGTCGCGCAAGGGCAGCGTGCCGGTGGCGGCAATGGCTTGCAGGTTGGCGGCCATGCCCTTGCCGATGCCGGGAATCTCCAGCAGCCGGGCAGTTTCGGCCGATGCTTCCACCAGGTCAACGGTGGTTTGTTCGGCAGCCTCGGCGGCGCGGCGGTAGCCGCGGATACGAAAGCTGTCGCCGCCGTCGATCTCCAGCAGGTCGGCGGTCTCGGCCAGCAAACGGGCCATGGTGGGGTTGTCCATCGGATAGGTCTCCGCAGACAGTATCGCAGGGGTCAGGGATCAGTGGTCAGGGGTCAGGGATTAGGGAACAGGGAACAGGGAACAGGGAACAGGGACTTGGGATTAGGCTGCGATTGCTGGCGGTGTTTTGAAATGGCTGGCATGCATGCCTGGCACACACAAGCCTGACAGGCTGCTTATGTCACCCCTATGTTCGCCGAGGAGAGAACATCTGCAGGGCGGGCACACGCATCGCGCACCACTTGCGGGTGGTCTTGCTTCACGCCCGGCAAATTCCGCCGTCAGGCTGCGCTGTGGGCTGCGGCGTCTCTGAAACGGACTACCGCATCCGCCTGTGGGCCCTTCTGGCCCTCGACGATGTCGAATTCCACGTCATCGCCTTCCTTCAGCGTTTTGTACCCATCCAGCTGAATCGACGAGTAATGGACGAATACATCCGGCCCGTCTTCACGTCCGATGAATCCGTAGCCCTTGGCGTTGTTAAACCACTTGACCTTCCCTTTGAACTGAGCCACAGGCTCCGCCTTCCTTTGTACGGCTTGGAGTTCAGGCGAGGCGAATTCTAGGGGAAACGCCCGCCCTCAAAAGATAAGACGCGTGAAGTCGACGAAAGGTTGAATCAGATTTTAACCAGGGGTCCCGCGAAATGGGACTGCGCCGGGATGTCAACCCCGGCCCAGTATGGAACTTGTTGAATCGAGACAATCCGGGCCTGTTAACACTACTGGGGCGGGCGGCGCCGGGAGCCGATTTTTTCGAGTTCAAGGAGCGACGAGCGACGGATACCGGGTGTCTCCT
>Ga0302320_10024892_pt1 | contig 11661 bp, 10 predicted proteins | sample Bog_T0_3_FD_202130 | JGI IMG/M metagenome (GOLD analysis project Ga0302320, IMG submission 202130) | Peat permafrost microbial communities from Stordalen Mire near Abisko, Sweden - Bog_T0_3 | ecosystem: Environmental > Terrestrial > Soil > Wetlands > Peat | place: Sweden: Abisko, Stordalen Mire... | reverse complement strand
GTTCGATCCCGATATCGTCTTCAGCTGGATGAGCCGCGCCACCGCGATGGCGCCAAAAAGTCCGCTGGGCCGCCACCGCTTCGTCAGGGTCGCCCGCTTGGGTGGCTATTACGACCTCAAATATTACCGCGATTGCGATTTCCTGGTGGGCGACACCGAAGCGATCGTCGATTATCTGACCCGTCAGGGCTGGCCGGCCGAGCGCGCCGTCTATCTGCCCAATTTCGTCGATTCGAAGCGCGGCACGGCCCTGTCCCGCGCCGAACTGCAGGTTCCTGCAGGGGTGCCCTTGCTGCTCGGGCTGGGACGGTTGCACCCCAACAAGGGCTATGACATCCTGATCGATGCCCTCGCGCAGCTGCCGGGCCCACATCTGCTGCTGGCCGGCGCCGGGCCCGAACGAAATGCCCTGCAACGCCGGGCGGCAGAGCGCGGAGTCGCCGCGCGGGTGCATTTCCTGGGCTGGCGCGACGATCTCGGCGCGCTGATGGCGAGCGCCGATCTGTTCGTCCATCCCGCCCGCCAGGAACCGCTCGGCAATGTCATTCTGGAGGCCTGGGCGCATGGCAGGCCGGTGGTGGCGAGCGCCGCCGATGGTCCCAGGAGTTTGATCGAGGACGGCGTCACCGGTCTGTTGGCGCCGATCGAACAGCCTTTGGCGCTGGCGAACCGGATTGCCGAGGCGCTCGCCGATCCGGCCGCCATGGACGGCATGGCTGCCGCCGGCCTGCACCGCTACCGGCGCGATTTCAGCAGGGAATCGGTGGTCGGACTTTATTGCGACTTCTTCCGGCGCATCGCGGGGACGGCCTAGGCCATGTGCGGTATCGCCGGCGCCATGCGTCGCGACGGCGGGCCGGTATCGGCCGCCTTGCTGCAGCTTATGTGCCAGGCGCAGGCGCATCGCGGCCCAGACGGCCAAGGCAGCTATTTCGGCCTCGATGTCGGGCTGGCCCATCAGCGCTTGGCGATCGTCGATCTTGTGACCGGCGACCAGCCTTTGTTCGGGCCGCTGCAGACCGTGCTGATCGCCAATGGCGAAATCTACAACAACCCGGAACTGCGCCGCGCGCTGGCCGATGTTCCCTTCAAGACGCAGTCGGACTGTGAACCGCCGCTGTTTCTCTATCAGCGTCATGGACTCGATTTCGTGATGCATCTGCGCGGCATGTACGCGCTGGCGCTGTTTGATGCGTCCCGGCGGCGCCTGATTCTGTGCCGGGATCCGTTCGGCATCAAGCCGCTCTATTATGCCGAGACAGCGGAAGCTTTCCTGTTCGCGTCCGAGCCGCAGGCGTTGCTCGCCAGCGGTCTGGTGCCGCGCCGGGAACTTGACCGCGGACGCGACGAACTGATCAATTTGCAATTTGGCTGCGGGCGGCAGACGATTTTCGCCGGCATCGAACGGGTGGCGCCAGGCGAAACCCTGGTGGTGGAAAGCGGCCGCATCGTTGCCCGCCACCAGCGCGACGCCTTGAGTCTTGCGCCGCCGCGGCATTATGACGAGCCCGACGCGCTGGCCGAACTGGACCGGCTGCTCACCGATTCGGTGCTGGTGCATCAGCGCGCCGACGTCCCCTATGGCATGTTTCTGTCGGGCGGCATCGACAGCGCCACCCTGCTGGCCCTGATGGCGCGCCTCAACAGCCGCCCGGTGATCGCCTTCACCGCCTGCTTTCCCGACAGCTTGGTCCCCGACGAAAGCGCTCTGGCCGCCCGACTGGCCGCCCAAATCGGCGCCACCCATGTCGAGGTGCCATTCTTCGAGAGCGATTTCTGGTCGATGCTGCCGTCGGTGGCCGCCGCCATGGACGACCCCGCCGCCGATTACGCCATTCTGCCCACCGCCAAACTGGCGCAAGTGGCGCGCCAATCGGTCAAGGTGGTGCTGTCCGGCGAAGGCGGCGACGAATTGTTCGCCGGCTATGGCCGCTATCGGGCGGCCGCGCGACCCTGGCCGTTCGGCCGGTCGATGCGGCGGCACGCTTTGCTCGCCGGTCTGGGTGTGCTGCGCGACGAACACCCCGATTGGCGCCGCGGCATGGGTGACGCCGAAGCCGCCGTCCGTGACCGAGGCCTGACCGCCTTGCAACAGGCACAGGCAGTCGATTGCCGTGACTGGCTGCCCAACGATCTGCTCGGCAAGCTGGACCGCTGCCTGATGCGCTCCGGTGTCGAAGGACGCGTGCCGATGCTCGATTTGGCTTTAGCCGATTTGGCCTTTCATCTGCCTGACGCCCTCAAGATCAGACGGGGGCGCGGCAAATATCTGCTGCGCCGTTGGCTGCAGGCCCACTTGGCCGATTCTCTCCCCTTCGCACGGAAGCGGGGCTTTACCGTCCCGGTGTCAGAATGGTTGGCGGCCAAGCCGCAGCTGGGAACGCTTCTGGCGGCGCAGCCGGCAATCAAGGCTTTATGCCGGCCGGGCGCGGTCGAAGCGCTGTTCACCAATCTCGACCGGCGCAAGGGTGCTGCCGCCTGGACCTTGCTGTTCTACGCACTGTGGCACCGATGCCATATCGAGGGCGGCTCGGTCGAAGGCGGCGTGTTCGAGTGTCTGGGGTAGGTGGATTTGGCGGAATTACATTCTTCAGGCGCTCGCTCGTGATGATTTCGCCCTTGCGAAATCGTTACGAGCGAGAGCACAAGAGAGCGCGAGAGAGAGTCTCTCGCTTGCCGTAAGGCGATCCACAGCTGAAGTAACAGACACCGCGGTTGTAAGTATTCGCCTGGCGGCGAAGCGAGAACCCGTTCTCGCGCTCTTGGTTGCGATCCAGGACATACTTTCGCAAGAGCGAATGTATGTCCTGGATCGCCTGGGAAGAGATCATTTTTTTGAACATTCTTGGCGCCGGAAGTCCGGATTTCTTACACTAGCTTTGTCCGCAGCACGTCCCGCAGAGCAATCCTGATCAATGCACTGCGGTCGATATCTGCGGATATTTGGTGGCGGTGCGTCGCGGCGTCCGATCGGAGACCACTTGAACAGAGTGTACGGTACCGTCGATATGGCGTGCCCAATAGGTCAGGAATTTTCGCAACTCGGGATAGTCGGGCGCCATGTCGTAATCCTGCCAGACCAGGCTTTGCAAATTGTCCGGATCATCGGCGCCTTGGAAAAAGATCTCGGCGGTGGTCAGCCGATAATCCTGAAGCCTTTGCCGCACTGCACTCATTTTACTCTCCCGCACCGTAAAGGACTGGCTGACGGAAGAGAAGCAAACGCCGTGCCAAATCGAGGGTGCGGTTCGCGGTCAGCATGGGCCGCCGCTGGAATGCGTCACTCCCGGGGGTCGGCCAGTGTGTCTGGCAGCCTGTCCGGAGCAAGCCCGGCACTGGCGAAACCGGCAGCGGAACCTGCCGCGCGGAAAGGACGCTAGGCAGGAAATTCCCTCAGCTTGACGAGCCATACCAATAGACGCAGACGAACAGGAAGATCCACACCACGTCGACGAAATGCCAGTACCAGGTGGCCGCCTCGAATCCGACATGCTGCTCCGGGGTGAAATCGCCGCGCAGCGAGCGGAACAGACAGACGGTGAGGAAAATGGCGCCGCACATCACATGAAAGCCGTGGAAACCGGTCGCCATGTAGAACACCGATGGATAGATGCCGTCCTTGAAGCCGAAGGTCGCTTCGCCATATTCATGCGCCTGCAGAAAAAGGAAGGCGACCCCCAGCAGAATCGTTACCAGCAACCCGAGAACCAGTTGCGTGCGCTTGCCATGTTTGAGCGCATGATGCGCCCAGGTCAAAGTGCCGCCCGAACTCAGCAGAATGCAGGTGTTGAGAAACGGAATGCCCCAGGCGTCCATCGTCTTGATGTTGGCCGGCGGCCACACTGTGACATCCGGACTGAACATCAGGCGGTTGTGGAAATAGGCCCAGAAAAAAGCGACGAAAAACATCACTTCCGAGGAAATGAACAGCCCCATGCCCATGCGCAGGCCGTTTCGAACCGACGGCGAATGGACCTTTTCGCGCTGGGCTTCATTGATGATGTCGCGCCACCACATGAAGGCCACCAGCAGCACGGCGGCGAAGCCGGCATAAAGGATCTCCTTGCCGCCGCCCTGCCACCAATGCACCGCACCGAAGGTGGTGACGAAGGCGGCGCCCGCCCCCAGCAGCGGCCAGGGACTTGGATGGACCAGGTGGAAGGGGTGAGATGGCGCGGAATGATGCGCTTTGCCGTCGGTCATGATGCTCCCTCGGACTTTTGCGCCGATTTGAAGAACGAATAGGACAAAGTGATGGCGGTGATGTCGCTGGTGTTCGGATCGCTGGCAATCGCCGGATCGATATAGAATTGCACCGGCATCTCGACTTTCTGGCCGGCCGCCAGGCGCTGCTCGGAAAAGCAGAAACACTGAATCTTGTCGACATAGATGCCGGCCTTGGCGGGCGTGACATTGAAGGCGGCGGTGCCGGTGATCGCGGTTCGTCCCTTGTTCTCGGCGGTGAAACTGGCCATCGTCGGCTCACCCAAACGCACCGTCACGGCGGTCTGGTTGGGCTGGAAGCGCCAGGGCAATCCCTTCATCACATTGCTGTCGAACCGCACCACCATGGTGCCGACGCTTGCCGCGCCGAGCGGCGCGGCGTCGACCACGCGCGGCGTGCCGCCAAGCCCGGTCACTTTGCAGAACAGGGTGTAAAGCGGCACGCTGGCGACCACCAGCGCGATCATCACCGCAAGGGCGGCGACGATCGCGGTAAGGGTGCGGGTTTTGCCGTCCAATTTGTGCTACTCCGCCGGATGAGGATGCGGGACGGGGCCGATTACCGGCTGGTCCTCGAAAGTGTGGAAAGGCGGCGGCGAGGATACTGTCCATTCCAGGGTGGTGGCGCCGACACCCCATTGATTGGCCGGCACCGTCTTTTTCTGGGTAAGGGTGTAGAGCACCACGAAAACGAAGAACAACGCACCGGCAAAACCGACATAGGCCCCGATCGAGGAGACGTAGTTCCAGCCGGCAAAGGCGTCGGGGTAATCGGGGATCCGGCGCGGCATGCCCTGCAGTCCGAGAAAATGCTGCGGGAAGAAGGTCAGATTGGCGCCGACGAACATGATCCAGAAATGCGTCTTGCCGAGCACTTCCGGGATCTCTTTGCCGGTCATCTTGCCGAACCAGTAATAGAATCCGGCGAAGATGCCGAACACCGCGCCCAGACTGAGCACATAGTGAAAATGGGCGATGACGTAATAGGTGTCGTGCAGGGAAACATCGACGCCAGCATTGGCCAGCACCACGCCGGTGACACCGCCCATGGTGAACAGGGCGATAAAACCGAGCGCCCACAGCATCGGCGTGGTGATCTCGATCGAACCGCCCCACATGGTGGCCAGCCAGCTGAACACCTTGATGCCGGTCGGCACCGCAATGACCATGGTGGCGGCGACAAAATAGGCGCGCGTGTTGACGCTGAGCCCGGTGGTGAACATGTGATGCGCCCACACGACGAAGCCGACCACGGCGATCGTCACCATCGCATAGGCCATGCCGATATAGCCGAACACCGGCTTTTTCGAGAAGGTCGAGACGATCTGGCTGATAATGCCGAAGGCCGGCAAAATCATGATGTAGACTTCGGGATGGCCGAAGAACCAGAACAGATGCTGATACAACATCGGATCGCCACCACCGGCCGGATCGAAGAAGGTGGTGCCGAAATTGCGGTCGGTCAGCAGCATGGTCAGCGCGCCGGCCAGTACCGGTATGGCCAGCAGCAGCAGCACGGTCGTCACCAGCATCGACCAGACGAACAGCGGCATGCGGTGCATGGTCATGCCCGGCGCCCGCATATTCAGGATGGTGGTGATGAAATTGATGGCGCCCAGGATCGAGGAAACGCCGGCCAGATGCAGGGCGAGTATGGCGTAATCGACCGACGGCCCGGGGTGACCGCTGGTCGATAGCGGCGGATAGAGCGTCCAGCCGGTGCCGGCGCCGGTGCCGGTGGCGGCCGACAGAACCAGCAGCGCGAAGGCCGGCACCAGCAGCCAGAAACTGATATTGTTCATGCGCGGAAATGCCATATCCGGCGCACCGATCATCAAGGGCACGAACCAATTGCCGAAACCGCCGATCAACGCCGGCATCACGGTGAAAAACACCATCACCAGGGCATGGGCGCTGACCACGACATTATAGAGCTGCCAATCGCCGCCGAAGGTGGTACCGCCGGGATGCGCCAGCTGCATGCGGATCAGCACCGAAGCGGCGCCGCCGATCAGGCCGGCGATGATCGAGAAGATGATATAGAGCGTGCCGATGTCCTTGTGATTGGTCGAGAACAGCCATCGCGCCACAAAGCCGGGATATCCGTGCTCGTCGGCATCGCTACGGGTGGCCGCGGTCATGGCTGATTATTCCTTTGCCGAATGGGCGTCGGCCAGCTGCGAACGGCTGGCAGACGAGGATTTCTGAGCATTCTGGGCAACCCAGCTGTCGAAGTCGGCCTGGGACACCGCCTCGACCTGGATCGGCATGAAGCCGTGCAGGACGCCGCACAGCTGCGAACACTGGCCATAATACATGCCGGGCCGCTCGACCTTGAACCAGGCCTCATTGAGGCGTCCCGGCAGCGCGTCGATTTTGACGCCGAAGGCGGGCACCGACCAGCTGTGAATGACGTCGTCGGCGGTGGTCTGGATGCGGACCACGGCGCCCACCGGCACCACCACATGCGCGTCGGCGGTGAGCAGGCGCGGCTGACCGGGCTCGAGACTTTCGTCCTGCACCATATTGGCGTCGAAACTGACATTCTGATCGGGGTAGCTGTAGGACCAGTACCATTGATGACCGGTCGCCTTGACCGTGAGGTCGGCCTTTTCGGCGCGATCCATGGCATAGAGCAGCTTGAACGAGGGGAAGGCGATACAGACCAGAATCAACACCGGAATCAGCGTCCAGGCGACTTCCAGCAGCGCATGGTGCGACCATTGCTGCGGTACCGGATGGCGCGCATGATTGAAGCGCAGGATGATCACGGTCATCAGCACGAACACCAGAACGACGATCGCCAGAATGATCGCGGTGATGGTGTTGTTCAAGCTGACGATGTCGCTCATGATCGGCGAAGCAGGGTCTTGCGACCATAGGCCCCAAGGCTTGGGCTGGTCGGCGAATGCCCGGGGCGCGCAAGCCACGGCCACCAACAGGGCGGAAAAGATTCGGAAAAGTCTGGTCATGGACCCTCACGCGACGCAATCGCGCCACTGGTTCGCGGCTGTGCGCCGCGCCATCCCGATGCCGAAGCGGCGGTGGGCGGACGATGGCGCGGTGCATATCGCAGATGCACAACTGGGCGGCAGTTTAAGGTTGGCGGCCCGGCAGTCAACAAATAAACAGACATGCTTGCGTAAATTTGCCGGGCCGGAACAATCGGCAAGGGCGCCCGCCTGCCTCAGCGGCAAGACCTGAATCAGTCCTTCGGCTTGTCCGGCTGCAAATCCTTCATCACCCCGCCAAGCTCCTCGATTTGCACCAAATTATTGATATCGCTTCTTGTTTTAGCCACCAAAGTGGGTACGCCGTCGCCCATCCGCTCGGGGCCACCCAACACATTCAAGTGGCTCATCAGATTGCCGAAGGTGATATCGAGCTTGCCGGCCAGCCCGATCGGATAGTCGCGTTCATGCAGCACCGTTTCGGCGCGCTTGTCGATCTTCTCCAGTTTCTCGACCATCAGCCGGCCGCCCAAGCCCATCAGCCGTTCCCGCAAAGCCAGGAGATTGCCGCGCAATTGCTCGCGCAAATCGCCGGTGGTATGGGTTTCCAATTGATCCTCCGCCAGCGCCATCAGATTGCACAGACGTTCCGACGCATTCACCAGGGCATATTTGGCGTCAACCCGCTCGGCCATTGGACGCCCGGTTTCCTTGATCACAGCCGACAGCTTTTCGATTTCGTCATAGACTTGGCGGGTCGCCGCGGTGGTGGCGCAGGCCTGCCGCTGTTCCGGCGTAACGGGAAGAATTTTCTGTTCGTCCGTCATCAGATCATCTCGCTTTTGCCAGCAGCGGGTCGACCAGTGTCGCCAGTTGCGCCTCGGTCAGGCCTTCCGCCTCCGGGAGCAGACGCATTGCTACGGAACCGTCGGCGGCGATCAGGTAAGTGACCGGCAAGGACGTGACAGCGGGAAAATCATTGCGAACCGCCCAATCCACCATTGCCAGCGGATAATCCACCGTCGCCGCCAGCGCGCGAACCGAGGCGAGGGCGCGTTCCTTGTCGAGGCTGAGCCCGATCAGCACCAGACCATCGCTGCGATGCCGGCGGTAATAGGCGTTCAGCGCCGGCATTTCGCTGCGGCAGGGCGCGCACCAGGTCGCCCAGAAATTGACGATCACCGGATGGCCGCGTTGGGCTGCCAGATCGAAGGTCTTGCCGTCCAAGGTCACCACCAACAGGGCCGGTGCCCGATCCGGCGGGCCGGCGGCGATCGTCTGGCTGAGGGGCAGGAAAAGCGCCAAAGGGGCGATGAAGGCCAGCCAAAACCGCATGCGCGCTGCACCCGAAAATGCCGCCACCCGAGCGGTGGCTTTCCTGCCGCTTGACATCAAGACTGCAAGTACGGCGCGGACATCTTATATAACAGGCAACGCCAAAGCCATCATTGCCGCAAATCGGAGCCTGGACCCTTTCATGAAACTGCTTGCCGACCAACAGGTCACCTCACTGAAACGGCTGGCTCCGTTCCTGCGACCCTATCGCCGCCGCCTGTTTTTGGCGCTGATCGCGCTGGTCACATCGTCGCTCGGCGTGCTGCTGGTCGGCCAGGGATTGCGCCATATCGTCGATCAGGGCTTGCAGGCCGGCAACACCGGCCTGCTCAACAGCGCGGTCATCGGCTTTATCGGCGTCGCCATCGTGCTGGCGCTGGCGACCGGGCTGCGCTTCTATCTGGTGTCGTGGATCGGCGAGCGGGTGGTGGCCGATCTGCGCATCGCCGTGTTCAGCCGGGTGATCGCGCTGTCGCCGGCCTATTTTGAAACCACCAAAACCGGCGAGGTGCTGTCGCGTTTGACCACCGACACCGAATTGCTGCAAACCGTGATCGGCTCGAGCCTGTCGATGGCGCTCCGCAATATGCTGACTCTGATCGGCGCCCTGGTGATGCTGGCGGTGACCAGCCCGAAATTGACCCTGGTGGTGCTGATCGTGGTGCCGACGGTGGTGGTGCCGATCGTGTTCTTCGGCCGCCGCGTGCGCAAATTGTCGCGCCGCAGCCAGGACCGGGTGGCCGGCATCGCCGCTTTCGCCGAGGAGACCATCAACGCCATCCGCACCACCCAGGCCTATACGCACGAACCGATCGACCGGGCCGAATTCGCCGGCATCGTCACCGATGCCTTCGTGGCGGCGGCGCGCCGTATCGTCACCCGTTCCTTGCTGACCGGCATCGTCATCATGCTGACCTTCGCCGCGGTGGCGGTGGTGCTGTGGATCGGCGGCTATGACGTGATCGCCGGCCGCATGACGGGCGGCGGACTGTCGGCCTTCGTGTTCTATGCCATTCTGATGGCGGTCTCGGTCGGCACCGTGTCAGAAGTATGGGGTGACGTACAACGCGCTTCCGGCGCCGCCGAGCGCCTGCTCGAACTGCTGGCCACCGCGCCCGACATCATGGCGCCGGCGCAACCGACCGCTTTGCCGCAGCCGGCGCTCGGACGGGTGACCTTCGACCATGTCACCTTCCATTATCCGGCACGCCCGAACAGCCCGTCGCTGCAGGATTTCACCCTCGATTTGGCGCCGGGCGAAACCGTGGCGCTGGTGGGGCCGAGCGGCGCCGGCAAGAGCACGGTACTGCAATTGCTGCTGCGCTTCTATGATCCGGATCAGGGCGCCATCCGCTTCGACGGCGTCGATTTGCGGGCCGCCGACCCCGCCCAGCTACGCCGGCAAATCGGCCTGGTGGCCCAAGACCCGGTGATCTTCGGCACCTCGGCGTGGGAAAATATCCGCTATGGTCGGCCCGAGGCGGATGATACGGCGGTGCGGGCGGCGGCCCAAGCGGCACATGCCGAGGATTTTCTCGACCGCCTGCCGGAAGGTTTCGACACCTTCCTTGGCGAAAAGGGGGTGCGCCTGTCGGGCGGGCAGCGTCAGCGCCTGGCGATCGCCCGGGCGATCCTGCGCAATCCGCCGGTGCTGCTGCTCGACGAAGCGACCTCGGCACTCGACGCCGAATCAGAACGCGCGGTGCAGGCGGCGCTGGAGGAATTGTCGGTCGGGCGCACCACGCTGGTGATTGCACACCGGTTGGCCACCGTGCTGAAAGCCGACCGCATCATCGTCATCGAGGATGGCCGACTGGTCGCCGAGGGCCGTCACGAGGCGCTGATCCAACAAGGAGGGCTTTACGCCAGGCTGGCGGCGTTGCAATTTACCGATGGCGCTTTGCCGCCCGTCGCGGATCAGGCCCTGACCGCCACCGGCGCCGCGGCGCAATAAGGAGACGAGCAAGGGGATGGCATCTCTGCAGGAATTTTCCGCAAAGGAACCCGCCGATGGACTCTGGTTTTCTTTTTTACCTTTATCTGGCCGCCTTCGTGGCCGTCGTGCTGTTCACGCTTTCCATCATTTTCGGCAGCTTCTTCACGGTGCAGACCGCCGAAGCCGCCATCATCGTCCGATTTGGCAAGTTCCTGCGGGTCGCCAGTCCCGGCCTGAATTGGAAATGGCCCTATATCGACGCCCTGTCCGGTCGCGTCAGTCTGCGGGTCAATCAGATCACCTTGACCATGGAGACCAAGACCCGAGACAATGTGTTCGTCACCATCCCGATCTCCGTGCAGAACCGGGTAAGGCCGGAAAAGGTCTATGACGCCTTTTACAAGCTTGCCAATCCGGTTGAGCAGATCCGCGCCTATGTCGAACAGGTGATTCTCGGGCATGTGCCGGGCATGACTCTCGACGACGTATTTGCCAGCCAGTCCAGCATCGCCGCCGCGGTGAAGAAGGAACTGGATGTCGATATGGCGGAATTCGGCTTCGAGATCGTCAATGTGCTGGTCACCGACATCGTGCCCGACGCCAAGGTGAAATCGGCGATGAACGACATCAATGCCGCCCAGCGCGAGCAAGTCGCCGCCAATGCGCGGGGTGAGGCCGAGAAGATCCTGGTGGTAAAAAAAGCCGAGGCCGAGGCCGAAAGCAAGGCGCTGCAAGGTCAGGGCATCGCCAATCAGCGCAAGGCGATCATCGAGGGTCTGCGTGCTTCGATCGAACAATTTCAGGCGTCGGTCAGCGGCGCCTCGACCGCGGACGTGATGCAGCTGGTGATGATCACACAATATTTCGACATGCTGCGGGCGATCGGCGAGAACGACCGCACCAACACGCTGTTCCTGCCGCACTCGCCGGGCGCCGTCAAAGACGTATCCGACCAGATCCTGCAATCGATGCTGGTGGCGGACCGCGCGAAGGCTTAGGGCAATGCTGCCCCTAGGCGGAGAGTCTGCCTTCAGTTTTGTGTACTCGTCGCGATTGATCTCGCCGCGGGCACAAATCGATGATGCAGAGAAGGATCGCGCCAGGGCAGAACCCCTGTCGCCACCAGACCACCCTGCAGCATCAGGGCATGAAGGTGCGTAGATTCCGAGCCTGCTTTTACGGTATGCCGCCTTTTATGCTCGCCTTCGGCGATCC
>Ga0302320_10024891_pt1 | contig 11661 bp, 12 predicted proteins | sample Bog_T0_3_FD_202130 | JGI IMG/M metagenome (GOLD analysis project Ga0302320, IMG submission 202130) | Peat permafrost microbial communities from Stordalen Mire near Abisko, Sweden - Bog_T0_3 | ecosystem: Environmental > Terrestrial > Soil > Wetlands > Peat | place: Sweden: Abisko, Stordalen Mire... | reverse complement strand
CGCGTTCCAGCAGCTCGCCGAGCTCGACCTTTTCGACGCCGATCTCGGCGGCGCGCTCGGCCGAGAGGAACGGATCGAAGGCGACGACGCGCATCTTCAATCCGAGGCCGCGCGAGGCGACGATCGATCCGATGTTGCCGCAGCCGATGATGCCGAGCGTCTTGCCGGTCAGCTCGACGCCCATGAAGCGGTTCTTCTCCCATTTGCCGGCCTGGGTCGAAGCGTCGGCGGCCGGCAGTTGGCGGGCGAGCGCGAACATCAGCGCGATCGCGTGCTCGGCGGTGGTGATCGAATTGCCGAACGGCGTGTTCATGACGATCACGCCTTTGGCCGTCGCGGCGGGGATGTCGACGTTGTCGACGCCGATGCCGGCGCGGCCGACCACTTTCAGTTTCGTCGCGTGTTCGAGCAGCTTGGCGGTGACCTTGGTCGCCGAGCGGATCGCCAGACCGTCGTAGTCGCCGATGATCTTGGCGAGTTCGTCCTTGTCGAGGCCGGGCTTGACGTCGACCTCGACGCCGCGCGCCTTGAAGATCGCCACCGCGGCGGGGGAGAGTTTGTCGGAGATGAGAACGCGAGGAGCCATTGGGGATCTCTTGAATTCCAGAGTTGCGTCATGGCCGGGCTTGACCCGGCCATCCACGTGGCGCGGCCGAGGGGTCTCGAAGCCGATCTCACGTGGAACACGTAGGCGTGGATGGCCGGGTCAAGCCCGGCCATGACGTTCTGACGGTCGCCGGACTAGGCCGCCTTGGCGAGCTTGGCTTTCTCCTGGGCGAAGGCCCAGTCGAGCCAGAGGGTCAACGCTTCGATGTCGGTCTTCTCGACTGTCGCGCCGCACCAGATGCGCAGGCCGGGCGGGGCGTCGCGATAGCCGCCGATGTCGAAGGCGACCTTCTCCTTCTCCAGCGCGCCGGCGAGCGCCTTGGCGAAGGCCGCCTGCGCCTCGACCGGCAGCGCCGCCACCTCTTTGTCGACCACCTTGAGGCAGACGCTGGTGTTGGAGCGCGTCGAGGGAACGCGGGCGAGGAAGTCGACCCACGGCGTCCTGGCCGCCCAGTCGGCGATCGTCTTGGCGTTGGCGTCGGCGCGGGCGAACAGACCCTTCAGTCCGCCGACGCTCTTGGCCCACTGAAGCGCGTCGATATAGTCCTCGACGCAGAGCATCGAGGGCGTGTTGATCGTCTCGCCCTCGAAAATCCCTTCGATCAGTTTGCCGCCCTTGGTCATGCGGAAAACCTTGGGCAGCGGCCAGGCCGGCTTGTAGCTCTCCAGCCGCTCGACCGCGCGCGGGCCGAGGATGATCATACCGTGCGCCGCTTCGCCGCCGAGCGCCTTCTGCCAGGAGAAGGTGACGACGTCGAGCTTGGCCCAATCGAGGTCTTGCGCGAACGCGGCTGAGGTCGCGTCGCAGATCGTCAGGCCCTTGCGGTCGGCGGCGATCCACTTGGCGTCGGGCACGCGCACGCCCGAGGTCGTGCCGTTCCAGGTGAAGACGACGTCGTGATCGAAATTGACTTGGGCGAGATCGGGCAGTTCGCCGTAGGGCGCTGTCAGAATGCGCGCGTCGGCGAGCTTCAGCTGCTTGACGATGTCGGTGACCCAGCCGTCGCCGAAGCTCTCCCACGCCAGCACGTCGACCGGGCGCGCGCCGATCAGCGACCACAGCGCCATTTCGACCGCGCCGGTGTCGGAGCCGGGCGTGATGCCGATGCGATAGTCGGCGGGAACGCCGAGCGTTTCGCGCGTCAGATCGATCGCCAGTTTGAGCTTGGTCTTGCCGACCTTGGCGCGATGCGATCGGCCGAGGGGCGCGTCTTTGAGGGCTTCGGGGGTCCAGCCGGGCCGTTTGGCGCAGGGGCCGGAAGAAAAGCGCGCGTCATGAGGCCGCGCGGCGGGCGTCGTCGTCATCGGTAGCCATCCTTTCAGATGGGCGCCTCTCGTTGGGGAGAGGTGTCCCGCCGCCGCTGGTAATCAAGACGGCGTCGGATGGCAAGCGGAAAATCGCCCGTCAGTCTATCCGCGGCGTTTGCGGCGGCCGCCAGGACCGCCGATTCCGCCCGATCGCGGCGCGTCCGAATCGCCGCCCTCGGCGCTCGAGGCCGGTCCGGGCGCGCGCTGATAACGCACGCCGGTGAAGAACAAAATCTGGGCTGCGTCGCCGCGCTCCGCGCTCTCCTTGCGCGGTCCGGCCGCAGGTCGAAACAGGATCAACTCGCCCATCGCCCCAACCCCGACGGCGTCCTCGCTGGCGCCTCGCACACTCGTGCGCCGGACCATTACGCGGACCGAAGGTTAATACTTGGTCAACGAGATGCGACTAGTCTGAATGAAGTTTCGCCGCCGCAGAAGGAAACGCGACGCGTGGATTCGGATCATTCGCCGATCGGCCTGCCGTTTCTCGACGCTTTGGCCATGAGCCCGCGTCCCGCCGACCGCCATTTGTGGTTGCGCGTCGCCGCCGATTGTCTGGTCGCCATGCCCGCCGGCGCGCCGCGCCGCCAGGCCGTTCTCGCCGCAGCGGCGGCGGCGCTCGGCGAAGCGGACGAAGCGACGCGCTCAGCCTTCGCGCGCCGGCTCGCGCCCTATCCCTTGGCGGCCGACGCGCTCGCCGCCGTCGAGGCCTTGGGCGGCGAGGCGGCGCTGGTCGCGCTCGCCGAAGCCGTCACCTTGCCGCGCGAGCGACTCGCGGCCGCCGTCGACGGCGAAGCGCCGCGGGCCCGCGCCGTCGCGCGGCGCGCCGATCTCGACCCGGCGCTGGTGGCGCGGCTGGTCGAACGCGAAGAGATCGAGGTCGCGCTGGCGCTGGCGCGCAACCGCCGCGCGCCGATCGACGCCTCGCGCTTCGCCGTGATGGCGCGCCGCGCCAAGGCGCGCATCGAAGCGGCGGGCGACCGGCGCCTGGCCGACGCGCTGCTCGAGCGCACGCCGGCGACGATCGAACAGGCGGCCTTGTTCTTCGAGGCCGACGCGCCGCACCGCGGCCGCATCGTCGCGGCCGCGCAGCGCGCAACCCTCGGCCGGCGCGAGCCGGCCTTCGACGGCAGCGAGGCCGCGCGCGCCGCCGCGCGGCTCGAACAGCACGCGATGGCGGGCGACTGGGCGCATTTCGAGGCGGAGCTGGCCGAGGCGTTCGGCTGCCCGCCGGCGTTCGCCGCGCGGATCCTCGGCGACGCCTCCGGCGAACCGCTCGCGGTCGCGCTGGCGGCGCTCTACGCCCCGAGCGATACGACGGTGCGCATCCTCGCCACGCGCGACCTGCTCGACGGCGGCGAGTACCGCCGCATCGCCGCCCTCGCCCGATTGAAAGACGCACTGAGTCCGGCCGCCGCACGCTTGACGATGGCGGCGATGATCGGCGCGCCGCAGCCGACGCCGACGCGCCAGCCTCAATACGACCCGACCGCCGCCGCGACGCCGAGCCGTCCCGCCGCCGCATTCCGCAGCGCCGTCCCGACGCCGGCCGTGCTGCGCCGTCGCCGCGCCCTGGCGCTGGCCGCCGGCGCGCGCAGCGGTGAGGAACGCGCGTGAACGAAGCCGCGCGCGCGTCGCCAATTCGCCCTTATGCGGCCCGCCGGTTCGCGGGCCGGAGTCGAAGCGAGGAAAAACCGGTCATGAAGAGTTTGATCTCAGCCTTCGCCGTCGCTGCGACGGCTCTCGCCGCCGTCGCGCCGACGACCGGCGCCAGCGCCGACGACGGCGGCCGTGTCGCGGCGGGAATCGCCGGCGGCTTCCTCGGCGGCATGCTGCTGGGCGGCGCGCTCGCGCCGCGCCCGGTCTACCCGCCGGAGGCGCCGCCGCCTTATGGCCCGCCGCCCTACGGGCCGCCGCCCGGCTATGTCGAATACGGCCCGGGCCCTGACGGCCCGCCGCCGCCGGCGCATTGCTATTGGACGCGCGGCCAGGCGGTGTGGGACGATTATTACGGCGTCTGGCGCCGCCCGCGCGTCCAGGTCTGCGACTGAGGCGTGGCGCTCAGCGCACCACGCTCGCCGGCGGCGCGTCGCCAAACACGATCTCGCGATCGGCCGGCCACTTCATGCGGTAGGCGAGGCGCACGTCCTTGGCCTCGCCCGGGTTGAGGTCGAGCGTCCAGCTCATCACCCCGCGCCTGTCGCCGACCTGCTTGTCGGTCGGCGGGGTGGTGGCGGGCGCGAGGTCGACGACGATCGCCGCGTTCTCGGAAACCGGCGTGCGGTCGATCACCTGCACCTTGATCGGGAAGGCGTGCAGGTTCTTGACGCTGGTGACGAACTCGCGCGTCTCGATCTTGGTCTGATTGTACCAGGTCGGCGCATTCTCCTTGCGGTTCACCGGCGCGCGGTCGACCCTGACCTTGTCGTCGCCGCCGAAGCCGAGATCGACGCCGTCGCCGGGCGCGACGAAGCCGAGGCGACCCTCGCCGACGAAAGCGCCGTCGCGGATCAGCGCCACCTGGCCGGGCAGGATCGGCGCGTCTTCCGAATCGACGAAATGCGCTTCGACATAGGCGATCGGATCGACGCTCGGCGCTGTCTTGACGCTCAAGGTCGGCTGGACGACGACGCGGCCGAGCACGAACGACTTCTGCGAACCGTCGCTCGCCAGCGTGACGCGGCCTGCCGCCTTGAACGCGGCGGTGTAGGCGCCGGCCTGCAATTGCGCTGCGGCGTCCTCGGCCGCGATCGGCTGAGGCGCAGAACCGTCCAACGCATAGGTCGGCGGGGCGGGCAGCGCCTCGGCGAGCGCGGGCTTGCCGGCCGCCGCAGCGGCGCGCTTCGCCGCCGGACGATCGGCGGCCAAATCGTTGATCTCCGGCTGCCAGAAATCGATCCGCTGGCCCGGCAGATCGACGACGTCGACGGCGCGGGCGACTCGCGCGGTGGATACGGTCAGCGCAACGTCGCTCCACTCCTCGCCGGTCGACTGTGATATGGCGGCGCGACGGGTCAACGTCAGGCTCGGCCCGGCCGCTTGGTCGGTCTTCAGCGCGGCGTCGTAGAGCGGCGTCCAGCCGACGCCGGCGACCCGATACGAAAGCGACAGCGATAGGCGCGCGGCGGCGGCGGCGTTGACCGTGACGGTGACGACGCGCCTCGCCGCCTCCGCGGGCGGCGCCTGCTGCTGCGCCGCGAGGGCGGCGATCTGCTCGTCGAGAACGCGCGCCTTTTCGAGCGCCGGCGCGAGGTCGGCGCTGACCTTGGCGAGCGCCGTTCCGACCGCGTCCCAGGCGGCCGACCAGTCGGCGACGTCGAGCGGCTTGGAATCGGGCGACAGCTTCTCCGGCCCGCTCTGCGAAAAGCGCACGATCATCGCCCGCTTGCCTTGCAGCGCGTCGATCGTCGTCTGAGTCGCGGCGCGCTGCTGGCGCAAATCGGCGATTCTTGTCGTCAGCGCGTCGTCGCCCGTCTCGGCTTCGGCTGGCGCGACATGCGTCTCGACCGAGCCGATCGTCAGCGCTGCGATCGCCGCGCCCTCGACGCGCAGCGAATCGGGATCGAGCCCGAGCGGCAGATTGCGGAACGTCAGCACGCTGTCGCCGGCGGGCGCGTCGACTTCGGCGAGGCGGGTGACGATCGCGGCGTCAGGATAGATGGTCACCGCGTCGATGCGTGAGGCGACGTCGGCCTCGCCGGCGACGGCGGGAAAGGCGGCAGTGAAAGCGATCAGGGAGATGGCGGTTGCGCGCATCGGGGCGCCTCGGGTTGCGGCGGGAATCGCCGGGCAAGGGCGCACAGATCGCCGCGGCGGCGCGGCGGAATTGCGGTCGGCGTCCGGCGTTTCGGCGGCAAGGCGCGAATAGAAGGCGACCGCGGCGTTCGATCGCGTCGGCGACGCCCAGACCAGAGCGAGCAGGCCCGAGCGAAGCGGCCGATCTCAGCCGAAGAACGGCAGCAGCGTCGGCGCGAGATGGCCGAGGCCGAGCAGCGCCGCGCCGAGGAGGCCGAGCGCGCCGGCGATCCAGGCCAGCGCCACCGCGCCGGTGATGATCGCCGCCGAGGCGAGCACGACCGCGATCTGCAGCGAGCCGCTCGCGTATTCGAAATGTTCGAGCTTGCGGTTCGAGAGCTCGCGCCCTTCGTTCGCCTGTTTGGCCCGCTCCTGAATGGCGTCGAGGCTGTCCTCGGGGGTTTTCGGATCCTTCTCGAACTTCGCCACCGTCGCCTGGAAGCTGGCGATCTGCTTGTCGATCGCCGCCTGGACCTGCGGATCGCTCGCCGCGCCGCGCTCCGCCTCGAGCGATTGCGCGGCGGTCTCGGCGATCGTCGAGCGCACCTTCTTCGCCTGATAGAAATTGTAGAGGTCGGAGGATTCGATGTTGAGCTCGGTGGCGCGATGCTCGGCGTTCTTCGCCCCGGCTTCGGCCAGCGCCAGGAACAACGCGAGGATCGCGATCAGCAGCGCGACCTTCTTGTTTTCGGATTCGACGGCGTCTTCGAGAGGTTCGGCCATGATCTCCCCCTGCGCGCCCTGCGCTGCGGCGCCGGCGAATTATGCACGTTCCTCGAATGCTGAAAAGCGGGCTTCAGCCTTCGCGCGCGGCCGGCTCGCTCTGACGGATCTTGCCGGCGGGCGCGGGCTGCAGCGGCGTGGCGAGTTTGATCGGCTCGGCGTCGGCGACGCGCCGGCGCCCCTCGAGGCGCGCGACGTCCCGACCGATGCGGGCGATGGCGGCGCGCAACGCCTTGTCGCTGTCGGCGCGCGCGCTCGCCTCGGCGCTCGCCGCCGCGCCGCTGCGTTCGGCGACGCGCTCGAGTTGGCGCCGGTTTTCGAGCACCGCCTCTTCGCGCGCGCGCTCGCTGCGCGCGAGCCGCGCCTCGGCGTCGGCGAGCGCCGCTCGAAGCCGGTCGTGCTCCGCCGCGGCGCGTTCGGCGGCGGCGGCGGCGGCGCGCTCGGCGTCGACGAGCCGAATCTCGACCGCCACGAGCCTGGTCTCCAATCCGGCGATCTCGCCGCGCCGCTCCTCGGCGAGCGTCTCGCTGGAGTCGAGCCGCGCTTCGACGCGGCGGCGCTGCGCATCGAGTTCGGCCAGCACGCTCTGGGCCGCGCCGAGTTCGCCGCGCAATGCGTTGGCTTCAAAGCGCGCCGCCTCGAGATCGCCGACGCCGGTCGTCGTCGCCTCCTCCAGCGCGATGAGGCGCACGAGCTGCCGTCCAACCTCGACCTTGCGCGTCGCGACCGCCTCTTCGGCGGCGCGCAGCCGTCGTTCAAGCCGGACGGTCTCGATCGCATGTTGGGCGCGCAGCGCGTCGCGGTCGGCGATCGCCTGCGCTTCGCTGAGCGGCGCGAGCAGGCGGGAGCGCGCCTCGGCGAGCCGGCGCGCGCGACGCGCGACCGCTGGCGCCGCGGTCAGCGCCAACAGCGTCGCAATCAGAAACCCAACGGCGGTAAAGATCGCCTGCTCGATCAATTTCGTCTCGTTGCCGGGGCGAGGGGTGCGGCAATATCGCACGCCCGCCCCGGTCAAGCAAAGAGGCAGACGGCTTAGAAGGGGTTCCAGGTCGCGCGGGGGGTGAACTTCAGATAGCCGAGGTTGACCCCGAGCCGGGCGCCGACGCCGGAGCGGATCGGCACGACCACGACGTTGTCGGCGCCCAGGGCGGTGAAGCCGAAACCGCCGACGAAATAGGCCGAGCCGTCGATGCCGCCGAACCGGCTGAAAATCGCTTCGGTCGCCGGCAGATTATAGACCAGCATCATCGTCCGGTCGCCGTCGGCCCCGGCGTCGAAGCCGACCGAAGGCCCCTGCCAGAAGATCTTCTGGTCGCCGGCGTTGCGGGTGTACATCTTGCCTTCGCCGTAGCGCAGGCCGCCGACGAACGCCCCCGAGGCCTCCTGGCCGAGGATATAGGCGTTGGGCAGGCCCCAGCGGCGGCCGGCCTCCTGCACGACTTCGGCCAGGCCGCGCGACACCGCGCCGAAGAAATGGTGGCCGCTGTCGACGACCTCGTCGAGCGAATAATTGGCCGGCGCGTCGGCGAGCGCCGGGCGGGTGAGGGCGAAGGCCCCGACGGCGAGGGCGCCGCCGAGCCAGTCGCGCCGCGTGATCGTCGACATGTCGCTCTCCTCCAAGCGCGTCCGGCGCGCGGACCGCCCCGGCAGAGGCTTCCCGGCAAATCGTGTCGCCGTGATGGCGAATCGCCAGTCGCGACTATCGCCGCCGCCGATTGACGGTTCATTAACGATGAGCGGCGCGGGGGTCGCCCCAGGCGACGAAGCCGCCGTTGCGCAGGCCCGCGGCGATCTTGCCATAAAGCAGCGGTCCGCCCTCGAGGGAAAGGGTCGCCCCGCCTGCGCCGCGCAGGACGGCGTCGCCGGCGGCGGTGTCCCATTCCATCGTTGGCCCAAAGCGCGGATAGACGTCGCCTTCGCCCTCGGCGATGACGCAGAATTTCAGCGACGAGCCGGCCGAGCGGCGATCGGCGATCGGCAGGCGGGCGAGGAAGGCTTCCGTCGCGGGGTCGCAATGCGAGCGGCTGGCGAGCGCGGTCAGCCCCGGCGGCGCGGCGCGAACGGCGAGCGCGCGCCAGGCCTCGGGCGGCGGCAGGTCGGCGCCAACCGGCGCAGCGCAGGCGAAAGCGCGCGCGCCGGCGAACCACAGCCGCTCCAGCGCCGGCGCATAGACCGCCCCGGCGATCGGCCGGCCGCGCTCGATCAGCGCGACATTGACGGTGAACTCGCCGTTGCGGGCGATGAATTCGCGCGTCCCGTCGAGCGGATCGACCAGGACGAAGCGTTCGGCCACGATCATCGGCGCGCCGGCGGCGGTCGCCTCTTCGGCGACGATCGGGATCGGCGCCGCCCAGGCCGCCAAACGCTCGCGGATCGTCGCCTCGGCCCGTTCGTCGGCGGCGGTGACCGGGCTGCCGTCGCCCTTGGCCCGCGCCGGGCCGCCGTGGGCGTATTCGGCCATCACCACCGGGCCGGCGGCGAGCGCGACGCGCGCAAGCAGCAAAGCCGCCTCGTCGCGGCCGGCTTTCGCCAGATCGAGCCGCCCTGTCGTCACGGAATCGTTCACGCCCGCTTCCTTTCTTCGGTTCCGCTCATCAGCCAGTCGCCGGCCGACGGCGAATCAAATACGGTCGCACCCAGCCCAATGCGCCTCGTCCGCGCCGCCCTCGGCGGCTTCAGCCACAGGAAACGTCGAATGACAATGGTCGCCCTCGCCCCGATGGATCTCGCCGCTCTGCTGTGCTCGCGGATTTGCCATGACGTGATCTCTCCGGTCGGCGCGATCGTCAACGGCCTGGAGGTGCTGGAGGACGAAAAAGACCCAGAAATGCGGGCCGTGGCGACCGAACTGATCAAGAAGAGCGCCGCCTCCGCCTCGGCGCGGCTGCAGTTCTGCCGACTCGCCTTCGGCGCGGCAGGCTCGCTGGGGGCCTCGATCGACACCGGCGACGCCGAGGCCGTGACGCGCGGCATCATCCCCGGCGATCGCACGACGCTGGCGTGGAGCCCGCCGCGCCAGTTCGCCGCCAAGAACAAGGTCAAGCTGCTGCTCAACCTCTGCCTGATCGCCCAAACCGCCATCCCGCGCGGCGGCGTCATTTCCGTCGACCTCAGCGGCCAGGACGAATCGCTGACGTTGCGGGTGGCGGCCAAGGGCCCCAATGCGCGGCTGGCGAGTGGGATCGCCGACCTGGTCGCCGGCCGGCCGGAAAGCGGCGCGGTCGACGCCCACAGCATCCAGCCCTACTTCACCGGCCTGACGGCGCGCGAATGCGGAATGGAGGTCGCGATCACGGTCGCGGCGGAATCGGTGACCTTCGAAGCGCGGCCGACTGGCGTAAAAGCGTGAGCGGCGCCGCGTCGGTTTAATTCTTCTTAACGTCGCCGCGCCAAGATCGGCGAGGCGCCGCTGCGCTTCGGCGTGCGGCGGCGCGATAGGATGCAGGCTATGAAACAGGTGCTGGTGATCGACGATTCGCCGGTGATCCGCAAGATCGCCCGCCGCATCCTCGAAGGCATGAACCTCGGCACGTCGGAAGCCGCCGACGGCCGGCAGGCGCTGGCGGCGTGCTCGTTCTTCATGCCCGACGCGATTCTCGTCGACGGCGCGATGCCGGTGCTCGACGGATACGAATTCCTGCGCGAACTGCGGGCGATGCCCGGCGGCGAGCTGCCGAAAGTGGTGTTCTGCGCCAGCGAATACGACGTGGCGCAGATCGCCCGCGCGATGCACGCCGGCGCCGACGACTTCCTGATGAAGCCGTTCGACCGCGAGCACGTGCAGGCGAAGTTCGAAAGCGTCGGCGTCTGCTAAACGGCCGCGCCGCTCAATCGGAGACCGGCGCGTCGCTGGGCGGAACTGGGCCCTCGCTCTCTTCGTCCTGATTTGCCGACGGATGGAAACCGTAGGGCGAGCGCAGCCGGCGACGACGGGTCCGGCCGGGAAACCGCGGGTCGCCCGAAGCCTCGAACGCATTGTCCCCCGATTCGATGATTCCGTTCGCCTCTGCCGAATTGTCCGGCCCCGCCGGAGTTTCGGCCTCGATCGGGCCGGGCACGCGCGGCGCGGCGGTGATGAACGAAGGCAGCGCCGCGGCGCCGTCGGCTGCGACCGGGGGATTTTCGCGCGGCGGATTGGGGTCGCGGTAGGGGCGGAATTCGCGCGGCTTGAAATCGCGGCGGCCCTCGCGGAACTCGCCGCGGTCCTGGCGGTCGCCATAGGGCCGATCCGGACGCGGCCCACGGTCCTGCTGTTGCGGTTGCGGGCGCGGCCGATCCTGACGCTGCTGGTAGCCGCCGCCGCGCGGATCGCCGCCCTGCTGCGGCGGACGCTCGCCTTCGACGAAGGTCGGCTGCGGGCCGGCGCCGGGCGCTGTCGGCTGGCCCTGCACGTAGGGCTGCGGTGCGAACGGAGGGGGGGTTCGTTCGGGAGGCGAAGCGAAGCGGTCGGCGACACCGCCGCCGAAGTCCTCGTCGTCCTCGATCTCGACCGCTTCGCCTTCGCCCGGCGGCCGACCGCTCTGGGCGTGGGCCTGGGCGGCCTGGGCGGCGGCGATGAGGCGGAAATAGTGCTCGGCGTGCTGCAGGTAGTTCTCGGCCGCGACCGGATCGCCGCTGGTGTGGGAATCGCGCGCGAGCTGCAGGTACTTCTCGGCGATGTGGTGGGCGTTGCCGCGGATCTTCACGTCGGGCCCGTTCGATTCGTACGAACGGGTCAACGGATTGGGCCCCCGCCGATTGTTGGAGGGGCGGTTGCCGCGCATCCGCTTGTTGTTGTTCTGACCAGGTCTCATCGAATGTCCCTTGATTGATCTCGACGTTCGCGGCGGCCCGACGCGCGTTCGCGCTGCCGGGCGGAAGATCCGCGCAGCGCCGAGAAACGAAAAACGGCCCTTTCAAGCATCGGCGGATAGCGTTCTCACAGGAACGACCTGCCTGTCCCCGCTGCGTCTCGCGCGCCGATCACCGCATCGATCGGCCCGCGCGGACGGCGCGCGAAAAATAGGCGGTTTGGCTTCACAGTCCTTAGCCGGTCGCGAACCCCCTCAGGTTGCGTCCGCAATTCGGCTCGTTCTGGGAAACCGTACGTCGTCTAGACTCAAGGCTCGACGGCGAATCTGCCCGGTTTGTAGCGCCTTTTTCACGCCCCGCCAAGAGGGAAGTTGCCGGCGGCGGGGGCGGCGTCGATTCCCGTCCGTTTGAGGATCGCCCAGGCGTCGGCGCCGTCGT
>Ga0302320_10024890_pt1 | contig 11662 bp, 9 predicted proteins | sample Bog_T0_3_FD_202130 | JGI IMG/M metagenome (GOLD analysis project Ga0302320, IMG submission 202130) | Peat permafrost microbial communities from Stordalen Mire near Abisko, Sweden - Bog_T0_3 | ecosystem: Environmental > Terrestrial > Soil > Wetlands > Peat | place: Sweden: Abisko, Stordalen Mire... | reverse complement strand
ACGGGCAGTTACGCATTACCGAGCAGGGCGAAGTGCTCAACTTCAAGTATTCCGACGAAGTGCTGGCCGAACGTAACCTGGAATTGATGATTGCAGCCTCGCTGGACGCCCTGGCGCGCCCCAACGCTCGCGACCCGCAGGGCCATCTGACCGGCGTTTTGATGCCGGAATGGGAGGCGGCGCTCGACGAGCTTTCGGCGATCTCGTTTGACTTCTATCGCCAACGGATTCTGGAAGATCCGGACGTAGTCACCTACTTCGAACAGTCCACGCCCGTGGCGGAGCTGGAGCACGCGAAGATCGGGTCCCGGCCCTCCCGCCGCACCGCTTCCAGAAACCTGACCGACTTGCGCGCCATTCCGTGGGTCTTTGGATGGACCCAGTCGCGGCTTTTGATTCCCGCCTGGTTTGGCGTGGGATATGCGCTCAGCCAGTTCCTTGAGCGGCCGGGATCCTTGAAGCTCCTGCAGGAGATGGCCGCCGAGTTCCCACTCTTTATCGATCTGCTGCACAACGTCGAGTTGGCGTTGGGCAAAGTCGATCTGGCCACCGCCCGCCTTTATGCCGCGCTGGTGAAGGACGAAGCAGTGCGCAACCGCATCTTCGACATGTTTGAAGGAGAGTTCCGGCGAACCGTTAGCGCCCTTCTGTCCGTGACGGGGCAGACAGAACTACTGCAGAATACTCCGGTGCTGAGTCGCTCGATTCGCCTGCGCAACCCCTACGTTGACCCGATGCACCTGATCCAGGTGGATATGCTGCGGCGCAAGCGTGCTGGAGAAGACACACCCGAGGTGAACCGCGCCATTGCGGCCACCATCAGCGGTATCTCGGCTGGATTACGCAACACGGGATGAGGCAGGAAGCCTTCTGCCTCTCTCGCTTCGAGGTAAAGCGTCCATTCCCACCGTTCGCGAGCTCGTGGTAGGCTCGTGAACAATGCGCCCTCGTCCATTACTGGTCACGATTCTTTTGCTGGCAGTGAGCTTCGTGGCAGCGTACGCGCTGCGGCTGGCCCCCCTCGGGCTCAACGTAACCGTCATCGGCTATTCTTGTGCGGCGGTGTGGTCCTGCACGCTTTATTGGATTCTGTCCGCTCTTCTGCCCCATGTGCAGTTGTATCTGGTGGTCCTTCTTACCGGAGTTCTGGCTACGGGCATCGAGTTTCTCAAGTTGTCGCATGTCTCGTCAATTGAGGCATTTCTGGGAAACCTGCCGGGCATCCTTCTGCCCAGCCCCATCTTCGACCGCTGGGCCATCCCGGCCTACTGGCTTGCGATCTTGATTGCCGCCTCGCTGGACGCCGGGACGCGCTCCCGGTCGCCCCAACGCCCCTGGTGAAACCTGGACATCGGCGCGCAGCGGAGCGGTGTTGAGCAGTCGTCCAGACCGGAAGCGATACGATAGAGATCTGGAGCGTTCGATGCCGAGAGTTCTCGACGGAGTTGCGATTGCCGCGGATATCAAGCGGGAAGTCAGCGAAGAAGTAAAAAAAATGGCCGCTCGGGGCGTTCGTCCCGGGCTGGCTGTAGTCCTGGTGGGCAACGTTGCTGCCTCGGAGATTTACGTTCGAGACAAAGCAGCGGCATGCGCGGAACTCGGCCTTCATAGCGAAGTCATCACCCCGCCGGAAAGCGTCACCACGGCGGAGATGCTGGAGCTTCTGGCGGTACTCAACGCGCGCGAAGACATAGACGGCATCCTCGTTCAGCTTCCCTTGCCCAAGCACGTGGATACCAAAACCCTTCTTGACGCTGTCGATCCGGCTAAGGATGTGGACGGTTTCCACCCGGTGAACGCCGGTCGTTTGATGGCAGGGCGGCCATCACTTGCGCCCTGCACTCCTGCTGGCGTGATTGAGATTTTGCGGCGGAGCGGGATTCCCATTGCCGGCCAACATGCGGTTGTGGTGGGACGGAGCGACATCGTGGGCAAGCCTGCCGCCATGCTCCTGCTGCATCAAAACGCTACAGTGACCATATGCCACTCCAAAACCCGCGATCTGAGTGCGATTACCCGTCAGGCTGACATTCTAGTTGCCGCAATCGGCGTTCCCGGCTTCATTACGATGGAGATGGTCAAGCCCGGCGCGACCCTGATTGATGTTGGCATGAACCGCATCAGCGAGCGTGCCGAGTTCGAACGCCTCTTCGCGGGCAACGAAAAGCGGGAGGCGATCTTCGCCAAGCGCGGATCAACACTGGTGGGGGATATTCACCCCAAGGCCTTTGAGGTTTCTGGCGCTTACACTCCGGTTCCCGGAGGCGTGGGCAAGCTGACCATCGCCATGCTGATGGCCAACACCGTACGAGCCGCCAAAATGCGGCGGGGGCTTTAGATGTTGCGAGTAGGTTTGACCGGAAGCTTGGGGAGCGGCAAAAGTACTGTTGCCGGTTATCTGCGGGAACTCGGTGCGGAGGTCATAGAGGCCGACGAACTTGGTCGTGCGCTGATGGAGCCGGGACAGGATGTTTATGCCGAGATTGTGCGGGTCTTTGGCCCCGGAGTGGTCGCGTCCGATGGCCGCCTGGACCGCGCCCGTCTGGCGGAATTGGCCTTCAAGGGAGGCCGTCTGTTGGAACTGAACTCGATTGTCCACCCGGCCGTGATCTCTGCCCAGCAGAAGTGGATGGAAGAGACCTTTGAGCGCAAACCAGCCGCCGTTGGGGTCATCGAATCGGCGCTCATCTTTGAGGTGGAGCGCGATGCCCGTGCCCGAGGGGAAGACCTCGGTGTGCTGGCGGATTGGCGTCGCCGCATCGATCGCATTCTTGTGGTCACGGCACCGCACGAATTGAAGATCGCCCGCTTCGTGAACCGCATCAATCCTTCCAGGGAGATGAGGGCCGCGGCCGAGCAGGATGCGCGTACCCGGCTTGCGCATCAAATCCCGGATGCGGAAAAAGCGAAGCGCGCTGACTTTGTGATCGATAACTCGGGCGATCTTGCGGTCCTTCGCTCCCAGGTGGAGGCACTTTGGGGCCGCCTTGTGGAAGAGAGCAACATTTTCCTCACCGCAAGGTCTTTACTAAAATAGAAGCAGACGGCTGCGTTTACTCCCTTGGGACTTGTGCGCGCCGTTCGTGTGTTTGAGAGGAGCCGGAGTGTCGGTGTCCCGGCAGGGATTCTGCTTGGGCATCGCAGTCTGGTGGTCACGTCGGCTTGAGGGACTAGACTCCGGGAAGATCGGATGCTGGTTCCGCTGTTACGAAGAAAGGTCAACAGGTTCAAACCCAATGAAACTGCGCCAGGTTCTTCTGATTGTTCTGTTAGTGAGCGGGTTCTGGCTCGTCACCACCCATCTGCCTTCTGGTCTCACTCATCTCGCCATGTTCGGCGGTCATGGGACCGGCTCGCCGCTGCAACTGACCGAGGCTCAAGCCGCGCCAGCCTATGACGCGGAAGAGCAGAATAATATCGCCGTCTACAAGCGGGTGTTGCCCTCAGTGGTGAACATCACTTCGACCACGCTGGTGTTCAACTTCTTTGAGGGAGTGGTTCCGCAGCACGGGCAAGGCTCTGGCTTTGTTCTGGACAAGGCCGGGCATGTGCTCACCAACTTCCATGTCATCGAAGGAGCGAACCGCGGCATCGAGGTGATGCTGAGCAATAAGCGTCGCTATTCCGCCAAGGTTGTGGGCACAGACAAGGTCCACGATCTGGCTTTGCTGCAGATTGAAGCGCCCAATCTGGAGCCGGTGACCCTGGCTGACTCGGCCGGATTGTCCGTAGGCCAGAAGGTCTATGCGATTGGCAATCCGTTCGGGCTGGCCGGAACCATGACGCGCGGGATCATCAGCTCCATCCGCTCCATTCGCGGGTCCGAAGGCTCGCCAATTGAGGATGCCATCCAGACGGATGCAGCCATTAATCCCGGCAACTCCGGTGGTCCGTTGCTGAATTCGAGGGGCGAAGTGATCGGGATCAATACCGCGATCTTCTCCAACGGCGCGGATCAGAGCTCGGGCATTGGTTTCGCCATTCCGATCAACACGGCGAAGGCGGTGCTGGCCGACCTAACTCGTTTCGGACGCGTCAAAAGGCCTTCTCTGGGCATCGTTTCGTACGCCATTGGGCCGGACTTGGCCTCGCAGATGGAGTTGGCCGTCGATTACGGTGTGCTGATTCAGAAGGTCGTTCCCGGAGGAGCTGCGGAACGGGCCGGCCTGCATGGCGGCAACCAGCAGGCCTATGTCGGCAATACGCCGATCATGCTGGGCGGCGACCTGATCGTAGCCATCGACGGGCATGAAGTGGCCGATCCACAAGACATCAACGGCCTGATGGATAAGCATCAAGCCGGCGACACGATCAGCGTCACCATCTACCGTGGACGGCGCCAAATGAACGTTAAGCTCGTTCTGGGCGAGGCGCGGGGCGTCAACACGTAGGGGAGATGGGAGCGGAATTCAGTCCATGGAGAGGGCCGCTTCCACGTGGGAGCGGCCCTTTTTTGTGCTCGCTTTTACCGGGTCTCCCAAGCTCAACAGGGGGTTAGAATCCCGCCTGGATCTCGGCCGCCTGTGCGTGCGCGATCTGGATTCGAGCCGACGCTATCGACTCGCCATAGTGCGCGGCAAGCATTTCCGCAGCTTCGGTTTCGTTGATCCAGGGCCGCAGGGTCGCCACTTTCAGGGGCGATTGTCGGGCCATCCGGGCCACGGCGGATTTGCTGGAAATTCCTTGCACCAGAGCCAGCATGGTGCCGACCGCAGTTCCAACGGCATTGATGGCATTCAGCGCATGCAGTTGGCCGTTTGGGTTGGTGATTCTTGCGGCTTCGAGCAGCGAGGCATTCACTTGCTGCTGCAGGGCGACGATGGCGAGTTGCAGTTGCGTGAGCGCTCCCGCCGACGGATTCAATTGATAAGCCCTGGCCTGCTGCACCAGAATATTCGCGGCAGCGTCGAAGCCCACCGTTGCCGCCATAAAGATCGGCGCGTCAGCAGGGTCCAGCAGTGAAGCCGTCGAATCTACCGAGGCGACCGCACTCTGCAAAGTCGGACTCCAGTTCACGATGTCTTTGGCTACGTCGGCACCGGAACATCCGCTGATCAAGGCCGCCTGAAGCAATAAGGCAATCAGCCCCCATGTCCCCAGTTTTGCGCCGATGCCGGTAGAGGGGGGGAGGGGGGTGCTTTCCACAGGATCGCGCGACAGCAGCCCAAGAACGGCTGTGGCCAAGGCGCTAAGCAGAGTCACCGTCGTTCCGCTGCCTGCGGTGCCGAGCGTGATTCCGTGTTCCGCGAGCACGCTGGCCAGGGAGACCACGGCGATCAGCACTCCAGAGATGGAGGTTTGTGGGTGTTTCCAGATATTCGAGATTGAATTCATGCAGGGAGCTCCTTGCAAAAGAAAAGGGCAGACCCCCGAGCGAAACGAGAATCGCTGCATCCCGTCGAGGTCCAAGCCCGATCGCCGCTTCCGGCTGGTCGCGTCGAGCGCAGGCTTGTGCCTTGGAGATACATCAACGCTGGTTGCGCTGGTGCTGCCTCAGGTTGAAACTGGATATTTCAGTGCGGAGGGAACCGGCAGATCGAGGTGGACCTGGGCCGCTGTCATAACGCGAAAGCATGAGCACGCGACCGGCTCGTTTTGAGCGGACGCATGCTCTTCTGTTTCGCGGCGTTCGGAGCCAGATGCAACCGTGGTTTCGGCTTGCATCCGTTCCGTGGAGTCGCAACGCGCAACAGAGAGACGGTCCCCAGTCCCGGCGCCAACCGCAGGGGAAGGCGAACTCATTCGCCGGACTCGGTATATCCGTCTCTTGTTGAACTGGTTACGATCCTAGTCAACTTGAGGATATCTTCGGCAAAGTGCGGAAAAGGATCAATTACTTAGGGATCATGTACTTGCGTAAAGGCCATGGGAGGAAGTACTTGACAGGGGAATGGCCGGGGAGGGAAGCCTGCGTTCCCCCTCAAAGGCCAGAAGAGGTTCGGCATGAGCGGGCTGACTCCGCCTGCCGTCCGGGGGCGAGGAGGAAGATGTTCCCACTGCTCTAAAGAGGGAGAGTCTTCACAAACCGTCGTCCGCGAATTTCATACTCCCCGCTGATCACGCGGCCAATCGCCTCGGTGTAGGCCAGATGCTCCTCGGCCAGGATGCGTTCCGAGAGGGAGTGCGCATCATCGGACTCGAGAACCGGGATCGCCCGTTGCAGGATGATGGTGCCGTGATCCAGTTCTTCATCCACAAAATGGACGGTGCAGCCCGCCACCTTCACGCCATAGTTGAAGGCCTGGGTCTGCGCTTCCAGACCGGTAAAGGCAGGCAACAGGGAAGGATGGATGTTGAGAATCCGATTGGGAAAAGAGCGAATAAACTCCGGCGAAAGCAGCCGCATGTAGCCAGCCAGGCAGACAAGGTCCACCTTGTGCTGGCGTAGGCATGCCGTCACATCGGCATCGTGCTCGGCACGTTTGCGGCCTTTGGAAATGAAGAGCGCGGTGGGCAGCCCCAGCCTGCTTGCAGCCTCCAGGCCTCCGGCGTCGGCCACGTTGGAGATCACGACCGCGATCTCAACACCTTTGAGCCTTCCCGCCCGGATGGACTCGGTAATGGCCAGAAAGTTGGACCCTCGGCCAGAAAGCAAAAGTCCCAGCCGCAAGGCTCCTGACTTCACTTCGCTCACGTGTATTGCACCTTGCGGTCGCCCTTGATGATGCGGCCGATGACGAAGAACTTCTCCTCGGCTTTGTCGAACAAGGCCTTGGTCTTCTTGAACTTGTCGGCCGGGATGGCGGCGATGAGGCCCACGCCCATGTTGAAGGTGCGCATCATCTCTTCGTCGGAAACCTGACCTAGCGTGCGCAAATGCTCAAAGACGGGCAGAACAGGCCAGGAGCCGATCTCGATCTGCGCCGACATGTTTTTGGGCAGGATGCGCGGCAGGTTCTCGGTGATGCCGCCGCCGGTGATGTGTGCCATGCCGGTGGTTACTCCAGCGGTCACCATCTTCTGGATGATTGGCAGGTAGCTGCGGTGGGTCTTCATCAGCGCCGCGCCGGCCTTGTCCTTGAGGGCGTTTACATATTCCGAGTGCTTGTATCCAGCCACTTCGAAGAAGAGCTTGCGGGCCAGTGAATAACCGTTGGTGTGCAGGCCGGTGGAGGGCAATCCGATGAGCACATCGCCGATCTTGATTCCGGCGCCCGTCACCATCTTTTCGCGATCCACAGCGCCCACGATGAAGCCGGCCAGATCGTATTCGCCATCGGTGTAGAAGCCCGGCATTTGTGCCGTTTCGCCGCCGATGAGTGCGCAGCCATTGGCCTTGCAGGCATCGGCCATGCCGCTGATCACGCTCTCGGTCACTTCCGGGTCCAGCTTGCCGCTGGCCAGATAATCGAGGAAAAACAAGGGGGTAGCGCCCTGCACGGCGATGTCGTTCACGCAGTGGTTCACCAGATCGGCGCCGACCGTGTGGTGCACGTTCATTTCGAAGGCCAGCTTAAGCTTGGTGCCTACGCCGTCGGCCGAACTGACCAGAATGGGGCTCTTCCAGCGCTGCAAGTCGAGCCGGAAGAGCGCGCCGAAGCCGCCGATTCCGCCCAGAACGTTGCGGTTGAAGGTCTTTTGCGCCAGAAACTTGATGCGTTCCTTGGCGCGGTCGCCACTGCTGATGTCAACGCCGGCATCGGCGTAGGTCACGGATTTGGGCTTGGACTTCTCTGCCACGGTGAGGACTTTCTGCGGATGGATTTCTAGACCAGAGTACCGCCCGGCGGTAAGCGCCGAAAGGTCGATTTTATCAGCATTTGCAGGGGGAGCGGGGCCGGACTTGTCGCACCGCCCGCGGTTTCCGCCGCTCTGTCCGAAGATGAGCCAACCCATTGTTCGCTACAGAAACCGCCCACGCTCCGCCACGGTGGGAATCGGGCAATTCGCCAATTGTCCCCAGATCCGATAGCGGTTTCTAGCCACCAGCCGGTAGCCGAGGTTGCTAAGCCACGCGGGGAGCCAGTCTATTGCCACGGCACCAAGGGGCCAAGGCTGCGGAAGGGTGCGAAGAATGGCCGCGACCGCCGAAGATTGCTGCAGCACTTTCTCCTCCGCTGCGGCGAAGGCCAGAGCAACCACGATGGTGTTTCCGAGGGTTTCCAGAGCAAGGCTATGGCGGCTCAAGAGCGCGGCGGCAACCAGGGAGTCCGAGGTGGCAAACCTGAGCCGGTCGTGCCGGTCCAGATTGATGAGGCCTCGAACCAGCCCGTTGCACATTCCGCACTGGCCATCGAAGACCACCAGAAGCCTTCCGCCGAGCTGTTCATTGGAGATCACAATCCTTGGATGATGCCCCTGCGCAGATCGACCAGGAATCTTCGCCTCTCAGGCTTCTATACTGGACCCATCATGAGTACTCAGACCACGACTTCCCTCCGCACCCGTTCTCAGGCACTGCAACAGCGCGCCGAGCGCTATTTCCCCGGTGGCGTCAACTCGCCTGTTCGGGCCTTCAAGTCTGTGGGAGGAGTACCGCCCTTTCTTGAACGCGGCGAGGGTGCGTACGTGATTGACGCCGACGGCAACCGGTTTGTCGACTACGTAGGGTCCTGGGGCCCGATGATTCTGGGCCATGCCTTTCCGCCAGTGGTGGAAGCCATCGAGCGGGCCGCGCGCAACTCGGCCAGCTTCGGCGCGTCTACGGCCGTGGAAGCCGATCTGGCGGAGTGCATTGTCGCCTGCTACCCAGCGATCGAGAAGATGCGCTTTGTCAGCTCAGGCACGGAAGCCACCATGTCGGCCATCCGGCTGGCGCGCGCGGCGACGGGGCGCAAGATCATCGTCAAGTTTGAAGGCTGCTACCACGGCCATGCGGACGGGCTTCTGGTAAAGGCCGGGTCGGGCATTGCAACCTTGGGGATTCCCGGGTCGGCAGGCGTTCCGGAAGAAATCGCGCAGCTTACGCTTGCGCTTCCTTACAACGATCTGGATGCTGTCGAGGCTGCTTTCGCCGCGCACCACGAGGCAATAGCGGCCATCATTGTGGAGCCGGTTGTGGGCAATGCTGGATGCATTCCGCCAGCGCCCGGCTATTTGGCAGGCCTGCGGGCGATTACGGCACGCGAAGGCGCACTGCTGATCGTGGACGAAGTGATGACCGGCTTCCGTGTTGCTCTGGGCGGTGCGCTGGAGCTCTATTGCCTGGACGCCGATCTGGTCACACTGGGCAAGATTGTCGGCGGGGGACTGCCGGTGGGTGTGTTCGGCGGCAAGCGCCGGTTTATGGATCTGCTGGCGCCGCTGGGGCCGGTTTATCAAGCAGGGACCCTGAGCGGCAACCCGCTCGCCATGGCTGCCGGAATCGCAACGCTCAACCATCTACGGACGAATGCGGGTGCGATCTATCCTCAGCTGGAGGCCACCACCAAGGCCGTGGCTGAAGGCGTTGCTGCGGAAGCCGCCACGGCAGGAATCCCGCTGACGCTGAACCGTGTAGGCGCTATGTGGACGTGGTTCTTTACGCCCGGACCGGTGAGGAACTACGAGGAAGCTGCGAAAAGCGATACGGCGGCTTTTGGTCGTTTTCACAACTCCATGCTCAACCAGGGAGTGTGGCTTCCGCCCTCGCAGTTTGAAGCTGCGTTCTTGGGTACAGCCCACGGAGAGGCCGAAGTTGCAGCTACATTAGCTGCTGCTCGGGAAGCCTTCAAAGCGGTGGCGGGGGAATAACAGCGGAAGAGGGGCCGAGGTCTGCCGGTTCCCGGGAAAATTCTGACGATGGCGGAACGCAGTCGCCGTCTCATAAGCAAAGAAATATTCATTCCATAATTTCAAGCAATGGCCGGTTCGGGTTTTGCCCCCACCGGCCATCCGTGCTCAGACCTGCATGACTTCTGCTTCCTTCTTCTGCGTCAGCTCATCCATACGGCGAATCTCTTCGTCGGTCATCGTCTGAATCTCCTGCTGGGAACGCTTTTCTTCGTCTTCGCTGATGGTCTTGTCCTTGGCCATCTTCTTGAGGGCGTCGTTGCCATCGCGGCGCACATTGCGGACGGCGGTGCGCTGCTCTTCCAGTATCTTGTTGAGGTGCTTGCAGATGTCGCGGCGACGGTCTTCCGTCATGGGGGGCACCGGGACGCGAATGACCTTGCCGTCATTCTGCGGGTTGAAGCCCAGATCGGAGGTACGCAGGACCTTTTCGATCTCCTTCAGGACGGTTGGGTCCCAGGGAGAAATCAGGATCATCTGCGCCTCAGGGGTGGAAACCTGCGCCAGTTGGCTGATGGGGGTCGGGGTGCCGTAGTAATCCACCTTCACCTGGTCGAGCATGTGCACGCTGGCCCGGCCAGTCCGCGTGGAAGCGAGGTTGGACTGAAGGGTAACCACGGCCTGATCCATTCGCCGCTTCAGGTCGCCGTTCAATTCTTTGAGTGCCGGAATGCCGGCCATGATCGAGACTGCCATAGGGTTTCGTCCTCACTAAACCAGTTGCCAACCGATATTCTACAACCACCTGCGGTGGGGCCATCGGCCTTCGGCGGGGCCGCGCCAGAAAAAAGGCGCGGGGATGAGAGTTGAGCAGACCCGAACTGACGGTTCTGCAGTCCTTGCTCGACTTGGAGCGCCTTGGGACACTATCCTTATAGGTTGCACGGCGATTTTACCGACCCTTGCGTCAGGACCCCCACGACTATGAGCTCAGAAATGATTGCAATACACCTGCCCGATGGGGCGATTCGCGAAGTGCCCTCGGGCACCACGCCTCTTGAGATTGCCAACTCGATTTCGCCGCGCCTGGCTGCGATTTGCGTTGTCGCCCGCCTGACGCCTCTGTCGGCGGTTGCCGCGATCAATCCCGATGCCGACGAGGAATCCGCCGGCGAAGCCGCCATGTATGCGGCTGGCGATGCGGCTGCGCCACGGCTGGTGGACTTGACCACGCCGCTGACGGCCGACACCAAGCTGGAACTGGTCACCGAAAAAGACCCGGAAGCGCTCAAGGTGCTGCGCCACTCCGCCGCGCACGTACTGGCGACGGCGGTGCTGGAGCTGTTCCCGGAGACCAAGCTGGGCCATGGCCCGGCGACCGATGCGGGATTCTTTTACGACTTCCAGCGCGACAAGCCCTTTACGCCCGAAGATCTGGCTGCCATCGACGCCAAGATGAAGGAAGTCATCGCCCGCGACGAGCACTTTGTGCGCGAGACACTTCCCCGCGACGAGGCGCTGCAGCAATTTGAGCGCGACGGCGACTTCATGAAGACCCACTTCGTGACCAAGTTCACCAAGCCGGGCGACGAGATCAGCTTTTACAAGAGCGGCAAGTTTGTCGACTTCTGCCGTGGACCGCACGTGCCCTCCACCTCGCGCGTGAAGGCCGTCAAGGTGACCAATCTGGCTGGCGCTTACTGGCTGGGGGATGAAAAGAATCCCCAGTTGCAGCGGGTGTATGGAACCGCCTACTTCAGCCAGAAGGCGATGGACGAGCACTTTGTGCGTCTGGAAGAGGCGGCCAAGCGCGATCACCGTTTGCTGGGCAAACAGTTGGACCTGTTCAGCATTCAGGAGCTGGCCGGGCCGGGATTGATCTTCTGGCATCCGAAGGGCGCCATGATTCGCAAGATCATGGAAGACTGGATGCGCGATGAGTGCCTGCGCCGTGGCTATTCGCTGGTGTACACGCCGCACGTGGCCAAGGTGAATCTGTGGCAGACCTCGG
>Ga0302320_10024889_pt1 | contig 11662 bp, 10 predicted proteins | sample Bog_T0_3_FD_202130 | JGI IMG/M metagenome (GOLD analysis project Ga0302320, IMG submission 202130) | Peat permafrost microbial communities from Stordalen Mire near Abisko, Sweden - Bog_T0_3 | ecosystem: Environmental > Terrestrial > Soil > Wetlands > Peat | place: Sweden: Abisko, Stordalen Mire... | reverse complement strand
ACATTTACGGCATGACCGGCGGGCAGAAACCAGGAGTGCGGCAATTGTACAAGAGCAAGGTGCAAATCCCGTGTGGCGCAGGCCGCGAAGACCTGCTGTGCCCGCTGCGAGGCCCGTTCCGCATTCTCGGCCTTCAATTTCCACACCACGATATCCAGCTCCGGCGCTCCTGCACTGAACGCTTCAAACCGCGCATCCCCGCGCAGCCGCCGGTCTAGTTCGCGAGCCGCCCGCCGCCCACTGGCCAGCCCAAGCGCAAATCCGCCTCCCGGTGTAAGTGGCAGAAGCTGTTGCGTAGTCCACAAGGCCACCGCCGCTGCTCCGGCGCGCGAGCACTCCAGGCCGATCTCCCCCAGGTGCAACTTCTTTGAAGTGAAGTACGTGTAGGGAGAGTCGTGTTTGTAGAAGCGCCCCACCGCCGGGTCGTGGAAGAGTACGCAGCCGCAGCCGTAGGGTTGCAACCCGTGCTTGTGGGGATCGATCACGATCGAGTCAGCCTGGCTGATGGCCGCGTAGGCCCGTCGCGCCGGCTCATCCAGAGTATCCGCAATTAGTTCAAAATAGCCGCCGTACGCCGCATCCACATGAATCCGAAAACCGTATTTCTCACGCAGTACCAGAATCCGGTCCAGCGGATCCACTGCTCCCAGAGCCGTCGTGCCCAGCGTCGCCACCACCGTGCCCACATCCCCGGTGCGCAGCGCGGCTTCAAGCGCCTCCAGGTTCATGCGCCCGCGATGGTCGGCTGGAATGGCTTCATAATCGAGCTTCAGCACGGCAGAGATTCGCCGGTGAGTGTAATGCGCCTGTTCCGAGCCCACAATGAGCTGTCCCGGCGCTAACTGCCCGGCTACCCACAGTGCCTCCAGGTTGGCCAATGTGCCACTGGAGGTCAGGTGCCCCAGATACCCCGTCCAGCCAAACATACTGGCGATCTCGCGAACTGCCTCGATCTCCATCTCCGAGCTGGCCCGGCCGCCATCCCGCGCATGGTTGTTGGGATTGATCTTCATTGCCAGAGCGTAGGCCGCCCGCGCCACGGGATGCGGAGGCTTAAGCATTTGCCCGGCATAGAGGGGATGAAAATAGGGGTAGTTGTCGCCCAGCCTGTGCGCTGTGGCTTCCAGCACCCTGGCCATGGCCTCTACATCGCTGCCCGAAGCTGATTTCGGCCCGTGCGCTGCGCCGGATGGCAGCGCCGCAAACTCTGCCTCCAGCAGCTCTGTGGCGCGTTTCAGCAACTCGGGCACGGGATCGTGAGCCATGGCGACCTCTCACACTATCACAGCCCAGTGCACGCCGTTAAACCCATATTGGTCAATTGATTCCTAAATCGGAATTCAAGAGGTAAGACGGATCGCAAGAATCCGTACGTTCATTTTTGAAGAAAATGATAAACTGTTGTCAGCGTTAGAACCGAACCGGGCGTGAGCAGTACTCGCCCAAAAAAGCAAGATTCTGCCAGTGTTCGCTCCGATTCATCCAGCGCAATTCAATCCAGGAAATACGAACAAGATGGAACAAGGTACCGTGAAGTGGTTCAATGATGCGAAGGGCTTCGGCTTTATCTCGCGTCAGAACGGCGAAGACGTTTTCGTGCATTACTCCGCGATCAACTCAAGTGGTTTCAAGAGTTTGCAAGAAGGCCAGGCTGTGCAGTTCAACGTGGTAAAGGGCCCCAAGGGTTGGCAGGCTGCCGACGTACAGCCCCTCTAAACCCAACCGGCCGGATTCCGGCAGAATCTAGCAAAGGATACGTGAGGGCTGAGAGTGATCCCAGCCCCGCGTGTAGCTGTGCGAAAAGTCGGCCAAACTCATCAACTTATCCCCTCTGAAAAACCTGCGTCTCGGCTCGAATTGCACCCGTATCATCCTCCTTCAGCGGCTTCCGGCTCTTCCCGCTCACCCCATCCCCTGCTCAACTCGCGGCCAATCCCTCGACGGGAAGCTCCAACTATCCCCAATCGATTCTTTGACCGGCGCAGTCAAGATATTGAAGCACAGTCCGTCATTGGAGCGGGTCCTGCCAGCCTTACCGCAGCCATCGAGTTCCAGCGGCGCGCCGGGATCAAGCCCATAGTGATTAAAGGCCCTCGATGGAGTACAGAGAGGAAGCGGCGGCCTAAAGTTAGGCCGAAAAAAATCGATGCCGGCAGCGATGACCTCAAAGGGTAAAGTCGCTCATCCGGCATCTAATAGTGAATCGCTTCATGTGAGTTCATTCCGTGCCTGTAAGCTACGGAGCGAACTCAAGAGAGAATCGTGCAGTTATCGTCTTTCTGACCCGTTCCTTACAAATCCCAAACTGGCGCGCTGCCCAGCATTGCCGCGCCAGAAAAAGCGATAGGCCCGTTCCACTCAGGGACCAGAAATCCTCCCAGTGGGTGAGCCTCCAGTCCCTGCGCTGTGCGGTGATGACGGCGCAGCGTCTCCTGGATGTCGCTTAGGGCCTCGGCGCGTTCCGTGCGCGATTCCCGCTCCCAGAACAGCACAAAACCCTGGCCGCATACGCAGCAGTGGACCTCGGCGTTGCCATTCGTATTTCTGCAAAGGACCTGCATTCCTTACCTCATGTGCGCCGGGCATCTCCCAGTCACGCAACACACAATAGCCAATCCTGGATGCCCTTGACCATGCCTCCATCGCGCCAAAATGAGCCTCCGTCCGGGGCAGGCGAGCCTTCCCAATTTGTGGGAGGACCGGCGCAGGCCTATCCCGCATTGAAACAGCTGCGGGGCGTCCGGCTCGACGTAGCGCCCGTTGTCCCTCTATCCTCATAATGTTGGCTGCGTTTTCTTCGATGCGCGGCCCCTTGGAATCCAGCACACATGAGCACGCAAACGATTGCCGTACACCTGCCCGACGGGGCCATTCGCGAAGTGCCCGCGGGCACAACGCCCCTTGAAATCGCCAACTCCATCTCCCCGCGCCTGGCCGCGGCCTCCGTTGTCGCCCGCCTGACGCCGCTTTCCGGCACGGCGCAATCTGCGGCAACCACCAGCTCAGGCGAGCAGTCCGCCGAGGCGGCCATGTACGCTGCTGAAGACTCTGCCGCCCCGCGTCTGGTCGATCTCTCCACGCCGCTCACCGCCGATACCCGGATGGAACTGGTCACTGAGAAGGACCCAGAGGCACTGAAGGTGGTGCGTCACTCCGCCGCGCATGTGCTGGCCACGGCGGTGCTCGAGCTCTTTCCTGAGACCAAGCTGGGCCACGGCCCGGCCACCGACTCGGGATTCTTCTACGACTTTTATCGCGAGAAGCCCTTCACACCAGAAGATCTCGTTGCTATCGAAGTCAAAATGGCCGAGGTGGTCGCGCGCAACGAGCCGTTCATCCACGAATTTGCTCCAAGAGAAAAAAGTCTGGAAGACTTTGGCAAAGACGGCGACTTCATGAAGACCCACTTCGTGACAAAATTCACTGAACCGGGCTCACAGGTCAGCTTCTATCGCAATGGCAAGTTCGTTGACTTCTGCCGCGGGCCTCACATCCCCTCCACTGGCCGCGTCAAGGCGTTCAAGGTGCTCTCGCTCGCCGGCGCCTACTGGCTCGGCGACGAAAAGAACCCGCAGCTTCAGCGCATCTACGGCACGGCGTTCTTCTCGAAGAAGGATCTCGACGCGCACTTCGAGCGCCTTGAAGAAGCCGCGCGCCGCGACCACCGCGTCCTCGGCAAGCAGCTCGATCTCTTCAGCATTCAGGAGCTAGCCGGCGCCGGCCTCATCTTCTGGCACCCCAAAGGCGCCATGATCCGCAAGATCATGGAGGACTGGATGCGCGATGAGTGCCTGCGCCGCGGTTACCAGCTCGTCTACACGCCTCACGTGGCGCGCGTAAACCTGTGGCAGACCTCGGGCCACGAGGGCTTCTACGCCTCAAACATGTTCACCCCCATGGAACTGGACGATGCGATGTATCGCATGAAGCCCATGAACTGTCCGTTCCACATCCTCATCTACAAAAACTCGCCCAAAAGCTACCGCGACCTGCCCGTGCGCTACGCCGAGCTGGGCAATGTGTATCGCTACGAGCGCTCCGGCACCATGCACGGCCTCCTGCGTGTGCGCGGCTTCACGCAGGACGACGCACACATCTTCTGCATGCCCTCGCAGATCGAGAGCGAAGTGGCGGCCTGCATCGACTTTGCCGAGGCCGTGCTCCATACCTTCGGCTTCACGGAATTCAAGGTCGAGCTGTCAACATGGGATCCTTCGGACCGCGCTCATTACGCAGGTTCGAACGAGAACTGGGACCTCGCCATCCGCTCGCTCGACAATGTCCTGAAGAGCAAGGGCATTCCCTACAAGACCATCCCCGGCGAAGCCGCCTTTTACGGCCCCAAGATCGACGTCAAGCTGGTCGACGTGCTCGGCCGGCTCTGGCAGCTCTCCACCGTGCAATTCGACTTCAACCTGCCCGCGCGCTTCGAGCTTGAATATGTCGGCGAGGACGGTGAGCGTCATCAGCCGGTCATGGTTCACCGCGCGCTCTTCGGGTCGGTGGAGCGCTTTTTCGGCGTGCTCATAGAACACTACGCCGGAGCCTTTCCGCTCTGGCTGGCGCCTGTGCAGGTGGGCCTGGTCCCCATCAGCGAGCGCCACATTGCCTACGCCGGAAAGGTTGAAAAGGAGCTCAAGGATGCGGGCTTGCGGGTCGAAACCGACGCCCGCAACGAGAAGATGAATGCCAAGATCCGCGACTTCGCCAACCAGAAGACGCCCTACATTCTGGTTTTCGGCGACAAGGAAGAAGTCGCCGGCTCGGTCAGCGTCCGCACCCGTGGCAAAGGCGATCAGGGCTCCATGCCGCTGGCCGACTTCATTGCCAAGTGCAAGGAGCTTGTCGCGACCCAATCAACGGAGTTATAGCGACAATCCAACGCATCGAGAAGCCGAAGGCTCCTGCCACACCGTAAAAGTGGTCATGCGTTGATCGCCATTCCATCCACGGCCCCATAAGCGTCGAGCATCGACTCCGCCAGTGTCGGATGCGCATGGATGGCAAACATCATCTCTTCAACCGTGCCTTCCAGTTCCATCACCGCAATGGCCTCGGCGATCAGCTCCGTCGCCTGCGGCCCGATAATATGCACGCCCAGAATCTCGCCATATTTCGCGTCGGCAACAATTTTCACAAAGCCGTCGTGATTGCCCACGATCGTAGCCTTCGAGTTGCCTGCGAACGGAAACTTGCCCACCTTCACCTCGTAGCCTTTTTCTTTGGCCTGCGCTTCGGTCAGGCCCGCCGACCCAATCTGCGGCTCGGTATAGGTGCAGCTTGGAATGCGGTCCCTCCGCACCGGGCGGAATTTCCGCTCCGCAATCTTTGCCACGGCTACCATGCCGCTCATCGCGCCCACATGCGCCAGTTGCGGCAGGCCCGCCACAATATCGCCGATGGCAAAGATGCCCGGCTCGGCGGTCTGCTGCGCCTCGTCCACTTTGACCAGTCCGCGTTCCAGTTCGACTTTTGTCTTGTCGAGCCCGATATCCGCCGTCAGTCCCGCGCGTCCCACGGCCACCAGAACCTTTTCAGCTTCCTTCGCCTGGGTCTTTCCGTTGGCGTCGGTATAGGTTACCTTCACGCCGTCCGCGGTCTTCTCTACTTTCTCCACGCGCGCGCCGGTGTTGATATCAATGCCGCGCTTCTTGAAGAGCCGAGTCAGCTCTTTCGATATCTCTTCATCCTCCACCGGAACCACGCGGGGCAAAAATTCGAGGATCGTCACCTCGGTTCCAAAGCTGCGGAAGATTGAGCTGAACTCCATGCCCACGGCACCCGCGCCAATCACAACGAGCGACTTAGGTGGCTGGCTCAACGACAAAATCTCAATGTTGGTCAAGATGCGGTCGTCGGCCTTCAGCCCCGGCAGCAGCTTGGCTTCCGATCCTGTCGCCAGAATCACGTTCTTCGCCTTCAACTGGCTCCCGCCCCCGTTTGTGGCCCCACTCGCCTGCACGTCTACCGTGTGCACGCCATCCTTCGCACCCCCCGTCAGCCGGCCAAAGCCCGCGACGACGGTGATCTTGTTCTTCTTCATCAGAAACTCAAGGCCTTTGACGTGCTTTGAAATGATGGCGTTCTTGCGTGCGAGCACAGCGGCCCAGTCAAGCGCAGGCGTGCCGATGCCGGCGATGCCGTACTCGGCTGCGTGCTTGAGGTGATCCCAAATTTCGGCGTTGAACAGCAGCGCCTTGGTGGGAATGCAGCCCACGTGCAGGCAGGTTCCGCCCAGCTTGGGGCTGGCGTCGATAAGCGCCACCTTCAGCCCGTACTCCGCGCCGCGAATCGCCGCCGTGTAGCCGGCAGGGCCGCCGCCAATGATTGCCACGTCATAAATTGGGTTAGCGATTATCTCTGCCAAGGGAAGCTCCATTCTGGGGCGGATTCTGAGTACGCGGATGCCGCCTCAACACGCTTAGTTTAAATGGCGGCCTAATCTCCTGCACCCGGTGGGTCGAATTCGTATATGCTTCTTGGTGCCAATCGAATGAGTGACAAGTCTGCGTGAATCAGCGACCTCTCATCGTCGCCGCGAAATGGGTTGTAGGCCTCGTTGTCTACATTGCTGTAAGCTACGTTTTTTCTCGTACCCTCGTGTTCGGGATGCAGTACTGGGCGCGCCTGATAGGTGCCTCCATTGGAGATATATTTGTCATACGCTTATATGGGGAGGGGGTCTTCCTGATTGTCTGCTTCTTCTGGGGAGCCCTCTACGCATCCGCGCTGGCAAAACCCGCTTGCTTCGGTCACACTCCAAGGATTCTGAAGCATCTGACATGGAGCTGTCTCCTTAGTCTATTCAGCTGCATCCTCCCAATCCGGATTGAACTTTTGAACTTTCCGAATTTCGTCAGCACGACGGCGACCTCCGCGCTGATCTTCGCCGGGTTCACAATCTCGATCTGCTGCTTTGTCTTGGCATTAGCAGTGTGGGTTCATCTCGCATTTGGTGGCGAGCGCTCAACGGCAAGAGAGAATTCGAAAGGTACTGAAATTCAAAATTAACGCTCTGGACCGATCTTCATGATCAGTTCCGCCGCCGCCCGGACCATATTTGCTTCGTCGCCGAATCCAGCAATCCAGTGCACCTGCGGCTCACGGCGAAACCAGGTCAACTGCCGCTTGGCATAGTTGCGATGGCCCTGCTGAGCGGCGGCGATTGCCTCCTCCATGCTCAACGCCCCCTCCAGCACGCCGCGTGCCTGCCGGTAGCCGAGTGAGTCGAGCGCCTTCACCGGCCCATAGCGCGCGAGTAGCCCGCGCGTCTCCTCTACAAGCCCTGCGGCAAACATCGCCGCGCAGCGCTCGTTTAGGCGTTCATAAAGCTGCTGCCGTGGCGGGTTCAGCCCGATACGCAGAAGTCGAAACTCTGTCAGCGGGTCGCGTCCCATCAATTCTGACAACGGCTTGCGAGCAGTCAGACAAACCTCAATGGCGCGGATCAGTTTTGGCGTATCGTTCGCATGGATGCGCTCTGCCGAAGCCGGATCGAGCCGCGTCAGCAGCCGATGCAGCCATGCGCTTCCGCGCTTGAGCGCTTTGGATCGAAGCCGCGCTCGCAAGGCCTCCTGCCGCGCCGGCCCGGCAAACAGTCCTTCCGTGAGCGCGCGCAGGTAGAGCCCCGTTCCACCGGTGACGATGGGCAGCCTTCCTCGCCCGGCAATCTCTCGAAGCGCCGCCCTCGCCCGCCGGCTATACTCGCCCGCCGTGAACGGCTGGTCCGGATCGGTCACGTCAATCACGTGATGCGGCAGCCGCGCACGCTCTTCGGCCGTCGGTTTAGCCGTACCTAGTTCCATGCCGCGGTACACGGCCACCGAATCGCAGCTGACGATCTCGCCGGTGAATCGTTCGCCCAGCGCCAGCGAGAGCGCCGTCTTCCCGCTGCCCGTCGGGCCAAGGATGAGCACCGCAACCGCTTTCTGCCTTTGTGAAGTTGACATCACCGGCGTACTCAACCCTCTCCGCAAGATCCAAAGCAAAAAGGGCCATCAGCCCATAGCCGTCTCTGACGACCGGCAACTGACCACTGCTTTTACAGCCGCCACCAGCCGGGCGGGAAGATCCATTTGGGATTGGTGTGGAAGAGCCACCAGAGGCAGATCGCTGCCGCCACCATCACCAGCCCGAAAACTTGGTTGCGGCGATAAAGCCGTCGCTGTTCCTCTCGCCTCGCCTTCTCGGCAACCTGCTGGGCATACGGCTTAATGCGGGTTTCAACCATGGCGGGTCTCTCAGAGCTGCTTCATGTCCGCACACGCACGCTCATCACGCCCCAGTATAGGAGAAGCAGCCAAAATTGCCACTCTGTTCTCAGTTTGACTTCCCCCACCCTATTTGCAGACGATAACCTTTCAGGCTTCCGCAAGATCGGAGCGAAAGGTGCCTTGCACATGAAAGTCTTGATACTTGGTTCTGGGGGCCGTGAGCATGCGCTGGCCTGGGCAGTTGCGCGCAGCAAACGCGTCACGGAGGTTGTCTGCGCGCCGGGCAACGGCGGCATCGCCCAGATTGCCCGTTGCGTTCCGGTGAGCCTGAAGGACCTGAGTGCCATGGTCCGCCTGGCCGAAGCCGAGCAGCCTGGCCTGACCATTGTGGGGCCGGAACTGCCGCTCTCGCTCGGCATCGTCGACGCTCTCCAGGAGCGTGGCCTGCGCGTCTTTGGCCCCACCCGCGCCGCCGCCATGCTTGAGACCAGCAAGGGCTTCGCCAAGCAGTTCCTGCATCGCCACAACATTCCCACCGGCAATTACGCCGTCTGCACCACGTCGGCCGAGCTAGAGAAAGCCATCGACATCTTTCACCCGCCCATCGTGGTCAAAGCTGACGGGCTGGCCGCCGGCAAGGGCGTCATCATCTGCTCATCGCGCGCCATCGCTCTTGAGGCGGCCCAGGGACTCTTCAGCGGTGCGCTGCTCGGCGAAGCGGAGCGCCAGGTCGTCATTGAAGAATTCCTCGAAGGCGAAGAGATCAGCTTCCTTTGCCTCAGTGACGGTAAAGACGTGACGCCCCTCGTGCCCTCTCAGGACCACAAGCGAATCGGCGAGGGAGACACCGGCCCCAACACCGGCGGCATGGGCGTCTACTCCACCGACGAGCTGCTCGATCCCGCCATGACGGAGTGGGTTCTGCGCCACATCGCCGAGCCCACCGTGCGCGGAATGGCAGCAGAGGGAATGCCCTTCACCGGCGTGCTCTATTGCGGTCTGATGATGACCGCGCGCGGGCCGCAGGTGCTGGAGTTCAATGCCCGCTTCGGCGACCCTGAGACCCAGGCTATCCTGCTGCGTCTCGATAGCGACCTCGTTGACGCGCTTGAAGCCTGTATCGACGGCAAGCTCGCTGCAACCAGGCTGCGTTGGGCTCCCGGCGCCGCGGCCTGTGTTGTGGCCAGCTCAGGCGGCTATCCGGGCAGCTACAAAACCGGCCAGCCCATCACCGGACTAGCCAACGCCGCTCAAGTTCCCGGCGTACAGGTATTTCATGCCGGAACGGCGCAGGTGGGCGGCCAGCTCGTCACCTCCGGAGGCCGCGTGCTCGGGGTTACCGCCGCTGCGGGCTCGCTTGAGGAAGCTTTGGCCCGCGCCTACCAGGCAATGGCCGAGATCGCCTTTGAAGGCCTGTATTACCGTCGCGACATTGGCCATCGCGCCCTGAAGAAGGACTAAAAAGGAGTATCCATGAGCGTTGGAATCACGCTGGAAGAGCTGCTGGTCTGGTGCCAGGACTCCTCCGCGTACTGGAAGGCGCACCTTGACGCCAACCCGGCTCTACTCGAGCTGCCCTGCGATATCGGCGGAACGGCCAATGTACAGGGATTCATTCGCCATATCTGGGGAGTCGATCTGCGCTGGGCTCAGCGCCTGGCGGGATTGCCCGTGATGGCCAAAGAAGACACGCCTGCCGGACCGCTCGGTACGCTCTTCGATCTGCACCGTCAGGCCGCGGAAATCTTCCGTGGACTGCTCGCTCTCCCAGCCGAAAGCTGGGATGAACCCTTTGTTCTCAACTTCGATTGGGCACCAGCAGAGGAACGGTCAGTCTCCCGGCGAAAGCTTGCGGGCCATGCCCTGTTTCACAGTCTGCGCCACTGGGCACAGCTGGCAACCCTGGTCCGCGCCGCTGGATTCCCCTCAAACTTCAAGGGAGACCTGATCTTTAGTCCTGCGCTGCGCTAGGCTCCGGAGTCGGCACCGGCTGAGGCTTTCCCTGTTGCTTCTGGAAGCAGGAGCGGCACAATACGGGTCTGCCTTGCGTGGGCTTGAAAGGAACCGTTGTCTCCGCGCCGCACTCCGAACAGGTGGTCCGGGTCTCAGGGCGAACCCTCTGTGACCCTCGGGCGCGTTTCGCCTTGCACTGCTTGCAGTGCTTGGGGTCGTTCTTGAACTGTTTGTCGTGAAAGAAAACCTGCTCACCCGCGGTAAAAACAAACTCGGCGCCGCAGTCGGTGCACTTCAATACTCGATCGGTGAATTCCATGGCCGGCTTCCCCAAAACAGGGACGCACACCGAAATCGGCCATGGTTGCTGAATACTTGCCGGTTCCGGTTCCCTGTTTCCGTTCGTGATGCACAACTAGGGCCCGGACCGCCTTAAGCTTGAGCGGCATAGGATTTCTTCCCGGTCGACCGGGATACGCAGAATACAGAACGCTGAGCGGATGCTGAACGTTCAAGCTAAACGATGCCGTCACGCCGACTGCCCCGATCTTGTGTGGGGTCTTTGGCGGCTTCCAACTTATTAAGGAAGCCGCCAAGCCAGCGTCTCTTGCGACGGGTAAAAAATTAATCCTGCTCTTTACGAGCCTTCTTGCGATTCCGCTTGCGCGCCAAAGCTGCCTTGACGCGGCGCTTCTCGCCGGGCTTCAGATAGTAGGAGTGACGCTTGACTTCCTTGATGATGTCCTCCTGCTGTACCTTCCGCTTGAACCGGCGCAGCGCATTTTCGAGCGGCTCGCCTTCCTGAACGCGAACCTCTGCCAAAAGAAATCCACCTCCAAACATGCCAAGGGGCATAAATAGAATACTCTAGGAGACGCTCACTCGCCAGTTTCGTTTGCACTCCAGGACAATTCTGAACAATTTGTCATCCTGGCCGTTTATAACCTGGTTAATCCCGCCATGGCTCACCCTGGAGCTAATCTTCTACACTCTTTTTGAGGGGACAACGTGCCCTGCAGGAGACTTCCATCCGATGATCCGCGGTTATCAGGGTAAGCTGCCCAAGATCCCTGCCACTTGCTATGTCGATCTCTCCGCCCAGATTCTCGGCGATGTCGTCCTGGGCGAGCGTTCCTCGGTCTGGATGAACGCCGTTCTGCGCGGCGACGTCAACTCCATTCGCGTCGGCTCTTGTTCCAATGTCCAGGACTGCGCAGTCCTCCACGGCCAGCGCAATCTTTACCCCGTCATCGTTGGCGACTGGGTTACCATCGGCCACAACGCCACCGTCCATGGCTGCGTGGTCGAGGATGCGGTGCTGATCGGCATGGGCGTCACCGTCCTCAACGACGCCCGCATCGGAGAAGGCTCCATCATCGCCGCTGGCTGCGTCGTTCCCGAGCACACGGTCATTCCGCCACGCACGCTCTGGGCCGGCGTCCCCGCCAAACTGCGCCGCGACCTCGGCGACAAAGACCACGCCCTGATCCTCGAAT
>Ga0302320_10024887_pt1 | contig 11662 bp, 11 predicted proteins | sample Bog_T0_3_FD_202130 | JGI IMG/M metagenome (GOLD analysis project Ga0302320, IMG submission 202130) | Peat permafrost microbial communities from Stordalen Mire near Abisko, Sweden - Bog_T0_3 | ecosystem: Environmental > Terrestrial > Soil > Wetlands > Peat | place: Sweden: Abisko, Stordalen Mire... | reverse complement strand
GGCGGGTCGGTTGACCCAAGTCAAGCAGAACGCTCAATCATCGAGCGTTCAGACGCGCACTGTAGCATACGACGAATTGGGTAGAAAGACCTCCGAGTCCATTCCGGAGTGGAGCGCGGGCACAGGTTCAGCTGGAACGACCAACTATTACTACGATTCTGCGAGCGGATGCACGAGCTCGACAGGCGACCTGGTCCAGACGGTTGACCCGATCGGAAACAAGACTTGCTACACCTACGACCTTCTTCATCGGCCCACATCGTCCCAGGTTGTTTCGGGCTCGTATGCTTCGGTCACTCCGGCGACGTCTACGGTGTACGACGCAGCCAGCTACGGCAGCACAGCTATGCAGAATGCGAAGGGCCAGGTCGCAGAGGCCTCCACTTGCAGTTCATTGCCTTGCTCAACCAAACTCACAGACATCTTCCTAAGTACCTCGCCGGTGACATCGGGGACGATGGCGGGTGGCATTCAGAAACAAATGTGGGAATCTACCCCACACTCCGGCAACTACTTCCTTACTCAAGATACGTATTTCCCCAACGGGGCGGTCGGCGCAATTTCGGCGTCGCTGAATGGTTCCTCTATTGGCATACCCAACCTGACCTACAACGTGGATGGCGAAGGACGCCTCTACTCCGCCACCGATTCCACCCACAGCCTCAATCTGGTCACAGCCACGGCTTACAACTCTGCTAGCTCGCCCACCAGCATCACCTACGGGAACGCAAGCACGGGTTCTGCAAACGACGTGGACAGCTTCACCTACGATTCGAACACCTATCGCCCGACAAACCTGACCTATGCAATTAACCCGACCTCAAGCCCATACACTGTGACGACTGCCCTCACCTGGAACGCCAATTGGTCTCTCCAGCAGATGGTCTACACCGATGGCAGTCCAAGCCCTCTCAGCCAGACCTGCACCTACTCGGCAGACGACCTGAGCCGCATAGCATCCACCAGTTGCGGAACTTCGACATGGGGGCAAACGTTCTCTTACGATCCGTTTGGCAACATCAAGAAGACAGTACCCGGCGGCTATTCTGGGACGGCTTATGGAGCAGCCTACAGCACCGTCACCAACCAGGTTTCGAGTGGCGTCTCGCCGACGGCTACATACGATGCCAATGGCAATCAGTTGACCAGCACCCCGGCCACGCTCACCTGGAATGCGCTCAATCAGCCCGTCACCGTGAACACAACCACGGCGACCTATGACGCGCTGGGCCGCATGGCTGAGAAGTACGTCGGCGGAGTCTACACACAGTTTGTCTATCGGCCATCTGGCGGCAAGCTGGCGGTTTACAGGAGCACTCTGGCCCAGGGCCTAATTCCCCTTCCCGGCGGGTCTACAGCGGTCTACAATGCAAGTGGATTGAACTACATTCGTCATAAAGACTGGCTCGGATCGAGCCGCTTGGCCACGACATGGGCGCATGCCGTCTACTCCAAGGAGGCGTATGCTCCTTTTGGTGAGACGTACAACGAAGCCGGTACGCCGGACCGCAGCTTCACCGGACAGGACCAGAATGTGGCAACCGGATCCGGTGGGTCGGGAGAATACGACTTCCTCTTCCGCAAGTATGATCCATCGGCCGGACGTTGGCTTAGTCCCGACCCACTAGGCTGGACAGCCGTAAGCCAAACCTACCCGCAATCTCTGAATCGATATTCATTCGTGCAGAATAATCCATTGAGCCTGACTGACCCAAACGGGCTCGATTGTGCGTATTTGTCAGATGACGGGACTTCACTAGAGTCTAATGATCAAAATAGCAATGCCAACGAGTGCGCTCGAAATGGCGGATATTGGGTAAATGGAGCACTGCTAGATATCACAATTAATTCCGACATGAATTCGGCGGTATTGACGGGTTTTGATGGAACCGCAGCATATGTGGCAGCCTATATTGAAGGGTCGAATACGATGGGATACTTTTCAACGATTGATCCGTCGACAGGATTGTTCACAATAACAAGTAACGTTCCAAGCACGGATCCGAATAGCCCGAATTACGATGCATCACTTGCACTGGCCACCGCTGTCGCGAATCAAACGCAGGGCGTTATGAATTGGACGGGTTGTATAGCTGCCGGTGTCATTTCTCAAATCCCTGGGAGTTCATCGATCGGTGTACCTCAATACAACGGTTTGTCAGGATACACTTCTGCAGTAGCCACTACCACTTCGGCAGTGTCGAAATACGGTAAGACCGCTGCGGCGAATTTCACAGGACTAGAAAACGGCATTAATGCTGCTACAGATATTGCCGAGAAGGCAGAGCCATGGATGTGGACACTTACGGCTGTCAATGCAGGAGCTTCCATTTATCAATGCCTGAGCGGCCAATCACCACACCCCTAGGTATTCGAATTCGATGAAGAGAGAAAGTTAACCGATGAAATCAAAATGGTGAGTAGCGAGTCGATGAGAAGGTCAAATATGACGACAGACAGGCCACCGCGCGTTCTTGAATGGGAGCCGGATAACCTTTCCACGCTTCGCCAGTTGAATCCAATGGCCAAGATTGTCGGCGCTGGGTCTATCGCCGCACTGACATACACGCTGCTTTTGTGTAGACAGCTCGAATTGGCTAGATTAGTCCTCATAATTGAGATTCCAACTTTTTTCATCGCCTTTGCGATTCTTGCGATGCCCGGAATTCAAAGGGTTTTTTCGCGTAGAATGCTGGCTGTCTTAACTGCAACCGCGCTGATTCATGGTTTCTTTGTTTCATTATGTTTCGCCATTTGGAGCAAATCTTCGCTTGTCAGACATGGTCACGGGTTGGATTTTGTTGTCGGCATTGCAGTCTTGCTGGTTGAAGTCCCGGTCCTCCATCCAATTCTTTTGCGGGCGACACGCTCGGAAGTCCCGCGCAAATAGTCTTGGAGGAGACTAGCCCACTTCTTCCAAAATTCCTGCAATCGCTGGATTTGCATTTCGCACGATGGCGATCCAGAATTCACCATGCGGGTATTGGCCAACCTCGGCGACGCCACTTATCGCGTAGTGATTCTAAACTTTCACGGCCCGTTTGGGGAGTGCTGCTGAGGATTGATTTCGGCCACGCGAAGAATTATTGGTGTAATTCTAGTAATTGCAAAGAGTAGGCGAGGGGAAGGCACTTGAAGTTGATGAGTCAGCTGAAGACACCAAAACACTTCTCTACATTCCTATGGTTACTCATGTGCGTTTCAGTGACTTGCAGTCAGTCGCAAATACCTGACGGCCAGCTTAGTCAAATTCCTCCAATCCGAAGACTCGTCATTGAGGCGGAGGATCTGGGCATGGCCCACTCCATCGACAAGGCCAGCTTTGAGGCGCTGGAGAAGGGGTGGGTAACGTCGGCGGGGGTCCTTGTTCCTGGGCCGTGGTTTCCCGAGGTTCTTCGCTGGTCGCGTAGCCATCCGAATTCAGATCTGGGTATGCGGCTTGATCTCAATGCCGACTGGTCGAGCTATCGCTGGCGTCCCGTCTCCGGCGCGCAGAAGGGATCGGGGCTGACCGATCCAGGAGGCTATCTGTCCAGCAGCCAGATCTTCGTTTCGCAACACGCAACCCCAGCCGAAGTGGAAAGCGAGCTGCGAGCCCAGATTGACATGGCCAAGCGGGCAGGTATCCAGATCACCCACCTGGACCATCACATGCGCGTCATGATGGTGACTCCAGCCCTTTTCCAGTCGTACTGGAAGATGGGCCAAGAGTACGGGCTGCCCATCGTCCTACCTAATCAACAGGTGAAGCTGAAGGGCGTGGCCACTCAGACGCCTGGAGTTCTCAAGTTTGGCGGGATCGATGTGGACCTGGCCAGCCTGCCGATCGATCGCGAGCTGGAGATCATGCCTGGGCTTGCCAAGCAAGATTGGCTAAGCGCCTACGAGAAAACTCTTGATGCACTGCCCCCCGGAGTCTACTTGCTGAGCGTTCACCTGGGATACAACGACGACGAGTTGCAGGCCATGACATGGGACCATCCGAGCTGGGGCGCGGAGTGGCGGCAGAACGACCTGGACGTGGTGAGCAGCCCTGAATTCCAGAAGTTTCTCAAAGACAAAGGCTTTATCCTTGTGGGATGGAAGGATCTACAGAAGGCTATGCCCGCCCAGCATCCTCGGGCGAATTAAGGACCAGCGATGGCGGAGCCTGAACTGTCAATCCGCATGGGCCGTGCACAAGAACGCGGCCTGACGCTGGTTGAGTTGATCATCACCATTGCACTTCTCTCGATCCTTGCCTCGGCTGCCGTGCCGGTGACGTTATTCACCATAAAGCGCGACAAGGAGCATGTGTTGCGACGCGACTTGTGGGAGATGCGTGACGCAATAGACCACTACAAGGACATTGCCGACAGTGGGGCCGTGCAGATCAAGGTGGACGGCAACGGTTATCCGCCGGATCTAGAGACGCTGGTGAACGGTATCGACATCCGGGGTATGAAAGTGAGGTTTCTGCGCCGGATTCCAATAGACCCAATGACCGGCAAAGCCGACTGGGGTCTGCATTCGATGCAGGACGACCCCAAATCAGACTCGTTTGGTGGCCAGGCCGTCTTCGATGTGTATTCCAAGTCACAGGGCACGGCGCTCGATGGCACTAAGTATTCCGATTGGTAGGTTGTGGCTAATCTTGGTCGCTATGTGTGTCGGGTACTTTTTCTTGATTCCTAGGCTGCGCAGCACCGGGTCTTTATTACGCACTACGCCATCGTCCATTCCGAACAGAGGAGGGCACCACTCTGGTTGGCTAAGCGTGTCTCACAGATTCATCGTGCGTCAACCAGTGTTTACTTTGTCACAGACATGTGTGATCTGAAGCGCAAGGCGACACCCATGGTAATCATTATTGTACACTTAACGTGCCCTGCGGCTTTTTAGCTGATTTTAAGGCAACCTCTGCCGCTGGACTGCAGAGGTTTGGAACCGCGTTTTGCTCTCACCCTTTCGACGAATTCTTCCGCAAAACGGCAGAGGTTTGGCACATTTTGTGAAGGCACGATTGGGCAGAGGTTGTTGTTCCCGGATTGTGCCCACGTCCGCCTCGCTGCTCTCTCGATTATATTCCGTGCTCACAAAGTTCCCTCCGAGGCAACAATCCATAGCTAGAGAATCGTGCTATCCTATGCTTGATAAGTTCCGTTTGCGGGAACAATTCATACATGATCAATCATGCAGCCAAGACGCTGGGTCCACAGACCTCCGCCCTCTTCGTCGAACTCAACGAGAGAAGCAAAGCCACGTTCAACCTCCGGGACGTGGAAGAGATCACAGGCTTGCGCGGTTCTTCCGCGCGGACGCTTATCCACAAAGCCGAAAAAAGGGGTGTCGTCACTCGCCTGCGCCCCGGCCTGTACAACCTGGTTCCGTTCGAGCTAGGCAGGGCGACGGAATACGTCGGCGATCCCTACATCATCGCCAGGGAGCTATGCGGGGGGCAGGACTACTTCCTATCTTACGCTTCCGCAATGGAGTTGCACCGCATGGTCACTCAGCCACAGCTCACCCTGTACATCAGTTCCACCTTCCGCAAACCGTCGCGGACCATCCACGGCTACGAGTACCACTTCGTAGCCGTAAAGCCAGATCAGTTTTTTGGACTCACGCCGCTCTGGATCACCAAACAACAGGCCGTTATAGTCAGCGACCGGGAGCGGACCATCGCCGACGGTCTTCGGCATCCGCAGTACGCCGGTGGCGTCCCAGAGGTTGCCAAGGCACTCTGGATGAGCAGAAGTGAGATAAATATTCCCCGCCTGCTCGAATACACCCAGCGTTTCCAATCTGGTGCTCTTACTCGGCGTGTTGGATACCTCTTGGAACTCTACAAAATGGCTTCGCCGGCGCAGCTCGTGTTACTGCGCTCCGCGCTCAGTTCAACCTATGACCGGCTCGATCCGACCCTCCCCAAAGTCGGCCCGTATCAGGCGCGCTGGCGTTTGCAGCTTAACATTGAGTCCGAGGAACTTGAGGCGGTTCGTCACACATGATTCCACAACGCAATCTCTCCCTGTTGGCGAACCGGCTGCACAAAGAACACGGTGGCCGCCGTATCCCTGAATCGGTGTTGGAACGGGACTATTGTTTGGCATGGTTTCTGGCGGGGTTGAGTCAAAGCCAGCTCGGCAAGCTTCTCATCTTCAAAGGCGGCACGGCGCTCAAACGCTGCTACTTCGGTGATTACCGATTCTCGGAAGATCTGGACTTCACCCTTGCTCGGACCGCGGATTTCGATGAAATCCGTGCTGGCCTGGAGGAGGTCTACCAGCACGTCGCCCAAGCATCAGGGATTCGTTTCGCCTTTGATCGAGAAGATCGGCAGAGCCATGTCAACAGTCATACTTTTTACCTCAGCTATCAAGGTCCACTCCCGAATCCGAATACGGTCAAGGTGGACATCACCATCGCGGAGACCGTGCTCTTCCCCGTCGAGCAGAAAGAGATTTTGCGAGCTTACGAGGAATTCAGCGACATTCCCGAGGGCCGCGCGGTGGCTGTTTACAGCTTGGACGAAATCGCCACCGAGAAGGTAGTTGCCCTTGGAGACCGGGCACGGAATGAACCCCGAGACCTTTACGATCTCTGGTTCCTCACAGCCCACGCCGGAGTTGAACTCCAACCACTGCTGCCCGCAATCGAGGGGAAACTCCATTTCCGCAGCAAAGAGATCGCTGGTCTTCAAGATCGAATCGTTGCCAAAGAAGCACGCCTCAAAGCGCTATGGAATAGCCGGCTCGGTCATCAGATGGAGACTCTTCCCGAGTTCGATACGGTGTTCCGTGCTGTACGCCGGGAGTTGCGCAAAGCAGAGACGCCATGATGAACATCGTGATTTGATCGGCGGCGATTCTACCAAAACTTGGGGCTGCTCGTTCTTTTTTCAAGCCCATCGGGTGGGCAAATCATGGCGCTCCGATTACAAGGAGCGACCTTCAGGGCGGGAAGATGGGCGCGCAAATCGGCATAGGGGGGAGAGTCACCTCTCTCCACCCCAGCCACACCACCGGACAAGCGGGTCCGCATCCGGCGGTTCGATGGATTGAGCTATTTCCCCTGTATAGTCTCGGGATTCCCAGAGATTCGAAGTAGGAAGTTGGGAGCGCATAAGACAGGGCGGGGCGATTGGCTAAACGCCAGACGCCGTTTGGACTCCCAGCGGTTCTCGCCGCCAGGCCCCTACTGACGCCTAGTTCGCGTAGCTTGGTGAACCGCGTCGTCCCGCGTTTCCATTGCTTCCACAGGATGGCTCTTAGTCTATGTCTGAGCCATTCATCCAACCGGCGGAACGTGGATGGTGTCTCGCAGAAGCCGAAATAGCTCGTCCAGCCCCGTAGGTAGCTGGCAAGCCCTTTCGCCACCTGCTCGATACTGATCCCCTTGGTTCTACTCGTTAGTTTCTGGATCTTCTGCTTAGACCGAAGCAGGGATTTCAGCGCAATGAGCCGCCTCTTTCCCCCTTTGGATATGCTGAAGCCGAGGAACTTACGCTCTGCTGGCCGTGCCACCGCGCTCTTTTGTTCATTGACCTTCAGTTTGAGCCGGTTCAAGATGAAGCGCGTGATACTGCGCATCACCCTTTCCCCTGCTTGCTGGATCCCGACGTAGATGTTGCAGTCGTCCGCGTACCGTACATAGCAGTGGTTCCGTCTCGCCAACTCATGGTCAAGTTCATCAAGCACGAGGTTCGACAACAGTGGGGAGAGAGGTCCACCTTGCGGCGTTTCTTCCTCCGTAGTTCCAACTAGCCCATTCTCCATCACTCCAGCTTTCAGGTATGCGCGGATTAGTCGTAGCAGACGTTTGTCCGCTACTCTCCGCGCCACCGCAGCCATCAGTCGGTCGTGATTGACCCGGTCGAAGAACTTCTCCAGATCAAGATCGACCACCCACGCGCGGCCCTCGCGCACATACTGCTGTGCCTCGGCGACTGCTTGATGGGCTGAGTGACCAGGGCGGAACCCGTGGCTGTGTGGGGAGAACGTCGCGTCCCATTCGCCCTGAAGAACCTGCAACACAGCCTGCTGGATCATGCGATCCAGCACCGTCGGGACGGTCAGCGCAAACTGCACTGACCCACAGTTCGAATTTGGGATGGGCGGAAATCCGTCATCCGTTTCATCCACTTCGAGGCCAGCGCTTCGAAGTACTCAAGAAGCGGCGTGTAACCGGCGTCGATACGTTGATTCTCCGCGAGTGCAAGTACGGCAGTTTCAGCATTGTTAACGGTCATCAGAAAGCGTTGTTTTCCGGCCATCTGCCGGTATAACGCAGCTTGATATCATCCGCGCCGCAGGCGCAATCATCTGTCGATCATCGTCGAGAGGGTTGAAGTTGTAAGGTGTTTCCGGGAGAAGGCGGACGAAAAGAACCCCGCTGTTAGCGCAGCGGGGTTCTTTGCAGGTGGCCTTCATGCCAAAACGAAGGCAACCTCGGAGTTGGTTTTACCTTGGCATGAATCGCTGCCGCTGTCAAAGTCCGTTTACGCGCGCGGATGGCGGTTCATGCGGAAGTTGTTCTCCGGCAGAGGTTTTGCCGCAACTCCGATTGCCGGGCGATGTTCTGGATTTGCACTTGCTGTGATCGCGGTCAGCGTTACTGCAGCGCTGAGTGCCGCGGTCAGGCACGGCGCCAGCAGCATCGGGCCGCCAATCGTCGTCATCAGCAGAGCACCGAAGGGCGACTGGATCATCGCGACCGTCAGCGCGCCTATCGTTGCCGCCGTTTCCCACGCTGCGTGACGGATCAAGGTTCCCAATCTTGCGCATCTGGTTCACCATCGGAGGGTGGAAAAGCGGTCACGATGCCGGCCGTTGCTTCGTTGCGTGTTCGGCGGCGTGAGCGGCGAGTAGTTTGGCTGCGCTGTATGGTCTGCGGCCGCGCCGGCCGCTTCGTCGATCCTTTTCCACGCACATCTTCTCGCAGGTGAGCAGAGATGATCGATTCTGAGATGCGGGTAAAGATCCGCCGCTACTTTTATGCCGAGCACTGGAAGGTGGGCACGATCGCCCAAGCGCTCGGCGTTCATCCCGACACCGTGAAGCGGGCCATCGAGGTGGAGCGCTTCCATCGCACCGAGCAGTTGCGATCGTCGAAACTCGATCCCTATGTTGGGTTCGTCCGCCAGACGTTGGAAGCACATCCGGGTCTGTGCGCTACCCGTCTGGAGCAGATGCTTCGCGATCGTGGTTACAGGGGAAGTGTCCGGAATTTACGCCGAGTGGTGGCGCGCCTGCGTCCGCAACAGCATGAGGCCTTTCTGCGGCTTCAGGTCTTCGCCGGCGAGCAGGCGCAAGTAGACTGGGCATCATTTGGCACGGTCACGGTGGGTCATGCAAAGCGTGCGCTGAGCTGTTTCGTGATGACCTTGTCCTGGTCGCGAGCGCTGTATCTGGAGTTCTTCTTCGATCAGACGATGGAGAACTTCCTGCGCGGTCACGTAAACGCCTTCCAGTCGTTTTCCGGATCTGCCAGAATCCTTCTCTATGACAATCTCAAATCGGCGGTGCTTGAGCGTCACGGCAACCAGATCCATTTCAATCCTCGTCTGCTGGAGTTGGCCGGGAATTACCACTTCGAACCACGCCCGTGCCAGGTGCGCTCGGGCAATCAAAAGGGGCGCGTGGAGCGGGCCATTCGCTTCGTGCGCGATTCGTTCTGGGCGGCGCGCACGTTCACCACGCTGGAGGAGTGCAATCGCCAGGCGCTAGAGTGGCGCGACGAGGTTGCGCACCAACGGCCTTGGCCCGACAATCGCAATCGCACCGTCGCAGAGGTCTTCGCCGAAGAGCGGCCGCGCCTGTTGCCGCTTCCGCTGCACGAGTTCGACACCGACCGCGTAGTTACGGTGCGCGCAGCCAAGACCATCTACGTGCGCTTCGACGGCAACGACTACTCGATCCCACCCGAGGCTGTGGGCCGTATGTTGACACTGGCGGCATCGGATACCGAGGTGCGCATCCTCGACGGCGCGAGGGAGATCGCCCGCCATCGCCGCAGCTACAACCGGCAGCAACTGGTCCTTGATCCGGCGCATCAGCAGGCCTTGCTTGGCATCAAGCGCAAGGCGCGTGAATCCACGCGCTCCGGTCGTCTGGAGTTGGTCGTTCCCGAGAGCGCGGTTCTGCTGGAACGGGCCTTCGCCGATGGCGAATCCGCCGGCCACGAGATCGCGCATCTGCTTCAACTGCTCGATCGCTACGGCGCCCGCGCCATGCGCCGCGCTGTCCGCAAGGCGCTCGAACGCAACACGGCGCGCGCTGCCGCGGTTGAGTTCCTGCTGCGCCAGTCCAACCGCGCCACACCGTTGCCGCTCGATCTCAGACGCCATCCGCAGGCTGAGAGTGTTGAAGTCCGCCCACACGATCTGGAGACCTACGATGAACTCGCCCAACGACGCGACGACGAACCCGAGTCCTAACCTGCGCGAGCAGTTGGAGCGGATCGGCCTCGCCGCCGTGGCCGTGCAACTGAACGATATGTTGGCAAACGCAACCCGGCAACGCTGGTCGCCGCGCCAACTGCTCGAACAACTGGCACAGATCGAAGTCGTCGAGCGCGCTCACCGCAGTCTTGAACGCCGCCTGCGCGCGGCTGAGATCAAGAAGTTCAAGCCCATGGCCGACTTCGAATGGACGTGGCCCACGCGTATCGAGCGCGATGTCATCGAGCGGGCGCTCTCGCTGGACTTCCTCGCCGAGGCGCGAAATCTCGTGCTGGTCGGCGCTAATGGCTTGGGCAAGACCATGATCGCGCAAAACATCTGTCACGCCGCGGTGCTGGCCGGCCACTCCGTCCTGTTCCGCACCGCCTCGAAGCTGCTTACAGAACTGCATCGCCAGACGCCGGAAGGCCGCATGCGCAAACTGCGCGCCTACGCCAACGTGTCGCTACTGTGCATCGATGAGGTCGGGTACCTGTCCTTCGATGACAAGTCGGCTGACCTTCTCTACGAGGTCATCAACCAGCGCTATGAGCAGAAATCACTGATCCTCACAACCAACAAACCCTTCAAGGAATGGAACGAGGTCTTTCCCAATGCTGCCTGCATCGCCACGATGCTCGACCGGCTTCTGCATCACGCCGAAGTGACCGTGATCGAAGGCTCCAGTTACCGTGTCCGCGAGAGCGAGCAGGAAGCCTCGGCCCGCCGCAGGAGGAAAAAATGAACCATCCAGATCCCGCGGCCTCTTACGTGGCCTCCGTCGTTACTCTCTACATCGAAATGCCCGAAACGCCCATGCGCGTTAGCGCCTCAGATCAGTGGCTGGCGCGGAGCCTACATCAAGACGGCTTACCTCTGGAAATCATCGAGACAGCCCTGCTACTGGGCTCCCTGCGCCGCCTGATACGCCCCAATGACGCCCCGCGACTGGCCCCCATCCGCTCGCTGGCCTACTTCCGCCCCGTCATCGACGAACTCCTGGAGAATCCAGCCCCGGAAAACTACCGCGACTACCTCCGACTCAAGCTACGCCAAGCCGCTAAGACACTGCCGGCAGATGGCCGGGAAAATACGTTTTCTGATGGCCGCTAACAAGCATCGCACGCGAATGGACGGACTGGGCCGATCCGTCTGTTTATGACTCGCTCAACTTCCCACCCTGCCGGCTCGAGGCCGAATCGCTTTTCGAATTGGTTACTCTTCTGGAACATCTTGGGAAGG
>Ga0302320_10024886_pt1 | contig 11663 bp, 9 predicted proteins | sample Bog_T0_3_FD_202130 | JGI IMG/M metagenome (GOLD analysis project Ga0302320, IMG submission 202130) | Peat permafrost microbial communities from Stordalen Mire near Abisko, Sweden - Bog_T0_3 | ecosystem: Environmental > Terrestrial > Soil > Wetlands > Peat | place: Sweden: Abisko, Stordalen Mire... | reverse complement strand
TTCAATGGCGACGGCGGATTCGACGGACGTGCCGCCGAATTTCATGACGATCATGTCAGCCGAGCAGCCCTTCCGATTGCATCAGTTCCGCGTTCAGCACGGCCGCGCCGGCCGCGCCGCGAACTGTGTTGTGGCCGAGCGCAACGAACTTCCAATCGAACACCGGGCACGGACGCAGACGGCCGACAAAGGCTGCCATGCCCCGGTCGCGCTCCGCATCCTTGCGTGGCTGCGGACGGTCGGGTTCCGTCATGTACTGCACCGGCAGCTTCGGCGCGCTGGGTAGTTCGCGCTCCTGCGGAAGCCCGCGGAAGTTTTCGAAGGCGTGGCGCAGATCGGCGTGAGTTGGCTTCGTCAGGAATTCCACGGAGACCGTGACGGTGTGGCCATCGACCACCGGCACGCGGTTGCAATGCGCGCTGACGCCGGCGGCAAGCGGCTCGACGCCGTTTTCGGTGTAAGCGCCGAGGATCTTCTGCGTCTCCTCCTGCATTTTCTCCTCTTCGTTGCCGATAAATGGGATCACATTGCCCATGATGTCCATGGAGGGCACCCCGGGGTAGCCTGCGCCGGAAATCGCCTGAAGAGTGGTGGCGATGATACGCGTGACCCCGAACTGCATGATCGGCGCGAGGCCCATCGTGAGGACGATTGTGGAGCAATTCGGATTGGTGACAATCATGCCTTTCCAGCCGCGTTCGCGCTGCTGTCGCGGGACGAGCTTCAGGTGATCGGGATTGATTTCCGGGACCAGCAGCGGTACGTCGCCCTCCATGCGGTGATTGCGCGAATTGGACACGACAACGTGTCCGGCCGCGGCGAATGCTCTTTCAATTTCCGTGGCAACCGAGGCGTCCATGGCGGAGAAGACGAGCTTCGGCGCGTTGCCGGGTTTGGCGTCTTCAACTTTGCGATTGGCGATATCGGCCGGCGCCGAGCCACCGAGGTGCCATTTTGCGGCCTCCGAATAGCGCTTGCCTGCGGAGCGTTCGCTCGCGCCGAGCCACGTCAGATGGAACGACGGATGCCCGTCGAGAAACTTGATGAAATGCTGGCCCACCATTCCGGTAGCGCCGAGGATACCGACTTCGATTCTGCTCATAAATTCCTGTTTGCCTGCGCAACGGACTCCGCCACATGCGCGCGTTGTAACTGCTTCACCATTCGTTGATAGATCTCGACTGCATCGAGTAACTGTTGCTTAGGAACGCGCTCATCGAGCGTGTGCGCCACGTGAATCGTGCCCGGACCGAGCAGCAGTGGCCGGCCCCACGCATCGCCAAACGCCGGGATGTCGGTTGTGAAAGCAACCACCGTGGTCGGCAGCCCTTCGACGGCCGTCATATGAATCGCCGGAATTTCCAAAACGTCGGTCAGTTCGGCCTTATCGCCGACCGCCTCGCACAACGCGTCTCGCGTGGACGCCGAATCGCAGACCAAGCGGATAAAGATCTCGGCGCGCGCTTCATCGGCAATCACGTTGGGGGCGCGGCCGCCGCGCATGGTGCCAATGTTCAGAGTGCTCGCGCCCAGCACAGGATCGACGGGAAGTTTCACGCGGCGAACTGCCTCAAGAGCGTCGAGAAGCTTTTCGATCGCCGACTCACCCAAATGCGGATAGGCGGAATGAGCCATCTTTCCGCGCGCAATCAGTTCGTAACGCAGCGCGCCCTTGGAGCCGAGAGCAAGCTGGTTTTCAGTTGGCTCGCCGTTGATAATGTATTTCGAGCCGCGTGGATTTTGCGCCGCGTGATAAGCGCCGGCGCTGTTGCGCTCCTCGCCGACCACGAACAGAAGGCCGAAATTGCGCACGCCATTGGCAAGCAGTCGCTCGGCCGCCGTCAGCATGGCGGCGATGATGCCTTTGGTATCGCACGCGCCGCGTCCCCAGATGAATTCGGCGTCCTCGCGCGACGGGATGAACGGCGGCACGGTATCCATGTGCGTCGAGAGCGTGACGACCGGTTCGCCGAATGAGGCGAAGACGTTAAAGCGTTTCGGCTCGACTTCGATGTGTTCCCAATGGGAATCCCCAGGGCCGGGATATGCGGCGCAGAGGCACGCGAGATGGTCGCGGAGATAAAGTCCCACCTGCTCCTCTTCGGGGGTTACCGAAGGGATATCGATCAGCGTTTTGGTGAGGTCGAATACGTGCATAAGCCCGTCCGTTTTGGCAGGAGAGCACGCGAGGAGAGTGAGGGTGTAATGCGGAAGTTCACTGTCCCGGAAGCGCTCCACCCGATGCTGCCATCGAGTGACAGTGGCGGAGATTCAACTCACACCCCCAGCCGCCGGCTGCCGATTTGCGCCAGCGACTTCGGCGGATCGCCCCTCCCGAATGCGCTCCCGAAGATCGCGGGAACTACGCACACCCGATCCTGACTACCGCACCTCTACCAGAAACATCAGGATATCACGCGGGTGGGGGCTGTGATCGAGGCAATGCTCGACTGAGTATGCTTGCCATTCCCGCGGCATCTTGCGAAACGCCGTGCTTTCTCGTGGCTATTGCACCGTTTGGGCCCAGTACGCCTGCTGTCCGGGGTGGTCCTTATCGTCGGGAAGGTTGGCGAGAATTGTGCGCCGCAGCCGCGCCATACTGATCTCGCCCTGCTCCTGATAGAGCACGTCGCCGTTGGGCGCGAACAGCAGTGTGAACGGTACCGCTCCGCTCATTTTCGGATCGAAGGAATCCTGCACGGCGGACGTGTCGTCGGACGCGAACAGGTAATTCACGCTGGAGGCGTGCGTTTTCTTGAGAAACGCGAACACGTCTGGCTTCGCTTCCGGTACGTCTTCTGAAACCGTTACCATTCCGAAGTTGCGGTTGCGGTACATGCGGTACGTGTCCTGAAGATCGGGAAATTCGGCGACGCAGGGGCCGCACCAGGTCGCCCAGAAATTCACCAGCAGCAATTTGCCGGTACCGTTGCCGCGGAGTTTCTTCAGAATCTCGGGCGTGGTCATGGTGACGGCGACCGGCTCCGCGTTGATTTTGGTTGTCTCCGGGTCCTCGACAGGCGTCGTTGGATTCCAGCGAGTGGCGCAGCCGGATACCGGCGTCGTGGCTACATCGACTGGCTTGCCGGCCAGCAACGCGTCGATAGCGTTGCGCGCGTCCTGCGATTTGACCTGATCGGCGCGCTCGTTATCGTCGATGCGGCCCTGATAACGCAGCTTGCGGCTCTGGTCGAAGACGAAGACCTGGGGAGTGGCGACCGCGCCGAGTTTGGCGGTCAGCGTCTGCGCGTCGCCGTCGTATAGATAGGGGTATTCGATGTGGCGGTCGGTGGCGCGGGTCTGCATTTCGATCAGGGAGTCGTTGGAGTCGCTCCAGGCGAGCTCCGAATAGGGGACCGAGGCCGGGTTGTTCGGGCTGACGGCGACTAGGGCAACGCCTTTGTCGTGATAGTCGTTATAGAGTTTGCGAATGCGGCTTTCATAGAGGTGAGATTGCGGGCAGTGATTGCAGTCAAAAACGATCGCGAGCACTTTCGCGCCCGCATATTCGGCGAGCGTGTGGGTCTTGCCGTCGACGCCGGGGAGCGAAAAGTCCGGGGCGGGGGAACCGATGGAAAGTACGGAGTGCGCAGGGTCCGGCTGCACTTCGCCGGTGTGGCTGCCGCACGCGGAGAGGGCGGCGAAGGCGAGGGCGCAGATGGCGGACGCCGGATAGTTTGGGAGGCGATTAGTTCGGTTCATCGGGGAGATAGCTGTATTTGAGAATACCGCGCGTTCGATCTGGGGGGCAGCCGGCGCGCGCCGCTCACGCCGCTCATGGATTCGCATCGAAGACAGGTGCCTGGTTTCGGAAACCGCATTTCGGAAACTGTCACGTTTGCGAATCCGGTTTGTGATAGCATTCGGGCGAGGTGGATGGCATGTTTCGATCTTTCTCAAGAGCTACCTTGTTGATATTCGCAGCACTTGTGTTCGCAGCTGCAGGCAACGCGGACCCCTACGTGATCAAGCTGACGCTCAGCCCCAATGTCTACACGGGCGATGCCGGCGGGCAGATTACGTTAAAAGGGTTCTTCACAACTTCCGATTCCCTGCCGTTTCTGTACAGCGACGACGTGTTGTTTGGTTTCAGCGCCACAGACAGTCCACATCTCGGAATCGTGGCGGGATCGGTTCTCTCCTCCCAGAACTTCTCGGGCAGACTGGAGACCTTTGAAGACATCTTTGGCGGGGGCGGTTATCTGGGTCCGACGGAAATCGACGGACCGGCTGTAACGTCGGTTGTCTTTTTACGCACCTTCATCGTTCCTCCGGGCACGCCATCCGGCACTTACGATTATTCCTATGGCGTCGACGTGTTCCCTCCGTACTATCTGGCTCCAATGGGGGGAACGGTCGATTTCGACACATCTTTGGAGATCAAAGTCGTCCCCAAACCTTCGTTCTATGTTTTGCTTTCTTGTGCGATTGGCGTCTTGTGGCTGATTCGCAGGGCTTCGCACAGGTAAGCAAAAGTACGCCGAATCGATCGCCATCACTTCTGGCGTGTAACGCCGCTGGCGGAGGCGTAGTCGATCACCGGATCCGATTCCACCACGAACGGCTGGGAAAAACCGCTTCGCTGAGTTCGCAGCCGCAGTTGATGCCGGCCAGCCGCGAGCCCGCGCAGGCGCGCGTTCACCTGCCAGATACCCGGCTCGGGCCGTTCCACCGAGAGAAGCAGCCATGGGTTGCCATCCACCGTCAGTTGCACTTTCGACAAATCCAGTTGGCTGTCGGAATGCACAAAGCGGCAGGCGAGAGATTCGTTCCGATAACCCCGGAATGTCACGCTGCGATCCATTGTGTTCTCCACGCGAACGAACTGCGGCGCGGCGACTTCTTCGCGCTGCGCGACGAACGGCGTCTCGCCGTAGCGCCGTTCCGCGCCTGCGGGCAACATCTTGATTCGCACGGTATCGCTGAAGCCCGCCATTCTGGTTCCGACCCGGACATCGTGATCGCCAGCCGAAATTCCGGGCGGCACCTTCACGTTGATCTGCCAGTAGCCGGCATCGTGCCGCACCAGAACGATCGCAGGCACGCCGTATTGGTCGATTTCGACGAGCACGTCGTCCTTAGTCAGTGTTTCGTCGCTCAGAAAGGCGAGGCACATGTACTCGTCTTTGCGCGGCTGGAATACGATGTCGTTATGCCGGTTGTTCACCGCCGAACACAGGAACGGCGCGGCGGTGCCCGCTGCCCGTTGCACGGCGTCCCAGCGCCGGTGCGCGATCAATCCGCCGCGCCGCGAATCGGTGTAGAGAAATTCCACTCGCGGGAATCCGGCGGAGCGCGTCATCGCCATCAGGCATGAGGTGGTCGGCCCGCACCAGTTGTCGATCTGGCCGCCCAACTCGTCGGTCTCATAAAACTCCATGTGGCAGCGAGCGGGATCTGGGGCGTCGTCGATCACGTAGGATTCAATGAAAGCCACACCGCGCGTGACCGAGCAGACGTTTTCCATGGCGAGCAGCGGATGCCGCAAGTGATAGAACACGCCGAAGAAAAGCACGTAGTCGAAGAAACCGAACCGCTCCGGCGTGAGTTCCTCCATGTCGATGACGGCGTATTCGAGCCTCGATTCACGCAAACGTCTCACCGCCAGGAGTTCCTCATACTCGACGCAATCGATCGCCACGACGTCCGCGCCGCGCCGCTCGCACTCGAAGCTGTTCCATCCCGAAGCCGCGCCGATATCGAGCACGCGTTTGCCGCGCAGATCTTCGGGAAGCGGATAGCGGTCGAGGCGGGCGCGAAGTTGGGGGATGGGAATGATGCCCGGAATCACCGTGCCATCGTTCAGTTCGAGGCTGTGATAGGGCGTGCTGCGCGCGAATGCCTCGGTCTGGAGACGGATCAGGCGTTGGAATTCGGGGTTACGCGCGGCGGAATCGACGGCCATGGCAACGAGCATACCAGCCCGCGTTATTGAACCGGGGAGCCGGCGCCGCAGGAATTGGCCTCGATTATATTGGCGCTCAAATCCACGCCGCGCTTGGCCGCGATGCAATGCTGCGGGATCCCAAAGCCGGTGATCGTGTTGTGGCGGATGATGTTATCGTGCGTCCTGGCCGGGCGGCCGCCGTTGTCGCTCAGATATATTCCGCTGCGCAGCGCGTCCGGCTCGTCGAGCATTGCGTTGCATTTGGCGGTGACTGGTTTTTGGCCGCATTGCGCGAGGTCCACATCCAGGAATTGGTTGTCTTCGATTCGGTTATGGTCGCCGATCAGGAATACTCCACCGTAGGCAAAGCCCTGAATCGTGTTACGCGCAATTGTAACGTTCGTCGAGGTCATGCCCGGATCGTGATTGCCAAACAGAATGCCGAAGTGCAATCCGAGCCAGCGGGCCGCGGTTCCGGTATTGTTGATGCACTTATTGCCGGTGACTTCGCCATCGTGAAAGCCGTCGAGGTCGATGCATTGCCCGGCGACATTCGTGAACGTGTTGTTCACGTAGACGCTGTGATCCACATTACCCGCGCTATCGAGCGCGACCGGGGTGCCGTAACCGGGGAAGTCGACGTAATCCGCGGGAAAGCCGATGTCGGTGCCGTGGTTGTTTTCCACGCGCACATGCGTCGCATGGCCGACCTGAATCGCGTCGCGCGCCACCTGCGCGATCGTATTGCCGCTGATCTCGCCGTCGGACTGGCGGGGCGAACGCGAATAGGAGTGTGTCCAGATCGCGTTTCCAGTGACCCGGCTGATCGTCGACCCGCGCACCACGAATCCATTCACTCCTTCTTCGAAGAGAATGCCGCCCGTCGTGTTGTTGTGTCCTTCGCGGTTGAGAGTGCCGGAGTCGGCGATGTTCACCGATTCGATCAGCGTCTTCGAAGACGCGTTCACGATGATCGGAAACGCACGGATTCCGGAGAAGCCGATACGCCGAATCGTAACGCCGGTGCTGGCGCGGATGACAATTCCGTTTCCGTCGTAATAATCCGCGAATGCGGCTTCTTTTAGCGGCAAATACCAATCGGATTTCAGGTCCGACCTGTCGCCGACGATTTCAAAACCCGATAACGTTAGATTCACGGCCGCATCGGCCACAATCGCGGCCGTTCCGTTGAAACCGGAATCGAGCACAAGCGTGCTCCCTGCTGCATTGCCCCGCAGTTCGACATTCCGCGCACCTTTGGGAATTTCTATCGGGCGATCCAGATGAATTCGTCCGGCAGGCAGTTCAACCGCGGATGCGCCACTGTGGAGCGCCGCGCGAACGTCGTCCGCATTCCGCATTTGTGCGCCGCGTGCCTGGGCAAGCAACGCCAGAAAGAGTGCACTGCGCAGATGGAAACTAATGCGGGGCACAGGCACGCGAGATGCCCGTTCGTTAAGCCTGCGGCGATGCCGGAGACGCGGAAGCAGGGGTTGGAGCCGGCGGCGACGGCGGCTTGGCGGATTGTGGCTTTTCCTTCGGCGGTGCCGCCTTCACCACGGCCTTCACGGGGCTGATCAAAATATGCGCGTTGCGGCCTTCCATGCGGGGCGTGCCATCCACCGCGCCGTACGTTACCAGATCCTCGGCGAACCGAAGGAGGAGTTTCCTGCCCAGATCCGTGTGCGCGATTTCGCGTCCGCGGAACTGCACCACGGCCTTGACGCGATTGCCCTCCTGCAGAAAGCGAATTGCGTGATTTTTCTTGAAATCGTAGTCGTGATCGTCGGTGTTCGGCCGGAACTTCAGTTCCTTCACCTGCACGACGTGCTGCTTCTTCTTGGCGTCGTGCTGCTTCTTCTTCATCTCGTACTGATACTGGCCGTAGTCGATCGCCTTGGCCACGGGTGGAACCGCAGTCGGCGAAACCAGTACAAGGTCGAGTCCCAGTTCCTGGGCTTTCCGCACCGCCGCCTGGGTCGGCATGATCTCTGAAGTGCCGTCCGGAAAGACCGCGCGAACTTCACGCGCGCGAATCGTTTCATTGACGTTTTCTCTGCGGCTGGGCTTGCGAGGTGGGAAATTACGGCCTGGAATCATGCGTTAATAAGGGCTAGATCCTAACATAGCACTATTATTGCCGCATTTTGCAACCGGAATGTTTGATACCGCCCTGGCAACCCGTTTTGGCTGGACCAACGGACCCCGTCAGATCACTGTAAACGCCTGTAAACACTGCGAAAAACAAAGCCACATGACTGCAGGTTAGGGTATATACTCGCTTGAGAAGGATTCTATTAACGATATGCGAAATATCTCCCGCTCCGCAGCCCTGATCGCCGGATGCGCCCTCTTTATCAGCCTGTCTTTGCCCGAAGCGAGGGCTCAGTTCGGCCGCGGCGGTGGCACGTGGAACACGGCTGCGGCCGACGCGCAGCGCAGCTCCTGGGCCCGCACGGACGCGAGGATTTCCTCCGCGCGAATGCCGGAGTTCATGTTTCTCTGGAAGGTGAAGGCCGCTAACGATGCAAAAGGATCGTATTCCATGTCTTCGGCCGTCATGGTGGATAGCTACATCGGCTATCGTGGGTTCCGCTCCTACGCGTTCTTCGGCGGCGCTTCCAATAACGCGGTCGCGCTCGATAGCGACGTCGGCCGCGTGGAATGGTCGCAGAATTTCGGTGCCGCGTCTGCTTCCGCAACCGCGTCGTGCCCGGGCGCGATGAGTGCGGGCGTGACTCGGCCAACGCCGCTTGCGCCGGCAGCGGTGCCTGCGGCCGGTGGCGGGCGCGGCGGTGGAGGGGGGCGCGGCGGGGCGGCCAGCGGCGTGAGTGAACCCGAAGCTGGCGCAATCACTATCGGACAAGGCCGCGGCGGTGGATTCGGCGGCCCGGGCGGACCCGGTGGACGTGGCGGCTCCGGCGCGGCTGGCGGGCGTGGTGGTTTCGGCGGAGCTGTAGGTGGTTCCGGCGGCCGGGGCGGGTTCGGAGGACCCGGTGGTCCCGGCGGTCGCGCTCCCGATGCCGTTTATGCCGTCTCGACGGACGGCATGTTGCGAACCCTCTATATCTCGAACGGCGGCAACGCGAAACCCCCGGTGCGTTTTCTGCCGGCGAATGCCAATGCGAGCGGCCTGATGCTGGTCGATAACGTTATGTACGCTTCTACGAGCGGCAACTGCAACGGGGTTCCGAACGGTGTCTGGGCGATGGACACTTCCGCGGGTTCCCCGACGCCGCTGCACTGGTCGACCAACGGCGGCAGCGTGGCGGGAACCGCTGGCCCGGCCCTCGGAACCGACGGCACCATTTATGCGGCGACGGGCGACGGTGAATACTCCCCGGCATCGTTCTCCGATTCCGTTGTCGCGCTGGAAACAAAAACTCTCAAACTGAAGGACTGGTTCACTCCCGGCAAGTCGGATTTCACTTCCTCTCCCGTCGTATTCCAGTTCAGCGGAAAAGATCTGCTCGCCGCGGCAAATAAGGACGGCAATATCTATCTGATGGACAGCGCATCGCTTGGCGGCGCGGATCATAAGACCCCGCTGTCGAAGGCGCAATTCGGCGCCGGAGCTGACACGGGCGCGTTGGCAAGCTGGCAGGATGCCTCCGGAACGCGCTGGATTCTGGCTGCTTCGAACTCTTCCATCGCCGCGCTGAAGGTTGTGGATCAGGGCGGTAAACCTGCCCTGACTGCCGGTTGGACATCGGCGAACATCGCTTTCCCTCTGGCGCCGATTGTAGTGAACGGCATCGTCTTCACGGCCGCAACGGGTTCCGGCTCGACGCCCGCCGTGCTTTACGCCCTCGACGGAGCGACAGGCAAGACGTTGTTTAACAGCGGAAGCACGATCACCGCGCCGATATCGCACTCGAGCGGATTGGCCGCCAGCGCCGGCCAGTTGTATCTGGCGACCACCGACAGCACGATTTACGCGTTTGGCGTACCCCTTGTCCCGCCGGCACTTGCAGCAAAGCAAGGCAAATAAGAAGAAATCGGAAATACATATTTAAGGTTCAGACGCCATGAAAAATACTTCGCGGATTGTAACGGTGACGGCTGTGATGACGACGGCCTGCCTGCTGGGCTGGAGCGCCGACTGGCTTGCCGGCGGCAACGACTCCGAGCGCACCCACTGGCAAAAAGACGAGAAGATCCTCAGCCCCACGACGGCTAAGAACATGAAGCTGTTGTGGAAGATCCAGCTCGACAGCAAACCCCGCGTGATGAGCAATCTTTTCACCACGCTCGTTGCAGGCAAGGTGAATACGAAAAACGGACCGAAGGAGATCGCTATTGAAGCGGGCGTCTCCGACGATCTCTTCGCTATCGACGCGAAAGACGGCAAAATTCTCTGGCACAAGCACTATACCAGCGACTACGTCGGACCCAACCCCGGCACCGACCCGCTTTGCCCGGGCGGCCAGACGGCGATCCCCGCCATCGGCAACGACGCCCCTGGTAAGTACACCATCTATTCGGTTTCCTGGGACGGCAAGCTGCACCAGATTAACGTGGCCGATGGCGAAGATGTCGCGCCGCCTACAAAGTTCGTTCCCGCCAACGGCAAGACCTGGGCGCTGAATCTCTACAAAGGCGTCATCTATACCCACACGTCGCAGGGCTGCGGAGGCAATCCGAACCACGCTTACGCGTACGATCTGGCCACGAAAAAAGTCGGTAACTGGGGTCCGGCCGGCGGCGGAATGTGGGGCCGCACCGGTCCGGCGATCAGCTCGAAAACCGGAGCCATGTACACAGGCACGGGCGACGGCCAATGGAATCCCGAAGCCGGCGTATACGGCAACGGCATCATCGGGCTGAAGCAGGATCCGCAAACGAAGGAATTGAAGCTGTACGACACCTTCGGACCGCCCAATGCCGCCTGGCTTGTGAAGCGCGATCTGGACGCACAGGTAACACCGGTCATCTTCCAGTACAAAGGCAAGGAACTGATGGTGAGCGGCAGCAAGGAATGCCGCCTGTGGCTGATGGACACGGCATCCATCGGAGGCGACGACCATCGCTCCGATCTCTATACAACCCCCGCCTTCTGCAACGAAGACGTGAATTTCGCATCGGCCGGCATCTGGGGTTCGCTCGCGACATGGCTCGACCCGAAGGGTACGCGCTGGGTGTTGAGTCCGTTCTGGGGACCGCAGCATTCGAAGTTCGTGTTTCCGATCACCAACGGCGTGACGAAAAAGGGCGGCGTCGCGGCGTTCAAGGTTCAGGACGTGAACGGCAAGACGGAGCTCGTTCCCGCGTGGATTTCCGGCGATATGAATCAGGGCGAGCCGCCTGTGATCGCCAACGGAGTTGTATTCGCTTACGGGAGCGGCGAGAACACGGAACAGGCTTACTACGACGTCGGTTTGCAGGACACCTCAACGAGACGCATCCCGAATTCGACGCACGCGGTTCTGTACGCGCTCGATGCGCAAACCGGCAAGGAGCTGTGGAACAGTGGCAATGAAATCACGTCATGGGTACATAACGGCGAGCCGGCGGTTGCCAACGGTAAGGTGTACGTCGGAACGTTTGACGGCATGTTGTATTGCTACGGCATAGCCAAGTAGGCTTTCGCCGCGTTTACTGGAAAAGGGGGACGGGAGACTGTCCCCCTTTTTCAATTGTGGGCAGGTGTTTTACCAGCCATTCTCACAGGCTCGTCAATGAATCCAGCCAGCCGAACCATCGCCTTCATCCTCTTCCTCCTCATCGTCGTCGAAGAAGGCGTCTGAATCGTCTTCACTCGGACTGCGTGCCATGG
>Ga0302320_10024885_pt1 | contig 11663 bp, 13 predicted proteins | sample Bog_T0_3_FD_202130 | JGI IMG/M metagenome (GOLD analysis project Ga0302320, IMG submission 202130) | Peat permafrost microbial communities from Stordalen Mire near Abisko, Sweden - Bog_T0_3 | ecosystem: Environmental > Terrestrial > Soil > Wetlands > Peat | place: Sweden: Abisko, Stordalen Mire... | reverse complement strand
ACCCGGACGGACCATTCCAGAGCCACCGGCAGGTCATGATGGAATGGGACGGAATGTCCAAACTGCAGAAGCAGCCGTAACGGAGCAAGCTCCGTAACGGCTGCTAAACCTGCTTTTGGCGCTGATGGCGGAGTAAGTCAGATACCGTTGGTAATGAGGATGGCGGGCTCGAAGCCCAGCACCCCGGCCTCCGACGGGCGATCCATGCCCCAGAGGGCCAGACGGGATGCGAACGGCGCCCAGAAACCCGGCCGGGCCTTGACCTCGGAGAGGGGCAGGTGGAAGGTGAGTCCGGCGGGGAGCTCGGCGAGGGTCTCTGCGTCCAGGTCGGCCGCTTCGTCCGCTTCCCACAGCAGGCCGCAGCGGGCCTCGTGGCAGGCGGACCAGAGCTGCAGGACCTCGCTGTGCTCGAAGCTGCTGAACAGCACCCGGTCCAGTGCCCCCGAGGCTTCCACCGCGGCCAGGGCCTGCTTCCAGCCGGGCTCGCCCTTCAGCTCCACGTTCACCAGCCGGGCCGGCAAGCCCAGGACGTCCACCAGCCGGGGCACCGGCTCGCCGTTGTTCAGCAGGGACAGCTCGGCGGATTTCAGCTTGCGCAGGATCCCGGCCCCGCGCGCCGTGCGCGCCAGGTCGTCATCGTGCAGCACGTGGCAGACCCCGTCCTGGGTGGGCTGCACGTCCAGTTCGAAGCCGTCCATGCCCGCGGCGAGCGCGCCCCGGAAGGCCTCCATGGAATTCTCAAGATGGCGGGCGGAAAGGCCGCGGTGGCCGAGCAGGATGGACATGGGAGACTCCCTACTACTAATCATGCTCCTTCGGCCAGCCGCAACATAGCTTCGGCGATGGACTCCAGGGTCCGGGCCCGCTGCGGGTCCCCGGCTGCGCTGAGCAGCCCGATGCTCCAGAGGGCGGCGTAGAAACGGATCGCCCTGAGCTCATCGGGCTCGGGGTTCCAGCAGCGGATGAGTTCCTCGCCGTAGAAGCGTCCGGCCTCCCCCACCTCGGTGGCGATGAGGGTGAGGGTCGAGCCGACGGCCAGCAGCGGGTCGCCGTAGCAGACGCTGTCCAGGTCGATGAGCCCCTGGAGCGCGCCGCCCTCCACCAGGACGTTCTTGATGGTCAGGTCGTCGAGGAAGCAGACCGGGCGCACCCGGGCCAGGTACGGCTCCACCGGTTCGCGCACCCCGCGCAGACGGCCGCGGAGCTGGTCCAGGGGCGTCGCGCCGGCGGCCACGGGACCGGTGGCGGGGGCGCCGAAGATCTCCGTCCAGCTTGCCGCCCCGGCCTTCTCGCCGATGGGCGCCCAGCCGAAGCCGGTGCCCTGGGGCAGGGTTCCCACCCGCTTCTGGCAGCCGGTGACGGCCCCGGCGACCCGGGTCATCTGCTCCGTGCTCATGCGGGGCAGCTCGTACTGGAGGTCGCGGCCCGGGATCCAGCTCAGGAGGATGAAGGAACCGCCCGTGGCGGTGGAGCCGGCCCCCAGGACCTCGGCCACCGGCAGCCCCAGCCCGCGCAGGATTTCCAGGTTCCGCCGGGTGCTGGCGAAGGCGGCGGGGTGCGAGCTGACCCGGAACGCCACCGTCCGCTGGTCCGGGAGCACCGCGCGGAATACGTCGTTGCCGCTGTCCGTCAGGCCCTGCCGGGCGACCCCAAGCGGCTGTACCCCCAGGGCGGTCCGCACCAGGTCGACGGCCTGGCCGTCGCTGATCAACGCGCACCTCCCTGGATGGCCCCGGTCAGCATGGTGTCACACCACCTTGCCGGGGTTGAAGATGCCGCTGGGATCCAGGGCCCGCTTGATGGCCCTGAGGCTGTGCACCTGGAAGGGGTCCGCGAAGCGGAGAAAGGCGTCCCGCTTGGCCAGGCCGATCCCGTGCTCGCCGCTGATGGCGCCCCCGAGGCCCAGGCATAGCTCGAACAGGGCATGCAGCTGGCGCTCCAGCGCCAGGGGCTCCGTGGTGCCGGCCGTCAGCAGGTTCACGTGCAGGTTGCCGTCGCCCAGATGGCCGTAGGTGACCGCCGGCAGCGCCAGGGGCTCCAGCTCCTGGAAGAACTCCCGGATGCGCGACCGGGGCACCACGATGTCCTCGCTCACCTTGCCGGGGTAGCGCTCCTTCAGGTGGGAGGAGGTCATGCGCCGCACCGCCCAGAGGGCGTCCCGCTGGCGGGCGCCGGTGGCGGACTGGAGGTGCTCCCCCTGGGGTCCCAGGGCCTCCACCAGGCCTTCCAGGAAGGGTTCCGACTGGCAGTCCCGGTCGTCGAACTCCAGCAGGGCCAGGGCCTCTCCCGGCAACCGCCGAGCCTCCTCGGGACCGGAGGCGCGCAGCTCCCGGAGCACGGCCGGGTCCCAGAACTCGAAGGCGGCGGGCAGGTAGCCGGCGGCCACCAGCTGGCCCGGCAGGTCCAGCAGGTCGTGCCAGCGCTCCATGGGCAGCAGCAGGGTGAGCCGCTGGGCGGGCTCCGGGATCAGGCGCACGGTGGCCCCCACGATGATCCCGAAGATGCCCTCGCTGCCCACCAGCAGCTGGCCCAGGCTGGGGCCGGTGTTGCACTTGACGCTGGCGATGCCAAACCTGTGCACCTCCCCGTCGTCCATGAGCGCGTCCACCGCCAGCACCCAGTGGCGGGTCATGCCGTACTTGCAGGCGCTGGGCCCGCCGGCGTTGGTGGCCAGGGTCCCGCCAAAGGCGCACTGGTCCCAGGAGTTCGGGTCGGGCGGATAGCACAGCCCCTGGGCCAGTGCCGCGGCCTTCACCTCCTTCAGCATGGCGCTGGCCGGCGCCCACAGGCAGAGATCCGGCTGGGACACCGCGATCGTCCCCGGGTATTCCCCCATGTCCACCACCACGCACCGGCCCAGGGGCGTGCAGCCCCCAGCCTTGCCGGTGCCGGCCCCCCGGGGCACCAGGCCGAAGCCCTCGGCCTTGGCCAGCCGCACCAGCTCTCGCAGGGCCGCCGGCCCCCTGGGCTTCACCACCGCCAGGGGCAGTTCCCCCACCACGTGGGATTCATCCCGGCGGTAGCCCTCCAAAAGATCGGGGCCGGTGATGACGGTGGCTTCAGGGAGGTTGTTCAGCAGGTCCATGGGATCAGTCTGGAGCAATCCTTCGGAAAAAGTCCATGACCGTTCAGTTCACGAGCGTGCCCACCACATCCCCGCGCACCGCGGCCAGCAGGTTGCCCGGGACCATCATGTTGAACACCAGGATCGGCAGGCGGTTCTCCCGGCAGAGGGCGATGGCGGCGGCATCCATGACCTTCAGGTTCTGCTCCAGAACCTCCTGGAAGGTGATCGTTTCGTACTTGGTGGCCTTGGGGTCGGTCTTGGGGTCGGCGGTGTAGATGCCGTCCACGTTGGTGGCCTTCATCACCACCTCGGCGTTGATCTCGTTGGCCCGCAGGGCGGCGGCGGTGTCGGTGGAGAAATACGGGTTGCCGGTGCCGGCGCCGAAGATCACCACCCGGCCCTTTTCCATGTGCCGCATGGCCCGGCGCCGGATGTAGCTCTCGGCGATCTTGGGCACATCGATGCCGGACATCACCCGGGTCACCACACCTTTCTGCTCCAGGGCATCCTGCAGGGCCAGGGCGTTGATCATGGTGGCGAGCATGCCCATGTGGTCGGCGGTGACCCGGTCCATGCCCTTGGTGGCCCCGGCCACGCCGCGGAAGATGTTGCCGCCGCCGATGACCAGCCCCACTTCCACGCCCAGCCCCTGGATTGCCTGCACCTGGTCCGCGATCAGATTGACCACCAGGGGATCGATGCCGTGGCCCTGGTCGCCCATAAGGGCTTCGCCCGAAAGCTTCAACATGATGCGTTTATACTTCATGACGACTCCAGAAAACAAGTTCGGGCTGGTTCGGAAAAACGCCCCCGGGGCAGGGATGCTCCGGGGGCGCGGCAGGCAGGGCGTTCACAGGCTGGAAGCCGCGGACCGGTCAGGACGGACCGGAAGAGGCCTGGGCGAGGATGCGGGCCAGGGAGCGCTGGATGTGCTCGTTGACCCGGTGCTGGCTGGCGGTGAAGGCCGCGCGGATGGCGTTCTTCACCGCGCGGGCGTTGCTGCGGCCGTGGCCGATGATGGTGATGCCCTTGACCCCCAGCAGTGGGGCCCCGCCGTACTCGGCGTAGTCCAGCTTCGCCTTGAACCGCCGCAGCGCCGGCAGGGCGAGGATGCCGCCCAGCTTGGTGTACCAGCTGTCCATGAAGGCGGCGGTCAGGCCGGAGATGAGCCCTTCGGCCAGGGCTTCCGAGGACTTGAGGATGGCGTTACCGACGAAACCGTCGCAGGCGATCACGTCGAACTTGCCGTTCCAGATGTCCCGGCCCTCGGCGTTGCCCAGGAAGTTCAGGTCCACGTCACGCAGGGCCTGGGCGGCCTCCTTGGTGGTGGCCGAGCCCTTGCCGTCCTCTTCGCCGACGCTGAGCACCCCGACCCGGGGCCGGTCCAGGCCCAGCACTTCCTCGGCGTACACCGATCCCATCACCGCGAACTGGGCGATGTTCTCGGGCCGGCAGCCGACGTTGGCGCCGACGTCCAGAAGCACGGTGGGCCGTCCGGTCATGTTGGGCATGACCGAGGCCAGGCAGGGCCGGTCGACCCCCGGCAGCACGCCCATTTCCTTCATGGAGGCCACCATGGCGGCCCCGGTGTGGCCCATGCTCACCAGGCCGTCGGCCTGCCCGTCCCGCACCAGCTGGGCCGCGAGGCGGATGGAGGCGTCCTTCTTTTCCTTGAGGATGATGGTGGCCCGGTCCTCCATGGTCACCACGGTGGCGGAATGGACGATGTGGGTGCGGTCCAGAAGCTGCTTGGTCATGCCCATCTGCTTCAGGATGGGCGTCATGCGCTTCTCATCGCCCACCAGGTGGAGAAACAGTTCCGGATGGGCAGTCAAGGCTTCCCGGGCACCCTCAAGGATGGCCAGGGGGGCGTGGTCGCCTCCCATCACATCCAGCGCGATCCGGTATCCGGAAGGGACGTCCACCCTGCCCTCAGACCGTCTGCTCGACGCGCAAGGCCTGTTTGCCCCGGTAGAAGCCGCAGGAGGGGCAGACCCGGTGGGGCATCCTGGAGGCGTTGCAGTTGGGGCATATGCTGGCGCTCATCACGTCCAGGGAGTCGTGGGTGCGGCGGCGGTCGCGGCGGGCGCTGGAGTGGCGTCGTTTTGGATTTGGCATGAGTGACTCCTCACAGGATAAGTTCGAGGGGGTGGGGGGGGACTGGGCGCTCAGGCATCGGGACCGGATTCGGCCCCCAGGTCGGCGTCCTTGAGGTTCAATTTGAGGCCCACGAGGGCCTTGGCCAGGACTCCCGGCCCCTTGCGCAGTTCCAGGCGGCAGGTGCAGCGGCCCTTGTTCAGGTTCTTGCCGCACTCGGGGCAGAGACCCTCGCAGGCTTCCCTGCAGAGCGGGTGCATGGGCGCCTGGAGCTGGAACTGCTCCCGCACCAGGGCCTCCTCGTCCAGCAGGGATTCGGGGAAGAAGACCACATCCAGGTCCTGGGTGCCCAGGCTGTGGGCGCCGCGAACCACCAGGTCGGGGTCCTTGCTGCCCAGGAACTGGCTTTCCACGGTCAGGGGCAGGTCCAGGGGCTCGAGGCAGCGGGAGCAGGCGCCCTCCCAGACCGCGTCGCCCTTGATCTCCATGAAGAAGTCCGGGCCGGAGGGCATGACCAGCAGCCGCCAGTTGACGCCGCGCAGGGCATTCCCGTCCCCCATGGGCAGGGCGCCCAGGGAGCCGTCAAGCCGCAGCCCGTCGGCGGGAAGCTGGGTGAGATCGATCATGGGGTCGCGCCTTTGGCCGGGGCCGCGGGAGCCGGGGCGGTGGTGTTGTCGCCTGACATCTTGCCGGGCTCCACCGTGAACGCCTTGCGGTCTTCCGCGCCATTGGGATCGCCCGCGCACTTCAGTTCGTACTTGCCCTTGCCGGCGGTGGCCTCGTAGGGATTGCCCCAGGGATCCTTGGTCGGCACGTTGGGGGGAATCATGTTCTCTTTGACCAGCGGGGAATTGGCGTCGATCATGCTCTCGTAGGTAGTGAGGTTCGGGTATTGCCCGTGCTGGAGGTAGTACTGGTCCAGGCCGTCGCCCACGATCCGGAGCGTGTCCTGGGCCTTGAGGTAGCGGGCCTTGGCGGAGTAGTTGTTGTACTGCTTGAAGCCCAGGGTGGCGATGACGGCGATGATCATCATGGCCACGAGCAGTTCGAGGAGGGAGAATCCGGATTGGCGGTTCTGGCGCATGGCTTTGGTCCGCGTCTTGGGTGCCGAGGGTGGGTGAGGGGGGATGCTTCGAGAACCCGGACGTTTCCGTCCAAGCATCCCAGTGTGCCATAAGGAAATGATCTTACAAGAAATCATTGGCGGAATCACCCCTGAGTTGCGGTTCCGGGGTCCCGGTGGGCGGGAAATCGTCCGGCCAGGGGAATTGGGCGGGGAGCGTTTCCGCGCCACCCATTTCTTGAAGCCAATAACGATATGCCCGGAAGCTCATGCCCAGCAGGCGGGCGGCCTTGGTGCGGTTGCCGTCGGCGCGCTCCAGCGCCTGGCTCATAAAAAACCCTTTGAGGGCCGCCAGATAGGCCTCCAGATCGAAACCCTCGGCTGGAATGTCCAGGGTCTCGCCCGAAGCCGCCTGCGCCCCGGAGAGGCCCAGGACATTGTCGGGAAAGAGGTCCTTGCCGATGGGGCCGCCGGCGTTCAGGGCCACGCAGCGTTCCATGAGATTTTCAAGTTCCCGCACATTGCCCTGGAACCGGTAGCGGCGCAACACCTCCAGGGCGTCCTGGGCCAGGGTCATGGGGGGCTTGTTCAGTTTCCGGCAGAACTTGGCGAGGAAATGCTCGGCCAGCACCGGCAGGTCCTCCTGCCGCTCGCGCAGGGGCGGCAGCTCCAGGTGCAGGATGTTCAGGCGGAAGTACAGATCCTGGCGGAACTGGCCGCGCTCGGCCCGGGCCCTCAGGTCGCGGTTGCTGGCGCCGATCACCCGGGCGTCCACCGGGCGCTCCTCGGTGGCGCCCAGGCGCCGCACCCGGCGCTCCTGGAGCACCCGCAGCAGCTTCACCTGGAGCGGCAGCGGGATCTCGCCGATCTCGTCCAGGAAGATCACCCCGCCCTCGGCCTCCTCGAACAGCCCCCGCTTCATCCCCACCGCGCCAGTGAAGGCGCCCTTCTCGTAGCCGAACAGCTCCGATTCCAGCAGGGCCTCCGGCAGCGCCCCGCAGTTCACCGGCACGAACGGCCCCTTGGCCCGGTCGGAGTAGCGGTGGATCAGCCGGGCCACGATCTCCTTGCCGGTGCCGCTTTCGCCGGTGATGAGCACGGTGGTGTTGGCCCGGGCGATCTTGCCCACCAGGGCCTGGACCTTGCGGATGGTGCTGCCCACCCCCACCAGGTCGCCGATGTCCTCCAGCTCCTGGCCGGAAGGGGCGGCGGAGACCGTGAAGATGCCTTTGAGCACCTTGGTGAGCTCCTGGATGTCGTTCTTGGTCTTGGTGAGGAAGTCCACGGCCCCCAGGTTCAGCGCCTGCACGGTGGTCTCGGTGGTGGCGTAGGCGGTCATGATCACCACCGGGGTCGCCATGCCCCGGTCCTTCATCCAGGCCAGCAGATCGATGCCGCTGCCGTCCTTGAGCCTCAGGTCGGACACCACCGCGTCGAACGCCTCCGCCAGCAGCAGGCTCCGGGCTTCGGCCAGGGTGCCCACGGCCAGGGATTCGAAGCCCTGGGGGGCCAGCCCGATCTGCAGCACGTCCCGGAAGCTGGCTTCGTCCTCCACCAGGAGTACGCGTTTGAAAGGCATGGTCGGAATCCTGCGGCAAGGGAGAGGATTTAAGCGACAGTATGTACTCAATTCCCCGGCAGGTGGCAACCGTTCCATTGACGCTGCCCGCGGAATGCGGAACCATCCAAGACATGCGATGCATGATCCCCACCGGCGCCACCTGGCTGCGCTTCCCCCGGTTCGTGGGGGATGCCGCCATGCAGCTGCCCATCCTGAGGCTGCTGCGGAACCAGGGGGTGGGCCCCCTGGTGGTGTGGGGCCCGGCCGCCACCGTGGCCCTGGTGGCGGACAACGAACTGGCCGACGCCGTGGTCCCGGACCAGGGCAGGCCGGGCCCCTGGGCCATGGCCGCCCTGCTGCGCCGGCACCGGGCCGCCCGCTCCATCCATTTCCCCAAGTCGCTCCGCCCGGCCCTGGCCGCCTTCCTGGCCCGGGTGCCGGAGCGGATCGGAGTGGACGAAAGCCTGGCGGGTGTCTTCAACACCCACAGTGGGCCTTTCTGGGACGCCCAAGGCCCCTTCATGGCCCGCTACCACGCGGTGCTGGCCAAACGCTGGCCCGGGCTCCCCCCCATGCCCTACGCCGATTATGCCCCCCTGGCGGACGTGCGCCTGCCCGAGGAGCCCTACCTGTGCCTCATGCCGGGCTCCACCTGGCCGTCCAAAGCCTGGCCCCGGGAGCACTTCCTCGCCCTGGCCCGGAAGGCCCGCCTGGACGGCATGGGAGTGGCGGTGCTGGGCAGCCCCGGGGAACAGGACATCTGCGCCTTCGTGGCCCAGGGCGCCACCCACGACCTATGCGGGCGGACCACCCTGGTGGAGGCCGCCGCCTGGCTCAGGGGGGCCCGGGCCGCCCTGGGCAATGATTCCGGCCTCAGCCATCTGGCCGCCGCCTGCGGCACCCCCACCCTGGCCCTCTATGGCGCCACCGATCCCGGGGGCAGCACCCCCTGGGGCCCGAGCACCCTTGCCCTCCGCCTGGACGGCATCCCCTGCGCCCCCTGCTTCAAGCCCGATTGCTTCGTGGCGGGCCACCCGTGCCTGGCCGGACTGGATCCGGGCCGGGTCTGGGCCAGCCTTCTGGCGCTCTTCCGCGCGTAATATAGTCTGAAAGAGGTTTCCATGCGCATTCCCGCCCTCGTCCTCCTCGCTCCGGTCGTCTGCCTGGCCCAGGCCGCGCCGCACATCAGCTTCGAGGCCAGCCATTTCGATTTCGGCAAGATCTCCGCCGACACCAAGGTCTCCCACCGGTTCAAGGTCACCAACACCGGCCAGGCGCCCCTGAACATCACCCGGCTCAACCCATCCTGCGGGTGCACCTCCACCGTGCTGGGCAAGTGGACCCTGGCCCCGGGCGAGAGCACCGACATCGAGGTCACCTTCAACCCGGCCGGATTCCGGGGCCTGTCCCGGAAATCCATCCAGGTGGTCTCCGACGACCCGGCCAGCCCCACCTCCACCCTCACCTTCGAGGCGGACGTGGTGCGGGAGATCATGCCTTCCACCGACTCCGTGTTCTTCCAGGACCTGGTCCGCTCCGTCCCCAGGAAGATTTCCGTGAAGCTGACCTCCGGCACCGAGCGCCCGGTTGAGCTCACCGACGCCAAGGCCCCCGGGGCCCCCTACCTGGCCACGGCCCTGCGCCGGGACGGCAAGGACGCCTGGGTGGACATCACCCTCGACGGCCGCAAGATTCCAGCCGGGCGCCAGCTGGGCGCGGATGCCGTCATCGTGCGCACCACCAACCCCAAGGTTCCCTCCATCACCCTCACCGTCCAGTGGGAGATGCGGGCGGATGTGACCGCCGACCCGCTCCGGGTGGCCTGGTCCGAGCCCGCCGGCAAGCCACTGAGCAGCAAGGTCCTCCTGAAGCAGGTGGACGGCAAGCCGTTCCGCATCCTTTCCTGGAAGAGCACCAATCCCGCGCTGAGCGTCACGGGCTCCGACCAGCCCGCCGCCTCCCGCCACGAGATCGAAGTGGTTCTCTCCGCCGACGCCAGGCCCGGGCTCTACACCGAGAAGGTCCTGCTGACCCTGGACGACCCCAACCAGCCCCAACTGGAACTGCGGGTTTCCGCCTCTCTGCGCTGAGCAGGCGTCAAGCTAGTTCCGGTCCAGCACCACCAGGGTCACGTCATCGGAAAAGGCCGCGGGCTGGTTGAAGGCCACCGCCTTCTCGATGATCCAGTCGGCCGCCGCTTCCCCGTCCGCCGGCAGATCCTCGCAGATCTCCTGCAGCCCCTCTTCGCCCAGGTAGCGGCGGTCCTCCCGCTCCACCTCCACCAGGCCGTCCGTGTAGAAGACCAGGCGATCCCCCGGCACGAAGGGGCAGACCTGCTCCGTGAACGGGAGGGTCTCGTCGATGCCCAGCAGGAACCCCTTGCCGCCCAGGATCTCCAGAGGCTTCCGGCCGCCGCTGGCGCCCTGGTGGATCAGCAGGGGTGCCGGATGGCCCGCCGAGACGTACTGCATGGTGCCGCCCACCGGATCCAGCCGGGCCAGGAAGGCCGTGGCGAACTGCTCTGAAAGGGTGCTGTGGGCCAGGTCCCGGTTCATGGCCTGGGCCCAGGCCAGGGGGCCTTGCGCGAGGCGCAACTGGCTTTCGAAATAGGTCTTGACCATGGCCGAGATGAGGGCGGCGGTCACCCCGTGGCCGCTCACATCGGCGATCATGAAGGCGACGCTCTGGTCCGGGAGGGCCTGGATGGTGTAGATGTCTCCGCCGATCCCCTCCGCCGGCAGGTAGCGATGGGTGTAGCGCAGCCCCGAGACCAGCCCGGGGATGCCGGGCAGCAGGCCCATCTGCAGCCTGGCCGCCAGGGCTAGTTCCGCGGTCATGCGGTCCTGGAAGCGGGTGAGTTCCAGGTTCTGCCGCTTGATCTCCTTCTGCATGCCGATGATCCGGAACGCCGACTCCACCTTGGCCATGACTTCCTGGGCGTGGAAGGGCTTGGAGATCATGTCGTCGGCGCCCAGGTTCAGGCCGCCGATCTTGGACGCCAGCCCGTCCATGGCCGAAACCAGCACGAAGTAGATGTCCCGGGTCCTGGGATCGCCCTTCACCGCCTGGCACAGATCATCCCCGGCCATCTCCGGCATGCGCAGGTCGGAGAGGATGAGGTCGGGCTGCAGCTTGGCCATCTCCTCCAGGGCCATCCTGCCGTTCTCCGCCAGGAGCACCTGGTACCCGGCGCGTTTCAGGTAGAAGCTGAGGATATCCCGAATGGGCGCTTCGTCGTCAACTACCAGAACTACGCCTTTGTGCATACACCGCCTTCCGGGGTCGCGCTATGCCCCCCGAAGCGCGTCCTGCTCAGTGGTGAAAATGGAGAAGTAGTTGGTGAGGTTGGTCTGGTCGAAGGTCTTCTTCACCTGCGGCGGCAGGCCGCAGAGGTGCAGCTTCCCGCTGTTCTTGTCGACGCTGTTCCGGGCCGCCACCAGCAGGCCCAGACCGGACGAGTCGATGAAGCTGACGCTCTCCAGGTTGATCACCAGCAGTTTGGGCTGCAGGGTGGTGACCGTGTCCCGGATGACGTCCCGCAACTGGGCGGTGACCTCGAAGTTCACCTTGCCCTGGATGGTGACCACCGAGGCATTGCCCTCCTGGCGGGTCTGAATGTTTAACATGATGCCTCCTGCGTCACGATCCCGTGCAAATCCTTCGGCTGCCAAGAAGAAAGTAGTCTCCTCTCGCCCCGGGATCAACTCTGGAATATAGAAAAGTTCCATCCATCAGCCCCTCGCGGACGGACCGGGGCGCCAGAGGCGCCCCGGGGACCGTCGTTAAAAGCTAGTGCAGAGCGAAAGCGGCGACCAGCACATAAATGACCAGGGCCTCGATCAGGGCCAGACCGATGATCATGGTGGTCCGGATGT
>Ga0302320_10024884_pt1 | contig 11663 bp, 8 predicted proteins | sample Bog_T0_3_FD_202130 | JGI IMG/M metagenome (GOLD analysis project Ga0302320, IMG submission 202130) | Peat permafrost microbial communities from Stordalen Mire near Abisko, Sweden - Bog_T0_3 | ecosystem: Environmental > Terrestrial > Soil > Wetlands > Peat | place: Sweden: Abisko, Stordalen Mire... | reverse complement strand
AGCGGGAACTTCCGTTCAAGTGTTGACCCTGCTGGCAAAGCAACGGATGTACGACTTTTCATTTATTGCTAGCCGGTTCGCCTAACCGGGGTGTACCGTTTTTGAAGGGGAGGTTCGGCGACCTGCATGGGAGGGCGTGCGTGGTGATCGACCCGACGGGCCTTGAGGATGCGATCAGGCGGGCCGCAGACCCACTCGTGCTCATGCAGCGGGTTGCCGATGAGGTGGTGAACCTGGTCGACGACGCCGACGGCGTGCTCGTCGGATTTGCTAACGACTCAGGCTGGCTGACCTTTGTCTGTGCATCGGGCTCGGTCTCGACCCAGGTGGGTAGCCGAATCAAGCTGAAGGCGAGCCTCGCAGGGCTGGCCTTTAAGAGCGGTGAAACCCTCGATTCAAAAGATGCCATGAAAGATCCTCGGGTCGATCCCACGTTCCGCCGCCTGACATCGGTCAAGTCGCTGGTCTGCGTGCCTCTGCGGCGTCGCACTGAGACTGTGGGCGTACTTTGCGTGACATCGTCTCGCCCGAAGGCGTTCGACGAGCGAGACATTGCAACGCTCACCGGCCTTGCGGAGTTCATAAGCGTCTCCATTGCCGTCGCCTTCGACCTCGCTGAGCCCATCAACGCGCTGTTGACCAGAGTCTCTCGTGATGCACCGGGGGCTGCGGCAGCCCACGGAGACAACCGGGAGGCAAAAGAGCGATTCGTGGCCAATGTCTTGGACCCGGGAGCGATGGGAAGGCTCGAGACTCGGGGCCGGGTCGATAGGTTCCTCACTGGGCGCGGCCTAACCCACGTCTTTCAGCCGGTGTTCGACATCACTAACGGGGACTGCTTCGCAGTTGAGGCGCTCGCCAGATTCGCGGGTCGTCCCAAGCGAGGCCCGGCTGTCTGGTTCGCTGAGGCTCACGCACTGGGTGTTGGCATGGAACTCGAGATCGTCTCGATAAAGCAAGCCCTGCACGCTCAGGTCCAGCTACCAGATGACGTGACCCTATGCGTGAACGCGGGACCTGCGGCCATTCTCTCCGACGAAGTGCACCAGCTTCTTGCTGGCTACGACGCGAGACGCATCGTGATGGAGCTGACCGAGGAGACCAAGGTCGAGGACTACCCTCGGCTATCGAGCGCACTCGAGCGGTTGTGCTTGCTAGGAGTTCGACTCGCCATCGACGACACGGGCGCCGGTTTCGCGAGCTTCGCCCATATTCTCAAGCTTGCCCCTGAAATCATCAAGCTCGATCGGGAGCTCACCTCTGGCATCGACCACGACCCGGTTCGCGCTGCACTAGCCACCGCTCTGGTCAGCTTTGCCTCGCAACTCGGGACCGAGATCATTGCCGAGGGGATCGAGACTGCCTCAGAGCTGGAGGTCCTTCGCAATCTGGGCATCCGATACGGACAGGGCTACTTCCTCTTTCGACCGACATCAATCGACTCAATTCCAACAAGCCTTCCCCGAGAGATCTGGGCGGCGACAACCAAAAGAGCGTCCTGAAGGTAATTGCAGGCGGATGCCGGCCAGAATCCGAGATGGTCATGCGAACGCGGTGCCCCCACAGTGCAGACTCTCACCATCCGGAGCACGATCCAGCGGGAATCAGGACTCTTGTGGTAGTCAGCCTCCTTGTAGCCACGGGGAAAGGCGACGTTTGTCCTCTTCTTCTCGCCTCGTCCGCTTTCCTTTGATCGGTTGATCGGTTAATAGCCAAAGACGTTAAAATGAGTTGAGTATGACGGCTGAGGAGATCCGTCAGTGGCTTGAAGTAAGCAGGGCGTTCTTCGAGGACATTGACAAGGCAGCAGAGGATTTTGTGGCGACGGCGAGTCTTGACGACGAGACGGCAGCCGCTTCTGCAGCGATCGAACTACTAGTCGTCGTGATCCGCGGCCTGAACCTGCCGCCGGTGCCCGACCCTGAAGCTCAGCGTCACTTCTCCGCTGGCCTCACCAAGTACAGGGACGGCGTTGAAAGAATCGCTCGAGGAGACGACGAAGCCAACATGAGCCGTGCAATAGATGCCATCAACGCCGCCAACTCCGAGTTCACCTGGATGTCCATCGCCCTCGACCGAGCCCAGCCGTCCGATTAGCCTTCGATGAAGGCCGCGAGCGTTCTGGCGAAGCTCGCAGCGAGCCCTCTGTTTCGCTGCTCGACTTCGTGCGAGAAGACCCGGAGCGTAATGGGCAGGTCGCTGTGACCCAGCCTCGACCCGGCCGTCACCACATCGAAGCCTGCGGCGATGCCCTGTGCTGCCGAGAGATGGTGGAACGCGCGGGGGTGCTGCCGATCTCCGAAACTCCCCACTGTCGATCCGAAGGGCTGGGGAACGGTTGACACCAAGGGTGGGCCCGGCCCACCTAGCTTGCCTGAACCCGCCCGCAGCGCCCCTCAGCTTCGCCCGCTTCGGTGGACTGCCCGCCTCCCATCTCGGACTGGGCCTTGGCTGGTGGATAAGGCATGCTGATGTTGTGGAACCCACCAACAGCCCGCTAGTGCAAGCGGAAGCACGCCTTGTCTCGCTCCCGTTCCTCAACGATGTCCGCGCGCATGCAAAACGGCCTCGCTGCGACCGGCGCCGGACGCGGATCGTCGCCACCATCGGGCCGGCCTCGAGCAGCCCGGAGGTCCTCGAAGCACTTGTCGCCGCCGGCATGGACGTAGCCAGGGTCTCTTTCGCTCACAGCACTATTGCTGACTCCATCGGCCTTATGCGTCAGATCCGCAAGATCGCGCCCCACATCGGGATCCTGCCCGACCTGCCGGGCCCGAAGATCCGCAGCTCTGCCTTCCCAAAGAGCGGCGTGATGCTCGAGGCCGGCGCCGAGGTGGTCCTCGCTCCTGGCTCGACTACGCCGACGAGCTCAGCCACGCGCATCGGCATCGCCCTCGACGAGTTGGTCGCGAGCCTTGCCGAGGGAGATCTTGTCTCTCTCGGCGATGGTGGCATCTCGCTCGTCGTGCTCGGCAGGCACAATGGCGATGTCGTCGCGCGGGTCCGCTCCGGCGGCCGGGTGATAGGGCGGCCCGGGGTAACGGTCCCTTCCGGCAAGCTGCAGCTCGCCTTCCCGACTCCCGAGGACCTCGATCGGATCGCGGCGCTCGTCGCCGAGGATGTCGAGGCCATCGCCGTCTCCTTCGTCCGGCGCGCCGAGGACATCGCTGCGGTGCGGGAAGCAGTCGGCCGTTCGGGCACGATGCTGGTCGCCAAGATCGAGACGGCCGAGGCGATCGACAATCTCGACGCCATCGTCCGCCATGCCGACGCGGTGATGGTCGCCAGGGGTGACCTCGGCGTCCGCCTCCCGCTCGAAGACGTCCCCTTCCATCAAAAAGACATCATCCGGTGCAGCGTGCGCTTCGCTCGACCGGTCATCACGGCCACCCAGATGCTCGAGTCGATGATTGCCTCCCCAGTACCGACGCGTGCCGAGGTCAGCGACGTCGCCAACGCCATTTTGGACGGGACGAGCGCAGTCATGCTGTCAGGCGAGACGGCGATAGGTGTCGATCCTGCCAATGTCGTCGCGACCATGTCGCGCATTGTGGAGCGCGCCGAGCGCGACTTCGACTACGTCAACTGGGGCGCTGGCCTTGGTGTGCAGGAGGTGTCCGGGGAGGCCCCGCTGCGCCAGATCACCGCTGCGGTCACGGGCGCTGCCTGGCACGCTGCCCTCCAGGAGGATGTGGCGGCCATCGTCGCTTGTACTCAGTCCGGCGCGACCGCCCGGGCGATATCGCGATTCCGCCCAGGCATGCCTATCGTGGCGGTGACCCCGCACGAACGGACTGTGCGCCAATTGGCCATGAGTTGGGGTGTCGAGACGCTGCTCTCCGAGCACGCGGGCAACACCGACGACGGCATCTGGCACGCCGTGCAAAGCGCAGTCGAAGCGGGTTTTGCCTCGACTGGCGACGTCGTTGTCATCATCGCCGGTTCCCCCTATGAAAAAGAGCCAGTAGCCGACACGATGCGACTAGTGAGGATCCGCTGACCGGCGCCGTCCTCACGAGTTTCCTCTCCGCGGGCGCTGTTTGTAGCTCCGTGGCCAAGCTAGGAGAATTGCCCCATGACAACTGACGTCACTTTTGCCCTGCCCCTTGTGCCGCATTGGATCGGCGGCAAGCCCACCGCCGGGACCGGTGAACGCGTGGGCGAGGTCTACGACCCGTCCTCGGGCAAGCTCACCAAGAACGTCGCCTTCGCCTCCTTGCAAGACGTTGACGAGGCGGTGGCGGCGGCTTGGGGCGCCTTTTCCACCTGGCGCCACAGCTCGCTCTCCCAACGCGCCAAGCTCCTCTTCGCTTTTCGCGAGGTCACGACCGCTCGGGCGGTCGAGCTGGCCGAGATCGTCACCTCCGAGCACGGCAAGGTGCTCGACGACGCCCTGGGGGAGGTCAATCGTGGGCTCGAGGTAATCGAGTTCGCCTGCGGCATCCCCCAGTTACTGAAGGGCGGCTACTCCGAGAACGTCTCCACCAACGTGGACGTGTACTCGATACGCCAGCCTCTCGGGCCAGTGGCCATCATCAGCCCGTTCAACTTCCCCGCCATGGTGCCGGCCTGGTTCTTCCCGATCGCCATCGCCTGTGGCAACACCGTCGTGCTCAAACCGAGTGAGAAGGACCCCTCCGCCTCCATCTGGCTGGCGGAACGCTGGGCCGAGGTCGGGCTTCCAGATGGCGTCTTCAACGTCGTCCAAGGCGACAAGGTCGCCGTCGACCGCCTCTTAGAGCACCCAGACGTAAAAGCCGTTTCCTTTGTCGGCTCGACGCCGATCGCCAGCTACGTTTATGAGAACGGGACCCGGCACGGCAAGAGGGTGCAGGCGCTCGGAGGTGCCAAGAACCACATGGTCGTGCTCCCCGACGCTGATTTGGACATCGCGGCCGACTCAGCGGTGAACGCCGGCTTCGGCTCCGCCGGCGAGCGCTGCATGGCCGTTTCCGTGCTAGTCGCCGTCGAGCCAGTGGCCGACGAGCTCATTGCAAAGATCCGCGACCGCATGGCGAAGTTGAAGGTGGGCGACGGCCGTATCGGATCCGACATGGGCCCGCTCGTGACACGGGCCCACCGGGACAAGGTGGCCTCTTATCTCGACGCCGGCATCGCCGATGGCGCCGAGCTCGTCGTCGACGGGCGCAAGACGATCCCGGAGGGAGATGCTGGCGGTTTTTGGCTCGGTCCGAGCTTGTTCGACAAGGTCACGCCCGAGATGTCGCTCTACAAGGACGAGATCTTCGGACCCGTACTGTCAGTCGTGCGCGTTTCCACCTACGACTCTGCCCTCGAGCTAGTCAACTCCAATCCATGGGGGAACGGAACTGCGATCTTCACCAACGACGGCGGAGCCGCACGACGCTTTCAACAAGAAGTCGAGGTCGGCATGGTCGGGGTGAACGTCCCGATCCCGGTACCGGTGTCGTATTACTCCTTCGGGGGCTGGAAGAGCTCACTGTTCGGCGACAGCCACGCTCATGGGACAGAGGGCGTGCACTTCTTCACCCGGGGCAAGGTCGTCACTAGTCGGTGGCTGGACCCAAGCCACGGCGGCATCAACCTCGGCTTCCCGCAGAACACCTGAGCCAACGACACTTAGCTCGCAGGAAGTAATCGAGCCTGAACTGGGTCAATCCAACGGCACCAGGTTTTTGTCGGGCTCTCTCGGCGATCCTCTCGTGCGTGGGTGGATATGGCCGTATGCTGTTATGTAGACCTGGCAAAGCTTGTACGTGGGACATCTGTGTTTCGCGCTCGGGGACGAGGTGGTCGGCATCAACGGACCTCAGGAACCTACCGTAGCTCTGCAACAAAGTGAGGCTCGCCTCCAAGCGCTGCTTTCCTCTCTCGACGACCTCGTCTTCGAGGTCGACGAAGACGGCACCTACCTCGGGATCTGGACAGCCAATGACTCCCTTCTTGTTGCCCCGCGCTCGGAGCTTTTGGGCCGGACCCACGCCGATGTGATCGGCGAGGGGATCGGGCAGAGCTTGAAAGAAGTCATCCACAACGTCTTTGAGACAGGCCAGCCCGAGTTCTGGGAGTACCGCCTCGAGGTACCGCTGGGTCGGCGCTGGTTCCAGGGCAGGGTCGCGCCGATCGTCACGCCGGAAGGCACCCGCGCCAGGATCTGCCTGCTCGTGCGCGACATCACGGCACAAAAGGAAGCCGAGCGGGAGATCTCACGGCTTTTGTCCCGCGAACAACTGCTGAGCCGGCTGTCTGAGACAGTGCCGGTCGGTTTGTTCGAGCTCGACATGGCGGGCCATGTGGCATTCACCAATGACCGTATGCACACGATCGTCGGCGACGTCTCGGCCAAAAACGTAGAGATGCTCCTCGCCTCGGTCGTGCCCGCCGACAGGGCCGCCTTCGAAGCGGCGCTCGCAACCGTTCTCTCCGGCCAACTCGTCGATGACCTCGAGATGTGCTTTAGCTTCCCTTCACCCAACTCCTCGCACGCTGCCGGTGCCGAGCGGATCTGCGACCTGAGCCTGCGCCCCCTCACGGACGCGACCGGTGCCGTGACTGGTGCCGTCGGGTGCCTGAGCGACGTGACCGACCGCGTCCAGCTTCGCCGCGAGCTCGAGGTGCGGGCCTCGATCGACAAACTCACCTCGTGTCTCAACCGAGATGCTTCGCTGCAGCTGCTCGAGCGCACGACGGCCGCGCCGAAACTGCCCGGGGAGGGCAACGCTCTCATTTACATAGACCTCGACAACTTCAAGTCCGTCAACGACCGTTTCGGCCACGCTGTCGGCGACCGTCTCCTCGCCGAGGCCGCCGAACGTCTGCGCGAGACGGCACGCAAGGGCGACGCAGTAGGAAGGGTCGGTGGCGACGAGTTCATCGTCATCTGCCCGAGGGTGCAAAGCTCGGCTCAAGCGATAAAGGTCGCCGAGCGTGTGGCGGCTGCGACCACGGCGATTGTCGATCTCGGCACGACAAGACTTGAGCTGCGTACAAGCGTGGGCGTCGCGTGGACCTCCGAGGCCCTGGACGCGGACGCCTTCTTGGCCCAAGCTGACGCTGCCATGTACCAGTCGAAACGCACCTCCCGCAAGGGCGTGACACTCTTTACGACCAACGGTTGCTGCGCTACGTGAGAGACGCGCGCCGCGCAGGCTCCGGCGCCACTACCAGACGAGACAACTTCTTAGCCCGCCGAAACTGCGCCGCAGCGAAAACACGGGGCTTTCACGCCTGGTGTCGCCCAAGATTCACTCTGAACTGGGTCATGAAGCCACGAGTCTGGGGCCACGTCGCCAAGAAGGTAACGGCGAGCACTGCCGTCAAAAGCAGGTAGGGCACGGTATCTCCTGTCACCTGCGCGATCGCACCGGTGGCTGCAGCCGCCAACCCTTGCCCGGAAGCCCAGGCGAAATTGGCCAGGGCAAAACCGAGGCCCTGGTGAAGCTTCTGTCGGTCGGCGCCGTCGCTGATCATCGCTGAGGACGGCGTGAATATCGTGCCGTAAGAGGGCAACCCGACGACGATCAGGCCCACGAGGACTCCGGCGGGTCGAAGAAAAGGAAGCAGAACGCTCACTACGACGGCCGCCATGAGCGACAACTTGATCGGGGCCAAGCGACCTCTCTTGTCGGCAAGGCGGCCGGCGAGGGGGGCGAGAACCGCCTCCAACCCGGCGGATCCCAAAAAGGCACCGGCAATGACGATAGGACTCGCACCAAGAGCACTCAGTCTCAAAGGGGTGAGGACATTGATGACTCCGAAGGAGATGCCTGCCAAACAGGTCAGCCACATGCCTGCGGATATGCCTACGTCGCGCATCGCCCGAGCGGCGCTTCGCAGGCTCTGGGACTCACCACCGACGGGCGAGGCCACGCGAAAGCTCGCCACGGCCAAGCACAACCCGGCGACGGTAGCACCCGCGAAAGCCGGGGCCGTCCCAACCGTGCTCGCGAGTGCCCCGATGACAGGGCCTACGAGGGCACCGGCGACGGACACACCGAGCGCCAGGCCGAGGGCCCTCCCCCTCCGCTCAGGCGGCGTACCGGCAGCAAGCCAGGCCATCCCTCCGCCCCAGATGCACGAGCCGCCGAGCCCCTGAGCAAAGCGCGCCGCGTCGAGGAGCTGGATCGAACGGCCAAAGCCGAACACGAATGTTGCGGCACTCATAAGGCAAAGCCCGAGTACGACGGCCGGTCGGTACCCGAGCCGTGTCGTGAGGACACCGCTCGGGAGGGCGCCTACCAAGGTACCCAGTGGATAGGCCGCCACCAGCAGCCCGACTGCTGCCTTTGAAAGCCCGAGATTGTGCACGTAGTGCGGCAGCAACGGCGTAAGGGCCGTGAAGAACACGGTGTCGACGAGCACAAGCACGCACACAAAGGCCATGAGGGCCCGGGCGTTCACCCTTGCCGGCTCGTTGCCCTTCACGTTGAAGACCACCTTCTAAGTATTGCCGTGGCCCGCTGTCGCACCGCCGGGCGGCTGTGCAACAGCGGGGCCACTTGCTACTCGAGGACCGCAGCTGGATTCTTTCAATCCTCCAGCGGGTCGCCGGTTGCAAAGGTTGAGGATTTCGAGGGCGCGCCCGGTGCCAGGTGGTCCATCTCAGCCAGTTTGCCAGGCCACCAGTTCCACCGGCCGAGTAACGACACCGTCGAGGGAACGAGCAGGCTCCGCACCAAGAAGGTGTCCATCAAGATGCCGAGGGCCAGGCCGAGACCGATATCGCGGATCTGGCCCCCTCCTGGCTGACCGCCAGCCGTAACGGCAAGCACGAGGAAGGTCCCGGCGAGCACAAGTCCCGCCGAGGTGATCGTCGGGCCCGAGGCCCCGACGGCGATAACGACGGCGTCTCGGAGCCGGTGCTCGTGCGCTTCCTCCCGGATGCGCGTCATGACGAGGATGTTGTAGTCCTCGCCGAGGGCTAAGAGGAAGATGAACATCAAGAAGGGTAAGAGGAAAGTGAGACCTCCGCTACCTCCGAGCTTGATGAAGATGATGGACGACAGGCCTAGTGCCGCCAGGTACGAGAGCATCACGCTCGCGATGAGATAGAGCGGAGCGACAAGGCTCCTCAGCACGAGCGCCAAGAGCAGGCCGATGGCGATGATCGCGATCGGGACGATATGGATGAGGTCGCTGTCGGAGATCGAGCTCACGTCATAAAGAGCTGGGGCCTCGCCCGCGACTCCGCTCGCCGGAGCGCCGATGTCGTGCTGCACCCTCGTGAGAGCGGCGCGAATTGCCGGGACGGCGTTTAGCGCGGCCGTCGAGCTGGCATCTCCTGCCTTGAGGCCGGACTCGAACTGGATCGTATGGCCGTCAGGGCTGATGAAACGAGCTGTCGCTCGATAGAAGTTGTACAGCGCGCTCGGCACGGTTGCCCCGGGCGAGCCGGCAGCCGGTAGCGGCGGAAGCAACTTCGGGTTGCCGAACTTTTGATGAAGGCTCACATAGACCGCTGGTGGGATCGCGGCGCCGGTGGGATCGAGTGGACCGGGCAGCGAGTTGAAAAGTCCGGTCGCCTGCAGTTGCTTGCCCGCCGTCACAACCGCTCCCGGGTCTTTCCACACGGGCTGGGCGAGCTTCAAGATGAGGTTCGTCGGGTTCGAGCTCGCTTCTGGGAAGTACTTCATGAGAGCGGCGTTGCCAGCTGCGGCATCGCTCCCGCTAGGGGCGTCGGTGGCCCCGCCGAAGCCGGCCGGGCTGTAGTAGAGAGCCCCGAAGGCGAGCGCCCCGAAAACGACTACGCCCACGCCGAGGGTGCGGGCCGGGCGCCGGATAACACGCTGGGCGATCTTGCCCCACCAGCTCTCGTTTGGTGCGCCGAAGACGATCTTGGATGGCCAGAACACGGCCCGGCCCAAGATGGCGAGAAGGGCCGGGAGAAGCGTCACTCCGGCCACGAGCATTACGGCGATGCCGACGGCGAGGGGCACACCAAGGTCGTGGTAGATGCCAAAACTCGCAAAGAGCAGGGTCAAAAGGGCGAGGATGACGGTCCCGGCTGAGGCACTTATCGACTCGCCGACACGAGCAACGGCGAGAGAGACCGCCTCGTGGGACGAGAGTCCCGAGCGGAGGCCCTCGCGGACCCTGAACACGAGAAATAGTCCGTAGTCTGTCCCAGCCCCGAGGATCAAGACGATGAGGAGCAGCTGGGTGATCTGGGAAATCTTGAGACCATGAGAACCGAGCTCGCCGATGAACGACCCGGATAGCTGCAGCACGATCGCCGCCGGCAGCAAGGTGACAAAGGGGGCGAGGACCGAGCGGAACACGAACAGCAAGAGCACGATTATGAAGAGGATCGAGAGCTCCTGGGTCTTGTTGCCGGTCGTGCTCGACTGCTTTTGCTGAGCGACGTTGGTGGCGACAACGCCGGCGAGATGGAACTTCAGGCCGGGCGGCGCCCCCACTTTGTTGAAGGCAGCCGTAAGCCCGTTGACGACGTCCTCGGACGGCCCTGGGCTGAACCCGGCGATGTTCGCCTCGGCGACAAGTTGCACGGCGCGCCCGTCGGGAGACACGCCGACGAACTGCACCGACACGACGTTGGGAACCTTTCGTGCAGCCACTGCGAGACGGCCGACGGCCTGGGTGTCGGTTGCGGCAATCGGTCCGTCTTGCGAGACGCCGACGATGATGACGGGCTCGAGCGTAGCCTTGCCGACGAGAGGCTCGGCGAGGTTGCCTGCGATCGTGCTCGGTGCACTGTTGGGCAAGAACGCCGAGTTGTCGTTGTTCACCTGGCTTGCCAGTGAGGGCAGGAAGTGAACCGAAGCCGCCGTCCCGACTATCCATACGACGACGACGAGCCAGCGAAACCGGACGGCGAAGCGTCCGAGGCCATTAAAGATCACATTCATGCGTCCGGGGTCTCCGTCTCGAGCTCGATGGGGTGGGCGGGCCCACCATCGGTGTAGTGAACGCCGAGGCAACGTCCGCGGGCAAACTTCGTCAGCAAACAGTGCCGCTAGGCAGTAATTGTTAAGAAACCTAGCCCTTCACAGCTGCGGTGTGCGCGCCCACCGAGTCCCGGGACCGGAACGCTGAGGGTTGACCGCCTCCCAGCCGACCCCCATACCGAGATAGGCAACTATGTTGCCTAACAGAGGGTTGAAATGGGAAGCGAGTCAAAACAAGCCGGCATCGCAACTCGTCACCGGTCCGGTCCGCACTCTGTCTTTTCGCTGCTGTGTCACCCGTGCTGGCACTGGCATTGGACTCGGTCTCGACCCGCCTTCGAGCGAGCCGGTGCAGCGTCAGATATAACGCGGCCTACTCCCGACTGAAGGAATTCGGCTGTGTCATCGCCTACTCGAGCCTTCCCGGCAAGCCTTTCGCCTCGGCCCTGTTCGGCCGCCCCGAACAAGGTGTCGTTCTCCAGTCGGTACAGGTGACAAAAAATGGGCGCCGGGTCCTGTGCGTGAACCCGGCCGACCTCTCAGGTGGTGCCGCAGATTTCGACTCGTTCTTCGCCTTTGAAGGAGCCGTCCCGACCCCCTGGGTTGAATTCCCCGGCCTTTGCCGCGCCCGTTGTGAGAGTTCAAGAGGTGCGACTGTCGCCGCCGGTTGAATACTGGGCCTCCCGGCATGAATGTGGGTCGATCTAGGGATCAACGACCCGTGATCGTTCGTGAGGAAGGACGTGCTCGATCGGTCCGAGCGTGACCATGATGAGT
>Ga0302320_10024882_pt1 | contig 11663 bp, 8 predicted proteins | sample Bog_T0_3_FD_202130 | JGI IMG/M metagenome (GOLD analysis project Ga0302320, IMG submission 202130) | Peat permafrost microbial communities from Stordalen Mire near Abisko, Sweden - Bog_T0_3 | ecosystem: Environmental > Terrestrial > Soil > Wetlands > Peat | place: Sweden: Abisko, Stordalen Mire... | reverse complement strand
CCCGCCGCCCCGGGCGCGGCCCCCGCCCCCGAGTCCGCGCGCCCCCGCCAGGAGGGGGCGCCACCCAAGACGATTCCGCCCTCCCCATGAGCCTTGGAGCTCCTCCGACCGAGCGGTGGCTGGAACGGGCCCCGCTGCTTGGCCGCGACCTCGTGAACGGGTTCCTGCCCGCGCCGCTGCGCTGGTGGGTGGACAGCCTGGTCGACGCGGCGCTCGTGCTCGCGCTGTTTGGCCTGCTCTTTGCCTTCTTGACCCTCGCCGAGCGCAAGGTGCTGGGGCGGATCCAGAACCGCCCGGGCCCCAACCGCGCCGGCTGGGCCGGCGTCCTCCAGCCCTTTGCCGACGGGATCAAGATGCTGACGAAGGAGGACATCGTTCCCCGGGCCGCCGACCCGGTCCTGCACTTCCTTGCGCCGGTTGCGCTCGTGGCCTTTTCCCTGCTGACGCTGGCCGTCATCCCCTACGGCCGGCACCTGGTCGCCCTGGATCTGGACGCCGGCGTCCTCTATTTCTTCGCGGCCGGCGCCTCAAGCGAGCTGGCGGTGTTCATGGCCGGCTGGGCCGGGCGCAACAAGTACGCCCTGCTTTCGGCGATGCGAGCCCTGGCCCAGCTGATCAGCTACGAATTGCCGCTGCTGCTTTCCTTTGTCCCGGTCGTGATGCTGGCCGGCACCCTCCGGGCGACGGCGATCGTCGCCGCTCAGGGCGGCTGGCGGCTGGGCCTGGTCCCGCATTGGAACGTGCTTACGCCCTGGGGCTTCGTGGGCTTCGTCCTTTTCATGGTCGCCTCGCTCGCCGAATCGAACCGCTCGCCCTTCGACCTGCCGGAGGCCGAGAGCGAGCTGATCGCCGGGCACCTGACGGAATACTCCGGCTTCAAGTACGCGCTGTTCTTCATGGCGGAGTATTTCGGGATGTGCGCTTTGAGCGGCATGGCGGTCACGCTGTTTCTGGGCGGCTGGCAGGCCCCGTGCCGTTTCCTCGAGTTCATTCCCTCCTATGCCTGGTTCGCGGTTAAGCTGCTCGTCCTCCTCCTCGGCTTCATCTGGATCCGGGCCACGCTGCCCCGCCTGCGGATGGACCAGCTGACGCGCCTGGCGTGGAAATTCCTGGTGCCGCTCGCGCTCATCAACCTCGGCACCGCCGCCTTCTGGCACCTGAGCGCCGGCTGGACCGGCCTCGGCCAGGGGGCGCGCTGGGCGGTCGCCCTCGCCCTGATCGTGATTCCCTTTGTCGCCATGGGCCGCCGGCTTTCCGCCGGCCTCGGCCCGAGAACCTACCGGTACGCCGTGCCATGAACGCCGTGCTCCTGGGCCTCGGGCTCTTTCTCCTCGCCTGCGCGGCCACCGCCCTGGCGCTGCGCAACCTCATCCGCAGCATCCTGCTCCTGGTCGGCATCTGGTTTGGGATCGCGGCCTTCTACCTTTGGGCCGGCGCGGAATTCGCGGCATTCGCGCAGGCCCTCGTGTACGGCGGGGCCGTTTCGATGGTGGTCCTCTTCGCGGTCCTGCTGACCCGCCGGTCCCACGCGGAGACCGAGGCCCCGCCGGCCCCGGCCGCGCGCGTCGCCTCCGCCCTGCTGGCCGGCGGCGCGGTCGCCGGCGTCCTCGTCGCCGCGGTGCTGCGCACGCCGCTGCCGGCCGCCGGCGGGCCGCCGCCCTTCGTGCCGGTCCGCGCGCTCGGCGCGCTCCTGCTGGGCCCGCACGCCGCCGCGCTCTTGATCGTCGGGGCCGTGCTCACGATCGCGCTCCTGGGCGGCGTGGTCCTCGCGGCGGGCGGGCGGGCGGGCGCCGGCAAGGAGAATTCCCCATGAACGTCCTCCAGGGCTGCCTGGTGCTTTCCAGCCTGCTTTTCGCCATCGGCCTCACGGCCGCCCTGGCGCGCAGCAACGCCATCCTCGTGCTCCTGGGGATCGAGGTCATGCTGAACGCGGCGAGCATGAACTTCATCGCCTTCTGGCGGTACGGCCCGCAGCCGGAGGCCGCCACGGGCGTCATCTTCGTGCTGTTCGGCATCGCCATCGCGGCCGCGGAGGCGGCCGTCGGCCTCGCCCTGGTGATCGCGCTCTATCGCCACCAGCGGAGCATCCGGCTCCAGGACGCCACCCGCCTGAAGGGCTGAGGATCCCATGCCGCCGCTCGTCTCCCATCTCTGGCTCATTCCCGCGCTGCCGCTCATGGCCGCGGCCCTCGGGGCGCTGACGCCGCGGTCCGGCCGCGCGTTCGCCGCCGGCACCGCGCTGCTCGCCCTCGCCGGCTCGCTCGTCCTGTCGATCGCCGCGCTGAGCGTGGCCCTGCGTTCGCCCGGCCAGCATCTCTACGCGAACTTCTCCTGGTTTGAGCTGGGCGCGGGCACGGTGCGGCTCGGCTGGCTGCTCGATCCCCTGACGGCGTTCCTGGCGGTGATGGTGTGCTTCGTCGGCCTGCTGATCTTCATCTTCAGCCTGGGCTACATGCGGGAAGACGCCAACTTCGCCCGCTTCTTCTGCTTTCTGAGCCTGTTCGCCGCGGCCATGCTGGGGGTCCTGGTCGCCAACAGCCTGCTCCTGCTCTTCATCTGCTGGGAGCTGGTGGGCCTGGCTTCTTATCTGCTGATTGGATTTTGGTTTCACAAGCCCGAGGCAGCGGCGGCCGCGAAAAAGGCCTTCATCACGACGCGGATCGGCGACCTCGGCTTTCTGCTGGGGATGCTCTGGCTCTATGATGCGAGCGGCACGCTCCTGTTCTTTGACGGGGGCCGCGGCTGCCTTGAGGCGGGCGCGCTGCAGGGCCTGGCCGGGGCGACCGTGGGCGGGCTGGCCGTGTCGACCGTCATCGGCCTGCTGATCTTCTGCGGGGCGGTCGGCAAGTCGGGCCAGTTTCCGCTGCACGTCTGGCTCCCGGACGCGATGGAGGGCCCGACGCCGGTGAGCGCGCTGATCCACGCGGCGACCATGGTCGCCGCCGGGGTGTTTCTGATCGCCCGGGTGTATCCCCTGGTCGGCGCGGACCAGGCGCTGGCGGCCGTGCCGCTCCATGCGCTGACCGTGGTCGCCTTCATCGGCGCGATCACGGCCCTCCTCGGGGCGGTCATCGCGGTCGCGCAGCACGACCTGAAGCGCGTGCTCGCTTTTTCGACGATTTCGCAGCTGGGCTACATGATGCTCGCCCTGGGCGTGGGCTCCTGGACGGCGGCGATCTTCCACCTGCTGACCCACGCCTTCTTCAAGGCCCTGCTTTTCCTCGGCGCCGGCTCGGTCATCGCCTCGGCGCACCACGAGCAGGACATCCGCCGCCTCGGCGGCCTCGGCTCCCGGATGCGGGTGACGTTCGCCACCTTCGCGATCGGGATGATGGCCCTTTCCGGCGTGCCGTTTGTCTTCTCGGGCTTTTGGAGCAAGGAGGCGATCCTCCACGCCGCAAGCGAGTGGGACGTCTCCCGGCTGCCGCTGCTGGCCGGGCTGGGCGCCGTCGTGCTGACGGCCTTTTACATGACGCGCCTGCTTTGCGAAGTCTTCCTCGGCCGGCCGCGCTCCGAACCGGCGGCGCACGCCCACGAGAACCCGCTCGTGATGACCGTCCCGCTTTGCCTGCTGGCGGCCGGGGCGATCGGGCTCGGATTCTTGGGGACCCCCGCCGGGCCCTGGCTGCAATCCGCGCTGAGCGGCTCGCCGGTGGAGCCGCATTCGATCCTGGACAAGGGCGGCTTGCTCGGGCTGTCGATCCTGCTGGTGGCGCTCGGCCTGGGCTCGGGCTGGGCGCTCTATGGGCGCCGGCCCCGCAGCGAAGCCGAAGCTCCCGATCCGCTGGAGCGTGCTTATCCGCGCCTTTTTGGCTTCCTGGCCGCGCGGTTGAAGATCGATGAATTTTACGCCGCGACCTTCGGCCGGCTGGCGCGCGGCCTGGGAGCCCTGGCGGTGGGCCTGGACCAGAGCGTCTGGGGCGGAGGCGTCGGCTTGGTCGCTGGCCTGGGCGAACTGGCCGGCCGCGTGAATCGCCGGTCGGACGAGGGTGGCCTGAACGCCGGTTTCAACGCGGCCAGCGAGCGCTTGCGGGGCGTCGGCGCCGCCTATGGCCGGCGCCAGACCGGAGAGGCGCATGGCTACTTGCGGACGCTGGCCGTCGCCTTTCTCGTGCTCGCCCTGATCGCGATACTCGGGGGTGGACGATGAACGGGCCGCCGATCCTGAGCGCGATCATCTTCGCCCCGTTTGCGGGGGCGCTGCTGCTGGCGTTGGTGCCGCGGGCCCGCCCGGCCGCCGTCCGGGCGGTCGCCCTGGCGGCGAGCCTGTCGACCCTCGCCCTGGCCCTGGCTTGCGCCGGATCGTTCGACCGCGGCGCGGCGGGCTACCAGTTGGTCGAGCGTCACGCCTGGATCTCCTCCCTGAACGTCCACTACTACCTCGGGCTCGACGGCCTGAGCCTGGTGCTGATTCTCCTCACGGGCATCGTGGCGCCGGCCGGCCTGGCGGTTTCCTGGAGCCAGGCAAGAGACCCGCGGCTGTTCAGCCTGCTCTTCCTTGCGGCGCAGGGCAGCGCGCTCGGCGTTTTCCTGGCCCTCGACTTCTTCCACTGGTTCTTGTTCTGGGAACTGAGCCTGGTGCCCACGTTCTTCTTGATCAAGCTCTGGGGCGGCGCCGGGGCGAGCCGGGCAGCGTATCAGTTCGTCATCTATACCCTCGCCGGCAGCGCGTTCCTGCTGCTGGGCTTCGCCGCGATCTTCGCGGCCACCGGCTCCCTCGACTTCGCGGCGCTCGGCCGCCTGGGGGCGAGCGGCGAGTTGAGCGCCCGGCTGGCTTCCTTGGGCGGCTTCTGGCCGGAGGCGGTCTTCCTGGGGGTCCTCGCCGGCTTCGCGGTCAAGGTGCCCCTGTACCCGTTCCACACCTGGCTGCCGGCGGCCTATGCCGAGGCGCCGACCGGCGTCTCCATGTTCCTGACGGGGGTCATGTCCAAGATGGGCGTGTATGGCTTTCTGCGGATCCTCTGGCCGCTGTTTCCGGCGGCCCTGCATGCGGCGGCCGGTCCGCTCCTGTGGCTCGCCCTGGGCGGGGTCGTCTTCGGCGCCTTTGCCGCCACCCGCCAGGACGACCTCAAGCGGATGGTCGCCTATTCGTCGCTCAACCACGTGAGCTACTGCCTGATGGCCCTGTTCGCGGTGGTTTCCCCGGCCGGTCCGTCCGCCCCGGCGGCGACGGCGGCGCTGAGCGGAGCCATCCTGCAGATGTTCAACCACGGCTTGTCCGCCTCGGCGCTGTTCTTGTGCATCGGCGTCCTGGAATCGCGGGCCGGCGGCCGGCGGGGCCTGGGGGATTTCGGCGGCGTGCGTTCGGCGGCGCCGATCTTCGCCGGCCTGTGCGGAATCGCGATGTTCTCGTCCCTGGGCCTTCCCGGGCTCAATGGCTTCGTCGGCGAATTCCTGATCTTCCGCGGCGTTTTCGGCCTGGCCCCCTGGGCGGCGGCGGTCGGCTGCCTGGGTCTTCTGGGCACGGCCCTTTTCCTCCTCACCTTCTGGCAGCGGGTGTTCCACGGGCCGCGGGCCGGGGCCGCGGCCGGTGAGTTTCGCGACTTGGCCGGGCCGAACTTCGTCGTCCTGGGGGCCCTCGTGGCCCTGATGTTCCTTTTCGGCCTGCTGCCCGGGCTGCTGACCGGAATCTACAACCCGCTCGTGACCGCCTGGGTCGGGGGCCTGCCCACGCCATGAGCCTGCTCCCGTGGACCTTTCTTTTGTCGCTGCTCGGCGCCGGCGCCGCGCTCGCCGCCGGCCGCCATTCGGCCGCCGCCGCCCGGCGGGTCGCCCTCGGCACGGTGCTGGCCTCATGGGCCGTGGTCGTGGCGGCCGCCTTCCGGTTCACCCCGGCGCCGCGCCTGCAAACGCTGGTCGACCTGGCCTGGATTCCGGCGCTGGGAGTGCGCTTCCACCTGGCCGTCGACGGCATCAGCCTGACGCTCCTGATGCTGACGGGGATCGCCGCCACGGCCGGAGTGCTTTTTTCCTGGAACATCGAGGAGCGGACGGGAGAGTTTTTTGCCTTTTACCTGACGCTGATCGCCGGGGTCTACGGCGTCTTCCTTAGCGCGGACGCCTTCCTGTTCTTTGTCTTCTATGAGCTGGCGATCGTCCCGAAGTATTTCCTGATCGCGATCTGGGGCTCGACGAACCGCGAGTACGGAGCGATGAAGCTGGTCCTCTATTCGTTCGCCGGCAGCGCGCTGGTCCTGGCCGGGCTGCTGTGGGCCTACGCGGCCGGGGGAGGGCATGGCTTCGGGTTCGAGGACCTGGCGGCCGCGGCCGCCGGCTTCACCCGCGGCCAGCAGATCGGCATGTTCGCCCTGGTCTTCTTCGGCTTCGCGGTGCTGGCCGGCCTCTTCCCGTTTCACACCTGGGCGCCCACCGGCCACGTGGCCGCGCCGACCGCCGCCTCCATGCTGCTGGCCGGGGTGGTGATGAAGCTCGGCGCCTACGGTTGCCTGCGGGTCGCGATGCCGCTCTTCCCGGCGGGACTCGACTTCTGGCAGCCGCTGGTCGCCTGGCTCGCGGTGATCGGCATCGTCTACGCCGGACTGGTCGCGCTGGTGCAGGATGACTGCAAGTTTGTGATCGGCTACTCGAGCGTGAGCCATATGGGCTTTGTGATGCTCGGGCTGGCGGCCGCGAACCTCCGGTCCGTCGCCGGGGCGGTCCTGCAGATGTTCTCCCACGGCGTCATCGCGGGGCTGCTTTTCGCCGTCGTCGGCCGGATGGTCTACGACCGGACCCACACCCGGAAGCTGGCTGAGCTCCGGCTCCTGCCGCTCGCCCGGCTGCTGCCCTTCGCCGCGGTGGTGTTCGTCCTGGCGGGCCTGGCCTCGATGGGCCTTCCGGGCTTCAGCGGCTTTCCGGCCGAGCTGTCGATCTTGATCGGCGCCTGGCAGGCCGCGCCGCTCTGGGCCGCCGTGGCGGCCCTCGGCGTCCTGGTCGCCGCGGCGTTCACGCTGCGGGTTGTCGTGGCCACGTTCTTCGGGCCGGCCACTCCGGGCGGCGAGGCCGCCCCGTTGCCGGCGCCGCTGCCACCCATCACCTGGCCCGAGCGCGCGGGCGCGCTGCTGCTCCTGGGCGCGACGGTCGTGGTCGGCCTGAAGCCCGACCTGCTCCTCAATTGGATCGTGCCGAGCCTGCACTCGCCGCTCCTGCAGGCCGCCTTGAAGGGAGGGACGCCATGAACCCCGATTACGCGGGATTGGCGGCCGGCCTCCTGCCGGAAGCCGCCCTGGTGGCGGGCGCGCTGGCCGTCCTGGGCGTCGACCTGGCCTGGCTGCGCCGTTCCGCCCCGGCGCGCCGCCTGCGCACGGCGGCCTCCATCGGCGCCTGCGCCGTGCTGGTGGCGATCGGCTGCAGCCTGCGGATCGGCGCGGTGGGCGAGGTATTCGGCGGCGTCCTCGCCCTCGATCCGCTCGCCGTCGCCACCCGGGTGGGGGTCCTGGTCCTGACCCTCCTGGTCCTCGGCGTCTCGCTCGGGGGCCGGGTCGCCCGGCCGCCCGCCGAGTACGTCGTCGTCGTGCTCTTCGCGACCTGCGGCTTTCTGCTGATGGCCGCCGCGCAGCAGCTCCTGGTCGCCTTTCTCGCCCTGGAGCTGGCCAGCCTGTCGCTGTACATCCTGGCCGGCTTCGACGCCTCGCGTCCCGAGGCGGCGGAGGCGGCGGTGAAGTATTTTCTCTTCGGGGCGATGGCGGCCGCCTTCCTCCTCTTCGGCTTCAGCCTGCTCTATGGCCTGACCGGCTCGATCGAGCTGGCGCAGATCTCCGTCGCCCTGGTGCACGCGCCGGCCAGTCCGCTGCTCTCCGCGGCGCTGGTGATGGTGCTGGTCGCTTTCGGGTTCAAGGTGGCGGCCGCCCCCTTTCACCTGTGGGCGCCGGATGCCTACCAGGGCGCGCCCGCCCCGTCGGCCGCCTTGATCGCCTCGGGTTCGAAGCTGGCGGGCTTCGTCCTTTTCACCCGGCTGCTCTGGCCGGGCCTGGGGGCCCTCGCCGGCGGGTTCACCTGGGCCGGCGGCGGCCCGGGCTGGATTCCGATCGCCGCGATCCTCTGCGCCCTCTCGCTCCTCATCGGCAACTTTGCGGCCCTCGTGCAGACCGACCTGCGCCGGCTGCTCGCCTATTCGGCGATCGCCCATTCCGGGGCCCTGCTGCTCGGGGTGATCGCCTCCGGCAGCTCCGGACCGGCGCCGCTGTTTTATTACGCGGCCACCTACGGCCTGGCGACCGTGGGCGCGTTCGGCGTCATCGCCGTCATCGAGCCGATGGCCGGCGGCGCCAAGATCACCGATCTGGCCGGACTTTCCCGGCGCTCGCCGTTCCTTGCCGGCTGCCTCCTCGTCTACATTCTTTCGCTCGCGGGCGTGCCGCCCCTGGCCGGCTTCGTCGGCAAGTTCGTGGTCTTTGCCGCCGCCCTGAAGATGGGGGGGCTGGCCGGCCCGATCGGCTGGCTCGCGGTGCTGGCGATCGCCCTGAGCGCCGTGGCGCTCTACTATTACCTGATCGTCCTCAAGCAGGCCCTGGTGGCCGCTCCGGCCCCCGGCGCGAGCGGCCGGATCCGGGTGCCGCTGGCGACCGCCTTCGCGTTGGCGGCGGCCGCCGCGCTGATCCTGCTGCTGGGCCTCTTCCCCTCGCTGCTGCTCGGCCGGTTCTAGATTCTCCAGCTTTGGAGGATCTTCTGGTAGTTCGCCCGCTCGAAGGCGGAGGGATCCGGGCAGCGCCGCAGGTTCATCGCCCCGCGGAATTCGTCGACGCTCTGGTAGCCGTGGGCCTCCATCCACTGGCGCAGGCCGGTCAGCAGGACGGTCAGGAAGGCCGGCCCGTGCTTGAGGAGGACCGAGACGATCTGGACCACGTGCGCGCCGGTGAGGATCGCCTTGATGACATCGTCGGAGCGGTGCACGCCGCCGGTCGCCGCCAGCGAGCCCCGCAGACGCGGCGAGAGAATCGCAAGCCAGCGCAGGCGCAGGAGCAGCTCCGAGGAGTCCGAGAGCGTCAGGAGGGACTGCACCTCCAGGTCGTCGATGTTGAGATCGGGCTGGTAGAAGCGATTCATCACGACGACCCCCGCGGCGCCGGCATGCTCCAGGGCGAGCGCGAAGTGCGCCGGGGAGGTGTGGAAGGCGGAGATTTTTACGGCCACTGGAATGCGCACCGACTCGGAAACGCTGCGCACGGTCTCGAGCATGTCGGCTTCCACCTGGTCTCCCGCCACCGCGCAGTCGCTGACCAGTTGGTACAAATTCAGCTCGATCGCGTCGGCCCCGGCCGCCTCGAAGCGGCGCGCGTAGCCGGTCCAGCCGCCCGGGCGGCAGCCGTTGAGCGAGGCGATGACGGGGATCGTCAGCTCCGTCTTCAGGCTTTCGATCTGATAGAGGTACTGGTCGGGCGAGAGCTGGTAGTCCTCGAAGGCCGGAAAGTACGAGCCGGCCTCCGGATTGCTCAGGGCGGGAGTGTCGACCGCGTGGACCAGCGCCTTCTGCTCCAGGTCGAGCTGCTCCTCGAAGAGCGAGCGCATCACGATGGCGGCGGCGCCGGCCTGTTCGAGCTGGACCGCGACTTCGACGCTGTCGGAGAACGGCGAGGCGCCGACGACAAGAGGATTGCGAAGTGTCAGGCCGAGGTAGGGGGTCTCCAGTTTCATGGGTGGGGAAGGGACGGCGCGGCCGCGGGCGCGGCGGCGGGCGGGGCGGAGGTTGGGGCGGTGGCGGGAGCGGGCGGCGTGGCGGGGCCGGCGAGATGCTGATAGAGGGCGAAGTGCTTGCGCACATAGGCCTGGGCCTTGGCGCCCAGCGCGGCGGCGCGTTCCGGCGCGACATTTTTCAGGATGCCGAAGCGCGTCTCATTGGCCGTGAACTTGGAGAGGTCGTACTTCGGCGCGGCCGAATCGAGCTTGAATCCGGTCGCCCCATTGACCGCCAGGCGGGGATCGTACCGGAAGAGCGGCCAGTAGCCGGTCTCGACCGCCAGCTTCTGCTGCTCGGCCCCCAGATGCAGCGGGAAACCGTGGGCAATGCAGTGCGAATAGGCGATGACCAGCGCCGGCCCCGGATAGGCGTCGGCTTCCCGGAGCGCGGCGACCGTCTGGGTGTCCTTGGCGCCCATGGCGATCCGGGCGACGTAGACGTAGCCGTACTGCATCGCCATCAGGGCCAGATCCTTTTTCGCCAGGGCCTTGCCGCCGGCGGCAAACTTGGCGACCGCCCCGATGGGCGTGGACTTGGACGACTGGCCGCCGGTGTTCGAATAGACCTCGGTGTCCAGGACGAGCACTTTGACATTGGCGCCCGAGGCGAGCACGTGGTCGAGGCCGCCGTAGCCGATATCGTAAGCCCAGCCATCGCCGCCGACAATCCAGACCGACCGGCGCACGAGGTCGTCGGCCAGGGCCTCGAGGCGCCGGGCGTCCGGGCCGTCGACGGAGCGCAGGGCGGCGCGCAGGAGCGCGACCCGGGCGCGCTGCTCGGCGATCCCGGCTTCGGTGCTCTGGTCGGCCGTGAGCAGTTCCCCGGCCATGGGGCCGAGCCGGCTGTTCAGCTCCTTGACAAACTTTTGGGCGGCGCCGACCCGTTGGTCGACCGCCAGCCGGATGCCCAGTCCGAATTCCGCGTTGTCCTCGAACAGCGAATTGGCCCAGGTCGGGCCCCGGCCGTCACGATTGGTGCAATAGGGCGTGGTCGGCAGGTTGCCGCCGTAGATCGAGGAACAGCCGGTGGCATTGGCGATCAGGAGCCGGTCGCCAACCAGCTGGGTCAGCAGCTTCAGGTACGGGGTTTCCCCGCAGCCGGCGCAGGCGCCCGAGAATTCGAGGAGTGGGGTGAGGAACTGGGTGCCCTTGACGGACGACAGGTCGAGCTTGGTCCGGTCGGGTTCGGGCAGGCTCAGGAAGTACTCCCAATTGGCGCGCTCGGCCGCCAGCCGCGGAGGCTGGGGCACCATGTCGATCGCCTTGTGGCGGGGGTTGGTCCGGTCCTTGGCCGGGCAGACCTGGACGCACAGCGAGCAACCCGTGCAGTCTTCGGGCGCGACCTGGATGATGTACCGGTTGCCCGGGGCTTCGTTGGACCGGAACGGGGTCGAGACAAAGCCGGCGGGCGCTGCGGCGAGGTCGGCCGGGGAGCAGATGGTGGCGCGGATCGCCGCATGGGGGCAGATCAGGGCGCACTTGTTGCATTGGATGCAGACCGCCGGATCCCAGGATGGAATCTCCAGGGCGATGTTCCGCTTTTCGAAGCGAGTGGTGGCGGTGGGCCAGCAGCCGTCGAGCGGGATGGCGCTGACGGGCATGAGGTCCCCTTGGTCGGCGAGGAGCCGCGCGGTCACGTCGCGGACGAACTGGGGCGCGCCCGCGTAGGCGGGCGGAATCGTGGCCACCGAGTCGGCATCGGGCGCGGCGGGGAGCTTGACCTCCTGGAGCCCGGCCAGGGCCGCATCGACGGCGGCGTAGTTCATCTGGACGATCTGCTCGCCTTTTTTTCCGTAGGTCTTCGCGATCGCCTGCTTGATCTGGGCGATGGCCTCGTCCTGCGGCAGGACCCCCGAGAGGGCGAAAAAGCACGTCTGCAGCACCGTGTTCGTCCGGCGCCCCATGCCGCTCGCCTGGGCGACCTTGGTCGCATCGATGACGAAGAGCCGCAGGCGCTTGGCGATCAGCTGCTCCTGCCATTCGCGCGG
>Ga0302320_10024879_pt1 | contig 11664 bp, 19 predicted proteins | sample Bog_T0_3_FD_202130 | JGI IMG/M metagenome (GOLD analysis project Ga0302320, IMG submission 202130) | Peat permafrost microbial communities from Stordalen Mire near Abisko, Sweden - Bog_T0_3 | ecosystem: Environmental > Terrestrial > Soil > Wetlands > Peat | place: Sweden: Abisko, Stordalen Mire... | reverse complement strand
AATCTGTTCCACGGACGGTCCCCTTTGTTTGAGATCTGCAACGACCTCATTCTGGCACAATCGATGCCGTCGGGGGCCGTCCACCCCAACACCCGAAGCTTTCGAGCGAAACGGAATCAAATATATCACGAGCGAACGTGACCGCAGTGCAATCTACCGCGATCTCCTCCCGCTGTTATCATCGAACCGCGTCAGGCTTCTTGATGATAAGAAACTCTTTGCGCAGTTTAGCAGCCTCGAACGAAAGATTCTACCGTCCGGCAAAGACTCAATCATTCCTGGACCGCTTCATGATGACCTCGCCAACAGCGCCGCAATCACCTTGACTTTATGTGCCGCAGACACAGCGCCGGTCTTAATCAAGTATGAAAGCCTTCTAGTGCCGACACCGGCTGGCAATCTCGGCACAGTTGGAAACATACCACGTCATTACCTCCACTTCGTTACCGGCGCCGTCCAAAAAGACGGAAAGTGCGCAATCCTACAATGGGCTTTTTGGCAAGAGCGATTGATTCTCGCCGATTTCGACGTGGGCTTCTTCAATGATCCCAAATTTGCCGCATACCGGAAACCTCTTGGCGAGTGCTACAATCTCAGTGCGCCAAATCGCTCAATCGCTTTCATCGGAAACGAGCCTATCATCGTCAAGGACTTCGGGTTCGTGGGTGAAGCGGCCGGACCGGTTCAAGCCGGTTTGGTAAAGATTGCCACCGCCGCGCATAACAAGAGTGCCACCGCCCCGCTCGGCGACGCTCTCGATTTTCGCCTCGATCGATTGCACGAACCACTTCCGGCCGCTGTAGTGACCGGCATAGCCGCAAAATATCTCAACCTCGATAACTATCAGAACCATGCCGCCTAGCGTTGAGGAAATCGTCGCCGGATTAAATGCACAAAAGGCCGCGCAGGATGCGAAGCGCCCCAAAGACGGCAAGGACAAAGACACTCGCGACAAGTTTTACGCGTCACGTGCATGGAAAGCACTGCGCTACAAGATTTTAAGAAAATACAAAGGCCGGTGTCAAGCATGTGGGGCAACGGCGGCGGACGGCGAGAAGATGGTAGTCGATCACATCCACTCGCTATTCCACCATTGGGATCGACGCTTAGACGAAACGAACCTGCAATGTCTCTGCAATTCTTGCAATTTTATTGGCAAAGGGCGCCACGACGAGACAGACTGGCGACCATCGAAAGAAGGAGCAGAACCATGATGGAGGTCGACCCGGCACATCTAGATAATCCCACGCTATGCCGAATGCTTGACGCGCACGGCGCGGCCATTCGCTCAGCCCACATCGTTTTCTCGAAAACGGTTGTGCTCGCCATGGGCACAAACTCTGAGTCCAATCATGCAGGCTTTTCTTGCTGGGCCGTCGAGAACATGGACGCGGTCGAAGGCTGGCGCCAATTTCCGGAGTTGTGGCGCACCTTCAAATTATTGAAATCAGAACTCGACAAGCGGATAGAGGCAACCAATGACTGACAAACCGAAACTTCATCTCGTCAAAAACAGCTTTCCTATAATCCGCGAGGAGGACCAAATATCGCCGGAGCAAGTGCAATCCTGGTTCAAAGATTCGTCAAAACGGTTGCTCGTGCCGAATGTCGAGGATTGCGTGCGGCTCGCTTATCAATTGAACGTTTGGTTAACGCTTGGCCGCGACATGACGCCCTTTTACTGGAGCAAAGATACGCTGAAATATGCTCGAAGCTTGCAGAAAGCTATGGCCGCAGACGTCGCGCGCATGGAATCCCCGCACGCGGTTGAATCTTGGAACGATATTATCGATGTCTTAGACAATATGGATATGCGGGGCCTTGTTGAGCCGTCGAAGATACAAACGCTCGCTGATATGGCGCAAGCGACTTGGAGCATTTACGGGCAGACGACAACATACACGGCCCCAACTTCGCCTATCGCCAAATTTGTCATAATGGCGCTCGAAGCGATCGGCGAGCGCGTGACGCCAGATCAGGTTGCTGGCACGCTTCGACGCCGTGCGCTACCACAGGTAGCGGCACTGGCCAAAATGCTCGCCAGCGAAGCGCGCTCGCAAGCGACGAATGCATTTTTGCGTGCCGTTCGGCCGAACATGCGCCGATCACAAGTAGTGACATGAGCTTCACCATTCGTGGCACTATTTTTTGAAGCGGCCGGTTGCCATTATCGTTGCATGAAACTGCCAGTGCGACGCCCCCATATCTTTTTCCTTCAAGGAGAGCCTGGCCACCAGAGCGTCTACAGCATTCGTTCGCGGTCATGGTACCCACACCACCGCAACCGCGACAAGCGGGGGTATTTGGGGGTCAAGTTGTGCACTCCAAGGGAAGCTTTGGTCTATGAGATGTTCCTTTATTTTATGTACTGCAAAGGCATGAGTGCAGCGGACGCTTACAAAACCTCCCACATCCCGTCACTCCTTCAGCAGTGGGGCGTGGACATCAACTGGATGAGCGACCCCAAAACCCAGCCTTATGGTGATCTGACTTTGGTGCGGCCCCGGTACGCGGTCCAGCCGGAGGCCCGTACATGAGCGCCTTTAACGAATTGGACATTGCGAGGGCCGTTGCCGAGGGCGTCCTGCCGTCGCCCACCATTTGGCAGAATGCTTCCTTCGTGGCGCTTCGCTTATCCGGCACCGGGACGGCTTGGCGCGCTAGCGTCGGAGAATTTGTCCATCGTGATAAGGCCGTTTGGTGTTCGCCCGAGATGCTGCGCCGGTTCCTCGGGTGTCCAATTGTAATTGAGCATCCCCCGACTGGCACAATGACGTCTAAATTCTTCGGGGACCGTTGCGTCGGATACGTCATTTACACTTATGTCAACGAGGAGGAACAGGCTCCTTGGGGCGTGCTGCGCTGCCTCGATTCCACAGCCGCCTCGATGATTACGGGCGGTTTGTTTGATACGAGCCCCGGCATTGTAATCGACCCCGCGAACTGCGCCACCGTTGAAGTCTCTGGCCGCAAACTTTTGATAGAAGGTTCGCCTCTATGCATTGATCACGTCGCTCTAGTCTACACCCCGAACGGCAATCGCGGAGTGTGGACGAGGGACGGCGAACCAGGCGTTCAAGTCGATGCGGCAAAAGTGGATGCTGCCGAAGACTGCCTAATCATCGGCGACATGAAGGTGATCTATGTCTGAGCGTCCCACAGGCGGTCCTCAAATCGATCTGACTAATGAAGAGTTGCGAGCAGAGATGGATCGCGTGCTGAAAAGACTCCTCAATGAAGATGAGAAATGGTTGCCGAACGAAAAGCAAGACGTTGAATTGTATGTGACGGAGCTAATTCACGAAGTCTTGGATCGGATACCATGACCACACTGACCGTCGCGAATCCAACGGCGCAAACGCTCTCGTTGCCCATTCCCGCCGCATGGTTGCCTGCGTGGAATGGTATGCGGGGGATAAAAATGGCGGTTCCGGCCATGATGCCCGACGCGCCGCCCGGGGGCACAACTTCAATTGCGGTGAACGATTTGGACGCCACGGCCGCAGCGATTGCCGCGTGGGCTACCCAATATGGCTACTCATACACGCTGGAATAGGACTAACCGATGGCAACTCCAATCGTAAATCGTGGCCTCGGCGTATTCGCAGAAGCAGGCGGACTCGAAACTAATCTAGCCGTAGAAACCGGCAGCAAACCAAAAGGAAAAGTTATGGCGAATGAGATGCAAAAGGCCGCTGAGATCGATGCATTGATCAAGAAGGATGCCGACGAGAAGGAAGCCAAGGCGAAGGCCGACGCCGCGATGGGCGAGAACCTGGACAAGATGCTTGGCGCCCTCGACAGCATCTCAAAACGTATGGACGCTTGGGAGGCCGACGCCAAAGCCCGCAAGGATGCCGAGGAGGCCGCCGAAAAAGAAAAGTCCGACCCGAAGGACGTGGTCGCAGACAAGGCCAAAAAGGATGGCGACTTCGCCCCCGATCAGCCCAAGGAGGGCGCACCAGTGGAAAGACTCGATAGTATGAAATTGCACGATATCTGCCTGGACGAACAATATCAGGCCGACAAAGTCTACAACAACCTCGGCCTCGGCCGGTCGCCTGCGCCGGTTCACGGAACCTCATATCGTGACTATGCAGTTCGTTTGCTCGATCCACTCTTGAAGCATTCGAAGGCGTGGAAGGGCATCAAGACCGACAGCTTGCGCGCGATGGATGACGCGTCGTTCCAGGTCGTGAAGGCGCAAATTTATGCCGACAGCGACGCCGCCTCGAGAATTCGCGGTGGCGAGGGCGACATGAACGAACCCCTTCGCGAGGTTAGGCATACTGATGAAGCTGGGCGCGTCATTACAGAGTTCCACGGTGCGCGGTCCTTCATCCATGACTTCGCGGGACCTCGCAAATACATCGCCAAGATCAACAATTCGGACCGCAGCGGCAACAGTTAAGAACTACCTGCGGGACGGTTGAAGTCGACCATCCTGCATCCGTGATGCGCTCGGCAACCGCGAGAATTGCCGAGCGTAAATTCCGAAGCGTTCCGCATTGTTTGAGTTCCGGCCTAGGGTCCTTTCAAGAGGGGTTCTTCACTGTCCTCCCCCTCCTGATTTTTACTTAGGAACAACCGGCGTCCGCACCAGGGCATGGAGCGGGATCGAGATCGAACAATTCGGCGTCCGGCCCAGCAAGGCCGGTAACGAAAGAAGCTTTCGGAACAGACGGGCGCGGCGAACCATGATCGGAGGGTGCTTGCAATGCCACCCTTAAGGGCAACAAATTCGCCGCGCCCGTCTAATTTTCTGAACTCCGCCTCCTGGCTTGGCTCTCCAGTTGTGCCGGGTAGCGTTTTGAGGCGACGGACCGCCGAGGTCGCCGCATCCCTTGGCGGTCCAAGCCCAACCTAGGAATGAAACGCCGTGGCTTCGTGCCTACGACGGCTGCGTTCAAGAGTGCGTTCGATGCGCGATTTGCCTCCGGCAACGCTCTAGTAATTGGCGCGAGGCAATAGGCCGACGCGACTGGATGTGGAATCGGCGCGGGGGCTCGATCGGAACCGAAAGGCCTCAGCGGGAGTTTAAACACCTAGAAGGTATTTATTGATTTCCAACTTTGTGATGTTGGGTAATGTTTTACCCGTCTGCCTTGCAATACTTTTCTGCCTTTCAGCGCCTGAGTTTCCACTGGCGCCAGCGACGTTACGTCATTGGTTTTTGCGTCTTGGCCTTGTTCAGCGGCGGCGGCATGCCGATTCCGTTCGACGCGCTCGCGAGAAATCAGACCCAATATATCGTCGATGGCCTCGCGCTCGGAGACCTCGTAGCACCCAAAAGCGCCGCTTACAGAGAATATAAATGTCGACCGAGCGAGCAATTCGCGTCTTTCGTCTGGTGCCAGCGCGTTAGGACCGAGCAGAGCAAGTTCGGTGATGTTACGTCCACCAACTCCATCCTACACTCGGAGATTGGCGCAACGGCATATGTGTCGCAATACATCGATCCGGCGTTCTTCGGGCCTGGGGACATCAAGCGGGAGATTGAGCGCCTTTCGCAACGCTTCGGCTCCAGCCCGCACATTCTGAGATCGCCGCGGCGGCCGAACGAGCCAGAAGAGGGGGTAATCGCCTACTGGGGCGACGTCACACTGACGCCTCTCGATTCTCGCAGCCTTGCCCAACTTGCCACTGGTCAAAGCGTCACGAAGGGAATGCTCTTTGACTTCGTTGGCAACTTCGGAGATTCGGCGCGTGAGGGCTTTCCGATTTTCCAACTTGGCGGGGCCCGCGGATATGTGTGGGGCGCGCACTTCGACGAAAGCGGCAAGGGCAGCTTGCGGATGACCGCGATCGATGCGACTCAGTTCACCCCTCCCTCTTTGGTGGCCCGAGGCGATTTTCGATTCTCATTGGAACAATGCGGAAAATCAAAAGAGCCTGCGGTCAAGGTCGAACACTGCTCGGTGGTGATTTCGCAGTCATCGGACGGAAAAATCCTCGAACGTGCCTTCAACAGGCGAGGCCTCGCATACATGGATCTGAACCGATTTGCGGAAGCCGCAAACGATTTTACTTCGGTCATCAGGCTAAATCCGCGGATTGCCGGTTATTATGATAATCGGCAGAACGCCTACAGGGCGATGGGACGACTGCAGGAAGCTTTGAATGACGCGAATAAGGCGATCCACCTCGCTCCAACCTATTCTTTCGTCTACGTCGGCCAGGGCAACGTGTTCGCCGACATGGGGCAATATGACCTTGCGATTGAAGACTATACGAAAGCGATATCGCTTGATTCAGGGAACGCCGGGCTTTTCGTCGATCGCGGCAAGATATTCGCGAAATCGGGACAGCTCAACAAGGCCGTTGCAGACTTTACACATGCCCTGGACATGGACGTCGACATGACAGTTGCGCTGCGTGAACGCGGTTTCGCATACAAATTGTTGGGCAATATCGACGCGGCGCGCACCGATCTTAACCTCTTTCTTCGTCTCCGACCGGAGGACAGGGAGATCGTCCAGGCGTTGCAGGAACTTCAGGAGCCTAATAATGAGGGGCGATCCGCCACCCCTCACGCGCCCACACCGGATTCAAAGCCACAGGTTCGTTGGTCGTCGGGGACCGGCTTTTTCGTGAGCAATGCGGGCCATGTTCTAACTAACAATCACGTCATTGAGAAATGTACGTCGTTCCGCGTCTTCGTGCCTCAGTCGGAACCGGTTGACGCCCGAGAAATCGCTAGCGACACCACAAATGATTTGGCGCTTCTTTCGACCGGCTTGAGACCGCCTAGTGTAGCTTCTCCGCGATGGGGCTCACGGGTCGGCGAATTTGTGGCAGCCTTTGGCTATCCCCATCCCGACCTATTGGCGACGAGCGGCAACTTCACACAGGGCAATGTGACGGCCCTTGCGGGCATAGACGATGATTCCAGGTACCTGCAAATATCCACACCCGTCCAGTCGGGAAATAGTGGCGGACCACTGCTCGATCAGAATGGCAACCTAGTAGGGATGGTGACCGCCAAGCTGGACGCATTCAAAATGGAGCAAGAAAGAGGCGACCTTCCGCAAAACGTAAACTTTGCCTTGAAGGCTTCGATTATTGCATCCTTCCTCGACATCAACGGGATCAAATACACGCTCGGTTCGGCTACGTCGGCCTTGAAGCCAGAAGAACTCGCCGATCAGGCGAAGGCCATGAGCGTGTTCATATTGTGCAAATGAAAACCTTTACCCTTCGTCCGGCACTCCAGCGTCATGAACAAAGGGGGAATGATGAAACTCGAAGAACGCGAGTATGGAGTGCTGGCTTTTGTCGATGACGACGGCCGCGTATGGGCACAATGCGTCAACTCCCCCCTAACTCGCCCGAATATGTGATTGAAGGCCCGTTGAGCGGCTTCGTGAGTGACGAAGGAACCTTCACGATGGAAAGCGAGCGAGAGTTCAAAGATTGGCTCAACGATCACCTATTAGCTCTTCTTCGTAAGGCGCGACGGCGTATTTGCGCCGCCGCGTCCTTAAACTGGAGAAATGAATATGAAAAAGATCCTATTAATCACGTCGATGCTCGTTTGCGTGAGCAATCCTACTTTAGCAATCACTCGCGAAGAGTGCTTCGAACGGCTTACCAAGATGGGCGGCGATCCTACCCTCACGTTTCGGGGGCCACCGTTGCACGAGCGCGTGGTCCTATGTGAAGAATTGCCTAATGAACATCTCAGGGGATATTGGTTTATTCCTGACCTTGGCGGTACTTGTGAAATAGTTCCTGATGGGGGCCATGCGTCTCTATCCGGTTCGACATGTGACGAATACACTCGTGTCATGCACTGGCCTCAATGAACTACCGAAGGTTGGCGCCGGTCAGCGGCCACGGGCTGGCGGGCCGCGCCAGATTCCGGTCAGTGTCGAGCGGCGCGGCGCCGTTCGAGGAACTCGCCAAGCAGGTCGGGACAAGGCGGCGCGGCCACCATGCGCCACAAGATGCGAGCGATGGTTCCGACGGCCAAAGCGGCTTGCCATAGGCACCGGCAGACGGTTGCAAATGTTCTGACCGTGAAGCGCACATACCAAACGACCAACCACACGGCGAGCAAGACGAGGACAATCTCGATCATTCGTTTGTCTCCTCCCGGTTCGTGCCAAGGCCTTGTTCACATATGCCATGCGTGCACGGATCGTCTGGCGGTGCGGGATGGGGCGGAATGACTACAGGATTGCAATTAGTCGAGTTGCGGTAGTAGGTTGACGGACAGGGGCATGAGCTAAATTCACAGTCCGCACTTGAGGTTTTGAGGCCATGCGAGCGGCCGTAGTTCTCGTCGTTTTCTCGAAGATATTGCCCAGCGAAACCGCGTTCCTCGCCACTATTGAATCCGATCCTCCCTTCGGCGCTTGGCGCCGGTGGCGAGTAGTAGGTGAAGAAATAATGCGGCGGATAATGCGTGTGGTAAGCGTCAGGCTGAGCGGCGTGGGCAGCCGGTGGGGCGATGGCGCAGCACGCCACAATCCATAAAATCTTTCTCATTTTAGAAATCTTTTTTCGCGAAGCCACTCCGAGACGATTTTTTGAAGAAGGCTCGACGCGGTACGGTCATCGGCCTTCGCCGCCTTGTCGAGCGCCGCTTTCACTTTCGGCTCAAAGCGGACACTGGTTGGAACGGTAGGCTTGGCTTTATCTTGCGCCATTGCAATCTCCTGGTGACAATATAGTCACTACAACGTAGTCATCACAATGTAGCACAGCAGGCTACGCCAAGCAAGCAGCGGCAAGCCGCTGAAATCACAAAATTAATGGAGTTGAACATATGGCAAAGCTTACGACTACCAATGCGGTAACGATCGGGCCAGCACGGCCGGTGCGGTGGCCAAGCGCTTCGCTAGCGTTGAAGCAGAAGCTTCGCGCATTCATGCCGAGCAAAGCGGCTCGCGCATCGTCAAAGCGCTCATGAACGGCTCGGGGCTTCACGTGCTTGTCACGGACGGCAAAACAATCTTAGAGATCGCCGGTGGGGTGACGGCCTTGTCCGTGGCGCAGCCCGAAAACAGAGGAGAATGATTATGACTGCAAGCGGGAACATAGATGCCGCACCCGATGAACTGGCCCAAAAAATCCTTGCGGACTTAGACGACAAACACGTTGTCGTATCGGCGCTGTTACGGAAAGAGGACAATGGCGAAGAGAATGACTCCTTTATCATTGCCTGCAAGAAGCAGAATCACAACGGACTCTACATCTTTAGGGTTGGAATGGGCGGCGGTTTAAATGGTCTTCTCTGCGAAACAGTGTGGCAAGAATTCATTGCAAGTTTTTGTTCGAAAGCCGTTAGGAAAGGCGTTATCACTCACGTGGCATATCATATAGACGCGCTTGAGACAGTGTGGCCAGGCGAGCAGGTCACCGCTGAGACGGCCTGTCTAAACATTAGGTTGTCTGTGGCGCAAACTGGAACCGATGAGCTCGCGACATGAAAACGCCCCGGGGCTGAGCCGAGGCGCTTGTCGCGCGCTTGTTGCTTTGCAAAGTTGACGCATTTGATCGGGTTCGAGCTAAATACGTTTGGGCGCGACAATACGGTCACTTTCACTGATCAACGTCAGTGATCTAATCTTGGAAGTGGACGCGGGCCGAAATTACGCCACCGAGGGCACTGAAATGACGGATGTGAACATGTGCAGGACGAGGGGAAGATTCTTGATAACCCAGCTTCATAGTTCCGAAATGCCGAGCACTTTCAACGTGGGCAGCAGGCAATGAAGGGTGTGTCACAGGCCCGTTTGAACCAACTTATCGGACGTCTACTAAAAGCGGGAGTTTCGTGCTTGCCCTGGCGGGCATTGCCACGCGGAGCGCGCAGGGCAATCATTGGGCAGTTCGGCGAGATCATGGACCATATGGATCGGGTCGAGATGATGGCATCCATTGCTTCCCGAATTGGAATTAGCGCAGTTAAAGCCAAGGGCGAATATGGCGAAATTCAAAGTGCTCCTGGGGACGCGGCCGTCTTTGCCATTTACGCCCACAGGGGTAGTTACGATAAACGCACGAATGATCTTGTAGAGGGTTTTTTCCGCAATCACAGCGGGGGAACGTTCATAGATATCGGTGCGAACATTGGATTGACGACAATTCCAGTTGCACAAAATCCCGCCGTGCGGTGCTTTGCGTTCGAACCGGAACCGGTCAATTTTGAAAATCTCGCCGTCAACGTTTCAGCCAACTGCCGTCACGGAAACGTGACGATCAATCAGATCGCGCTATTTGATCGTACCAGTGTCATGGAGTTTGAGGTCGGGGAAGGAAATCTTGGCGATCACCGGATTCATCTCTCGAATCAACCGGGCCAATATTCTGAACAACAGCGCCGTGTGATCAAAGTGAACGCAGCTCCATTGGACGAAGTCATCGCTGAAATCAGTGGCCCACTTGCCGTAAAGATCGATACGCAAGGCGCCGAGCCCTTCGTGATCGGCGGTGGGCGGCAAACTTTGGCGAAGGCCGGACTTCTCATTCTGGAATTTTGGCCGTACGGCGCGGCGCGTCTTGATGGTGATCTAAATAGCGTAATCGATTTCCTCGAAAGGACATTCGACCAAATCAGTATTATTCACGGAGATGACGATTCTCTTCCGGACCCGCTTCCTCGAGTGGAGGCATGTGCCCGGCTCCGAAAAATGATTTTACCGGCACAAGCCGCTGGTTCCGAATTTTGGAATGTCATTGCATACAAGCAAGCACTATAAAGGCGTGGTGATGACGATGTCGAAAGGGGACGCTTATACGGAAAAGCTAAAGAGTAGCATCGACACGGCGATGACTAATTTTTGGCACAAAAAACGTTTGGGGAGTGACGACGAAGCACCTTGGCCACCGCCGGGGCTTTTTATGTTCGCGGGACGGCCAGCCATTGTCTGACAATCTCGCCCGCAAATATTTTGGCGACACCCTCCATCGTTGATGCAGGATGGTGGTTGCGGTGCGGCTCCCCATATGTGGCGGGATCGTCCTTACCGCCAATCGAATCCTCGCCTTTGTAAACCTCAATGTGCTGAGTTACGCCTTCGTCATAATCGCCGTGACGAAAGGTGATGTAACGGTAGACGGCGCCCTCGACCTCAATTTCTTTGAACTCGGCACTCATGACGTGCTCCTATTTTGTGTCGCGTTCGCGGTTCACTTGCCGCGTTTCGCTATGGTTACGATGTTGGTCTCCTCACCAATCCCGAGCGGCGCCATGCCGCGGACCACTTCGGCGACGTGGCTCGGTGCCAAGTGCGCATAATGTTTCTCGGTCATCCTCGTGTTTGCATGGCCGAGATGGCTTGCAATGACACTCATGGGCACGCCCGCCTTCAACATTCGCGACGCGACCGTGTGCCTCAAAATGTGGATTCCGATCGGCGGATCGATTGATGCGGCTTTGCACGCATATTTCATCAATCGGCTTTGGTCGCCCTCGCCCCACGGTTGGCCGTCATCCTTAATCAATAGGTAAGCAGTGCGGGGCTTGCCAGCGGCGAGAACACTGAGAAATTCCACCGCTTCGTCGTTCAGATTGACGTGTCGCCATTTGCGGCTTTTAGGCTTCCGGACCAGTATCATCTTATTTTCGGGGTCGAAGTCGCTTACTCGCATCTTGCGTAAATCGCCATAGCGGCAAGCCGTGAACAAAGCGGCTCTGACTAAGGACACTTCGAACAA
>Ga0302320_10024877_pt1 | contig 11665 bp, 6 predicted proteins | sample Bog_T0_3_FD_202130 | JGI IMG/M metagenome (GOLD analysis project Ga0302320, IMG submission 202130) | Peat permafrost microbial communities from Stordalen Mire near Abisko, Sweden - Bog_T0_3 | ecosystem: Environmental > Terrestrial > Soil > Wetlands > Peat | place: Sweden: Abisko, Stordalen Mire... | reverse complement strand
CGCCAAAAAGGTAAATAAACTGCTTGGGGACGCAAAGAATGCGGAGAAGCAGGGCGATTTACAAAGCGCGCTCAACGATTACGCAACGGTCCTGAAGCTTCAGCCAACTAACTCTGACGCCCAGATCAACACCGACAGAATTCAGCAGGCGATCAAGAACGATCCGGCGGCGGCAAAGAACGAGCTGGCAATGGCAATCCGGTATTTCTACAATTCGCAGTTTGACGACGCGCGGAGGACCCTGCTGAACTACCTGGAGTCGCCACAGACGGCCAAGGACCCTGGTGTGGCCGACTTCTACCTCGGCGCAACCCTGGTGGAGCGGTCGATGCTGCAAAATCCGCGAGCAAATTGGAAGGGGCCTTCGCAGGATGCCCTGTCGGCATTTCAGGAAGCCCGCAAGGCCAATTACAATCCGGTGCGCGCTTATGTTTCTCCCACGCTGCTGAAGATCTGGGACTCAACCAGCCAATAGCAGCGTATCCATGTGATTCTCTAATTCATCTTCCAACGAAAACACAAATCCGGGAGCCCAAGTCTCGATTTTGAAACCGGGGAACGCACACCTGTGGCCGGCCACGATGCTTGCGCATTTTTGGTTTAACTGTTTACGGGTCAGAGTGAGCTTTGTGCGCTCCCACCCTTGAATCAAAGAACGATTCGAGGATGGGGCCACCCAAATTGTTGTTAACACTCGAATCGAAAACGTTCTAAAGGCCCTTCGGCACCTGGCTGATGGCCTGACTCGCCGATTGCTGCGCAGCCTTTGAAGCTTGCTGTGCCTGCTGTTGCGCCTGGCTGGCCGCCTGCGTCACCTGCTGCTGCGCTTGTTGAGCTTGTTGCTGGGCCTGCTTGGCAGCCTGTTGCGCCTGCGCGGCGGCTTGCTGCGCTTGCTGCTGGGCTTGCTTGGCGGCCTGTGTGCCCTGCTGCACCGCCTGCTGGGCTTGCTGCTGCGCTTGCTGTGCCGCCTGCTGGGCTTGCGTGGCAGCCTGTTGCGCCTGCTGTTGAACCTGCTTGGCCTGTTGCTGCGCCTGCTGCACAGCCTGCGCCGCGGCCTGCTTGCATTGCTGCAGTTGTTGTTGAGCCTGATTAAGCGACTGCTGCGCCGCGGCCTGCCCTTGCGCTGCTGCCTGGCCCACGGTTTGCTGCGCCTGGCTCACCGCTTGCTGTGCCTGGTTTACGGACTGACTGGCCTGCTGCGCAACCTGGTTGACGCCCTGTTGTGCCTGCTGCTCCGCTTGTTGCGCGGACTGCTGTGCCTGGTTGGCGGCTTGCTGTGCCTGCTGGGCGGCCTGTTGCGCGGTTTGTTGCGCCTGGCCTGCCGCGCCGGCGGCTGCACTCGCAACTCCCGGCAAAGCGCTCAATGGGCCAGGGGATGGGCTTGGAGCGGGAGATGCCCCAGCGGTGGCCGGCGAAGACGCGGCAGAGCCGGCTGGACTGCTTGCGATTCCACTGGCCACCATGCCGGCAGCGATGCCACCCAATCCGCCTGCGCCGGGTGATGGCGTTCCGACCTCTCCAATGATGCAGGTAGGAGAGCCCATCATGATCACTCCGCCGTGCACGGTAGGATCAAGCATTCTGGCCGCTGGAAGAAAATTGATCATCACTCCGACCGATCCCATCACGATCATGTCCGGCGGGCCGACGCACGTCGCCATGCTGGTGACAGTGGCCGCGGGAAGAAAGTCGATGAGTACGGTTGGGGCGCCAGGGGGCAGAATTGGCCCGCCCACATGCGGCACCAACACCGTAACCATGGGACAAACGTGCATATCGGTGACTCTAGCTGCAGGCGGCATCAGGCTTCCTCCCTTCCGCGTTCCAACTCGCTAACTCTTTACTACCGGTGCATCCACGCTCTGCGGTTTTATGCGCAGGCCCTTCACAAAAGCCTCATAATCCGCGCGAACCGCCTTCAGCTGCTCTTCCAAAACCGTGAGCGTAACAATGCCAAGCCAACGCTCCAATCGTACGTAGGTCTGCGCATGCAAAACGTTTCCCGCTGAGGCCACGCTGTGGCGCACGAAGATAAGCTGAGCCTCCTGTGCGCCTGCAAACGCCATGGCCTGCGGACCTGCAATCTTCGTCTCCTTCAAGTAACCCTCAATCAGCTTCTTTTGTTTCTCGATATATTCGGCGAGTTCGCTCTCTGAACCTAAGGTGTCCTGCCCTACGCCCACACTCGCGACAACTGCCGCTTGATTCATTTTCATCTGCCGGATCCCGAAGTCCGCAACATAGATCCAGCCTGCGGGCAGCGCGGTAACACTCCATCGTCCAACCGATGGGAAAGAGGCAACCGCGGCGGGCTGTGCCAATGTTTGCGTCAAGTGTCCTCGGTGACTCCGTGTTTAGATCCCATCTCAAGGTCTCATCTGCAGGGCTAAAGCGACTGCGTGTGCATTGCGCCGCACCCGCTGATTGTGCGGGCTGGCATTCCTTTAGGTAACCTCTGAACAAGTACCGTATTCAGATCCTGCATTCCCTCAGTGGCTAAAGCCCAGTGATTTTGCCGGCTTTATTGGCACGACTGAACAGCTTGGTGAAAAAGTCCAGAATCTGGCAAAATTTCCGAAATACATACCGCAGGGGCTAAAGCCCGCATTATTTTTCATCTACTTACGGCACGACTGAAGTCGTGCCCTGACACTTCTTGCTCCTTGCGTTGAGTTTTTCCGCAACCTCTGAAGTCGTGCCCTTTCAAAACAGGACTTAATCAGAGGTTCCTTAGCGTGCTAAAACCCTCTCTGTGCCTGGCTGATCGCCTGGCTCGCGGATTGCTGTGCCGCCTTTGAAGCCTGTTGTGCCTGCTGTTGCGCCTGGCTCGCCGCTTGCGTCACCTGCTGCCCCGCCTGCTGAGCTTGCTGCTGAGCCTGCTTTGCCGCTTGCTGCGCCTGTGTGGCCGCTTGCTGAGCTTGCTGCTCGGCTTGCTTCGCTGCTCCTTGCGCCTGAGTAGCCGCCTGCTGAGCCTGTTGCTGGGCTTGCTGGGCCGCCTGTTGCGCCTGGGTTGCAGCCTGCTGAGCTTGCTGCTGAACCTGTTGCGCCTGTTGTTGCGCCTGCTGCACGGCCTGCGCCGCCGCCTGCTTGGACTGCTGCAGTTGCTGTTGAGCCTGATTGAGCGCCTGCTGGGCCGCTGCCCTGCCCTGCGCCGCGGCCTGGTTGACAGCCTGCTCCGCCTGGTTCACTGCCTGTTGCCCCTGTTGCACTGTCTGCTGGGCCTGTTGCGCCGCCTGGTTCACAGCCTGCTGGGCTTGCTGCTGCGCTTGCTGGGCCGCCTGTTGCGCCTGGTTCGCGGCTTGTTGCGCCTGCTGAGCCGCCTGTTGAGCACCCTGTTGCGCGGCTTGCTCCTCCTGGCCTGCTGCACCCGCTGCCGCGCTGGCGGCTGCCGGCGCTGCGCTGAGAGCACTTGCCGGACTCGAAGACAGACTCGGCAAGGGAGCGCCCGCAACCGGGCTTGACGCAGCTGCCGGTGCAGCCGCCGCCGCTGCCGGACTGCCGGAACTGCCGCTGGTGCCGTCGTCAGCTTTGTCCGGAGCATCCGGCGTTCCAGGGCTCGAAACGTTCCCGGGCGTTCCGGTTCCCGGCGCTCCGCCGCTGTTGATCAACACCATGGTTCCGGAGATGGCGACGCCGGAGGGTCCGATCGTGATGAAGTTTCCCGACGCGATAAGGCTGAGTTCCATTCCAGCCTGGATTACCACGCTTTGGCCTCCGTTGATGTACACGGTATTGCTTGCATTCAACGAATAGGCCGAGCCGACCTGGATGGCCTGATTCGAGCTGACGTTCAGTGAGTGATTTCCGCCCACCGACTCAGTAAGATTGCCGCTGATGCCAAGGTCGGAATTGCCGCCGACCTGTTCCACTGCATTCGACTTGATCTGGCGATTGAAATTGCTGCCGATTTGCTCGCTTTGTTTCCCGGTGATGATGAGCGAGTCGTTGTTTCCCACGGAAATACGGCGGTCGTGCTCGACCGAAACATCCATGTCCTTTTCGGCATGAATGAAGATCTGCTCGTTGCCCATCTTGTCTTCAAAGCGGAGCTCATTCGCATTGGCACCGGACCCGCCAGTGCTGCTCCGCGTTACCAGTCCCGAGCGCGTCTTGTTGTCCGGAAGGCCGTATTTGGGCGTATTCACGCCGTTATATACCGAACCGGTGATGACCGGATTATCAGGATCGCCGTTCAAAAACTGGATTACCACCTCATCGTGCACGCGCGGCCAGAAGTAAGTTCCCCATCCGTTTCCGGCCCAGCCCTGCGCCACGCGTACCCAGGTGCAGTCGGTAATGGAGCTATCGTTGTTCTGCTTGTCCCAGAAGAATCGAACCTGCACGCGCCCCTGGGAATCAATATGGATCTCTTCGCCGCCCGAGCCCACGACCTTGGCCGTCTGCGGACCGTAGATCCGAGGTTTGATGACTGTTTGCGCGGGCTTGAAAACCACATCCGACGAGATCGCGGTAAACCCATTCTTGTAGCCTTCGCCCTGGCTCGCATCGGTTGCCCGATAGGAAGGAACCTGGTCGGCTTCAAACGACAATTCGGTCAACAGGTATTTGCGGTTCCACGCGTCCTTTGGGTTGGCGGTGAGGCTAAAGGTGTACCCCGCGTACATGAAGCGCGCGTTGGATTCGCCATGAAGCACTTCAGCGACCGCGTCGGCAGCAAGCGCCCGCGTCTCGAGGAACAGCGTCTCAATTCCCGTTTCCACGTCCGCGGCGCCATCGGCATAGCCTTCCGCACCGGACGGATACAGATATTCGTCAAAGGCATTCTTGCCGTACGAGCTTGCACTGCTCTTGTCCGGTACATCGAGGCGAGCATAGTTCTTGTAGTTATAGTCCGCCGTGGAGTGCTTGCCTGAAACCATGGTCGCCGTTGACGTGAACTCGAACACTCTTGTCCCGTAGGCTCCCTCCGCGCCCATCTGATTCTCGGCATAGGCAACGGAAGATGTTACAGGACAGTCCTGGTAAGCGTTGCGGTTGTCTCCCAATACAATTTTGTTGTCCTGGTCGGTGTGCTCGAAGTAGTAGAAAATGCCGCTCTCTTCCAGCAGGCGCGAGACAAAATGGAAGTCCGTCTCGGAGTACTGCGTGCAGTATTCAAGCTTCTTGTAACTCGCACTTGTCTGGTCGGACAAGGACAAACCGTACTCGCCGATGACCGCTTTGACGATATCTACAACCGTTTTGGTTTGGAAGATGCGGCTGTTGGCGCTCAATGTGAGTTGCCACATGGACGACACGATGCGGGCCTTGAAGACGTTGAACTCCTTGTCGCCCGCGCACTGCTCGAACGAGGCGACGATGCCGTTGATGTACCTTGACCCCTGCGCATCGGTCAGCGCCATTGCGACCGTAACCTTTGCACCAATGATCGCCTTGGGATCGATGGTCGTGTCGACGGTAGCCAGCAGAACCACGTGATACTCGAAGAGTCGCGAAATCCCTTCCACGCCTTCCACTGACTCAATCAGCAGCATGTCTTTGCCCAGCGGGCTTGAAAACTGCATCAACCGGTCTGTTTGTTTCAGAGTTGCCATACCGACCCTGCCTGTCCAAATCTCCTGTTAGATACTTTGGTATGCCGCTGGCAAGGCACTGCGCTATGGCGCAACGTCCCATGCATAAGTGAGCGCCCCGTCTTTGACTGAAATGCTGACGCGGTCTGACGGCACTCCCCCTGCAATCTGCGACAAAATCTGCCGCGATAGATCGGGCAGCATGGTATTCGACAGGATGTTATCCACGTTGCGGGCCCCGCTCTCAACTTCAGTGCAGCGTGCGGCCACTTCGTTCAAGAGCACATCGTCGTACACGAGCGCAATCTTGTGCGTCTCCTGTAATCGTCTTTGAATTTTGCCGAGCTTCAGGCGGATGATCTGCTTGAGAGCCTCATCCCGCACCGGGAAGTAAGGCACAATCATCAGCCTGCCAAGGAACGCGGGCTTGAATACCTTGTCCAGCTCCGGCTTCAACGCTTTCACCATTCCCTGGCTGTCCGGCGTGGTCTCCGGATCGGCGGTGAGCTTCATTATCGTCTCGGTGGCCGCGTTGCTGGTGAGCAGAATGATCGTGTTCCGGAAGTCGATCTCACGGCCCTCGCCGTCTTCCATCCTGCCTTTGTCAAACACCTGGAAGAACAACTCAAGCACATCAGGATGCGCTTTTTCGACTTCATCCAGCAGCACAACCGAATAGGGTCTGCGCCGCACCGCTTCCGTCAACACGCCTCCCTCGCCGTAGCCGACGTATCCCGGGGGCGACCCTTTCAAGGTTGAAACTGTGTGAGCTTCCTGAAATTCCGACATGTTGATGGTGATCATGTTGCGCTCACCGCCGTACAAAACGTCGGAAAGCGCGATGGCTGTCTCGGTCTTTCCAACGCCGCTGGGTCCAACCAGCAGAAACACGCCAACCGGTTTGACCGGATCGTCCAGGTTGGCTCGGGAGGTAAGAATCCTCTGCGCAATCGCGGAGAGCGCATTGTCCTGCCCGATGACGCGCTTCTTCAAATGTTCATCGAGCGTGAGTACTGTCTCGATCTCGTTGCGGACCATCTTTCCAAGCGGAATTCCCGTCCACGCTGAAATTACCTCGCCTACAATTTGCGCATCCACGGATACGCGCATCATGCCCTTCTCGCCTTGCAGCGTGTCGAGCTCCGCCTCAAGCCGGCCGAGTTCCGCACGCGCCTCGCTCGCTGTCCCGTTTGCCGCCGCACCCTTCTTCTCAGGCGACTCCAGGCCCTCCTGCAAGGTACGGATTTTTTCAATCAACCCCTTTTCTTTTTCCCACTGCTCATTGAGAATATTCCGCTCTTCAATAGCGGCCGCGGTGTGAGTCTCTATCTCGGCCAGTCTCTCCGCGTGATCCGCGCCAATCGTGGTCTCGCGCTCCAGCACGCGCTTCTGCACTTCAAGCGCATCGATGCGCCGAAGAATATCTTCAAGCCGCGGCGGCGTGGAGTTTTGCCCCAGAGACAGGCGCGCACACGCCGTATCCAACACGCTTACCGCCTTGTCCGGCAGTTGCCGGCCGGCAATGTACCGGTGCGACAGGCGAACCGTGGCCGTGATGGCTTCATCAAGGATGCGCAGGTTGTGATGCTTCTCGAGCGACTTCACAATCCCTCGCAGCATGGTGCAGGCAACCTCTTCCGTGGGCTCTTCGACCTTGACGACCTGGAACCTTCTGGCCAGAGCCGGGTCTTTTTCAAAGTACTTCTTGTACTCTGACCAGGTAGTCGCCGCAATGGTGCGCAGTTCCCCACGTGCCAGTGCGGGTTTCAGCAGATTTGCCGCATCATTCTGTCCTGCGGTCCCCCCTGCGCCAATCATGGTGTGCGCTTCGTCGATGAAGAGAATGATTTTTTCGGTTGAAGACTTGACCTCGTTGATCAGCCCTTTCAGCCGGTTCTCAAACTCTCCTTTGACTCCCGCTCCCGCCTGCAACAGCGCCAGGTCGAGACTGTGCAGATGGACCCCCTGCAATGCGGGCGGCACGTCTCCGCTCACGACACGATTCGCAAATCCCTCAACGACGGCCGTCTTGCCGACTCCGGCCTCACCGGTGAGAATCGGATTGTTCTGGCGGCGCCGCATCAGAATGTCGATCATCTGGCGAACTTCCTGGTCGCGCCCCAGCACCGGGTCAATTTTTCCCGCCTTGGCGTTCGCGGTCAGGTTCACCGTGTATTGATCGAGGTGCGGCGTTTTGCCCTTCGAGGCTCCGGGAGCAACCTCACCTCGACTCGATGGTTCCTCTTTCCCTTCACCCGCGGCAGCCAGACTGGTCTGCGTCTCATTCGATTTCGCCACAATGTCGTAGAAGCTGCTCCGCAACCCCTCCGCATTGACGATCTGCAGTTCCTTGCTTATATCTTTTACAATCCGCGCCAACTCATCGTGCCCTAACAGCGCAAGCAGCGTGAACCCCGTGCGGATATTCCCGGCGTTGAAGTCGATGCTCGCGACCGTCCACGCCTCCGACAGCATCTTCACCACAGTCGGACTGAATGCAGGCGAGCGCGCATTGCCGCTCTTCAAGGAATCCAGGCTGCGCTCAAGTTCCTTTGTCAATCGGGAGCGGTCCACTCCAAAATGTTTCAGAATCGCGGCGATATCGTTGTCTGTGCCATCGAGCAGCTTCAAGAGATAGTGTTCAATCTCGATGTCGTAGTGAGTCCGCGCAACGCACAAGCCGGCCGCAGCTTCGAGTGCCTTCCGGGTTGTATCGTTCAGCTTGTCGATAAGCGCTTTCAGGTTTGTGCTCATAGTCTTTCATGTCCTCTTTATCGAAAATCCTTCACTGCACCAGGTAAGTGGCATCGGCGGGATCGCGATCGAGCGGCCTGGTCTTCAGCCAGCTCACCAGCCCCAGTTGCGGACGCTTCTCACCGCCCAGGCCCAACTCGCATGGAGGCGCATCTTCGCGCGCCAGCACCAGTTGCACCTCTGTCTCGTAACTCCCGTTTGAATAAAACTTCAACCATGCAACAAGCTCGTGATAAGCCTCTTGTCCGGGGAGAAACTTCAGGTACTGCTCAAAGCGCATCGGTCCGAGCGAAACACGAATTCGTCCATGATGATCCCAAACTTCGTCCCCGGCAACCACTCCCACGCCCAGCCGTTCGCTCGCCACACCTAAACCGGAGAAACAGGTCTGATTCTCCGGTTTCAGCTTGCGCCACGCTCCGGCAAACTGGTGGATCTGGACGTCCACTCCGAAGTAATCCTCGAGCACCTGCTGCAGCGACGCGGCGGAACGAATATGGCGCGCCAGGAGACCCACATAGTTCAGATACGCGGCATCCGGTAGTCCGGCGCGGCGGCGCATCCCCTCCGTACCCAGCCCCAGCAGATTGAGCAGCAGACCGGAGAGCCGGTCCTCCCTGGTTCTTTCGTACTCGATGAAGAAGCGGTACTTTTCCCAGCCTCTATAGAAGAATGAGATCAAGCGATGATTGAAGATGTTGAGAAATTCTTCCATCGCATGGTCTTTTTCGCGAGCCCGCGCAATCAGAAACTCCGTGTAAGGCGCCGGCATGACAGAGATTGCCGCGCAAAGCCCCATGAACTCGACCGTCATGCTCGTCTGGCCGTTTTCCGTGCGGTGCAACTCGTGAATCTCGCTGGGTGGAAACGCGAGCGAAGTGCGCGCCGAAAAACGAATCGTCTCCCCCTGCGGCGTGATGAAATATCCAACCGGCTTGCGCTCCTGCTCCATCTTCTGGAGCATCCGCACGGCCTGAAAGAATTGCACGCGAAACGGCTCTTCCTCAAGCATCCTGCGAAGATTCCGATACTCGGGTTGATCGTTTATCGCACTTGTATGCCCGGTTACAGGAGTGCTTGAGTCCCAGCTCTCGGTGGCCATTTGCCCAGCGCCTCCTTTCGTAAAGTGCTCCGTGCCGTCAGTTGCGCGAAGCTGTTCATTGAAGCGTAGCCGGCAAGGAATCGATCGAGTATGGCAGCAAACAGATACAATCCGCTACCTGCAAACTGCTGCTCGTCAAACTCCATCTCCACCTGCGTGCCCCGCGCCGGAATGAGCCCGTAGGTTGAGTTCACGAGCGCGAAACTGGGCGAGGAATTCATTTTCAATATCGATCCCACCTGGTTTTCGCTTGCCGTGGAGTCGCTCAAGTTATGCAGACGCAGAATCTCCTGCATCGCGGTGCGGCCCTCTTCATTGAGAGACAGGTAATTCAGCGAAAGCAGAGAAATGAGCCGCCACAAATGTCCTTGTCCGCCAGGCGGGCTGATGCTGCCCGTCGGACGCCGCAACGCAGTAATGGTTTTGGCCGCCGCATACCCGGTGGCCTCAAAGTCGCCAGCTTCGGCTCCAATCTGGAAGCGGGAAGGCAAATCAAAATTCGTGCAAAGCGTCCGCACCATCAGCACGTCAGCCTCGGGCTCAGTGAAATTACCCGTCAGGTCAACGACGGAGATGGACATGGTTGAAGGCTCACGCTCGCCAAACTCATTCAAGTGCCGCGTGGCTACCCAGAAGGCAAGATCCTCCCGTGCGCGCGTCTGGTGGCGATACGCATGCATCGGTTCGAGCACCACGGATTGCCGCAATCTTGGATTGGTTGCGACCACCTCCTCGATGCTGAATACCTCCATCACCGCGGCATGCCGGTTATCTGGAATCACCGTGTAATCATGCCGCGTCTGACTTAGAAGAATTGGCTCCGATGCCTGCTGGAATAGATTGATGGCCGGAGTGCATCCAAGCCTGAATGTCCGTTCGTTGACTCCAAGTTCCAGCACCTGTTGACGCTCTGCACGCTCGAAGCTCGAAAAGAGAAAGACAATCTCGGCCTCTTCGCCAAAGCCCGCCTCTGCCAATGGCTCAAGGCCCTCGAGGTCGAAGAACAAGAATTTTTCAGGAAGCGCAAAGTACTCCTGAAGAAGCCGGTGCCCATCCATCGAACGGCGCACAAAGGGCAACAGGCTTTCCTCCGCGTCGAAACCGACCATCCGCATCCGCTCCGGGTCAAGGATGATGAGCTTCTTCTCGTCTTTTGGATCGCGCAGTTGAATCTCGATGCACCTCTCAGACAGAAGCTCATAGAGCGAATACACGACACTCGCATCTCCCGCCAGGTGAAAGCGAAAACGTGAGATGGGCAACCCGGAAAAGACAACATCCTTTTGGCAGCGAAGGCGCAAACGCGCTGCCGCCACAGCCTGCACCCCGGCGGACGCGCGCGGCGGCCGCTGCATCCGCTCCGGCTGACGCCACTCCGCCGCCGCAACATAAAATGGCCAGAGATCGACGTCGTAGGCGGTTTGAAATCGGCAAGGCAAGCCGTCGACCGTTGACTTTGAGACCAGCGGCGTCCCACGCGGAACGCGCATGCCCGCTGTCTTCTTTCCCTGGGCTGGATCGGGCTGGCACTGCACAATCGTCATCGACGGTATGGGCCGCAGATAGCCAGGATGGATAACCCTGGTCAGTGACTCGCTGATTTCAGGAAAGTCATCGTCGATCCTGCGATGCACGCGGGCCGCAATGAGCGCGAAGCCTTCAAGCAGCCGACTGACGTGCGGATCGTCGCAGCGATCCGGATCCAGCAGGAGTCTGCCCGCAACCTTCGGATACTTGCGCGCAAATTCCCCGCCCATCTGGCGCAGATAGGTCAACTCGCGCTCGTAGTATTCCAGCAGTTCCTCGTGCATGAGCTTACTTCACCTCGTACTCGCCGCTGATCAATTCAAGCACCGTGTCAAACTTGATTTCCTCATCCATATTCTCGTAAGAAACCTGGCCCTCGATATGAAACCTCAGGCTGCGGCTCAGATGATCGGAGCGCGTTAGAAAAACACGAGGCTGGCTGATCCTCGGCTCAAAGGTTCGAATACACTTTTCAAGTGCCGCCGTCAGGGCATTATGCTCCTTGCCGGCTGAGCCATCGAAGCTGTGTATGTCCGGCAATCCAAAGTTCAACACCGAAGCAGCCGTGACAGGAAAACCCTCCAACTCCGGCATCACTATTTGCCTGGTATTCAACAGCCACTCCAGATCCCGCTTGATCGAATCGCGATACATATTGATAGACGCACCGCGTGTTTCCGGCCACTGTTCGACATCCGTGAGCCGATCGATGAGCGACTGCGTGATCAGTATTTCAGCCTTGCTTCTG
>Ga0302320_10024876_pt1 | contig 11665 bp, 9 predicted proteins | sample Bog_T0_3_FD_202130 | JGI IMG/M metagenome (GOLD analysis project Ga0302320, IMG submission 202130) | Peat permafrost microbial communities from Stordalen Mire near Abisko, Sweden - Bog_T0_3 | ecosystem: Environmental > Terrestrial > Soil > Wetlands > Peat | place: Sweden: Abisko, Stordalen Mire... | reverse complement strand
CGATTTGAGCGTGGGGCGCCGGCTCTTCGACTATTCCTATGTCACGGCGGGGTATCTGGAGCGGCTGATCTCCCGAAGCGTCAGTCAGTCGGGGGGCAGCGGCGGCGTGTTCTCGACGGATCGAGATCCCAACAATAATCGCGGGTGGTCGCTCGGCTACGGATGGAATTCAGAGGACGATTCTTATTTCCCGACTCGGGGCTCGCGGCTGAATGCCAGTGCAGGCTTATCCTGGGCAAGCGTGAGGTACCGCAAGACGTGGAGTGTAAGCCCAGAGTCCACGTGGTATCTCCAGGTTGGTGGGACGCCGGGAACACAATACAGGGCCTCGCTCAACGATAGTCAGGATTTTTCGGTCGGCTATCAGCGCATGATCGGGGCGAGCGACCGTTTCGGCGGCATCAATCGCGGGCGCTGGTATGTGGAGCCGGGATTCAGTTATTACGGCGACCTCGCCTACGGCAAACAGGTGGGTGAGTGGGGCCTGAAGGTTGGAGTTCGCCTGGACACGAAAGTCTTCGGCGTGGTCGATCTCTATGTGATCGCCAGCAGTGCCGAGCAGGCGAAATGAGGCGGCACGTCGCCCTGATGTTCCTCCTGGCCCTGGCTGGGACCAGGTTGATGGCGGCCGACTTGACGCCCGTGGCGACAGACCATGGTTTGGGAGTGGCCATACGCGCGATCGCGCTTCCCCCCACCCTTCCAAAGGATCTAGTCAGTGGATTGACGAATACCTTGTTGATTCACGTCATGTTGCTCTCGCAATCGGAACAGGTGGACCAAAAGACGGTAGAAATTGCCATCCAGTATGACTTGTGGGAAGAAACGTTCAAATTGACCCTGACTATCAACGATATCGTGGCAATAGTCCGACCGAACTCAACCCGGGCGGAAATCGATGCGTTACTGGCCGACATCCGGTTGCCTGATCTATTTCCAGCCGGCGAGCTGCGGGGGGATCAAAATGCGACTTTACGGGTGGAAATGTTATTGAACCCCATCGAACGCGAGCGCATCGAAGCAATCAAGAAATGGGTTGCCGACAACAGCACCTACACACCGGCGGATACCCCTGGATTCAGCGACAAGCGCGTCGGCAGTGCGCGGTCCAACGCCATCTTCAACAAGATCTTCGAACAATACGCGCACGGGTCGGATACCGTGGCGATCTGGAAGGCATCGTTGTCGTCCAAGCCGTTCAAGATCGGAGAGGTGCGCGATGACCGATAGCCGAATGAAGCTGCTGCTGTTCCTGGCCATCTTCGTCGTGTGCGCCGTGCCGATCGCGGCGGCTTTCTACCTGGCCGACGACGCATTGCAACGAAGCCTGAACCTCGGATTCAATCCGCAAATCGTGCGCTCTCTCGACATCAGCGCAAGGAATCTTAAGACGCTCAAACGCATGGATCCGACGAACGCACTGGAGTACCGCGCCGAGTTCGAGGAAATCCAGGATCTCACGCGGGTCTATGCGCAGCCGCAGTGGGTCAAGAGCAGCATCCTAGCGTCGCTCAAAATCTATTTCGGATTGGGTCTCGTGGCAACGGTACTGGTATCGCTGAGTGTGGCGGGTCTGCTCGGCCGGCGGATCAGTCAATCCTATCAAGCGACATTCAGGGACCTCATGGCTCATCGGGAACGAGTCCGATACCTCGAGGAGATGTCGTCGTGGCAGGAAATGGCCAAAGCTCTTGCGCATGAAATCAAAAACCCGCTGACGCCGATCGAGGTACTGATCACCTCCTTGGCCAAGTCCTACGCCAGTAAAACTCCACTGGATTTTCAGGTCCAATTGCAGCAGACCCAGACCATGGTCCAGGAGGAAATCGGTCATCTGAAACGCACCGTGAGCCGCTATAGCGATTTCGCCAAGCTGCCGCGGCCCTACCTCGTCGAGGCGAGTCCCGTTGAAGTCATCAAACAGTATCTGCCGGCCATCCAGGCGCGATTTACCAACGCGCGAATCCTGGTCCGGGCCGGTGAAACGGCGGACGATTTACGGGCGAGAATGGATTGCTCCCTGTTCAGGCCCGTGCTGATGAATATCGTTGCCAATGGCGTGGAGGCCAATCCGGGCCGGGATGTGACTTTCACCATCGAGGTGACCGGAACAAAATCGTCGATTGTGGTGGCCCTATCCAATGACGGGGAATCCGTATCCACAGACATTACGGCGAGAATATTCGATCCGTACATATCGACGCGCAGCGGACGCGACAACATGGGTTTGGGGCTTGCCATCGTGAAAAAGATCATCGTCGAGCATGACGGCGAAATCACTTACGCCGCAGTCGACGGCCACCCTCGCTTCAGTATTTCGTTACCTCGGGTCGCGTGAGTGAGCGAGTCCGTAAGTCCGCCGACCGTGCTGGTCTTGGATGATGAGAAAAACATTCGCCGCGCGATCGAAATTGCGCTGCAGCAGGAGGGTATGCGCGTCATCGCCGCGCATGATCCGGCCTCCGCCCTGCGGTTCCTGCAGGAGCGGATCATCGATTTGCTCATCCTGGACATCAAGCTGGGCGAGATCGACGGCATCAGTTTCTTCAAGATCGCCCAGTCGGCCGGATTCACCGTACCGACTTTGTTCATTTCGGGAAATGCGACGCTGACCCAGGCGGCGGAAGCCGTGAAAATCGGCGCGTTGGATTTCATCGAAAAGCCCTTCAGCGCGGAACGAATCGTCATTGCGGTCAAGCGCTGCCTGGAGTTCTCGACGCTCAAGGAGCGTCTTCGACTGAGCGAGGCCCGGAATGGATCGGAGGAAATCATCGGGGATTCAGCGGCGATCAACAAAGTGATCGCGACGGCGCGGAAAGTGGCCGCGACGGGTGCCAGCGTCCTCATCAGCGGGCAAAGCGGCACGGGTAAGGAACTGGTAGCCAATGCCATTCACGCGCATAGCGATCGGCGAACCATGCCGTTCGTCAAAGTCAACTGCTCCGCCATCCCCGAACAACTCATCGAGAGCGAGTTGTTCGGCTACGTGAAAGGTGCTTTCACCGGAGCCGCCGCCAACAAGCGTGGGCTTTTCGAAGTGGCCAACCGCGGCAGCTTGTTTCTCGATGAAGTCGCCGATCTGTCTTTGGGCGCTCAGGCAAAGATTCTGCGCGTCGTGCAGAGCGGAGAGATGCAAAAGGTGGGTTCCGAGGAGGCGGTGACCGTCGATGTGCGTGTGCTGTCGGGAACGCACAAGGATCTGAAAGAGCAGGTTGCGAAGAGTCTGTTTCGAGAGGACTTGTACTACCGGCTGAACGTGGTTCCCATCCGGGTGCCCAGCCTTCGAGAGAGACCGGAGGATATTCCCTTGCTGGCGCAGTTCTTCGCGCGTCGAGTGTGCGAGAAGAACAATATCAAGGACAAACCGATCGACGACGAGGTGTTATCGGAACTCAAGCGATATCACTGGCCTGGAAACGTGCGCGAGCTGCAAAACGTCATGGAGCGCGTCATTACCATGAGCGGCGAGAGAGTGTCGTTGCTCGATATCCCGGAGGAAATCGTCGCGGTCATCGATGTGAGCGCCAACCGGCATGCCGGCTCCGCGCTCAGGGAATTCAGGGACAAGTCGGAGCGGGACTTCATACTGGCCACCCTGAGGCGAAATCTCGGCAACATCAGCCAATCGGCCGTCGAACTCGGGGTGGGACGCAGCTACTTGCACCGCAGGCTGGCGGTGCTCGGCATCGCCAAGAGGGAATGGTTCTCATGAGTCGGTGAGTCTGCGTGTGCCGGCAGAACATCTGCCGTTGGAGACATCTGTTCTCAATCGTGCACACTGCCGCCCCTGCAAATTCGCCTTTTCCGGGTTGATTGGTCGGTAGAGGCGTTCGTCGAGAGCGAATTCGACGTTGGTACGGACATTGCAATCGGCATTTCAGTCGGATGAAAGATCCGGCCGTTACATCGTGTCGACGATGCAGGCCGAAATGAACAATGAGGCGAGTACCAACGAATGATGCCATCACTCTACAAGCGACTCCTTGGTCGAACCGCACGCAAGGGTGCCCCCCTTGACGGCTCGGGGTTGATTTCGTTTCCGATCGTGCGAGCACTCGTCAATCGGTACGAGGTGTCCATCGTGGATTTCGGCTGCGGACTCGCGCAGCAGTCGCGGGCGCTTGCTGAGTATCTCCGTGACGCCACGGTGAGGGTCCAGCTCACACTGGTCGACACTCCTACGTTACATCAGGAATTCCTGCTCGGGTGGGGGCGGCGTGCGGGAATAGCGACGGCCTTCCTGCCCTGCACGGCAGAGACGCCCATCCCGGAGCTGCCGGAGTGCGATCTGTGCCAGGCCGCGGATTTCTTCGAGCACGCGCGCGACCCTGTGGGCTATTTCAATCGTATGGACGAGAAGCTTGCGGTGGGGGGACTGCTCATTAGCGGAATCATGGATCCGGAGAGAGATTTCACACATGTATCACCGCAGCTCGGGGCGCTGCGCCAGCGAATCGTGGAATGCGGGTATGAGACCGTCGTTCGCGAACGAATCTTGCGCAAAGGGTAGCTCTCATGCGGCGAATTGAAACCTGCCACGGCGTTCTTCTCGTGCTTTTCTGTATGCCGGGAGCCACGTTTGCGCAAAGTCAGACTCCTTGGGACGGCGCCTACTTCGGCGTGAATGCCGGTAGCAGCTCGACGAAGTCGTGCAGCGCCTGGACACAAACCGCAGCGGCGCCTTCTCTCAGCGGCGCGGTGTCCAATCGAAGCTGTGCGGGAGGCAGTAGTTTTCTGGGCGGTATGCAGGTCGGGGAGAATTTCCAGTACAAACGCTTTGTATGGGGGTTGGGTTTGGATCTCGACGCTTCAGCGAGCGACCACGCCACGCAGTCGGTGAAAAGCCCGAATGCGCCGCCGCCACAGGGGTCCTACGTATTTTCCGGAAAGCAAAGTCCAAATGATTTTGCCATCGTCGGTCCGCGGCTGGGCTATGCGGGCACCCTCTTACATCCCTACCTGCGGGCCGGGGCGATCATCGCGGGCGGATCGCGCGACAGCGTTCTGCGTTTTACGCCGCCGGGAACGACCAAGCCCAGCGCATCGTTCTTCGGAGGGAGAGCCTTTTCAACGCTCGGTTGGGCGGCCGGCGCTGGGACGGAAATCGGCTTGAACGGCCCTTGGTCGATTTCCCTGGAATATCTGCATGTGAATCTCGGCAAGGGATCGGAAACGACGGCGGCTTGTTCCGGACTTGCGGCGTCGTGCACAGCCTTCTCCGGTATCTCGTTCGATAGCATGCATGGCAGCTTCACCGCCAACATTTATCGAATCGGAATCACCTACTGGTTCGGGTATTGGTGAATGTTGGTTTCATGGCGCGACTTCTGCAGCCCTCGTCCCTAACCCGCCTTCGTTTTGAGATACACGATCGCCCCTCTGACTTCGGCGGTAAGCATATCGGCGAGGGCCGAGAGCTGAGTGCTTTGGCCAGTGCGTGCGGCAGTCTCGAGCTGCGCGGCGGCGGCCGCCGCCGCCGCCGCGCGCAGGTTCGCGCTGCTGCCCTTGAGCGCGTGCGCGGATTCGCGCAAGGCGGCGATATCGCCCGTGCCGAGGGCGGCGGCAATGGTGGCCAGCTCCCGGTCCGCGGTGCCGACGAAGGTGCCGATGAGTTCGCGCGCGAAGCCGGTGTCGCCGTCGATGGATTCGAGCAAGGCGTCCCAATCGACCTGTGCGTGTAAGGGCGAGGGCGCCGACGGCACCGCAGTGGTACCGGACGTGGCGCTTAAGATGCGGCCGGCCACGGAGCGGGAGCCGTCACCGGCCGCCCGGGCTGACTCCTTCAGTACCGGCAGCAGACCCGTGGAGCCGGTGCTGGGCAGGAGGCGGTCCAGACAGGCATCGAGCTTGGCGCGGTCGATGGGCTTGGATAAATAGTCATCCATGCCCGCCGCCCGGCACTTCTCCTCATCGCCCTTCATGGCGTGGGCGGTTAAGGCCACGATGGGGATGTGACGCTGGCCCGCCTCGAGCCTGCGGATCTCGCGGGTCGCCGCATAGCCGTCCATTTGCGGCATCTGACAGTCCATGATGATCAGATCGAACTTCCCCGTCTGCCAGGCCGCCACCGCCGCCAAGCCGTCGGCCACCACATCGACCCGATAGTCGAGCTTCTCGAGCAGCCGCAGGGCGACTTTCTGATTCACCAGATTGTCCTCCGCCAGCAGCACGCGGTTGCGGGTCCGGGCGCGTTGCGCGCGCAGCGCATGCCGGGTGATCATCGGCTGGCTCTGCAAATGCCAGGAGTGAGCAGAGTTGGCGAGCACCAAGATCAAACACTCGGTCAGATCGCGCTGGGTGACGGGCTTGAGCAAGTAGCCGGCAAAACCGATGTCGGCAAAGATCTGCCCATCGCCGCGTTGACCGGAGGAGGTCAAGAGCACCAGGCGGGTGGACTTCAAGAGCGCATCGTGCACGATGGTGCGCCCCAATTCCGCCCCATCGCAGTCGGGCATCAGGTGATCGAGCAGCGCCGCATCGAATGGCCGCCCAGCCGCCTCGGCCTGACGCATCAGCGCCAAGGCCTCGTCGGCCGAACTGGCCGAGACCGGCTCGACCCCGCACAGTAACAGCTGGCCCATGAGTACCTTGCGGTTGGTGGCATTGTCATCGACCACCAGGATACGCAGCCCCTTGATCGAGGCGGGAGCCGGGTACTGGTGCTGGCTGCTGTCGAGGACCGGGGTGAAATGGGCGGTAAACCAGAACACCGAGCCCACCCCCTCGACACTCTCCACGCCGGCGTCTCCCCCCATGAGCTCGACCAGCCGGCGCACGATGGATAGGCCCAATCCGGTACCGCCGAAGCGCCGGGTGGTGGAGGTATCGACCTGCATGAAGGGGGCAAACAACGATCCTAGGCGATCGGCAGGGATGCCGATCCCGGTGTCGCGCACCTCGCAGCGCACTGTCGTGCCGTGCTCCCCGGTACTCAAGACCTTGACCTCCAGCGACACCTCGCCCTTCGCGGTGAACTTGATGGCATTGCCGGCGAGGTTCAAGAGAATCTGGCGAATGCGTCCCGCATCCCCCTTGACCAGGTCGGGGAGCCTGGCATCGATCTGGGCAGTCAACTCCAAGCCCTTGGCATGGGCCTGAATGGACAAGAGGCGCGCCACATCCTCGAACGTGTCGCGCAGGTCCACATCGAGCAACTCCAGTTCGAGCTTGCCGGCCTCGACTTTGGAGAAGTCCAAAATGTCATTGATCACTGTCAGCAGCGAGTTGCCGATGTCGCGAATGGTCTCTGCGTAGTCCCTCTGCAGGGGATCCAGCTCCGTATCGAGCAACAGTTCAGTCATCCCCAGCACCCCGTTCATGGGCGTGCGGATCTCGTGGCTCATGTTCGCCAGAAAATCACTCTTCGCACGGTTCGCGGATTCCGCTACCTCCTTTGCTCGCAGTGTCTCCAGCGCCGCCGTTTTCAGATCGGTGAGGTCGAGCACGATGCCCTGCATCTCCATGGGCTGGCCGCGATCGTCGCTGCGGGCGGCCACCGCGGCACGCACATATTTCACAGTGCCGTCGGCCAGGAAACGATGATCGAGCGTGCGCGATCCGCCGCCGGAGCGCAGATCCGCCAGCATGGCCTCAACCAATCGGCGATCTTCCGGATGGGTGACCGCGAGGTAGGCGATGAGCGGCCGATCGCTGTCTACTGGATCTCCCAGGAGTTGCCGCAGCTCACTCGACATGGACCCGGTGCGGGTTTGCAGATTGGCATACCACGTGCCGAGATTGGCGAACGCCTGAGCGCGTTTCAGTTGATCTTCCGTATGGGCTTGCGCCGCCACGGCCCGTCGACGCGAGATCTGGGCTCGCCAGATGGCTACTCCATTGAGAAAGGCGAGTGCGCCGGCGATCAAGACGCCGAGCGCTGCGGATACGTCAACCCGCCGGACCAGCTCTCGGTACCGATCGGCCCGAACCGTAATCCCGACGTACCCGGTCATCTGTCCATTGCGCGCGAACACGGGTGCGTGAGCACGGATACCCATCCCCCAGGCCGTGGCGGTGGGTTCCTTTTCCACCGTCAGTCGCTGCGTTCTGGTGACCTCCATCTCCCCGGGACTGGGCTCGTCCTTCTCCATGGGAGGCGAATGGTTGGGGCGGCCCGCTTCATCGAAAGTGCCTTGACGGGTGCCGTCGAGCACGAAAAACATGTCATTGCCGTGCACGACGCCGACGTAGGCAAAGCGGATGTCGGGGTTGGTATCAAGCAGCACTCGAAGAGGCCGGGCAGCCCGATTGTACTCGGGCGATCCGTCCTGATCGGGACTGATGAAAATCTTGAGTTGATCCCCGTCGATGAGCGCGGCCGTGCCGGCCGCCGTGCGTGCAAGGTAGGTTCTGACGTCCTCCAAAAGAATCTGTCGAACGATCAAGTCGACCACGGCGATTCCCGCTATCGCGGTTCCCCAAGCAATCAGGCCGCCGGCGATCGCCGACAGCAGGGGGGCCGCTTCGTGACCTCTGCGGCGCGCCAAACCGGGCAGGTGCGAGCCTAGGCGCGTCCACAGGGACGTCGGGTTTGTCATAGATTACTTATCGGTCCACAGCGCGGACTCTTGAGGCGTCGAGAGGCGGATCCGACGACCCACTCTTGCTGTCAAGAACCCCAGAATAAGCCGTTCGCGAGGCTCAATGCCAACGGTTTTTGCCTGAATCGAGATGCGTATCTCGCTGTGGGTGGAAAAGCTAGTCGGCCCTGATAATCGACGTCATTCTCATGCTGGTCGGATCGAGCACGGCGAGCACAGGCCGGCCACGTCCCGTCATGGGGATGGTGTCGGGCTGATCAGTGGCCAGCCCTGCCGCCCGCATGCGTTGCTTGAGTCGCTGCTTTTCCGCGCCTGAGAAGAACCTCTGATCGTCCAACCTTTTCAGCTGGGCGCGGAGCGCCCGTAAACCGGCATCCCAGGGCTTGAAATACCGAGGCATGGATATCACATCGGCGCCGCCTCCGATGGCCGACGCCACGATCCGGTTGCGCTCGGCCGAGTCCTGCGGCAGAGGCGCCCATATCCAACGCGGCAAGCTGTACCAGTGCGGCGCGAATTCCGACTTCTGCTGCCGCGCGAGCTCCCACTCGCTTGGGTCGATGTCATAGGCTTGCACCACCTGCAGCAGGTTCTCCGAAAACGCGTAGTACAGCGGCCGTCCGTTCCAGACGGACATCGTGCCGTAGATCAAGGCGAATAGCTGGATGGCGACGATCACCATGATGTCGCGCGTGAGTTCTCGCCGCGGTTTACGGGGACCGGCAACGATGAAGGTGAGCAGAGGGCCGACGACCACGTCGACGCCGGCCATCACCACCACGACATGCGACACATCGGCCAGATACCAACCCGGCCAGCGATACCAGCCGAAATACAAGGTGCCGAATATGAGCGCCAGCGCAACGGTGCTGGCCAGCAGGTGCAGTCCAAAGGCCTTCAGCCTGAAATTCATACCAGTGTCTGATGCACGGCCGTGTGACGCCACACGCGAAATCCCCCGAGGAATGCGAAATCATTGCTGCCGAGCCGGGCATTCTTGGGCAGCCGCTTCAACTTGCGCGCATTACCGCCGCCGATGACCACATAGTCGGCTTCCAACAGGGTGCAGAGCTGGGTCACGACATCGTTGACGCTCCGGCACCATTTCTTGGCGCCCAAGCGCTTGCGGCCGCGTTCGCCGACATAGTCTTCGTAGGTGCGGCCCTTTTTGTAGGGCAGATGCGCCAGTTCCATCGGTGCCACGACGCCGTCGACGATCATGGCGGAGCCCAGACCCGTTCCGAGGCCAAGAAATAGCATCCGGCCGCCTTCGTAACTGCCGACCGCCTGCATCGCGGCGTCGTTCATCACGTGGGTTGGCCGGCCGAAGGCTTTTCGAAAATCGAATACCCCCCCAACCCCCCCCCAGATTGTATGGTTCGGCCACTATCTTGCCGTGTATCACCACCCCGGGGTAGCCGATGGAAACGGCGTCGTAAGTCCAATCCCCGGTCAGCTCATGCACCCGGGCGACCATTCGGCGAGGAGTCAACTCCGGTCCCGATTCGAACTGCCGCACTTCGCGACGTCCGAAAACCCGCGTCTTCACGTGGCTCCCCCCGACGTCGATGGCGAGTACCCGTTTATAGTGTTTTGGCTGCATATGGCTCGAACAATACCTCAATCCCGGCGCGCAAGTTGCGAACTAGCGCGCAGCGAATCCCATTGTAATCGGGTCCGAACCGTCCCGGCCTCGGTATACTGATGTGTTTCCAAGAGTGTTTACGGCGGTGAGGTGAATGCAGCGATTCGGCTTGGTAATTTTCGATTGTGACGGCGTGCTGGTCGACAGCGAGGTGATCACCAGCCGCGTATTCGCCCGGATGCTCAACGAGCTGGGTATTCCGGCAACCGTCGATGAGGTGTTCGACAGGTTTGTCTGCAGAACCATGGCGTATTGCCTCGATGTGATCGCGGAGGTGCTGGGGCGGGAAGTTCCCGCAGACTTCGCTCAGCAATACCATGCGCGCACGGCGCTGGCGCTCAAAGCGGATCTCAAAACCGTTCCCGGCATCGAATCGGCACTGGATGAAATCCGTCTGCCGTACTGCGTCGCGTCCAACGGCAGCCACGAGAAAATGCAAACCACACTGGGCATCACGGGCCTGCTGCCCAAATTTCGGGGGAAGTTATTCAGCGTCACCGAAGTCGCGAGAGGCAAACCTTTTCCCGACCTGTTCTTGCATGCGGCGTCCCAGTCGGGTGTGGCGCCGTCCGGGTGTGCGGTGGTCGAAGACACGCCCACGGGCGTCACCGCGGGTGTCGCCGCCGGCATGACGGTGTATGGCTATTGCGCGCACACGCCGGTGCGTCGCCTGATCGAGGCGGGCGCTCACCACACCTTCGATCGCATGAGCGATCTTGCCGGTTTACTTCGCAACTCCCCGCAGCCGCATCATGGATGAACCGCTGCGCGATTTGAGGCGCTCGATTGCCATGCACTTGGCAGGGCGTGCTGCGGCGACACGGCCGCCTTTTACATTTAACGCCCGAGACGGCCTAGGGGAACCATGTTCAAAGCAGTATTGATCGAACGGGATGATCGCCCTTATCGCGCCGCCCTGGTCAGTCTGGACCCAGAGCGATTGCCGGCGGGCGATGTGACGGTGCGCGTCGACTATTCGACGCTCAACTACAAGGACGCGCTGGCGATCACGGGCCGCGCACCGGTGGTGCGCCAGTTCCCCATGGTGCCGGGCATCGATTTCGCCGGTACCGTTGCGCAGTCCGCGCATTCTGCCTATCGGGTAGGTGACCGGGTATTGCTCAACGGCTGGGGTGTCGGTGAGCATCATTGGGGCGGCCTCGCGCAGTTGGCGCGAGTCAAGGGGGAGTGGCTGATTCCGCTGCCGGAGGCATTCACGGAGAGACAGTCCATGGCCATCGGTACCGCAGGATACACGGCCATGCTCTGTGTCATGGCGCTGCAGCGGCAAGGTGTTACGCCCGACAGCGGAGAGATTGTGGTCACAGGCGCCGCGGGCGGAGTGGGCAGCGTGGCGGTCGCCGTGCTGGCCAAGCTCGGCTTCCGGGTGGTTGCGGTAACCGGGCGGCCGGCCGAGGCGGATTTTCTGAAGCGTTTGGGTGCGGTTGAAATCCTGGATCGAGCACAGTTCTCGAGTGCC
>Ga0302320_10024875_pt1 | contig 11665 bp, 9 predicted proteins | sample Bog_T0_3_FD_202130 | JGI IMG/M metagenome (GOLD analysis project Ga0302320, IMG submission 202130) | Peat permafrost microbial communities from Stordalen Mire near Abisko, Sweden - Bog_T0_3 | ecosystem: Environmental > Terrestrial > Soil > Wetlands > Peat | place: Sweden: Abisko, Stordalen Mire... | reverse complement strand
CCGGTATCGCCGCGCATTCTCAGCAATCGCCGCCAATCGAGCCGGGCGTCACTCCGGGCACTACCGCCGGCGCTGCGCCGTATCCGCGGCCCGATCACATAAAAATACCCGACCCATTGACCAAGGATATGACAGGCATCAACGCAGACGCCCTGCTGTTGCGCGATTATCGGCCCGTGTCCGTCTACAAGATTCCGGTCAGCTACATTCCGAGAGCAAAGTATCCGGTCACCGATATGCATTGCCATGGCGTCCAGCGTCCGGATCAGGTCGACAGTTGGGTCAAGATGATGGACGACGCCAACATCGAAATGGCCACCATCTTTACCCAGGGCTCAGACGCGGAGAGCTTCAACGCGCGCCGCGCCTGGTATTCGAAATATCCTGACCGATTTCACTTCTTCGGCACGATTGCATGGCCTGGAGTTGGACAGCAGGCAAAGACCAAGCCCGAGGGTGGCGTGGCATCGGTCTTGAGGGGAATCGAGGAACTCCGCCATGAGGGCGCCCTTGGACTCGGCGAGCTAAGCGGGGTTCGCGCCGCGGCCGACCCGGAGCTGGCGCCTGTTTGGGACAGGTGCGGAGAGTTGGGTCTTGTGGTGGAACTGCATCCGGCCGTTTTTCCCTGGCAGTATCTTCCGCCGGACAATCACAACGACGGATTGATGAACGGATACTTCCCTGGGCCGCAGCAGACCATGGCCGACTATGAAGAAATTTTGCAGACAATGGATCGCTGGATCGGGAATCATCCAAAGACAACTTTTTTGATGTGTCACCTCGCCGGCCTGCCCACCGATCTGACGCGCCTGGGCGGCTACCTTGATAAACATCCGAATATGTTTGTAGAGAATTCGGCTGAATGGGACGAAGTCTGCACCACGCCGCGAGCCACTCTCGCGTTCTACAAAAAGTATGCAGACCGGGTGATGTTCGGCACCGACATCCCTTATTACCCACGCATGTTCGCCACCGGCTTTCGCATCATGGAATCGCTCGACGAGCACTTCTACGAGCAGGATCTATTCTTCAACTTCAACTATCACTGGCCGATGTATGGGCTGGGCCTGCCGGACGATGTTCTGAAGAAGGTGTATCACGATAACCCGCGCGCTCTATTCGCGCGAGCAAAGCGCAATGCGGCATAGTTTCCCGATCCCAGAAACGATTTCAAACCTGGAAATGGGTGCCCCCGGCCCCAAGCATTTGGGGACCGGGGATTTAGGAACTACTCTGTACATAATCCAATCCGACCGTGGATCTGTGTCCGGTAATAAACTACTTCAGCCCCGTCAGGAACTCGCCCATCCGCCGCGTGCCTTCATCGATATCCTGCTTGGTCAGCGGATAGGAGAGCCGCACATGCTCCCGTGTGCCAAACGCCTCGCCCGGCACCGCGACCACATGCGCCTCGTGGAGCATGCGCGTGGCCAGCTCCGTGGCCGTACGAATGCCGCCCTTGCCCAGGTACGCCGAGATGTTCGGATAAACGTAGAACGCCCCCTCGGGCTTGGTGCAGGTCACGCCGGGAATCGCCGCCAGCTTGGCCAGAATGTAATCGCGCAGATCGATAAATTCAGTGCGGAACTCGTCTACGCATTGTTGCGAACTCGACAGCGCCGCAATCGCCGCCTTTTGAACGAAACTCGTGGCATTGGATGTCGACTGCGATTGCAGCTTGCTCAGGTTCGCAACCACCGGCTTCGGCGCCAGCGCAAACCCTGCACGCCAACCGGTCATCGCATACGTTTTCGACAGCGACCCCAGCACGACAATATGGTCCTTGGCAAAGGTAAACGACCCGCCTGAAACCGGCTTGCCCGAATAGTTGAGGTAGACGTAGCACTCGTCGAGCAGCAGATAAATCCCGCGCTCGTGCGCCAGGTGCACAATCCGCTCCAGGTCCTCCGCGCTCACCACAGAGCCAGCCGGGTTCGACGGCGAATTCAAAATAATAGCCTTCGTCCTGGGCGTTACCGCCTTCTCGATCGCGTCCGCAGTAATCCTAAAGCTCTCCGCCTCGCTGGTTTCGAGGTACACCACCTTGCCGCCCGCATACTGAATGATGTCCTTGAAGCTCACCCAGTAGGGAACGGGCAAAATCACCTCATCGCCATGATCGACGAGAACTTGCAGCGTGTTGAACAGCGCCAGCTTGCCGCCGGTGGTAAAGATGGCCTCATCCACGGTGTAGTTCGATCCAAAGTCCGTCGCGTGGCGATCTACTATCGCCTTGCGCACGTCCGGAATTCCCGGCACCACCGTGTAGCGTGTAAAGTTTGCGTCGATGGCCGCGATGGCCGCGTCCTTGATGTGGCGCGGGGTAGGGAAGTGAGGCTCGCCGGCCCCAAAATCGATAAGATGCGCGCCTTGGGCGCGCAGTTTGGCAGCCTCAGCGGCCACTGCCATGGTCGCTGAAACCTCAATCCGGCCAATCCGGTCGGCAAATATTTTTGCGGGTGCGGAAACTGTCATAGCACTTCTATTTTGACAGATAAGAGAGCCAGCTCAAAATCGTGGCCATCACATCAGATTCGGAGATGATGGACAAACGACCCACCGAAAGAAATCTATACCTCTCAACTATGATTGATCCGCTCCCGCAGCCGCTTCAGCACGTTCGGCGGCACCAGCCCGGTCACATCCCCGCCAAAGCTGAAGACCTCTTTGACCATCCGCGAGCTAACAAACGAGTATCGCCCCGCCGGCTGCAGAAAAACCGTCTCCACCTCCGGTGCAAGCCGCCGGTTCATCAGCGCCATTTGAAACTCATGTTCGTAGTCCGAGATAGCCCGAATCCCGCGCAGCACAGCGCCGGCCTTCAACTTCCGCGCATAGTCCACCATCAGCCCGTCAAAGGTATCCACCGCGACATTACTCATGGAACTTGTGGCTTCCCGCAGCATCTCCACCCGCTCGGCCACGGTGAAGAGAGGGTTCTTGACAGGATTCAGCAGCACGCCGATGGTGAGATGGTCGAACAGCTTCGACCCACGGTGGATCAGGTCCACATGACCGTTGGTCGGCGGGTCAAAGGTGCCGGGATAGAGGGCCTTTAATGCCATGGTTTCTGCTCTGCTGGGATTCTAGCAGTGAAAAGTCAGACCGGTAGCACATCCACTTGTAGATTCCGCAGACACCTAAAATATCTTCCCATCCAGGCCCACAATCGGGGGAAATCCAGGGATCTTTTGCTTTTGAATTTCGAAGTCGTTCGTGATGAAAAAATCGACCCTCGAATCGAGGGCTGTAGCAGCGTGAATTGCGTCGGCTGCCTTGAGCCTTGTCAGTGCGCGGATTGAGCTGTAATTCTCCGCAGTCTCAGCCGTGAAGGGCAGCAGTTGGACTTCTCCTTCACGCATGAAGCTGCGAATTGAGTCGTAGACCATTTGATTCTTGACCCTTTTAGGTCCAGCTAGAACTTCTCCGAGCGTAAACACACTCGTGCAGATTGTGTCTCCGCGACGCACGAATGCTTCATAGGCCAGTCGCGATTGCGGGCCAAAATCGGTGTTTCCTTCGAGGATGTAAGCGAACAGCATCGTATCCCAGTAGACTCGACTCATTCGCTCTGCTCACCTGGGTCAGGGGGAAGATCGGGAACGATCGATCCGAAGTCTTCGCGCTGGGAGCGAATAAATGCCTCCGATCCGCCGAATTCACGATAAATGTCTGCGCAAATCCCATATACGGCCAGTAGGCCATTTCTCGGAGACCGATAATCATCACCGGTGACTTGAAAGCCGCTTTCGTTAAGAATTTCGAAGTGGAAGATTACAGTTGGACTCTGGCCCGATGGCGGCCCATCTTTTTGCTTCAGACGGACTCCCACTCTGCGTTGAAGCTTTTGAGAAGAAAGCGCCGCACAAACCAAAGGCACTCGTCTAGACCATCCGAGTTTCCGATGGATATCTCCTGCTTTCACATCGATGCGAGACTCTCCTCGTTTTCGTGCGGGATTGACATAGTTCTCTTGGAAGTATCGTTGGACCTCTTCGCTGAATGTCATTTTCCCCTCCTTTCCGGTGCGTCGCAGCGTCCCATCGCATCCTATTCAGGTCCTCTTGAATACAAGCTTCTCGCTGACGATGTTTACGTCCTCAGTTTCAAATCGTGCGTCAAGCCACGAACGGCAATGAGTGTGTCGGTGATGAAGGCGTTCATTGCCCCACCACTGTCGATGAGCCCGAGCAGAAGCAGGAAGTGCAAATCCAAGCACTCTCTCAAGTTCTTTGAAAGTGACTGGTACGACACCTCTCCTTATGCCTTTAAGCCATAGGAAAATTGGTTGATATTTCGTGATTTGCGATGCTCTCTATCATCTCCAAAATACAACGATGTAGAAAGAATAGCAAGAATAGAGCAAATATAATGTTATACGAAAAAAAACGGCCGCTCGAAAGCAAGCCGTTTCTTCATGATTCTATGAATGTTCACGCCTTGCGCCCTTTGACCGCTTCCTTTGCCTCCGCCGGCCCGCTGGCCGGCACCTCAGGCACTTCAGCCTTGGCCGCCGCGCCAATGCCGAGCTTTGTCCGCACCTCGGCATCGATCCTGGCAAACACGTCCTTGTTTTCCTTCAGGAAGCCGCGTGTATTCTCGCGCCCCTGGCCTATCCGCTCGCCGGCGTAGCTGTACCACGCGCCCGACTTCTCAACGATGTTGTTGCTGACAGCGATGTCCAGCACGTCGCCCTCGCGGCTGATGCCTTCCCCATACAGAATGTCGAACTCTGCCTCCCGGAACGGCGCGGCAACCTTGTTCTTCACTATCTTGACCTTGGTCCGGTTGCCGGTAACAACATCGCCCTCTTTGATGGCAGCGATGCGCCGGATATCGACACGGACTGAGGAATAAAACTTCAGAGCGCGGCCACCGGTCGTCGTCTCCGGGTTGCCAAACATCACGCCAATCTTCTCGCGGATTTGATTGATGAAAATCAGCGACGTGCGCGACTTCGAAACCGTGCCTGTCAACTTCCGCAGCGCCTGCGACATCAGCCGAGCCTGCAATCCCATGTGGCTGTCGCCCATCTCGCCGTCCAGCTCGGCCTTGGGAACCAGCGCCGCCACCGAGTCCACTACCAGCACGTCGATCGCCCCGGACCGCACCAGCGCTTCCGTGATTTCCAGCGCTTGCTCGCCCGAGTCCGGCTGAGAGACCAGCAGATTGTCCACATCCACGCCCAGCTTCTTAGCATAGGCCGGGTCCAGAGCGTGTTCCGCATCCACAAAGGCCGCCAAACCGCCTGCCTTTTGCGCCTCGGCAATGATCTGCAGCGTAATCGTCGTCTTGCCCGAAGACTCAGGCCCGAAGATCTCAATCACCCTCCCGCGAGGAACTCCGCCCACGCCAAGCGCAGCGTCAAAACTGATAGAACCAGTGGAAATAACCGAAATAGGCACCATCGCCTCGCGGGAGCCGAGCCGAACTATCGACCCTTTTCCAAACTGTTTCTCAATCTGTGCCAGGGCAAGTTCAACCGCTTTCGTACGCTCGTCGGCAATCGCCATCTCTGTATTCTCCTCTTAAGTTACCCAAAATGTGGTACTGTGCACGGTTTAGCGGCCTTTTGCGCCCAGTCAAGAAACGGGCCAAAAAGAAAAAGCCGTGAAGGTATTTCGTAGGGATTGTAGCAGGATAAGACACACATTGACACGACAAAATGGCGAATAAAAAGAGAATAATCATGAAGGGTCAGATTACTAAAGTTACGCATCAATTTCTATGTTCTGCATCAAACATCAAGTATTGCATCAAAAATAAAATTGATGCATAATTCACCCATGAGAACCACAATCACACTGGATGACGATGTACATGATTTCGCATCCTATTACGCTCGCGCAAAAGGCATCACGCTTAGCGCGGCCATCCAAGAATTGATCCGCAAGGCGCAGTCGCCGGAAAAGCTCGAGCTGCCGCTAGTTGAGTTCTCGGAGATTGGATTTCCTCTTCTTCCACGATCGGGAAAAACCATGACTTGTGAATTGGTAAAACAGCTTTCGGAGGATGAGTTTGAGTAAAGGATTCTTACTCGATGTAAATGTGCTGGTCGCATTCACAAGCGTCGAACACGAGTGCCATGGAATGGCGAACAGGTGGTTCCGTTCGCAGAGGAATGCGAAATGGGGAGTTTGCCCGCTTACTGAAGCTGGATTTATGAGATTGGCCACGAATCCAAACACTCGTTTGGGAATGGGAAACTTTCCCAAGGCGCTTGCGGTGCTATCAAATCTCGCAAGGAAGCCAGGCTATTGCTACTGGCCTATCCACGATAGTTGGGCCACGCTCACAGCTCAGTTTGCCGATCGCATCTTCGGCCACCAGCAGGTGACAGACGCATACCTTCTCGGCCTGGCCATCCAGGAAGATGGTGTTCTGGTCACATTCGACAAAGCCATCCGGTACATGGCCGGCCCCCAGTTCGCCAGCAACTTGCTCATCCTCGAATAGCACCCCGCAAATTCAACCGAGGTAACCGCTCAGCTGCCCCTGTCATCCTCAGCGAGTCCGCCGAGGCGGACGAGTTGAAGGACCTGCGTCCTGGCCTTTTGGGGCAACGGTGGGAGAGCACCGATCTGAATTGGAACCGCAAACAGTCAGGCGGAAAATGTTTTAGCACTCACTCGAATCACTCACCTCTGGTGCTTGTTCTGGTACATCAGTCCGTCGGCCTGCGCAATCAGTTGCTCCATCGATTGTCCGTTGCGCCACTGGGCCAATCCATACGAAGCATCGACATGAACTTCCATTGCGTTTCCCTGCCCGTCCTGCACCGTGCAGCTGCCGCTTACCGCCGCGCACAGTTCCTTCACCTGCGGACGCGCCTCGTTTGCATTGCGCGGCAGAACGACAACAAACTCGTCCCCTCCCCAGCGGCTTACCAGGTCGCCCGGCTGCGAATGGACCTGCAGCTTCCTCGAAAACTGCCGCAGCACCTCATCCCCTGCAAGGTGTCCGTGCTTGTCATTAATCTGCTTGAACTTATTCAAATCCATCAGCAGCAGGCAGAAGATTTGCCTGTTCGCGATATAGGTCTGAATCCTCTCCTCCGCGTTCCGCCGGCTTGCGGTGCCGGTCAGTTCGTCGCTCAAAACCATCCGCTCCACCTGCTTCAGCCGGGTCTCATAGCTGCTCACCTCGGTGCGTAACTGCGAAACCAACTGCTGATTCTCGGTCGTCATTTGTTCCACGCTATTTTTCAACTCCTGGACCCTCTCCACCAGAGACGCTCGGATCAGCGTCAGGTTTTCCAGGTCGCCAATTCGCTGCAGGTTCAGCGTCAGATCGGAAAATTTGCTCTTGTAACGCAGGTCACGGCTACCCACGGATTCGGCTGTCCTGGCCAGTGCAACAAGCAGCTCTCTCACTTCATCTGCCTTGCCTTTCAAGTGGTTCGCAGTATGCGCGCCCCACTGCGCAAGCAGCTCTTCCACCTGATGCTCCGTCTGAATCAACCACTCCGGTGCTTGGTTTTCACCCAGACTGTGCTCCAGGCCCTGTAACTCCTTCTCAAGGTTGGCTCCCAGCGCCGGAATCACCTGCGCGGCGCTCTTGCCCATCGCCAGCAGCGCAGATCGATAGCAGGCGAGCGTGACTGAAATCCCATCACTCAGTTCCGCTGCGCGGCTGGGCTGGCTGGGCTCGACCACCACCAGTTGAGGTCCGTCCGACGCGGCTTGCTGATTCTGCATCTCGAGATATTTCTTGAGTGAGATCAAGGAGGACACTCCATTTTCTGTCACTTTCCGCTGAGCGAAAGCCTCAAACGCAACCAATATATGCCGCTCGCGTTCGCTCAAACCCCGGAAAAGACCGTAACGAAGTCTTCCGTAATGGTAAGTCCGGAATTCCAAGTCCAAGTCCGGAATTCCAAGTCTCTGACAGGCCCGAACGCACAGCAAAGCGTTATCCACTCTATCGGCACCGATCGGCCAAAACATTAGGTGCTTTTAAGTTGTGTAAGCGCCGATTCGGGTCTCTCGGCTAGTCAGCGAATCGCAGGCGCGATCCAGAACCTCGTAATCCTGGTCGTGCGCCTTGCGAAAGGCCCGAAACTCCGCCTCGCTCGCCCACCGGTCGATAGTCACATAACTGCCAGGGATGTAGGCATCGCGCAGCAGCTCGGTGCCCTGATAGCTCGGCGAGCTGCGAAAAAGCTGCGCCCACGAGCCTTGCGGCCCGTAGGCTGCTTCAAACTCAGCCACCTTTTCCTCGGCAATCTCGAACTGCCATACCACCACAAACATCCGTAGCCCCAAGTCTCTAATCATGTTAGCGCATAATGGTTTGCGCGGATGTAAATCGCCCACCGGAGCATTTGCCCTGAACCGTATGCAGGATGAATCAGTCTCCACATCAAGTTCGGGAAACGGCGCCCTGACGCGGGGAAACCGTACCGGATATTGGAATCGCGTCTCCTTCTGCGGGTGCATACTTGTAATTGGGCTCGTTCGTGCTGGACCATGTATGTCCGGTATGAACCCCACGGCATTCCCCACTGGCTGGGTGCGTGTTCTCCATATCGCCCAGAGACTGTAGGCCGGTGTTTTATCCCCGGCTTTTGCCGAGGAGTTCGGATTGGGTGCCTGTAGAACAGGTCTCCCACCGCATCTTCTCAATGCAGCAAACGAACCGCGAAACCGATCGAGAAAGATACTCCGACTGAGAGGGATTTATGAAAGCTGCCGCGCGTTATCCAGGAATCCGAATTACCGCGAACGGGAATCAACTCGTCTCCTACTACACTGAAACCAGGATCGCGGACGCCGGCGTCTTTTACCCCATCACCCCCTCCACCGAGGGCGGCGAGCTGTTTCAGCAGGCCTACGCCGAAGGCCACTTGAACGTCTTCGGCAAGAACACCATCGCCATTGAGACGGAAGGCGAACACGCGGCCCAGGGCGGTGCTATTGCTCATTCGGTTTGCGGCAAGCGCGTGGTCAACTTCACCTCTGGCCAGGGCGTGGTCTACGGCGTCGAGCAGTACTATCACGCTCCCGGCAAGGGTTCGACGATGGTCCTTGAGGTTGGGGCCCGAGCGCTGACCAAGCACGCCCTAAACGTCCACTGCGGACACGACGATATATATGGCGCGCTCGACACCGGCTGGATCATGCTCTTCGGCAAGGACGCCCAGCAGGCCGCCGACCAGGCCCTCATCCTCCGCCGCGTTACCGAGCTCTCCCTCACGCCGGGCATGAACATCATGGACGGCTTCCTCACCAGCCACCTTGAACGCACCTTCTACAAGCATGAATCCGACTTGATCCGCGAGTACCTCGGCGCTCCCGACGATATGATCGACTGCCCCACCGAAGCCCAGCGCACCTTGTTCGGCCCCACCCGCCGCCGTGTTCCCAAGATGATGGACCTCGCCAATCCCGTTCTCCTCGGCCCCGTCCAGAATCAGGAACACTATATGCAGGGCATCGTCGCTCGCCGTAACAACTTCGCCGAGCCGATTCTTGGCTTCCTCGAAGAGGCATACAAAGACTTCGCCGAGCTAACCGGCCGCAGCTACGGCCTGCTCACCGAGTACAAAACCGCCGACGCCGAAACCGTTTTCGTTTCCTTGGGTTCAGCCGCCGAAAACATCGAGGCCGCAGTCGATTACCTGCGCGAAACCCGCAAGGCAAGCGTGGGCTCGATTCACATCAATGTGATTCGTCCCTTTCCTGAGGCTGCCATCGTGGCCGCGCTCAAGGGCAAGAAGAACGTCATCATCCTCGAGCGCACCGATGAAGCCCTCTCCGGCGACAACCCGCTCGGCCGCGACATTCGCACCGCCATCTCCAAGGCCATTCACACATCCGGCCACCCCGTTGCCGAAGGCTTGCCCACGCTGGAGATCGCCGACGTGCCCCGCATCATCGGCGGCACTTATGGCCTAGGTTCCCGTGACTTCCGCCCCGAGCACATCATCGGCGCATACGAGTTTGCCGCCGAAGGCCGCGCCCGCAAAGACGGCAAGACCATCAATGACGGCGTCTCCTTCATCGTCCTCGGCATTGACCATCCCTACGCGGTCGTCGGCGACGAAGCCCCATCGCTGCTCCCCGAAGGCGCAGTCGCCGTCCGCTTCCACTCCATCGGCGGCTGGGGCGCAATCACCACCGGCAAAAACCTGGGCGCAATTCTCGGCGACTTGAACGACCTGCTCTTCGAGCGCGACGGCCTGCGCGACGAGCTCGGCAACCCCAAGGAAGTCATCCACGTCAGCGCCAATCCCAAGTATGGTTCCGAGAAAAAGGGCGCGCCAACCAGCTACTTCATGGTCGCCGCCCCAAACCGCATCCGCGTCAATTGCGACCTGCGTCACGTCACCACTGTCCTCTGCTGCGACCCCAAGGCCTTCACCCACACCAACCCCCTCGACGGCATGCAGCCCGGCGGCAGCCTGGTCTGGGAGTCCGACGAATCCGGCGAGCGTGCCTGGCAGAACCTGCCCATCTGGGCCCGCAAGCAGATCATCGAGAATAAAATCCGCGTCTTCACCCTCCCCGGTTTCGCCATTGCACGCAAGGCCACCGACCGCGGCGATCTCCAACTCCGCATGCAGGGCAACGCCTTCCTCGGCGCATTCTTCGCCGTCAGCCCCATCCTTGAAGAGTTCGGCATCACCCAGGAGCAGTACCGCGAGGTCGTGCACAAGCAGTACGTCAAAAAGTTCGGCAAGTTCGGCGATGCCGTCGTCAACTCCAACATGGAAGTCATGCTCGCCGGCTTCGATCAGGTGAAGGAGATCGCCATCGGGGAAGTCTCCGCCACCGATCGCTCCAGCCTCCGCGGCCAGGCGCTGCTGCCGATCTTCGAAGAAGTAGCAGTTCCCGAATTTGCCGCCGCGGCTTGCACCACTGGCGCAGGATGCCGTTCGACCGCAGCACCCGAAGGCCAGGGCCCGCGCACACCCATCACCTCCGTCGCCGCATTCGACGCGGAGTTCCGCTCCACCTTCGGCTACAACCAGCCCGCCACGCCGCTCTCGGCCATGGGCATCATCGCCGCCGCAACAGGCGACACAGCATCCAAATACGTCGCCCGCCGCGAGACCCCGCTCTACATCCCCGAAAACTGCACCCAGTGCATGGAGTGCATCTCCGTCTGCCCAGACACCGCGCTCCCCAACTGCTCGCAGGACCTGGGCACGATATTAACGACAGCCGTCTCCCGCTACGTCGGCGACCCGGCCGAGCGCAGCAAGATGATGTCGAAACTTCCTGAAATCGAAAAGCTCGCCCGCGCGCGCATGTTGGCCGACATGAAGACAGGCACGCCGCTTCCGCAGATCATCCGCGAAGTCACCGAAACAGTTGACGGCTTCTCATCAGCAGCCAAGTCGCAGTTCTACTCCATCATCGAGAAGGTTCCCATGGCCTATCAAAAGGTCAACGCCATCTTCTCCTCGCCGGAGCGCAAGGCACCCGGTACCGGCGGTATCTTCTCCATATTTGTTTCCGACCTTTGCAAAGGCTGCGCCGCCTGCGTCACCGCCTGCGGCGATCACAACGCTCTCCGAATGGTGCAGGAGACCGAAGAGGTCAACACCGAGCACGAGACCGGCACCGCCTTCCTCGACCTGCTGCCCGACACAAAGCAGAAGTTCCTCGGCCTCTTCAACGCGGCCAACCCGGCCGACTCGAAGACCGCGACCTTGAGAAAT
>Ga0302320_10024874_pt1 | contig 11665 bp, 7 predicted proteins | sample Bog_T0_3_FD_202130 | JGI IMG/M metagenome (GOLD analysis project Ga0302320, IMG submission 202130) | Peat permafrost microbial communities from Stordalen Mire near Abisko, Sweden - Bog_T0_3 | ecosystem: Environmental > Terrestrial > Soil > Wetlands > Peat | place: Sweden: Abisko, Stordalen Mire... | reverse complement strand
CTCGCAGGTGACAGGGGTACATTTGCTGTTCTCCGCTGCGCTATGCAGCCTCGCAACAAACCCGCCAGTCCAATTAAGTTCCTTTGCATAGCCTCAGCCCGAGTCTTTTCCCGACCATGCACTATCTGCACTCCATCGCTATCGCAGATTTGCCACTCCCAACGGGTCGGGCGGCGCTCAATGATGACAACCTCAAGCACGTTCCGCGGAATCCGGTTGCGTCGAGGCAGCCGGGTCTGAGTAGTTTCCGAGCCTCCACCCGGGCCGTGGTTTACGCATAGGGTGCCGGTCGGATGCCTTTGATAGAATGCCGTTTGCGCCGATCGTCGCTTAGGGGCACCTAACGAGCTTGAAGCGAGTGTTTTCTTCGAATTGACTGGAGACCAGCGCAGCCATGAGTGAAACTCACGCGAACACCGCGATAGGCGGCCTTAGCGCGTTCACGGTCGGATTTCAGGGTTGCGGTGCGTTCGCGTAAGATGCACAGACGGCAATACCCGTGAGCAAGGAGGGACCGTTCACGACGCGCTGCGGGTATTCCTCGTCGCGGTGCGTTGCATCCATGGCGACAAGGGCTATCGCGGCCACACCTATCCCGACCGCTTCAAGGTCTGGATTTCAGGCCAAGTCCGGCGGGTCACCAAAGCCATCCGCCGCGAGATGCGCCGCCGCGCTGCCGTCGAGCCGGTGATTGGTCACCTCAAGGACGGCCATCGGATGCGGCGCAACTATCTAAAGGGCCGCGACGGCGACCGCGTCAATGCCGCGATCTCCGCCGCCGGCTATGATTTCAGCCTATTCCGACGCTGGTTCGAGGATTTATTGTGCATCCTGCTATCGATCTTCCGTCATAGCCGCACGACGCCGCGCTCAGCATGCCTCGCTCAAACGTTCTTCACTGACGACGACTTAGCACCCCTTGCAGATGCCATGCATCTTCGTCAGCATCTGATCGTACTCCTTCACATTCGGTTCGAAAGCCTTCTGGTCAAAGCTACGGCCTCTGCCGCCTCTGCCCACTCCACGAGCGGCTGGTGTCGGGAGGCCCTGCACAAGCTGCATAGTCGACTCCGAGCTTCGATGAAGTTCCGTGTCGAAGCTTTTGAATGCGTCCGAACTCTTCCACACTTGCGCCTGATCGGGATTATCGAACTGGATCATTACGACGTGTTCGGCCGCGGTCCCTTCCCAATCCCAATATATTGGTTTGTCCGTGTCCATCGCCACGCGGCCGCCGAAAGGCGTCTCTGCGGCCATCAGATCGCGCAGGGCGCCTTTAAACGCCTCGACATCAGTAATCTTCGAAACAGTGATCAGAACATAGGTAGGCGTCAGCAATCCCCCGCCCGCGTCCACGCCGTGGCCCTCGTGACCGCCGAAACCACCCATCCCGTGCATATGGCCGCCGCGGGCCATTGCGGGCGTAACATAGGCGAGATTTAGCAGCAGGATACATATCGCCGACGCTCGGAAGGATGCGCTCCGGGTTTCCGGTGCGGGAGCCCGGCGGACTCTTCGGCGCGCTGTTGCGCCATATACTGGATCGGTGCGACATCTGGTTTCGTTCATCGCTCCTCCGATTGCCAAGCCGCTCTCCCAACGATACAAGCCTGGATCTTCGTTCTTGCCGAATACTTCCTTCACGAAGTCCGCCGCGCTCGCCAAAGGCGCCAGCGATAAGCCTGAGTATCTGTCACACCGGGCATCCACACAAGATACTGGACCAAAAAGGGTGCGCTGTAGGATTCGTCGAAAACTTTATCGAGGTCGTGGACCCAAAAACATCGCTATTGATTGGCATGCACCCTTTCTGAATTCCAAAATCAGCGAGCGTCAGTTGAGGTGCGCAAACCGTAGCCGCAATCGGTCGAACGCCAAATAGACAACTGGCGTCGTATAGAGTGTTAGCAGCTGGCTCATCAGCAGGCCGCCCACAATCGCTATGCCGAGCGGCCGGCGAAGTTCAAATCCCACGCCGGTGCCCAACGCCAAGGGCAACGCCCCCAAGATCGCCGCCATCGTCGTCATCACGATAGGACGGAAGCGTAATATGCAGGCTTCAAAGATCGCATCCGAGGCGCTCTTGCCGCCCTGGCGCTGCGCCTGTAGCGCGAAGTCGATCATCATGATGGCGTTCTTCTTGACGATCCCGATCAGCAGCACAATTCCGATGATAGAGACAACGTTCAAATCTTCCTTGAAAAGCATCAAAGCGAGCATCGCGCCGACACTGGCCGACGGCAGGGTGGATATGATCGTCAAGGGATGAACCAGGCTTTCATATAAAATTCCAAGCACAATGTACACCGCGAGCAGCGCCGTCAGAATCAGCAACGGCTCGGTGCTCAGCGATTGCTGGTAGGCGAGCAGTGTTCCGGCAAAAAAGCCCTGCAGCGATGCAGGCGCACCCAGCCGCGCCTGCATCTGGTTTATGCTCGATGTGGCATCGCTCAACGACATCGCCGGCGTGAGATTGAAGGACACCGTAACGGAGGGAAATAGGCTGGTATGATTAATAGCCAGCGGGATTGTGCTGGCATGCCTCTTCGCCACCGCGAGCAGCGGAATTTGGCTGCTGCCGGACGTATTGAAGTAAATGTCCTTCAACCCTTCCGGGCTTTGCGAATACTGCGGTGCAACCTCCAGCACCACGTAATATTGATTGAGCTGAGTGTAGATGATGGATACTTCCGACTGGCCGAAGGCGCTGTACAGTTCCGAGTCCAAAGCCTGGACTGTCAGTCCGAGCTTCGCCGCAGTGATGCGATCGTAGTTCAGTAGCATTTCCAGGCCTCCATTCTGCTGATCGGAGCTCACGTCCTGCAGGCCGGGCAGTCGCTTCATCTCGCTCAGCAATACAGGCCCCCACTTGGTCAGGTCCGTCATGGTGTCGGCCTGGATCGTATACTGGTAGAGGGCATTGCTGGAGCGGCCGCCGATACGCAGATCCTGCACCAGCTGCAGGAACGTGGAGGCCACCGGCAGGCGGTTCAACTGGGTGCGCAGGCGGGCGATGATCGCGGCCGCACTGACGTTGCGCTCCGCCGTCGGCTTTAGCGCGACATAGAGCGAGCCGGTATTGGTTGCGCCACGGCCACCGCTAAACGCGATCACATTGGCGACCGCCGGATCGTTCTTGATCACGCCGACGATTTTCCGGATCGAGTCGTCCATCTCTGGGAACGACGCCTCCTGCGGTCCCTGTACAGCACCGGCGAGCGCTCCGGTATCCTCGACCGGGAAAAAGCCCTTCGGTATCTCGACGATCAGCACGCCGTTAAGGGCGATGGTGAGCAGCAGCACGATCAGCACAGGAATGGGACGGGCCAAGACCCATGTCAGGCTGTCACGATACCATGACAATACCCGGTCGAAAACCCGTTCGCATGCCAAATAGAGGCGACCATGGCTTTCGGTTCGCTCGTTCTTCAAAAGGTAGGCACACATCATCGGCGTCGTGGTCAATGAGACGATCATCGACACCAGAATGGCGGCCGAGAGGGTGACTGCAAATTCGCGGAACAGGCGTCCGACGATACCCCCCATCAGCAGCAGCGGAATGAAGACCGCGATCAGCGAAATGCTGATGGTGAATACGGTGAAACCGACTTCGCCGGCGCCCTTGAGCGCCGCGGCAAACGGCGTCATGCCGTCTTCCATGTTGCGCACGATATCTTCCATCACGACGATGGCGTCGTCGACGACAAATCCCGTCGAAATCGTCATGGCCATCAGCGAGAGATTGTCGAGGCTGTATCCGAACAGGTACATCACGCCCAGCGTGCCGAGCAGCGAGACCGGGACGGCGACGCCCGGAATCAATGTGGCGCGGCCGTTGCGCAGGAATACAAAGACCACGACGATGACCAGGCCGATCGAGATCAGCAGCGTCCGCTCGACGTCGCCGACCGAGGCGCGGATGGTGGTGGTGCGGTCAAGAACGATGGTGGTGTCGATGCCGAGTGGAATCGATGCGTTGATGAATGGCAGTTGCGCGCGAATCCGGTTCACCGTGCCAATGATGTTGGCGCCGGGCTGCCGGAAGATGATGATCGTTACCGCGCGCTTGCCGTTCAGATATCCGGTCGCGCGCACATCTTGCACGGAGTCCGTTACCGCGGCGACGTCGGTCAGGCGAACCGCCGAGCCATGGCTGAACCCGACAATGAGGGGCTTGTAGTCGTCGGCATGCGAGATTTGATCGTTGGCGAGAATATCCGCGGTGATGGTGCCGTCCGAGATCTGGCCCTTGGCCAGGTCGGCATTCTGCAGACTGAGAACGGACTGCAGATTGGCCAGGGTCAGTCCATAGCTTGCCAGTTGGGCAGGGTTTGCGTCCACACGTACCGACGGCAACGCGCCGCCTCCGGGGATGACCTGGCCTACGCCCTGGATCTGCGACAATTTCTGCTGGATGACGGTCGAGGCCTCGTCATAGAGCTTGTCGGGACCGTATTTATCCGAGGTAAGGCCGAGGATCATGATCGGCGCGTCGGCGGGGTTGACCTTGCGGTAGGTCGGGTTGGCCGGCAGTTTGCTCGGCAGGTAGGTTCGCGCGGCGTTGATGGCCGCCTCGACGTCGCGCGCCGCGCCATCGATATTGCGGCTGAGGTCGAATTGAATGGTGATCGACGTGCTGCCGAGCGTGCTGGCGGAGGTCATCTCCGTCACATCGGCGATATGACCAAGCTGCCGCTCAAGCGGCGTGGCAACCGACGATGCCATGATATCGGCGCTGGCTCCCGGGAAGCTCGCACTGACTGAAACCGTGGGAAAGTCGACCTCCGGCAGAGGCGCCACCGGCAGCACGTCGAACGCCATCGCGCCAGCCAGGGCAATCGCCAGCGTCAGCAGCGTGGTCGCCACCGGACGGTGAATGAATGGCGCAGAAATGTTCATGCCGGGCCTACGACTCCAGCGCCTCCGGCTTGGCAGGCTTGGGCGCGAAGCGCCGGACCAGATTGTCAAAGAAGATGTAGATGACAGGCGTCGTGTAAAGCGTCAGCACCTGGCTCACCAGCAGCCCTCCGACCATCGCGATGCCCAGTGGCCTGCGCAGTTCGGAGCCGGAGCCGCTTCCGAGTGCAAGCGGCAGGCCGGCGAGCAGCGCGGCCATGGTCGTCATCATGATAGGACGGAAGCGAAGCAGGCAGGCATCGTAGATCGCATCGGCTGCGTTCTTGCCCTCAAGCCGCTCACCCTGCAGCGCGAAGTCGACCATCATGATTCCGTTCTTTTTTACGATCCCGATCAGCAGGATCAGGCCGATGATCGCGACCATGCTCAGGTTCTGGTGAAACAGCAGCAAGGCGAGGAAGGCGCCGACGCTCGCCGACGGCAGCGTCGACAGGATGGTGATCGGGTGCACGAAGCTCTCATACAGGACACCCAGCACGATGTAGACGGTAACCAGGGCCGCCAGAATAAGCAGCGGTACATTGCTCAGCGAATTGGTGAACGACGCGGCGGTGCCCTGGAAGCCTGCCTGCAGGCTAGCCGGCATGTGCAGGTCCTTCTGCACCGCGTCGATCACGGTAATGGCATTGCCAAGTGCGGCATTGGGCGCCAGATTGAACGACACGGTGATGGCCGGAAATTGCCCCTGGTGGGTAATCACCAGCGGCTCGGTGGTTTTCTCGAAATGCGAGAACGCGCTGAGCGGCACGGCGCTGCTCACGGCAGAACTGGTGGCGCCGGCGGAGCCGGCGCCTTTGCTAGAAGTCGCTGTCGAGGTGCTCGACGAGAGCGCTCCGGCAGGATGGGCAAGAGCATTTGCCGCCGGGGTATACAAAGCCGACGTCGTCAGCGCATTCGATCCCGCGGCGGATGATCCGGAGGACGAGTAGGAGGAAGTGGCTCCCGGGCCGCTGGTCCCGGACGACGTATTCGACTGGATGTAAAGCTGGTTGAGCTTGCTCGGATCAGACTGAAACAGCGGATCACTCTCCAGTACCACGTGATACTGATTCACTTGGGTATACATGGTGTTGATTTGCCGCTGGCCGAAGGCGTCATAGAGCGTGTTATCGATGGTCGCGACGGCGATACCCAGTCGTGAAGCGGTAATCCGGTCGATCACCAGGGATAACGCCAGCCCTCCCAGTTGCTGGTCGGTCGCGATGTCTTCCAATTCCGGCAATTGCTTCAGCCGGTCAACAAAGCGGCCGGTCCAGAGATTGAGTTCAGCGGCATCGGCGTCTTCTAGCGTGTACTGGTATTGAGTGCGGCTAACCCGGTCATCGACCGAGATGTTCTGCACCGGTGCCATGAACAGCTGGATGCCCTGGACCCCGCCCAATCTCGACTTCAGCCTGCGGATCACATCGGACGCGCTGATATCGCGCTGGCCGATCGGCTTCAGATTGATCGACATCCGGCCGCTGTTGGTGGTGACGTTGGTGCCATCGGCGCCAATAAAGGACGAAACGCTGGCCACCGCCTGATCGTCCAGAATCGCCTTGGCGAGTTCCTGCTGCTTCGCGGCCATAGCCATTGAGCCGATAGTCGGCGATGCCTGCGATATGCCCTGGATCACGCCGGTATCCTGGACCGGGAAAAAGCCCTTGGGAATGATGGTGTACAGGTAGACGGTGAGCAGCAGCGTCGCCACGGCGACCGACAGCGTCACCGCCTGGTAGCCGAGGACGAACTTCAGGGTCCGGCCATAGAATGCGATCATGCTCTCGAAGACACGCTCCGAGACCCGATAGACGCGTCCCTGCTGCTGCGTTGACCGACTACGGAGGATTCGCGCGCTCATCATCGGCGTCAGCGTCAGCGAGACCACCGCGGAAACAACGATCGTAACGGCGAGCGTCACGGCAAACTCCCGGAACAGACGACCGACCACGTCGCCCAGAAACAGCAGCGGAATCAGTACGGCGATCAGCGACACCGTCAGCGACAGGATGGTGAAGCCGATTTGCGCCGCGCCCTTGAGGGCGGCTTCCATCGGCGGGTCACCGGCCTCGATGTAGCGCGAGATGTTCTCGATCATCACGATTGCATCATCGACGACGAACCCGGTGGAGATGGTCAGCGCCATCAGCGACAGATTGTCCAGACTGTAGCCAAGCACGTACATGACCGCGAAAGTGCCAACCAGGGACAGTGGCACCGCGACGCTGGGGATGATGGTGGCGTACAGGCTCCTGAGGAAAAGGAAGATGACCAGGACGACCAGTGCGACTGTCAGCAGCAATTCGAATTCAACGTCCGCGACCGACGCCTCGATGGCGACGGTCAGATCGGTAAGAACGGTCACGTGAATGCCGGTCGGCAGGTTCGCCTCAAGCTGCGGCATCAGTCGCTTGATGCTCTTGACCACGCTGATGGTGTTGGCGCCAGGCTGGCGCTGCACATTCAGGATCACCGCCGGCGTCAGATTCATCCACGCGGCCTGTCGGTTGTTTTCCACGCCGTTGACGATGCGCGCGACGTCCGTCAGCATCACCGGCGCGCCATTGCGGTAGGCAACGACCACCTTGCGGTAGTCTTCGCTGGCAACCAGCTGGTCGTTGGCCTCGATCTGGTAATCCTGATGCGGGCCGTCGAAATTTCCCTTGGCCGCGTTGACGCTGGCCTGTGTAAGCGCCGTGCGCAGGTCTTCCAGGTTGATGCCGTAGGAAGACAGCGCCATCGGATTGGCCTGAATGCGCACCGCGGGTTTCTGCCCGCCGCTGATCGATACCAAGCCGACCCCGTTGAGCTGCGAGATCTTGGGCGCCATGCGGGTATCGACGAGGTCCTCGACCTGGGAAAGCGGCATGGCATCCGAGGTAATGGCCAGCGTGAGCACAGGCGCGTCGGCCGGATTGGTCTTGCTGTAAATCGGAGGCGCTGGCAGAATCGACGGCAACAAGCTCTGCGCCGCGTTGATGGCTGCCTGGACCTCTTCCTCGGCTACATCCATCGCGATTGTGAGATTGAACTGCAGGACGATGACGGAAGTCCCTCCCGAGCTGGTGGAGGTCATCTGGCTCAAGCCCTGCAATTCGCCGAATTGGCGCTCCAGAGGCGCCGTGACGGTGGTCGCCATCACGGTTGGGCTGGCTCCGGGATAGAATGTAAGTACCTGGATCGTCGGATAATCGACTTCCGGCAGCGCCGACACCGGCAGCAGCTGGTAGCCGACGAGGCCAACCAGGAGAATTGCCGCCATCAGCAGAGACGTCGCCACCGGCCGCAGGATAAACGGGCGGGACGGACTCATTGCGCCTTGCTTCCGCTCGTGTTCTCCGCGACAGGCTTATTTGCAATCACGACCGCAGTGTTGTCCTGCAACTTATCGAAGCTGCTGTCGGCGACAATATCTCCAGGGTTTATGCCATCGACCTGCGTCATGCCGCCTTCAGTGACCCCAGGCTTGACGCTGCGCAAATGAGCAATATTGCTTTGGACGAGATAGACGAACGAGGCCTGGCCGTTTTGCTGGATCGCCGATGCTGATACCAGGGTTACGCCCTGCAACGTATTCACAAGTAGGCGGGCGTTGACGAACTGGTTCGGAAACAGCGCCTCATTGGCGTTGTCGAACAGCGCGCGCGCCTTGATGGTTCCGGTCGTGGTGTCGATCTGGTTGTCGAGCGTCAGCAGCTGCCCGCTCGCAATCTTGGTCTGCGCGGTGCGATCATAAACATCCACGGAAAGGGTGGCGTTCATACGCAGGCGAGCCTGGATCGAGCCTATATTGTCTTCCGGTATGGTGAAAATGACCGTGATCGGTTGCAGTTGCGCAACGACCGCGAGGGTGACGGTTCCGGTCGATTGCACGACATTACCCGGATCCACCAGACGCAGGCCCATCAGGCCGGCGATTGGCGCCGCGATAAGGCAAAAATCGACCTGGATTTGGTCATAGTCGACGGCGCCCTGATCGTTTTTTAGTGTGCCCTGAAGCTGCAGGACCAGCTTTTCCTGGTCATCCAGGATCTGCTTTGCGATAGCCTTGGTGACCGACAGCAAGCGGTAGCGTTCGAGGTCCATCTGCGCCTGCGCGAGGAGATTTTGATCTCGTTCAAGCACTCCTTGCGCCTGTAGCAGCGTGGCGCGATACGGAGCCGAGTTGATTTCGATCAGTGCATCGCCCTTGCGTACCGTCTGGCCTTCCTTGAATGGCACCGCAACGACCTGCCCGGTGACCTGACTGGTAATAGAAACGGTATATTGCGGCGTGACCGTCCCGATCGCGTCGAGATAGACGCCAATGTCACCTTTGTGGGCGGTGGTACTGGTGATGGAAATCGCCGGCGCGGCAGGGGCCAAAGCTGCCGTTTCTCGACCGGCGTCGAAGTAGCGCCAGCCGAAATAGAGGCCGAGCGCGACCAGCACCGGGATAAGGACAAAAGACGACCTCCGTCGGAAAGACGAAGCCAAGACTGCTCCTCGCTTGACCATCGGATCTGACGGCTCTGCCGCCGCACCGATCGACGGTCAGGCCAACCTACGCGAATGCCAAGCGTGAAGACTGAGCAAAATTGCTCACTCGATTGGTTTCTAAACCGGAGGTCGCAGAGCGGCTCGGCCTTGTTCATAGTTGTCTCCTGGTGATGATCCCGAAGATGATCCCGGCAGGCCTCTTTTCCGAAGACGCTTTCAACCGCCTTTTTCATGTGCCAAGATACTTTCCTGGTGCGTGACGACGATCGGCTCGCGGCCGTCGCGACGCGCCTCGATCACGCAGCGCTTGTCTTCATGACTGGTCTTGTGGCCTACGGCATCGCAAAGGTGCACATCCAGCCGCCTGATACGGCCGCCGTAGCGGTCCAGGTGCGTCATGGACCACCGTCCTTCAACTCTGCGGAAGACTGCTCGCTGCCTTTGATGTTGCCGTCAGTTCTGAACTCGATGAGCATTGTCGCCTCCGTCGTTACGTCGCATAGAAGGTGTCGCGCTGTTTGATGCGGCGCTGCTTGAAGAAGCCCTTGTTTGTCGTGTTTGTCTGAGATTCGCGGTCTGGCCTTGCTCGCCGGATCTACGTCCGCATTCTTGAGCGGCTCGCTTGACGGAATTTCGGAATGTTCGCCCGGAGCGTTTGGCTGTGGTTCGCCGCCAACGCCAGCGGCGCGTGCCCATGATGGATATTAAATCCTCACTAAAAATTCCAACTAACTGCTTCGGCGAGAGAAGAATGAAACAGCGAATCTCACTACACTCTCCGCAAGATGATGCGTGTCGTCGGTTGCGCTTAACCGGTCACCTGAACAACAGGAACAAGATAATGATCACGACCAACAGGCTTATGCCCCCACCATAGTAATGGTATGGAGAACCAAAATAAAAACTACCCCCTCCGAAAAGCAGGACGAGAATAACCAAAAATACTATCAGTCCCATCGTGTTGCTCCTTGCATCGCTACCATCCTGCGCGCAAATCGCAGAGGGAGGCCCGGCTCTTCACCGGGCCCCGCCTGGTTACTTCTGTTGTTGGCTCTTCGAAGTGGCCTGGTCGGTTTGCTTGGCGGCGGATTGCGAATGCTGGTGAGCTACCTTGGCGTGTTCAGTGCCCTTCGCGGCGTCACCCTTGCCGTGACTGTCGGCTGCCGCTAGATGTGACTTGGCTGCGTCCTGATGCAGCTCGGCTGCCTTCTTGTGTTCGTTTGTCGGCATCGTTTTTTCTCCATCTATCTCGGTGAGTAACGGGTTGCCGAATGACAAGCTGTCCACCTCGAAATTCGACGGTAGGCGCTTTGACATGCTCCTGACTGGTCAAATATGCTCACCGCGGTCAGCATGGCTGACACATTTTAGATACTCTTCTTCATGCTGTGCCGGACGACAAACTTCGTGGTGAGAGCATGACTGCACCGGCCCATCGGGCCAAGTCTACGACCTCGCGCGCTGGCCGAGGCCATCGTGGTTAAAGTCCGGGAGCCCATGCTTGTGCTGGAGCGTGTGTTGCGGGCATCTTCGCCAGCGGAGTCTTTGGAGGGTTGTTTCTCATCGCAGGGATCGTGGGTCTGTGGCCATCTTGAGAGCCTGAGGCTCCAGGATTTGGATGATCGCGCTCGCGGCAATCGTCGCGGTGAATGCCGGCGGAGTATTGCTATGGAATCCGCTTCGAGGCCTGATCACTGTAACCTAAGTGCCGACCGCGCTTTTTTGTTACCGGCGGCATTTTGGTCATCCTCATCGCCATCGCCATTGTCGCGAGTCGTCGGGAAAATGGGAATGGATGATGGTGAACGGCGTAAGCGATTTGATCCTCGCTGGTGACAGGGATATGCTCTAGTCTAACGTTATTCACGGCAACGACCGATTCAAAAAATTCAACAGAGCACGGGATCAATTCGTCATGAATGTCCTCATCATATTCGCGCATCCTGAGCCGAAGTCCTTCAACGGAGCTATGAAAGACGTAGCGGTGCAAACGTTGCAGAAAGCGGGGCACTCGGTGCAAGTTTCCGATCTTTATACGATGCGGTTCGACGCCGTGGGTGACGAAAGGGATTTCGTCGAGACTAAGGGCAAGCCGTTTTTTAATTACCTTGACGAACAGGTCCGCGCGACAAACGAAAGCCTGTTCATTCCGGAACTGAAGCAGGAAATGGATAAACTGATCTGGGCGGACTTGGTCATTTTCCAGTTCCCGCTGTGGTGGTTTTCGTTGCCCGCGGTGATGAAGGGATGGATCGATCGCGTTTTCGCGATGGGATTTGCATATGAT
>Ga0302320_10024872_pt1 | contig 11665 bp, 7 predicted proteins | sample Bog_T0_3_FD_202130 | JGI IMG/M metagenome (GOLD analysis project Ga0302320, IMG submission 202130) | Peat permafrost microbial communities from Stordalen Mire near Abisko, Sweden - Bog_T0_3 | ecosystem: Environmental > Terrestrial > Soil > Wetlands > Peat | place: Sweden: Abisko, Stordalen Mire... | reverse complement strand
TTCTTCTTAGAAAACTCATTACCATCTTTCAGTTTGAATGAAATGAAGCGAGAATCGGATCAAGAAATTGAGTGGCAAATGGCAAAAGTGGCACCTGACAATTAGGCGCTCTCCTCAAATTCAAGTAGCATAGCATAACTCTCGAAGAAGAACTGGCAAAGGGGCTAAGGTCGCTCGGTAGATAGGTTACGTAGCTCAACGAAAGCGATTCGGAGAAATGGGAACTAACTAGACTCTTCCCTTGCTTAATGGATTCAAAATGGAAGGCGGCTTAGGCGAGCTTACTTACTAATGACAGGGCCTAGCCTAGGCCGGCCTACTCACGTGCACCATTTCAGAAAGCAGGGAGGACAGGGTGTAAGCGCTAGAAACTATTCCGATATGGCCGGTCAGATCGAAGACTGCTAAATGGTGTAAATCTCACTCGGATGCTTTTCTATTAGTAAGGAACTCAATTTACTGAAGAACTAGCTTTCCCAATACCCTCGCTAGGGAAATGGAGAGCCTCCTTGTTCTATAAGGATTCTCCTACATATCCAGACTAAAGGAAAGACTTTGACCGGGGCGAGGTTCAGAAGATGCTGCAGTTTAGAATGCATAAGAAAGAGGCGAGCGGGGGATGAAAGATTTTTTTTCGTTCAGGAGGAGATGCCGGTTTCTCAATAAAAGTAACTGGTGGCAATCTCCCGACTGGCGGAGGAAAGGAGCTGGCATGGTCTCTCTTCATTGTAGTAGCTTTACCCGGACCGGAGACTGAAAGTAATACGCTCAATTGAAAGTTGGAGGGAACCTCACTTCTTTCCCACTTGCTACTCTACCCCCCCGGATACCTACTACTCAGGCAAGTGGGCTCACTAGAACTTTTTCTCAAGTCAAGTTGCCTTTGGTACAGCGCCTCATGGGCTTCTTTCCAATCCTACTGAATCCGCTGTAAAGCGAGTGGATGGAAATTCATTGTTCATGTGTTAAGCATCGTTCCAACTGAGCTAGCAAGAGATTGAGCTGCGGCCGATGCAAGCCTAGAAGAAGTCGATAGCTACCCAACCGAACGTTCTGTCCAAGCAACTACCACTTCTCGTCCACCCGGGTCCTCTTTCTTGTTTGGTTGTAACACCTCGTCCTGCTGACTATTCTATTCCCACGGGTGCAACTAGCCCAAAGAGAGAAATAGCTCTTTCTTTCTCGGCTGTAAGAACTGGAAAAACTGCGCCTACTATCCCTTACCCTTTTTTTCCTTTGTTGAATGAAAGCGGTTCGACCAAAGAATGAAACCAACTCCACTATATATGAGATTCTGTGGATAAATTCGCTTCCTGGCGCTTGGAAGCTATATAAAAGTGTTTGGCCTCAAGAGTATTTTCGACTTGTGGAAGATCCATTTTTAAGCAGCTAACAAGCCTTGTGACTGAGCTCTGCATACACATTTGACTTTGAAAGCCTACTCAACTCCTTCTGCTTGACAAGACCTATTAGTCCCGAAGAATTACTTACTGATTACGATAATTTCCAGTTAGTAAATCTCCTTCCCATAGAATAAGAGTTTTGATGAGCACTCGCTTACATATTGTCATTTCTTTCCAGACTGGATTATTGAATCCCCTAGCTTTCACATTGAATCAGAGGATTTCTTATCTTACCGGGATTGAATGAAGTTGGCTCAACTGGATTGAACTTTCTTTCCTAGTGGTCAAAAAGGTCTTACTCTCCAAAGGGTATTCCTAAACTAGGATATTTGCTCAGCGAATGCGTAGTGACTCGCTTATTAGAGTTCTTTCATTGCGAGATTCCTATATTTCCTTTCCAGTCTTTGAATCGAAATTGCCTCAGTCAGTGTGTTTTTTAGCGTTTCCAACTCAAAAGTGTAGCTCAATTCCTAGCTCATAGATTGACTTTTGCGTGTATTTACTACTTCATTGCCAATTGTCATATTCTACTGGCTATATATGCGATGCAGTGAAAGAAATTCCTACACTTAGAGCTTGCATTTCATCTACATTTGCTCATGAGTGTGAGAGAGAAGAAGATATGGTTTCTTTTTCTTAGAATTTCCTGCGTTCATTACTTGCTTTTGCATTTCCGGTTGAGCATCTATTTTCCTTTGTTTGGAGTGCGTGTTGTTAATTGATTTCCTTGTGCTGGTTGGAGCATCTATTCAACGTCTTTCATTTGCTACTCTTTTTGCCCTCACTCATAAGAGGATTTCTTATCACTCTTCGCCGATGACCTTATGGTCTTCATTAAAGACGATTGTGACTCGGTAAATAACCTCAATAAAGTTTTCATTGACTTTCGTGAGATTATGGGCCTCAGTTTGACTGAGAAAGGACTTGAGTTGAGAAAGGAACGTGTACTTTTTGGTAGTCTTACCATGTTCTCTTAAGGAAGCTTTGAAAGCCTGTAATGTAAAAAGACTTCTTTATTCGAGAGGTATGGGATGAGTTCTGGCACTGAACTCATCATTTACGATAATTCAAGAAGATAATTCTCTTATGTTCTCTCTAGCGAGTACGCACGCGTGGTCTTTGTTAACTCCTAACTGCTTTTCAAGTAGGATGATTAACTGCTTACTGGCTGTCCAGCTTGGTCTATTAATATACATCCATACCCTGCTAAATAACCTATAAGAGAACCGTGCGTCTTAAAGCAACACATATCTGGGTCCGGAGGGCGCCATGAACACGGGAGATGGAAGAGTAAATTTAACTTCAATCTGCGGCTAGGAATTATCTACTCTTGGGAGCAACGCTTTTTTTAGTCTCATCAACTCAGGAATATATTTCCGCTATCCGATCATAACTACTATTTATTACCATGGCTTATATTGATTTTGGAAAAGAAATATGAGAGTGACGTCTTTTGAATGGTTTAGTTAAGTACACTCTTGCACAAAAAGAAAGCTAATTTGGCCAATAAGATTTTAATAAAACACCAGTCTACACCTGATCTCTTTATCCCATGTGAACTGCCCTCTACTACGATACCGGCATCTGCCAAGGAGAGATCTACACATTTGAGTAGGAAGACCAAATAAGTGATCATGGTTGTTGGAAAGGCATTTTTCATCTCTTATCTTAAATAGATAGTTCGAGATCGATCCCAACGAGTTCATTCACGAGCAAGGCGTAGGGATGGATTAAAGGAAAGAGTGGAATGACGTATTTTTCGTAGCCTAAACCCATCAATCACCTATTTTCTTTCACCAAAAGTTAGTATATCCAGTCATATGACAGACAATCCATGGTCGATTCCGTAAAAGATCAATAGTTCATTTCTTACTTTCTTTGTGATGAGCGAGCCGTCTTTGAATTGATATTTGTCGTAAATATATATATTCAAAGCCAAGTCTTCAGTCTTATGGTTCTTCGTCCGGAATCAGCTCCTTTCTTTGGCAGATCAGGGAGAAGGCTTTTGTGTACTTGAGACAGACTTCGCATAGGAATCGAGTGAAGTTAAATCATTCTCAAGAATAATAATAAGGAATGGCTAAATCTTCCTCTCCATTCTCTGGTCCACATGCAAACGTTTCAGAGTAGCGAAAGCGGGTAAGCTAGTATAATTCGTAGACCAAGCACTCCCCCCCCTTCCTAATGCGTAAGGTTGATTAGCTTCCTTTCTATCCATAGATCCTGACAGTTATTTCATCTGATTTTTTTGAGTCTTTCCAATAGAAAATACTCATTCTCTAACAGGAAAAGCTTACTTTTGAACTGGCATTAGCGATTGGATTTACATAGCAAGCTCTTGGCTTGGTCACTTTTCCAAATAAAAGAGAGAATATCTCAGTGAACCGATTCATCCTTTCTCGCTCTTCGTGAACCAAGGTATTCTTCTTTCTTTTTCTTTCCTATCCCCACTCACTCATCATAAGGACCAGTACTCAATGCGAGTAGCAGATGATTTATACAGACATGAGATCACTATGAGCGCCTTCGCACTTTCATTTCTAGTTTTTTTAGAAGTTCAGGCGGACTTTGCTTTGGATTCGAACCATATTCACTAAAGTAAACTCAGAGAAAGAAAGCCAACTAATATCATATATATGAATGTGATGATAAAAATAGCATCTATCTATAAGTATGTCGCTTAGGAGGAGGTTTTTTCTTAGTGAGTTTTGAGAAAGATAGTGTGAGCTCCAACGAAAAATAGTAAGGGTGAGAGCTTCTCATTTCCTAAAGGATTGCTTCTTGCCCAGTATTCTCTAAAATTATAAGTGGAATCAGACAACTATAGATAAGTCTAGCACCATGGCAAAAGATGTGGATGGAGGTTCTTCCACTTTTGGATCAGTCAGCATAGACCAAATAAGGTAGAAAAGGCGGAGTACTCAGTGGACTTGTCAGAAGAGAAGAACTAACTCTTTTTTATATTAGGTGCATTGGGATATCGACTCGTGCGTGGAATGACTTATCTGCTTTATTTGATATTAGTGGCATAGGATTAAAAAAAAGAGCCGAAAGCGAGGTGAGACTTTCATCTTTCTTCTTCTTCGAATTAATAGACTACGGAAGATTGATACGTAAGGAGTTGTTATGAGTAGTTTCATCACAATAATAAAAAGTCTTCAATAATAGAAGGAAATGCGTAGAAAAGAAGGAAAGAAAGCTTTCATAAGATGACGCTCGTTACCCCCGAAGACTCATCAGACTCTAATTTATACTCCAACCTTCCACCTTCGAAGCAGACCAATGCGCAGCCAACGCTAACGCCCATGGCCGAAGTCCGAGATCACAAGTTTGGAGTTAGAAACTGTGTTCCGAGCCGTTGTCACACTCCACTGAGCATGACCCAAGTAAGTGTTCTGGGTTCCAAAGATGACAAAGAGCTATACGGAGACTACACAGTCTTTGTTAAGCTACCCGCTTAAAAGTGAAAATACCCAGGAACTAATCTTCATCTTCTTCGAAACAAAAGAGCCGATAAAGTTCGAGAAGACAATGGAATTGTGGTGAGCCCAAGACAGAATTTTCTCTTCGCGACTTTAACCCCAAGTTACCTGTTTTACCCACTGCTACTAAGGCCAGTTACTTCCTCTATAAGAATCCCTAGTTTACCTATAATAATTCCTGTGAAAAGAAAGGCAGAATACATCTTATCCTAGCCCTACCTATAGGAAGAAAAGCCTATCCCAGGTCCCTATGTATGTGTACTCAGCCCTACTCCGTCGAACTACATAAAGGAGATAGTCCCAAGCTTCTCTCTTAACTTCTGCATCTTCTAGTAAGTTTTCCTCACCTATGGAGTTATCCGATCAGTGCCAGTAAAGAAGTAGACAATTCAAGTAAGGTAGCTGTATTCCTTGAGTTCCAGGGGTAGCTTACACCCGATACCAAAGAAAGTCACTTTTTACTAGTAGGAAGATAGTTTCGTTACCCACTTGACCTAAGAAGAACTAGTTAGTCTTTTCCTTCAAAACCAATAAATGATCTTTATTAAATACCTAGTGAGTGCTATTTTCCCTATTCCTAAACTTCCCCGAGTTCTACTTTACCCTATGTTTACTAGTACTATTTGACTAAGAACTTGAAATACTGGAATATGGAGTTGTAAGTAAGCTTCTGTCTTCACTTCTGCATCTTCTGTTGCTTATGGAGTAGACTCTGTACCGGAGTAAGAAAAGACTAGTACCACAAGAGAGGAGTAAGGAGCTTTACCGGCAGGCTAAGGAGAAGAGGAGGAAGTCCCTGTCTGTACCGGAGTAAGAAAGGAGAACTACATCAACTAATATATAATCTATAGGTATACTTTACAACGTCACAAGAAAGACAAGAGATTAATTAAATAGGAGCATAGAGATCAACCAGTAAGAGAGAATCTAGGTTAGTGAAGGAAAGAAAGTCATAGGAAGGAGCAACAATTATCTATTATAGCAGAAGAGCAAGAGAGGAGAGGTTAGTTAGAGATTCTAGTAGCGTCGTAGTTGCTTATCCAATCCATTTCCTCCAAGCAAAGGACCTATTCTATTTCTTAAATCTAGAAGATCTGAGACTGAGTTTCGTTTCAACTAGACAGATCAGAGGTAGCTATAAAGGTAGGAATAGTTCTGATTCCATTACGAAAAAAGCAAGATCTTGAGAGTAGGAAATCTGTTCGGACATTATCGTCTTTATCCTTACAGGGTAGTAGTAAGGTCTTGAAATTCTACTATGTTTCCTACTGCGGATTCAAAACTTTAATCCAATTCCATGATTATAGTATGCAAGCCCTTCTTCCTACATCTTTGCTTTGGGAGCAAACCCCTTATCTTCTATGTTCAGGCGGGCAAGTGTATTCCCGTCTCTGCTTTATATACAAAAGAAGAGGATGGCTTGTTCATTCGTTGAGGTCAGTCTAGGGCTCACATTCGAGAAAGATTAGTTTGACTAAAAACCAATCTCGCTTTGTGGCTTGCAGCGCCTGAATCGAATGCTCGAATGTCCCTGACTGGGTCTCACCCGTATGGTCTATATCTGCCTTGTATTTGGTCTCACCCGTAGAGCGCGCAACATGTGTTCTAGCCCGTAGGGAACGCGATTATCTTTGTTTACTTGGTCTCCCGAGAGCACGGCCTTTTTAGGTATCAGATGATGAGAACTCAGCTGCCTGCCCCAATCCCACTCAACGCGATTGCCTTGGTCTTACTCGCGGGATGGAAAAGACCTCGTTTTATATTACCTACCTACCTACTACCCTTGTATTCTTTTTGGTGACCGGTTGGAATGTTGGGGTGACCGGCTAGATCAAGAACGGTAACAGGCAGACGAACAGGTAAGTGAGATTTTTCAGAACCGTCGGATCAAAAGAAAGGACGGTTGTCAAATAAGTGGGAGTCAAGGAGTAAATCCCTAGAAAAAAAAACTATCCTCTTATGTGTTTGGGAAAAGAATCAAACTAAACCTTCACCAGCTTTGTCGCATCCTTGGAGTACCAAACTGCGGGGTTAACCAATTATATTCGCGTTCGTGGCCATACACCGATGTTACGCGTCTCACCGCCAAACAAACCATTCAGCCCTCTATTCGACATGAATCTTAACCGTTCAATTTGAAAAGAATGAGTCGAGTAAACCACATCCTCTCAAGCCTCTACTACAAGCTCATACTCGGTCAAACCGGACGATCCGGTGAAATAAATTATGTGGTGGGAGAGTACGTACGTTCTGGACCATGTCATAATTGGATCAACCGAGAAAATCACTGAGGAATATAGGGAAGCATGTTTCGAAAGAAAGCTTATACCAAGGTTTTTCCATCCTTATGGTTGTGGAAAAATGTTTATACTGCGAAGGATACCCGTAATCGTCTTGCGACGTATATACTTAAATATGTGGGTAAACCCTCCTTTACTTTGCTTCCCAAGGCCTACTCGCTCTCGCTGAAGGTCAATCTGGTATGGAATCCCATCACTGGTAGGTTGGCCTTTGAAGTAGTTACATACAGGCTGATAAAGCAATAGGCCTATTTCCATGACCGGCTATGGAAAGCCTCACTTTTTCGATGAATAAATTCAAAAACAAGGATGAACTGACTGAGCATTTGTTTTTTTTGAAAAGAAATACTTCTACTGTACCAAAGCAGGCCTATCCACTTTCGATAGGAGGAGGAGACAAGCTACAGGAAGGACTACTACTGAAAAGAGTTTTTCCCTAAGTAGTTTTATTTCAATAGCTGCCTTGTCAGAAATCCTCTTTCAACGAGTCAAATTACATCGTCTGCATTCTTATATATATAGGCTAGAAAATATCTTCCTTGCCTCGCTTAAAGTGACAGCGTTTATTTCATTTATATATATCTTATTAGCTTAGCTTAAACGGATCGAGTGTTCCAAAAATCAATAGAACCTAGTTCGTTCGGATGATGTACTTGGTAGGACCGTAGCCCAAGCCACCAGGCGAGGCAAAATAAGTAAATACCACAGTAGAATCGTCAAAAGTGTATAGCTGTATAAAATCGACTAGAGATTGGCTTTATATCTAGCAGGTAGTCGGAGTGGTCAAAGCGCTCTAAGCCTATGACGGATAGGAAATAGCGAAAGCTTCAATTCCCACAATTGGTTTGAGAATAACCAATGGTGTCTTTTAGACATGCTGAAGAGGAGGATCTTGGGCAATGCTCGAAAGAGTGACCCAGCTAACCAGAACTCGTAAGAGTGTCGCAAGGGAGGATAATGACGTTACCTTACTATTAGTCCAATCTAAGTCTCGTGCCAGCAGACGCGGCGAACTGGGCAAACGTGGAATTAATAGGTATTAAGGATCCGTAGGCCTTTTTTCAATAGGAAACTAGAATCTAATAGAGGATAGTAGAATGCTAGGAGGAGGGATGATATCCATTGATATCTAGCGGAATACTAAAGGCGAGAGCAAGCAACTATCCAGCTCAAGATTTACGCTGAGGGATGAGAGTATGGGGAGCAAAACAGATTAGATACCCATGTAGTCCAGACCGTCAACTATTTCAATTTCTTATTTGGCATTGTTATAGTCAGATAATAAGCAAACCGCTGTATGTGTAACACCTTGTAAGTAAAGTCCCAGGACCGAAAGCCAAAAGATTAGACCCAACTAAACGGAGTGGAACATGTTTTTGAATACGAAAATCCGCGTGCGTAGAACCTTACCTCTCCTTGAATGGCTTACATACATACATAGAAGATTTGCTTCTTTTTGTAAGATCACAGGCTTCGCATGGCTGTCGTGTCGTAAGATGTCAGGTTGAGTCCGCCAACGAACGCAATCCCTATAAGAAGTTGTTATCTTCTTAAATTGCATTCAATAAAAAGCATTTTGGGAAGACGATAAGCCTTCATGACTGAAATTTCCAGCCGGGAGAGAAGATCAGGGCCACTGCTTTTGAGCCGCCGGTACCCACCAAAACTCATATAGAGTGTAGTGTAGTTTGTCAACTCATCTTTTCCTGGCTTCATTTCCCAAGAGCGAGTAAGGATCCGGTGACGAAGCGAAGAGAGACTAAGATTAACATGCTAACACCAATTCATCATCCCTTTGGCCTCTCTCGACCTTCGGTCGCCTCTACTCATTCCTCTCATACACCAAAAAAGTCATCCATCCCATAATCACACGACACGATCTCAAGATGGAACACGGAATTCTTTCTTTTAAAACTGGGAAAGACTAGTCCCAAAATCTTTCTCTAAAGCTATTGAAAAAGGACAGGACTCTAATTGGGCCATGCAATGGCAATGGAAGATGACTTTGTTGCCCTTCTTGCTAAGACTAAGAAGAGGTTTTTCTTTCCTAAAACCTAAAAGCAGCTTACCTTGGCGGGAAAGAACAAAAAGTTTTCTGATGGATCCATTGAGCGTTAAAAAGCTCGATTGCTTGTGAAGGCTTTTCAAAAAGAACCTGGTCTAGACTGAGAGTCCTGTGGTTCGACCTACTCCAATTCGGATTCTTTTCTTACTTTCTCTTTCCAATTCTTGTTTCATTCGAAAGATGTTTGAATAGCTCTGAAAAAGAGGTCTATAAAAAAACTCCATCAAACATTCGATGGGACAGATTGGGGCGACGTCTCTTTTCTGAAGCGAAAAAAGCAGGCAAGCTTCACTCCATTTGGGATGCCCTATCAACCCTCCTTTTTCGGTTGACAGATGGTCTCCCAGCTAACTGTATGTATTGACCTGCCCAGCCATCTTCAAGGAATTTTCGAAGCATTCTCTCAATAGCGTCCATGCTGCTCTAATAGAGCAGAAAGGAGCACATCCAGTAGTCTTGGTATGAAAAAAGAAAGTCTTTCTAAGCTGCAGTCGTCCGTTTTTTAAAAGCTTCTTTCTTTTTTTCTATCAAGTAGCAAAAGTGCAATTTTGGCTGAGACAAGACCAATTTCCTGCTTCTACCTAGCGCCCGGACACGATGCATTGTGAACCCTGTTCTGTAAACGGGGTGATCCTCAGAGGCCTTGTGTGTTGTGTGGTGGGCTCATGTCCTACTAGGCATATCAGTTTATGAAAATTGGATGGGCTGTGAGGCCACTAGTTGCCCAATCATCTCTTTGATAATCTCTAGGGATGTGCCTTGCGAGGTCTGCAAAATGCAAAAGAAAGATCAAAGATTCAAGATTCGGGCCGGGATTCTTTTCAAATACTGGGCCCCATCTTGCTTGGGTCGGTCGGGTGCATGCGCTTCTGGCATGGCTGGCACAGATCCTCTCAACTGAGCAGGTTGGTGTATATTCGACCGGATCTAGTTACATCGTTGATGGAAAGCTCAATAGGCCGACATGTTCCAGTAAGGCGAAAGGAGCTTTTCCTTTTTCCAATAGTAAAATCTATTAAATAGCTTCAATGGAGTGAACAGGCGAAGAGGTTTCCCATCGTTCTTATTGTTGGATTTACGAGGTTGGCTTACCTTTGTTTTTTTCTTTTTCTCAGGTTGGGTTGTCCACGTTGGCGAAACAAATCTGATGGGATAACTAGTATCCAAACTACTCTTTCCTGGGAACGCTCTTCCCTCTATAGCTACTCTTATCCGTTAGGATATACTAGAACATTGCCCGCGCTAGGCATCTTTTCTTTATTGAGTAACCACAACCACTTATGATACAGCACTGGCTAGTCCATACCAGTCATAGAAAAAGAAAAACGTTCTGTATACAGCACTCACTAATTGCAACTTTTCTTTCCATCTAGGGGCAATTTGGTCAGATTGGTAAATAGAAAGAAGCAACTGAATCCTTCCTTGTGAAGAATGGTGCATTATCTTCTACTAGAGGTGGAAGCTTATCTTGGGAAGAGGGGTAAAATTGGCAAAATGGATAAAACAAATCATAGAGCTGTTATTAATTCAATCCGCATCACTTGTACATGGGCAATGGCTATTTTTAAACTGTGCATCACATAACTAACCATTAAGTGGTTTTATTTAAACGCGGAGACTCAATTGAGGGTTTTTTCAATTTGCTGATTTTCTATTGTTAAGTCAAGCAAAACTGACTTAATCTCGTCCCTAACACTTTTTTATTTACTCAAATTTCTAAAATGTAAGTCTCAGATATTACAGAAATAAAACTAGCAACATGTATCTTCGTTTGGCACCTGAAGAGAATATTCCAGTGGGAGCTTTCTATTTCTAATATGTGAGTTATGAACTGAACTTCATCATCCATTTGCTCTCGCTTGAAGCAACATAGAGTGGCTATATTTCAATACTATCATATAGACATTGTCATGGTTGATCAAAATAAAAAATCCATGTGTGGTCCTTCCATGCTTTAAGCCAGAAAAAAGTCAACAACAAACAAACAGATCCACATAATAAATCCTCTCAATAAGGAAAGAAAAAAGGACAACTATATTCCCTCACAACAATTGAAAATAGAACCTAACAACAATTTCAAAAACTTGGGAGTCTAAACCAAAAGATGAAACAATGTTGCCAAGACCGAGAAACAGATAATTAGAAATTTAATAAAACAAAACTTGGAATAAGATTTTAGTAGGAGAGATTTGTTGAACTTTTCTTCAATAAATATTCCCACACAAGTGCCTACATAACATTTTATGTAGAGAGAGAGTACCCAAGTGCTCTAATTTAAATCCTTAGAGGATATTGTACCTGTGTACCATATTATGAAGGGAAACCCAATTGAAGAATAATGGGTTAAATAAGAAAGCGATTGTAGTAATATTACCATATTATGCATTGACATGGCTAATCTGTGAAGTAACCACT
>Ga0302320_10024870_pt1 | contig 11666 bp, 9 predicted proteins | sample Bog_T0_3_FD_202130 | JGI IMG/M metagenome (GOLD analysis project Ga0302320, IMG submission 202130) | Peat permafrost microbial communities from Stordalen Mire near Abisko, Sweden - Bog_T0_3 | ecosystem: Environmental > Terrestrial > Soil > Wetlands > Peat | place: Sweden: Abisko, Stordalen Mire... | reverse complement strand
TCTGGCGGAGCCGACCCCCGAGCAGGTGGCCGCCGCTCAAGCCAAAGCCGACGACATCTATCAACGGCTCAAGAGCGGCGCCAAGTTCGATGAACTCGCCCGCAAGGAATCCAACGGTGCCACCGCCGAGCAGGGCGGCGATCTCGGCTACTTCAAGCGCAACGATCTCGCCAAGGAACTCGAAGAAAAGTCCTTCGCTCTCAAGACCGGCGAATTCACCCAGCCGATCCGGACCCGCCAGGGCTTCATTATTCTCCGCGTCAATGACCACATCGAAGCCGGCCTTCCGCCCCTGGACCGCGTCCGCGATCAAATTCAGGAGCAGCTCTACAGTCAGAAGATGCAACCCTCCCTCCGCGCCTACCTGACCAAACTGCGCGAAGAGGCTTACATCGACATCAAGCCCGGCTACACCGACAGCGGCGCCAGCCCTAACCAGACCAAGCTCGTCTACACCAGCGACACCGGCCCCAAGACCAAGCAGGTTCGCGGCAAACTCGGCGTCGGCAAGAAGAAGACAGTCGTAGTCGTCGGGAAAGATAAGAGCGACCGAGCCAAGCCGGCGGCCAGCACCTCCGGCCTCGGCCTCGCCAAGGCCGAAGTCGATGCCAAGGAAAAAGCCGAAAACGACCGCAAGGCCGCCCTTGCCGCAGCCGATGCCAAAGCCGCAGCCGATGCCGCCGAAAAAGTAAAGCTGAGCCACATGTCCCGCAAGGAGAAGAACAAGTACCTGGCTCAGAAGAAGCGCACCGCCAAGAAGGAAGCCAAACTCGAAACCAAGGAAACCAGAAAGCAGAAACAAGTCGCCCAGCGCAAAGCTGCCCAGGAAAAGGCCGCGAAGAAGGGAAAGACCCCCACGGAAGCCGCGCCTGCCGAAGCCGCCGCCCAGCCCGACGCCAGCACTCCTCCGAAAAAGAAGAAGGGCACCTCCTGGTTCTGATCGACTGGTTCTAATCGCTTGGTTCTGGTCACGTGGCTCTGATCACTCGCTTTCTCGACGTCCCGGCGCGGGCTCTCAGCCCGCGCTTCCTTGCGCCGCGCCCCTCGCGCCATCCCGCCTTTTCGCCCACGCAAAAGGCGGCCCATGCGCTGGGCCGCCCGCTTGCAAAACCACTTTCGTATTTACTTCCCGAAACCCTTGCGCCGCTGCTTGCTGTAGGCGGCCAGCGCGCGCTCAATCACCGGATAGGCTTCCTCCGGCGGCAGCACTTCGTCCACCTCCACCGCCTTGCCCTCCAGCAGTTTGTAGTCCTGAAAGAAGCGGCGCAGCATCATCAGCCGGTGCGGCGGCATGCTCTTGGCGTCCGTGTAGCTGTTGAATTCCGGATCCTTGCTGGCCACGGCGATGATCTTGTGATCTTTCTTGCCGCCGTCGATCATCGTCATCAGACCCACGGTACGCGCCTCGATGATCGTCAACGGAACCACCGGTTCCTGGCAAAACACCAGAACGTCCAGCGGATCGTCATCCTCTGCCAGAGTCTGCGGAATGAATCCGTAGTTGGCCGGATAGTACACCGCCGAATACAAAATCCGGTCCAGCTTGATCAGCCCGCTCGTCTTGTCCAGCTCATACTTCACGCTCGAGCCGAATGGAATCTCAATGACCGCGTTAAATTCCTTCGGGATATGTTCGCCCGGATTGATGTCGTGCCATGCATGGACCATGAAGAATTGCCTCGAAAGAAACCGTCTCACTCCATTGTACTCAATCCGGTTTGCTTCGCGCGTCGTCCCTGCCCGTTCTGTTGCCCGCCAACCTCAGGCGAGCGTGTAGAATCATTCCCAGCCACCTTCTGGCCATGATGGATACGCCTTCCGACGCCATTCCGAAGCCTCCGAGGGGCAAAGCCGCGGCCGCCATGGTCGCCGCCGGAATTCTGCTCAGCCGCCTCAGCGGACTCATCCGTGAGCGCTTCTTCGCTCACTACCTCGGCACCTCGCTCGCCGCCGACGCCTATCGCGCCGCCTTCCGCGTCCCCAACATGCTGCAGAACCTGCTCGGCGAAGGCGTCCTCTCCGCGTCCTTCATTCCGGTCTACGCGCGCCTCCATGCCGAGGGCCACCAGCGCGAGGCCAGCCAACTCGCCGAAGCCATCTTCGCCCTGCTTGCCCTGGTCGCCACTCTCATCGTCGCCCTCGGAATCCTCTGCGCCCCGCTGCTGGTCACCCTGCTCGTCCCCGGATTCCACGATGAGAAGCGCACCCTCACGATCGCTCTCGTGCGCATCGTCTTTCCCGGCACCGGACTGCTCGTCTTCTCCGCCTGGTGCCTCGGCGTGCTCAACAGTCATGGCCGCTTCTTCCTCTCCTACGCCTCGGGCGTCATGATGAACGTCGTCATCATCGCCGCCCTCGTCTGGCAGGGCGGATGGCGCGGCCAGGGCACGGTTTCGCTCGCCTATGCCATCTCCTGGGCCTCGGTCGCCGGAGCCGTGCTGCAGTTCGCCGTGCAGGCCCCCACCGTTGCCACCTATCTCCGCCCTCTGATCGGCCAGGTCCAGTTCCGTTCCCCGCACGTCGCTGCCGTCGTCGCCGCCTTCATCCCGGTCTTCATCAGCCGCGGCGTCTTTCAAATCTCCGGATTCATCGATCTCCAGCTCGCCAGCTTTCTGCCCAAGGGAAACGTGCTGCTCACCTACGCGCAAACCCTTTACATGCTGCCCGTCTCGCTGTTTGGAATGTCGGTCTCGGCCGCCGAACTGCCCGCTATGTCGCGGGCCGTCGGCACCGGCGACCAGATTCACCTCACCCTGCGCACCCGCCTCGCCGCCGGTCTGGAGAAGATTTCCTTCTTCGTCGTCCCCTCCGCCATGGCCTTCGTCGTCCTCGGCAACGTCGTGGCTTCCACTCTGTACCGCACCGGAAAGTTCAGCGAGCAGGATGTTCTTTTCGTCTGGGCCGCCCTGGCGGGCTCGGGCGTAGGTCTGCTGGCGCAGACCATGGGCCGCCTCTATTCCTCCACCTTTTACGCCCTGCGCGATACCCGCACCCCGCTGCGTTTCGCCCTCGTGCGCGTCGCTCTTACCCTTTGCCTCGGCTATCTTTTCGCCTTGCCGCTGCCGCGCGCCCTCGGCATCGACCACAACTGGGGCGTCGCCGGACTCACCGCCTCGGCCGGTATCGCCGGATGGGTGGAGTTCATCCTCTTGCGCCGCGGATTGCAGGCCCGCATCGGCCACGTCGCGTTCTCCGCCACCCGTGTCGCCAAACTCTGGGCCGCCGCGCTCACCGCTGCCGCCGTCGCTTTGCTCGTCGAATGGCGTCTGCATCTGGCCTCGCCCGTCCTGCGCGGCCTCGTCGTACTCATCCCGTTCGGCGCAGTTTATCTGCTCATCACACACCTGCTCGGGTTGAGCGGATTCCTGCCCTCTCTGCGCCCACGCTCCGGCCCCAAACGCAGCTAGCGCCGCACTCACGCCGAATGCGCCTCGTTCCTGTTTGTATGTGGATTTGATCCTGCGTGTTCAAGAGCGAGCGCTCTCTTGAGATTGTGATTCTGATTGCAGCTCCTCCGCTGCTCACTGCTTGCGCGCCGCCTCGGCATTTGGGCCGCGCGTCGCGCATCCGCCTTCTCCCGGCGAACGCTAACCCGGAGAACTTCTCTATCCCGCCGACTTCAGCTTCGACTTGACCATCTTCATCTCGCTCCAGTCGTAGCCAAAGCGGCGTCCGCAATCCAGGCACACGACGTAGTGCGAGCAGCCCGGCAGCAGCTCTTCGCTCCAGTCCAGGTGCGCCTGCCGCTGCCGTGCCACATCCATGGAAAACGGTGCGGACAGGTGCGAGTGCCGGCAGCCGAGCGTGAACAGGTTCAGCACTTTCTCCAGCATATTCAGCGCACACCTCGCGCAACTTGCGCCCTTACGTGGCCATCAGGATTGTTGTTGCCCCACGCTCGCCAGTTTCCTGGCGGGCGTGCGACGGTTGACTTTGCTGCTGCTCCCGCTCGGCCCCTACTGCGGCTGCGGTTTCTCGTCCACGCCCGGCTTGCGCAGATCGATCCCACCCTTGAAGAACGCGCCGTCTTCAATGCTGATGCGCTGCGCGATCACGTCACCGGTCAGCGATCCTTCGCTGCGGATGTCCACCCGGTCCGTTGCCGCCACATTGCCGCGCACCTTGCCCAGGATCACCACTTCGCGCGCCATGATATTGGCCGCCACCACGCCATTCTTGCCCACCGTCACGCGGTTGCCCGGCAGATGAATCGAACCCTCCACCCTGCCGTCGATGTAAAGCGATTCCGATCCTGTCACCTCGCCTTTGATGATCAGTGACTTTCCGATCGTCGCCTGGTCCGAGCCTGCCGCCACAAAACTCGCCACCTTGGGCGTGCTGTTGCTGTACTCCGCTGCCGGAGCCGCGGTCGAGGGTTGACGCTCCGCTTCCGCGGGCGCCGGATTATTGCTGCCGGACTGTGTTGAGGGCTTCCACATATTCTCTTGAGTCCTTTCTGAATGCAGGTACGCTCCTGCCTCGCCACTTACTCTTCCGTCCCTGACTTTGAGCCGCTCTGCGGCTTCCCGGTTGGCTGGTGTCGAACAAAGGTGTGCGCTTACTTCCCTGTGTGAACTATAGCCCACTCCCGCCGAATTTTCTGCCCCAGGGCCAAAAGGAGCAACCTGCGCAATCCCCCGGATCGCCTTCCGCCTTGTCCAACCCACCGCTTCCCGCTCCCCGATTCGCACATCGGACACGGACGCGATACCATCACACCAGCGACAAATGATCTCGGAAAGCGATCTGCTCCAACACATCGAAGCCCAGCCCCAGCGTGCCGCCGGATACAAACAGCTCATCCGCGAACTCGCCCTGCGTGGCCGCGAGCGCCAGGAGCTCGAATCCCTCCTCGTCGATCTCGTCGTGCGCGGCAAACTCGTCCTCGTCGCCCGTGACCGCTACGCCATCGCCTCTGCGGCCGTCAATCGCAATCTCGTCGTGGGCACTCTCACCATGCATCGCGACGGCTTCGGCTTCCTCCGTCCGGCTGATCGCGAGGTGCGCGAGCGCCTCGAGGGCGATGTCTTCATCCCGCCCTTTGATACCGCCGAGGCCATGCACGGCGATCAGGTGCTCGTCGAACTCTCGCCTCACTCCCGCCAGGGCCGCGCCGAGGGCCGCGTCATCCGTGTCATGCAGCGCGCCCATCCCACTGTCGTCGGAACTTTTCACTACGGCCAGCGCCAGAACTACGTGCGCCCCTTCGACGACCGCATCAAGATGGACGTCATCATCCCCGAAGGCGACGAAATCGTCCCTGCGTCAGCCGAGGCCGCCAGCCTCCTCCAGGTCGATCGAGTCCTCGGCACGGAAGCCGTCCGCCGCCCCTGGGAGGACCTCGAAGGCCTCGTCGTCGATTGCGAGATTACCGACTGGCCCACCGCCTCCAAGAATCCCCGTGGCCGCCTCATCGAAGTCCTCGGCCACGAAGACGACTTCGGCGTCGATGTCGAAATCATCATCCGCAAGCACCACCTGCCCCGCCACTTCCCGCCCTCCGTCATCGCCGAAGCCCGCGCCATCGCTTCCACCATTCCGCCCGCCGAACTCAACCACCGCCGCGACTTCCGCGACCTTCCCATCGTCACCATCGACGGCGAAACCGCCCGCGACTTCGACGATGCCGTCTTCGTGTGCCAACTCCCCGACGGCGCCTGTGAACTCCAGGTCCACATCGCCGATGTCGCCCACTACGTCCGCCCCGGTATGGACATCGACCGCGAGGCCGAGATTCGCGGCACCAGCGTGTATTTCCCCGACCGCGCCATCCCCATGCTCCCGGTTGAGCTATCCACGGACATCTGCTCCTTGCGCCCGCAGCTCGATCGTCTCGTCCTCTCCTGCATCATGCAGATCGATTCACGTGGCGAGATCCGCTCGTACGAGATCATGCCCGGTGTCATCCGCAGCGCCGAGCGCATGACCTACCAGGCCGTCCAGCTCATTCTCGATGGCGATCCCGAAGCCCGCGCCCGTTACGCTCCGCTGGTCGATAACTTCGTCGTCATGCAGCAGCTCGCCGTCATCCTCAACGACAAGCGTCAGCGCCGCGGTTCCATCGACTTCGATCTTCCCGAGCCTTTCATCGAGTTCGACGACAACGGCCTCATGCAGGCCGTCACCCGCTCCGAGCGCCTCTTCAGCCATCGCCTCATCGAGGAGTTCATGCTCGCCGCCAATGAAACCGTCGCCACCTACCTCGAGCAAAAAGGCGTCGCTTCCCTCTATCGCGTGCACGAGCCGCCCGACCCCAGGCGGGTTTACGATTTCGAAAACCTCGCCGCCGCCTTCGGCTATTCGCTCGGCATCGGCGCGCTACCCATAGCGCGCTTCCGCGTCAAGCCCGACCATCGGCCCTCACGCTCCAGCGCCTCGCGCTCTACCTCGCAACGCGCCAAGCCGCGTGAAATCGAGCTCCCGCAGCAGGTCGCCATCACCCCCGCCATGTACCAGAAGCTCGCCGCCAAGATCAGCGGCAAGCCCGAGGAGCGCATCCTCAGCTATCTCATGCTGCGCTCGCTGCGGCAGGCCCGCTACTCCGAGATCAATGATGGACACTTTGCTCTCGCCGCCACCTGCTACACCCATTTCACCTCGCCCATACGCCGTTTCCCCGATCTTCTCGTCCATCGCATCCTCAAGGCCGTCCTAGCCCAGGCTCCCGAACGCCGCGAAGGCGCGCTCGCCATCGCCGCCGGAGGCCACGTCCAGCAGGACGCCGAATCCCTCTGGCCCGCCACGGCCCCCGCCAAACCAGCCCCCGCCAAGTCCGCTAGGTCTGCCAAGTCCAAACCTCATCCCTCACTCCCCAGCCCTATTCCCGCAGACGAACTTCGCCACCAGGCCGAGGACGCCAGCTTCGCCGAGCGCCGCGCCGACGCCGCCGAGCGCGAACTGGTCGAGTGGAAGAAGATGAAGTTCATGGCCCCCCGCGTCGGCGAAGACTTCGACGCCCTCATCGTCAGCATCACCAAGTATGGAATCTTCGTCGAACTCACCGATCTTTTCGTCGAAGGCCTCGTCCCCCTCAACTCCATGCAGGACGACCGTTACACCTTTCACGACACCACCCGCCAGATCATCGGCCAGCGCACCCGCAAGACCTATTCCCTCGGTGATCGCGTCCGTGTCCTTCTCGACCGCATCGATTCCGTCGAACGCAAGTTGCAGTTCTCCTTCGTCGACGAGCGCCCCACGCCCGCCCAGCGCGGCCGCCGGCGCCTCCGCTACTAGACTCGCCCGCGCTCTAGTACAATTTATCCAAGACATCCAGAACGAGGACTGAATCCGAATGGCACACATGGTGCACTGCGCAAAGCTGGGACGCGAGGCCGAAGGCCTCGATGAAGCGCCCTTTGACAGCCCCCTCGGGCAGAGAATCTACGAGAACGTCAGCAAACAAGCTTGGGACGACTGGCAAAATCACATGAAGATGCTGCTCAACGAATATCGCCTGCAGCCCTGGAAGAAGGAACATCAGGATTTCATCGTGCAGCAGATGGAGCAGTACTTCTTCGGCCAGGGTGGACAGGCTCCCGAAGGCTTCAAGCCGCCGGTAACGTAGCCATCGGCGCGAGCCTCACCGCCTCGCGCCATCGCCAACGCAAAATGGGAACGCGGGCCAACTCGCCCGCGTTTTCCACGCCCATCCCTCGTCGGCAGTGCTAAAATCAATTCACCCCATCGGCGCACCTGCGCCGTAAACCGTCGGGATGTGGCTCAGCCTGGTAGAGCACTCGCTTGGGGTGCGAGGGGTCGGCAGTTCAAATCTGCCCATCCCGACCAGTACTTCCTTCGCAGTTCTGCTCAATCTACAATACAAAGGAAAATCTGCGGTGCCCCATATCTGGCCCTTGGTTGGCCAGATGCGCGAGGCAGGAAGCCCACATCTGTCGCGTGAGCTTCGGTTGCGAGTTCCTCGTGGCACGCAAGAGGCGGAAGGCTGTGGCAGCCGCCGTACTAAGATTGCAATGTGCGGGACCACGATGAGTTTGTGGAGAAGTTGCGCTATATTCATCGCAACCCGCGGTTGGCCCAGAGTTGGCGTAGTTTGTTCCAACTCTGGGGCCTTGTGGGCGGACAGTCACTAGCCCGCCGCGCGGCCAAGGTGGGCATCAAGTTCTACTGGTACGGCTCGGGAGGAGAGATTCTGGCCGAGACCGATGCCAGCGGCAACACGCAGAACGAATACGTCTACTTCGGTGGGCGCCGGGTGGCCATGATCCCAGCGGGGAGTACTCCGCTGTATTATGGGCAGGACATGCTGGGCAGTTCGCGGGTGATGGTGCAGTCCAATGGCACCCTCTGCTACGACGCCGACTTCACTCCCTTCGGCGCCGAGTTGCCCTACACCTCAACCTGTTCCTCGAACTACAAGTTCGAGGGCAAGGAGCGCGACACCGAGACCGGCAACGACGACTTCGGGGCGCGCAATTACTCGTGGCGTTACGGACGCTGGCTGAGCTCGGATTGGTCTTCGGTACCGGTGCCGGTGCCCTACGCCAACCTGACCAACCCGCAGACGCTGAATCTGTACTCGATGGTGTCGGACGATCCGGAGTCGTTCGCCGACCTGGACGGGCATAACGGGATATGCATTTCAGGCAACTGCGGTAATCAAACAGTCACAGGTTGCGACTATGACCATGGCTTCTGCTCGTCACAACCGCCGTCAACGCCGCCGGATGAGCAGGGGCAGCAGCAGGCGGCCGTGGTCCAACAGACGAGCGATTCATCTGGGGGCCATGGCTTCTGGAGTCACGTTAGCAACCTTCTTCATGGGCATTCTTGGAACTACGGGATGAGGGAGTCGGTGACCACGACAATCCTGCCGAACTTCTATTCCGCAAGCGCGGAGGCTGGGCCTCTCTCGCAGTCAGTTTCTTATGTTCCATCAACAAACAACCTCTACTACGGCCCGGGGGTGGGAACTGGATCTGGCATTTCTCTGACGGCTGGTTGGGCGACCGATACAAACGGCTTTTCGGGTGGACCGAGTGGTAGTCTGTGCCTCTTTGCTGGTGTTGGCGGATGTGGAGGGATATCTACCAGTGGAGATTATGCGGGCCAAGTCGGTGTCGGAATAGGAGGATGGGGAGCAGCAGCAGGATACGGCGTTGACCCGATTCAAACTATCGGCATGGGCATGGTAAATGGAGAACCTGTTGACCCGCTTGCAACCAAGGTCGGCGACGTGTACATGGAAGATCCCCAGATGTGGATTCCACAGAACTAATGAGGAGAATCAAAGAATCAGTGGCTGCTCGCTTTGCATACGCATACGTCTCGCTGCTTTTGGTATTGGAGTCTCTGCTTTTCATCTCGTCGCTGTCGTTGCATCTGAGCGTGCTCTTTGGAACAAGGGGGCTTTTCGCGGAATTCGGCGCAGCCCTATTTCGCGGAACGTTCATCGTTGGAATTCCGGTGATCGCTTTCATAAAGGACAGTCTCGGATGGAAAGATCAACTAAAGACATGCCCAAGGTGGATGTGGAAAGCCGCGTTAACGTTGGGCGTGTATAGCCTCTTCGTTTTATGCTTGCAGGCTTTTTCCCCTGAAGGGATTTCTTTTTCGGAACAGGCTTTGGCCGTATCCGGCTTTCCCCTCGGGTTTGATGCGATAGCCTTCTGCATCATCTACTCCGTTCTGTGGTCAGGCTATTTAACAAAAACGGACATTGCTAAGGGAGCAGGAAAGTCGTTGCTGATGGTCTTTTTGGGGCTCGTTGCTTTCCTAGCCTATCGTGCTGGATACCTGCGCCATCCGAAAAGCGACTGAACGACAATCATGGAGTACCGGTGAAGACCCAAATAGCGAAAAAGGCAAAGATCTGGATGCTTGCCAGTGCAGTGTCACTCGGGATTTTAAGCTGCCACCAATCCTCGCCCTGGAATGGAAGCTGGAAGCTGATCCCTTCGGAAAGCAGTGTTCCGGGACCGAACTTCACGATCACGCTCGCGCCAACAGGTGAATTCCAAACAGACAACGGAACCTATAGCTATCGATACCGCTGCGATGGGAAAGAATATCCGATGGCCCCTGGCTATACGACCTCATGCAAACGGACAGGTGCGTTCGTGATCGATTCAACGACCAAAAAGAATGGTGCAGTAGTAACAACAGCTCATTGGGCGTTGTCTTCCGACGAAGCATCGCTGCATATAAAGCTGACAGCGGTCCAATCGCAGCAGCGCCCGTTGAAAACGAAGGAAGTTGTTTATGAACGCGTGTCTGGTTCAGCCGGTTTTATCGGCGGCTGGCGGGAGCTAAACCGCTTGGAAACACGACCTCAACTGCTGGCCCTAATGCTGCATGGCCGTGATCTGCACTACGCCTTCCCCAAAGAAGGGCAACATGTCGATCTGACACTTGATGGCCCGGATGCGGCTTGGCAAGGTCCGGGGGTACCGCCGGGAGTTACGGTCGCGATCAAAACGATGGATCACGATGAACTTCTTATACTGAGAAAACTGAACGGCCAGACCGTCAACCAAGGTTCTATGAAGATCAGCGCGGACGGTCGCACGCTTGTTGAGGAGTTTTGGAGCACGGATCGTCCTAATCTCAAGACGATCCTAGTCTACGAGAAACAGTAGCGAACCTCCAGCAAAGCTCCGTTGCCTCTGCGTAGTGCCCTTGGCAATCCGCTGTTCCGTGTCCAGCCAGCATCCCAAGAGCGCGCCGCCTTCGGCGTCGGGTGTAGGGGGGACACGTCACCCCTAAAAGGATGCTGCGGGTGAACGCGGCGTTAACGCCGGTTAACGTGTTGAAGAGAAGCAGCAAAGAGAAAATGCGCCGGGTTGGTCCTTGCGGATCAGCGCAGCGTTTCTTTTTTCGGCTGTCAGTCCGCTCGAAATATTTATTTTGCCTCCAGCCAAAGAGTTCTAAAATCGTCTGCTAAAGCCGACCATTTCTTCCCTTAGTCCTTCGTTTCAAGTCACAGTCTCCGCCATTCGTCTGCTACAGCCTTCCATATTGCCAATTGTGTCCTTCCACTCCATCTTGGCCCGCTGAAAGCCGTGGCCCAGGTCGCCCTGGGCCACACACCTTAGCGTCTTCCTACTTCGTCGGCCCCACCCAGAAGGTGTGTCCGGCCTCCGGAGCAGCCAGGAAGTATCCATTGCCAACCTGAGTCGCTACGATGCCGCAGCTTCCGACCGCAACCATGCTTGCGTTGCTGCCCGAAACCGTGCACACCAGCGGAGTCGTTGAGACGTAGCTGACCGCCAGTCCCGAACTCGCCGTCGCAGTCAACGTAACGTTGGCTCCAACTACCTGGGTTCCGATCGCCGGGAACGTAATGGTCTGCGTTGCCAGTGTGACCGCGAAGTTGCGCCCCACCGGACGGGCTGCCGCGTACATCCTACTGCCAGCCTGCGTTGCCACGATGCCGCAGTTACCGCCGGCCACCAGGTTCACCGTGCTTCCTGAAACCCCGCAGACCAACGGAGTCACCGAAGCATAGCTCACCGCCAGGCCTGAAGAAGCCGTGGCTGTCAGGGCTACCGATCCCGCCGCCAGCGGCGTGCCGGCGATCGCCGGGAAGGTGATCGTCTGCGCGCCAAGGCCGACCCAGAAGGTATGCCCAACCTCAGGAGCAGCCAGGAAGTTTATATTGCCAGCCTGCTTCGCTACGATGCCGCAGCTTCCCACGGCAAATAGGG
>Ga0302320_10024869_pt1 | contig 11666 bp, 10 predicted proteins | sample Bog_T0_3_FD_202130 | JGI IMG/M metagenome (GOLD analysis project Ga0302320, IMG submission 202130) | Peat permafrost microbial communities from Stordalen Mire near Abisko, Sweden - Bog_T0_3 | ecosystem: Environmental > Terrestrial > Soil > Wetlands > Peat | place: Sweden: Abisko, Stordalen Mire... | reverse complement strand
CGATCCGGCAGCACGGCACATCGCTCCCGCAGTGCTGCTATGTAGCTTTCGAGCCTCTCCATCCGGAGCTTGAATCACATCCCGACTCCGAAGAAAAGTCCCTTTTCGCCAAAATGAGAACCGCTGCAAGTCCTGGATACTTTCCGGCGCGGTTCCTGGGGTGGCCAGGCAACCGAAGATGACGCTGCCATCGCCGGGGTTAAGGGGCGCAGGACGATTGTTTGGAGGAGGCGGCACGGGGTCTGACCAAGCGATTGCCCAGATCGCGGTCGGTCGCATGCCGTCAGGCCGGAGCAAGATGGTAGCAGGCACTCACACCTGCGACGACGCCGCGATGGCGTGGAATCCCCCGCTCGTCGAAGGTCAGGTCGTAAAGGAAACGACGACTTTCCGATGGGAGCCGTTTGTCACACAAAGCATCCCAACGCCGTGCCAACATTCTCATTTCCAAAGACGATATGGCGCAGCCCCGCAGTGTCGCCGCAAAGCCGGCGCGTTTTGCCAGGGCGATGAACTCGCTCGCGGTGTAGCACTCGGCGATCGGGCAACCCGGGCCATCGGTGGTCGCGATGAAAGCCTCCCTGAGCGTTTTTCCGGCGAACCGACCTTCGACCAAAAGATGACGGTAGGCCACGTACAGGTGAATCCACAGGCTGTCGTAATTATAGACCATGATTTGGGCGTGGCCGTCCGCTTTGATGATGCGACGGAACTCCCGCAATATGCGCTCAGGGTCGGGCGTGTGGTGCAGCACACCGGCGCTGTGGATGAAATCCACCGAAGCATCGGGTAGCGGCAGCTCCGCATTATTCTCGCGAATTCGGATTAGCTCTACCTTGGCCCCGTGCAGGTGCATGCGGGCTTCGGACTCCGCCAATGAGGTCGGGGAAACGTCCATGCCGATCAGGCGGGACGGGCGGCTGGATGTAGCAAAACCAACGAGATCGTGGCCAGGTCCGCAGCCATAGTCAAGCACCACCTTGCCATCAAAACCGGACACCGGCATCAGATCGATCGCGTAATGATATTGAAGGATGCGCCACTCATTATAATTCAACGACTCTTCAACGGAGTTAAAGACATGATGGGATGTCACATTATGCCGAGTCCAGTAGCTTGCGGAGGTTTCCTGCTTAAGACCCAAAAGTTTTCGTATTGTTCGCACAGTCGCGACATGCGTTGATGCGGCCTCACACTTAACAAAGTTAAGCGCCGGCTTGAGGTAACTTGCAATTCGCTCTAGAATATACCCCATTCCACGCCCTCCTTATTTGAGACTTTTTCAACTAAAAAGCACGGTACATTACACACAGATTCATCGTAAAAAATTATGCCGTTATCTGCATCATTTACATGCTGGTCTCATCACGGACAAGGACGCTCACTGACCTTGCCCCCGAGCCGTGGCCCCCATGGCCGCTCAACTGTGCTGTCATCGCTTTGCGCTGTCAACTCCAACTTTCCTCGAACGCAGGGCAATCGGGTGAACGGGGTTTTGGTTGTGAGGCATAGCGATTTTGACACGCATAAGATGAGAGTTCATCCCGACGTCTACGACACCCTATCGGTCCTACGAGGTGGTTTAGAGTCAAACAAAGTATAGAAGGCGTTGATTCGAAAAACTAATTTTGGCCAAAAATCGCCCATACCGAGTCTGTCCCTGGAGCGTGACAACCTGATTCCCTTCACCCGATTGCCCTGTCCTCGAACGCCAAGCGAAAGGCGTATTCCTCCAGATAGCGGTCGAGATGTCGGGCACGAAAGCCGTGGAAGGTTCCCATACCCCAGCGCTTCATCAAAGAGAACACGCGGTGTATCCAGAACAAGACGATGTGTGCCGCCATCTTGCCGACGACCCGCTGGTCGAGGACGTAGCGTTCGCCCTCTGGCCCCTCGCTGAGGCCAAGATAGGAACTGTACCCGTCGGTCAGCAGCGTGGAGCCTGGCGCGATGTGCGCCCGCACGAAAGCGTGGACGGATTCCTGTGTCTCGTCGGGCATTACGGCCAAGCGGACACGACGCGGGCGGGTGTTCTTGTAGGTCCGGTTGAAGTCGGTTTTCGGCGCTTCTCCAGTCGCCCGATCGACAATTTCTACCGCACCAATAATGACGATCCGGCCCTCCGGCACGCCGTTGCTGTCATCCGTGCGGAATGGGACTTCGGTTTGGTCGATCTCGACGAGACCATAAAGCGGTTGCTGTTCGCGGTCAATCATCGCGGCCCGGAACTTGTGGAGCAACAACCACGCGGTGTCCAGCTTGACGCCAATCTGGCTGGCCAGTTGAAGGGCCGAGATGCCGTTCGAGTGGGTGGAAATCAGATGCGCTGTCCAGAGCCACGTGGTCAGCGGCAACTTGGTCCGGTGGAGTATCGTGCCCGCAGTCACCGACGCTTGTTTGCCGCATCCCAGGCACCCGAAGGTATAGGCCCGAGATCGGAGGCGCGCGTAACGGCAGCCCCGGCAGGTCGGGCAAACAAAGCCAGCCGGCAACGGTAGCGAATGAGAAACTCGGCACAGGCTGCCTCGTCGGGGAATTCGGCCTGGAATTGAGCCAGCGTGCGGGGGCGGGTCAAGGCGCCGAAATACTACCTCCGGTTTGGAGGTCCCATTCTACATATAGTGGGCCAACCTGTCAACCTGGGACACCTGGGAAAGCCTTATAGCGCCACCCGCCGTCATACAGAATTCCGTCGGTTGAACTATCCGTGCGCCAAGAATTAGCCCCGGGCTAGCCGTTGCTTCAAACCCGTCATCCATTAGCCACATTTCTGACTTGCGATTGATGTCCTCAACGACGAGCCCAGCTATTTCGTGCGATCGTTTAACCTCAATGATACAAAAGATTTCATTCAGCAATGCCGAGAGCGTTATAGCACCCATTGACCCTTCCGGAAATGACTGTTGCCTCGCATAGCGGTCAATAGCCCGCAGACGCTCGTCATGTTTTTTCCCGAATACCACAACATCACAGGCCAACTGCATCTCATCAAAGTTGGACGCTATCGTATTGACATCGGAGGTAATTCCGAGGTAATGCGCGGCATCCATTAGGGCTTGTTTCTTTAGATATTTTAGTGCTCCAGCGAGATGGCCGTTTACGGACTTGCGAAGCGCCCGGTAGTGCAGAACGGCTTCATCACGGCCCTTAAACATCACAGCATACCTCTCCTCAGCGTCCACGGTGGCGTCGTGGGTTTTCCACAACCTGTGGCGTAGCTAGAAGCCCGCCTTGTCGGGACATGAAGGCCCATCGGCCTCCTAGTGTCGGTTGCGGGGATATAGAACGGGGCTGATTGAGGTGCAAGCTCTCCATCCCGCCCACGACTCGTTCCTCTTGGCTGGACCGAGCCGCCGCCTTATTCTCGGTGCGGCGCATCACTCTTCATGATCGGATCGAAAATGGCTCCTTCCGTCCAAAGCTCCAAGGTTCTCAAGCTCAAGGTTACGCTGAAGGATACCAAGCCGCCGATCTGGCGCCGGCTGTTGGTCCAAGATAACATGTCGCTCTCGGATTTGCATGAGGCAATTCAGGTGGTGATGGAGTGGATGGGCTATCATATGTATCATTTTGAAATTGCTGGGGATCATTTTGGAAACCCCAAGATGACTGAGGAAGTATCGAATGACACGCGGGTTAAGCTGAGCCAATTGGTGAAGGACGGCATTAGCCGTTTCACCTACACATACGACTTCGGCGACGATTGGGTCCACGGCATCGTTATCGAAGGCGAAGAGATGAAGAAGGACGACGTACTATACCCGATTTGCATCGCTGGTAAGCGCTGCGGGCCTCCCGAAGATTGTGGCGGCCCCTGGGGCTATCAGGAGCTTATTGAGATTCTTGCCACACCAGATCACCCGGAGCGTGAGGAGCGCCTTGAATGGCTTGAGGAGAAGGAATTCACGCCCGAACTGTTTGACATGGCTGCCGTGAATAGCGCATTACGTGTGCACTTCACCAAGACTGGGAAAAGCCGTCGGAATTCGGCAGGTTAAGTCGCGGACTAGGTGTAGCGCACGGACATCACCCGCACTCCTTGCAGCGCCGCCCCAGCCTTGAGCATCCTTGCGGTTATGCAAATTTCTGTGCAAAATCCGCCGCTCAAACCTCGTGAACTAACCCTTTGAATCTCTTGTATTTTCTTTGGGACGCTCTTGACACGACCGTCCAGAAACGCGCAAGGGGCTAGCAATTTCTTGCTAACCCCTTGATCTAATTGGTGGAGCCAATGAGGATCGAACTCATGACCTCTACAATGCCATTGTAGCGCTCTCCCAGCTGAGCTATGGCCCCTATCCCTGGCAAGCGAGGCGGGCTATGCCCAATCTCATTACCTGCCGAATACTTCACCCTGCCGGACCAGAGCGTTCAGCGACTCAGTGCGCCGCGCTACCGCCTGATACCCGGTAACTTCCCCGCGTCGCCGCGACCGTTTGGGGCGGCGCCGTTTTGGTGGGAGGACTTATTGCTCAAGAGGCGCCGGTCGTGCAAGAGAAAAATTACGTCCAAGGACAGTTTCTTGAAGCGGGTCCGCCTTCCGGCGGATCGCCCCACCCGCGGGCTCAATGGTCCTCGTCCGAGGCGTCGACGTCGACCACCTCCCCCATATCGTCCTCGCCGAGTTCCGAGGTGTCCTCGATCAACACGTCCTCTTCGTCCTCGGCCTCCTCTCCGATGTCCTCGACCGGCAGCGCGCTTTCGGCGTCCTCAAGCTCGACGGCTTCATCGTCAACCTCGACTCCCAAACCGGCGTCGCTCAGGGGCAGCGGGACTTTTTTCACGTCCTCGACGGGAATCGGACGGGCGCGGCGCGACTTCAGCAGGGCTTCGGGATCGAATTCCACGCTGCAGGTTGGACAGGTCGGCGGGTCCTTGCGCAAGTCATAGTAGCGCGCGCCGCAACTCGGGCAGATGCGTTTGATGCCCCATTCCGGTTTCGCCACGCTGGGTCCTCCGTCTGAATCTCTAGTCTTGGTTAAATCAGGTCGCCCTTTGCCATGTCGAAGGCCGCTTGTCAAAAAAATATTCGACGGGCCTGCCACCCGGGCCACGGCGAGGGTCAAGCCGGAGGTTGGCGATGGGGGCCGGTTCGTGTTACTGGACCGCCTGCGACCGTGCCATCACCGCCCCATCGGCCGGCGAACCGTCCGTCGCACCTTCTGCCTCCCGGAACCGGATCAGGGTTCGACCACATGTCCCACGCCCCTTCTTCCCTGCCGACGCCGGTGCCGCCCAGCCCGACCGGAAGCCTGCGTTCCTTTGCGGTGACGGCATTCGGGGGCACCGCCCGGGTCCCGGGGGACAAGTCGATCTCGCACCGCGCCCTGATGCTGGGGGCGCTGGCGGTGGGGGAAACCGAGATCGAAGGGCTGCTGGAAGGCGATGATGTCCGGCATACCGCCGGGGCAATGGTGGCCTTGGGCGCCACGGTGGAACCTGGGACCGATGGCGGACCGTGGCGGGTCCGTGGTGCCGGTGTCGGCGGCCTGACCGAGCCCGACCGGGTGCTGGATATGGGCAACAGCGGCACCGCGGCGCGCCTGTTGATCGGCGTGGTCGCCAGCCACCCCATCACCTGTTTTTTTACGGGCGATGCCTCACTCAACCGGCGACCGATGGCCCGGGTGACCGCCCCCCTTGAACGCATGGGCGCCAGCTTCGTCGGCCGCGCCGGCGGCCGGCTGCCGCTGGCCGTGATCGGCACCGACCACCCGGTGCCCATCGAATACCGGCTGCCGGTGGCCTCGGCCCAGGTCAAATCGGCCATCCTGCTGGCCGGACTGAACACCCCGGGCACGACCACGGTGATTGAAACCCACCCCACCCGCGACCACGGCGAGCTGATGCTGCGCCATTTCGGCGCTCGGGTAACCACTGAAATCCTGGTCGGCGGCGCGCTGGCGGTGTCCGTCACCGGCCAGCCGGAGCTGACCGGCTGCCGGGTCCGGGTACCGGCTGACCCCAGTTCCGCCGCCTTCCCGGCGGTGGCGGCGTTGCTCCACCCCGGCGCCGCGCTGACCCTGACCGCGGTGGGCGTCAACCCGCGCCGGACCGGGCTTTACCAGACCCTTCAGGAGATGGGCGCCGATCTTCGTTTCGAGAATCCCCGCATCGAGGCCGGCGAGCCGGTGGCCGATCTCCAGATTCGCGGTTCGATGCTCCGAGGGGTGGACGTGCCGCCCGAACGGGCGCCCTCGATGATCGACGAGTACCCGGTGCTGGCCATGGCCGCCGCCTGCGCCGAAGGTACCACCCGGATGTTCGGTCTGGCCGAGTTGCGGGTCAAGGAAAGCGATCGCCTGGCCATGGTCGCCCACGGCCTGGCCGCCTGTGGCGTCGCCGTCGAGACCGGCCCCGAAAGCCTGTTCGTCCATGGCACCGGCCATCCGCCCCGGGGTGGCGGCTTTATCGCCACCGCCATGGATCACCGCATCGCCATGAGCTTCCTGGTGCTGGGCACCGTCAGCGCCGAGCCGGTCACCATCGATGACGGCAGCTTCATCGAGACCAGTTTTCCCGGCTTCGTCGACCTGATGAACCGGTTGGGGGCGCGCATTGAGACGGTGTCCGAGGCTGGCCCGTGATATCCTTCCGGCCCGGACCGGGGACGGAGACCGAAGATGCTGACCGACGACGACTTGATCGCGCTGTGGACCGGGGAGGAGTCGGACCGGGTCGAGTTCAAGCAGTCCGCGGCCAACGACGACCTGCGAAAGTACATTTGCGCCTTCGCCAACGATCTCCCGGGCCATGGCAAACCCGGCGTCATCTTTGTGGGCCTGCATAGGGACCGCAGTTGCGCCAACCTCGTCGTCACCGACGACGTGATGAACCGGCTCAGCAATCTGCGGACCGACGGCGCCATTCTGCCGCTGCCGACCCTGCGGGTCGGGCGCCGTTCGCTTCGCGGTTGCGACATGGTGGTGATCGAGGTCGAGCCTGCCGACCAGCCGCCCGTCACCTGCCAGGGTGCGATCTGGGTCCGAACCGGCACCAGCCTGCACCGGGCCTCGGCCGACGAGGAGCGGCAACTGATCGAGCGTCGGCGCTTCCACCAGCGGACCTTCGACAGCCGTCCGGTTCCCCATGCGTCGCTCCGGGATCTGGACCTGACGCTGTTCGAGCGCGTCTATCTTCCGGCCGCCCTGGCGCCGGAGGTGCTGGCCGAAAACGGCCGGCCCGTCGAACACCGGCTGGCGGCACTGCGTTTCCTCGATCCCTCGGGCTGTCCGACCTATGGCGGCCTGCTGTCCATCGGCAAGTATCCCCGCGGCTTCGTTCCCGGCGCCTACGTGCAGTTCCTGCGCCTGGAGGGCGATGAGCTGGTTTCTCCGATTCGCAACCAGCTTGAAATCGACGGGCCGCTTCCCGACGTTCTCCAGCGGGTTGACGACATCCTGCGCGCCCACATCTCGACCGGCAGCGACGTCACCTCCGGTCCCCGCGAAATCCGGCAGCCCGATTATCCGGTGGTGGCGTTGCAGCAACTTGCCTACAATGCCATCCTGCATCGGAACTATGAGACCTCGAACGCCCCGGTTCGCCTGTATTGGTTTTCCGATCGCATCGAAATCTTGAATCCCGGCGGACTCTATGGCGCGGTCAATCCCGACAATTTCGGGATTGCCACCGATTACCGGAATCCGGTGCTGGCCGAAACCATCAAGACACTGGGATACATCCAGCGATTCGGGCTCGGCGTCGCGCTGGCGCGCGCGCACCTTGAGAAAAACGGCAATCCCCCACCCGAATTCCGTTTCGAGAGAGAATTCGTCCAGGCCACGATCCGGCGGCGGTCATGAAGACCATTGCCTTTTTTAACAATAAGGGCGGCGTCGGCAAGACCACCCTGGTCTATCACCTGGCCTGGATGTTTGCCGACAATAATTTTCCGGTGGTGGTGGCGGATCTCGACCCGCAGTCGAACCTGACCTCGATGTTTCTCGACGAGAGTCGCCTGGAAGACCTTTGGGGCGAGGACGAGCACCGTCAAACCCTGATGTGGTCCCTGGAACCCATTCTTGAAGGGACCGGCGACATCCGTACCCCGCCGGTCGAACGGGTCGGGGAGAATATTTCCCTGATCGTCGGTGACCTGACACTATCCACCTTCGAGGACAAGTTATCGAGCCAATGGCCTCTCTGCTTGAGCCGCGATCGTGCCGCCTTTCGTATCACCTCGGCCTTTCACCGGATGATCGAGGCGGTGGTGAACCAGACCGGGGCCGAACTGGTGCTGATCGATGTCGGCCCGAATCTCGGGGCGATCAACCGCTCGGTGCTGATCGCGGCCGATCATGTGGTGATCCCGCTCGCGCCCGACCTGTTCTCGCTCCAGGGATTGCGCAATCTCGGGCCGACGCTGAGAGACTGGAGAGAGGAATGGGGCGAACGGCTGAAGAAGAATGTCGAGCCCAGGCTGTCCCTGCCCAAGGGGCTGATGACGCCCGAGGGCTATGTGGTGATGCAGCATGCGGTCCGTCTGGACCGGCCGGTGCGGGCTTACGAAAAATGGATGAAGCGAATCCCCATCGAATACCGGAAATCGGTTCTTGAAGAAGGCGCCGACAGCCTCCTGACCGTCGACAACGATCCCTATTGCCTCGCCCAACTCAAGCACTATCGCAGCCTGATGCCCATGGCCATGGAGGTGAGGAAGCCGATGTTCATGCTGAAACCGGCCGACGGCGCGATCGGCTCTCACCAGCAGGCCGCGGTTACCTGCTATCAGGACTTCATCGCGTTGGCCCGACAGATCGGCGCCCATACCGGCCTCAGAAAGTTCTGACATCCCCCCATGTCCCCTCCCCCCATGTCCCCTCCCCCCGTGATCGCCATCGACGGCCCGGCTGCCAGCGGCAAGGGTACGCTGGCCCGGCGACTGGCCGCCGTTTACGGCTTCGCCCATCTCGATACCGGCGCCCTCTATCGCGCGGTGGGCCTGCTGGTGTTACGGGCCGGCGGTGATCCGGGCGACTCCGGTCACGCCCTGGCCGCGGCGCGGGCACTGGCGCCTGACCACCCGGTGCTGGCCGACCCGGCGCTGCGCGGCGAGGACGTCGCCCACGCCGCGTCCCAGGTGGCGGCGCTGAACGCGGTCCGGGAGGCGCTGCTCGATTTTCAGCGGAGTTTTGCCGCCCATCCGCCGGGCGGCCGGGGCGCGGTGCTTGATGGCCGCGACATCGGCACCGTGGTCTGTCCCACCGCCGGAGCCAAGCTGTTCGTCACCGCCGGCGTCGAAGTCCGGGCCGACCGGCGCGTGAAGGAGTTGCGCGCGGCCGGACTCGACGCTATAGTCGCGACCGTCCTGGAGGACATGAAGGCCCGTGACGAGCGAGACAGTCGGAGAGCGGTAGCCCCGCTTCGGCCGGCTGTTGATGCATTTGTGCTGGATACCTCGGCGCTTGACGCCGATCAGGCGTTCGCCACCGCGCTGGTCTTCATCCGCTCGAAGATCGGCCCGGCTTAGCGGCGTCCGCCGGGACGATCGGCGAACCTCTGCCCGGAGACCCCTTGCCCGGGGTCACGCCGGGCTGGGAGTCCTTGGGGACAAAAACCATCAAGCCGCCGGGCATGAGGTCCGGCGCGCGGTTCCGTGGGATCCTTGGCCCGTCCCTTGTCGCCGGGCGGCGGGAGGCTCCCTGGGGCCGTATCGGTCAACCCAAGGAGACTCAATGGCACAATTACTGGCAAAGGGTGGCGAGGACAAAGGCTTCAGCGAAAGCTTCGCCGCATTGCTCGAGGAGTCGCTCGGCACCAGCGACAGCCTGGAAGGAACCGTCGTCAAGGGCCGCGTCGTCGCCGTCGAAGGCGATCAGGTCCTGATCGATGTCGGCCTCAAGTCGGAAGGCCGGGTGCAGCTCAAGGAATTCGGTGGGCCGGGAGCGCCCGCGGAACTGAAGGCCGGCGACACCGTCGAGGTCTATCTTGAGCGCATGGAAGACAAGAACGGCGAGGCGGTGCTGAGCCGGGAAAAGGCCAAGCGTGAAGAGACCTGGACCCTGCTCGAAAAGGCGTTCACCGACCAGGCGCGCGTAACCGGAGTGATCTTCGGCCGGGTCAAGGGCGGCTTTACGGTCGACCTTTCGGGCGCGGTGGCCTTTCTGCCCGGCAGTCAGGTCGATATCCGGCCGGTGCGCGACATTTCGCCGCTGATGGGCACGCCCCAGCCGTTCCAGATTCTCAAGATGGACCGCTCGCGCGGTAACATCGTGGTGTCGCGGCGCGCGGTGCTTGAAGAGAGCCGCGCCGAGGCCCGGTCCGAGCTGGTGGCCAACCTCAAGGAAGGCCAGGTGCTCCAGGGCGTGGTCAAGAACATCACGGACTACGGCGCCTTCGTGGACCTGGGCGGCGTCGACGGTCTGCTGCATGTCACCGACATTGCCTGGCGCCGGATCAACCATCCGTCCGAGGCATTGCAGATCGGCCAGACCGTCACGGTCCAGGTCATCCGCTTCAACCCCGAAACCCAGCGCATCAGCCTGGGCATGAAGCAACTCGAGGCCGATCCCTGGGAAGGTGTCGAGGCCAAGTACCCGATCCAGTCCCGGTTCAAGGGCCGGGTCACCAACATCACTGACTACGGCGCCTTCGTCGAACTGGAGCCTGGGATCGAGGGGCTGGTTCACGTCTCGGAAATGTCCTGGACCAAGAAGAACGTCCACCCCGGCAAGATCGTCTCCACCTCTCAGGAGGTCGAGGTCATGGTGCTGGACGTGGATCCCAACAAGCGCCGGATCAGCCTGGGCCTCAAGCAATGCCTGGACAATCCGTGGGAAAGCTTCCTGGAAAAATTCACCCCGGGCACCGAACTGTCGGGCGAAGTCAAGAACATCACCGAGTTCGGGCTGTTCGTGGGTCTGCCCGGAGAGATCGACGGCATGGTCCACATGTCCGACCTCGACTGGAGCAAGTCGGGCGAGGAAGCCATCGCCGAGTACAAGAAGGGCGATCAGGTCAAGGTCAAGGTGCTCGACGTCGATGTCGAAAAGGAGCGGATCAGCCTGGGCATCAAGCAGCTCCAGTCGGATCCGTTCGAAGCGGCGGCAGCCGGCCTGAAGAAGGGCGATGTCGTTACCTGCACCGTGACGGCGGTCACCGACGGCGGCATCGAGGTGGCGGTCGGCGACGGCTATAACGGCTTCATCCGCAAGGCCGACCTGTCCCGCGATCGTTCGGAGCAGCGGCCGGAACGCTTTGCCGTGGGCGAGAAGATTGACGCCAAGGTCACCCAGATCGACCGCAGCGGCCGCCGGATCAGCCTGTCGATCAAGGCGCGCGAGATGGAGGAGGAGAAGCAGGCCATGGCCGAGTACGGCTCCTCGGACAGCGGCGCCAGCCTCGGCGATATCCTGGGGGCTGCCTTGCGTCGGGCACAGGCCAAGGAGAAGGACGAAGACTAGGACCGGAGCCCACCGACTCTTGGTCTCGTATCCGGTCAGGGGGCCGGGAAGCCACGCTTCCCGGCCCCTTTTTTTTTCCGGAGTCTGGTGCCGCCGGCCCCAGTGGGGTCAAGGGGCGACGCCCCATGTGCGCCAGGTTACGATGAATCGTTGAAATGGAAGGGTTTTGTGGGCTCTGCCCACACCCGCAAAGGGCCAGTCGGCCCTTTGAACCCATGACGTGAATGAGGTCAAGGAGGCGAGCCTCCTTGCGGGTGCAGG